>Ga0080027_10000163_pt1 | contig 30379 bp, 31 predicted proteins | sample OrgsoiDNA2013046_FD_70962 | JGI IMG/M metagenome (GOLD analysis project Ga0080027, IMG submission 70962) | Permafrost soil microbial communities from the Arctic, to analyse light accelerated degradation of dissolved organic matter (DOM) -... | ecosystem: Environmental > Terrestrial > Soil >... | reverse complement strand
TGCTGTTGGCCCAGCGCAAAGGCAATCGCCAGATTGGCGACACCGGCAAACGTCCCCTGCCAGCCTGTGGCGACGAGCGGGTCGACGGCGGACTTCCACATCTTCGATAGAATCGAGCCGAAAGCCCAACTGAGGGCGCCGAAGAGCAGGCTCACGGCCGCGATGAACTGAATCCAGCCGAGCGCATGAATGTCGAGGAGCTTCGGCCAGAGCAGCACGACCAGGCCGGCAATACCGAGGACCAACCCCGCCAGGCCGCGCGGCGAGATGCGATGGTGGCCGATGAGCCAGGTATCCAAAACCAGGAACCAGATGGGAATGACCGCGACCAGCAATGAAGCGAGGCCGGTGGAGACGTATTGCTCGGACCAAGCCAGGGTCATGTTGCCGCCCACCAGGAGCAGGACTCCGACGGCGGCCTGTTGCGCCAATTGCCTGGGCTGAAAGCGGATGTGACGCCCTGAAAGCGCGCAATAGAGCAGCATGAGGGGGCCGGAGATAAGGAACCTCACGGCGCACATCAGCGCGGGAGGGATGTGCTCGACCGCGATGCCGATACCGAGGTAGGTCGAGCCCCAAAACACATAGACCAGCGCGAACGCCGTGAGGATGCGGAATCGGCTCTGAGAGGTTTGGGTCATGAAACTTATTGGACATCCCATCTTGGGCGGCGGATGCAATATAAAATGCGCAAAATACGCTCAATCCCGAAACGGAACGGCCGAGAATTGACGACGCCTGAGTAATCGTTGGGATCCAGATAGAGAGAGGCGGTACTGCCGTGGCCGGTGATGGAGAAGCTGCCGTGGCCGGCGGTGGCTTCGACATAACGATCTTGTCCTATTCCGAGAACAGTGGATTCCCGCATCCTCAGAACAAAAAACCGCCACGAAGGCAGATCTCGCCATGAGGGAGGATCGCGGCACTAGCGGGCGGTTACGGCCTGCGTTTCCTCGATACTGGCTTCGCGGAGGAAGCGGGCGGCCTCTTCGGGTGGGGTGGGATTGATGTAGAAGCCGGTGCCCCATTCGAACCCGGCGGTCTTCGTCAACTTCGGCATGAACTCGACGTGCCAGTGGTAGTGGTCGTTGGTCGATTCCTGCACGGGGGAGGTGTGGAAGACGAGGTTATAGGGCGGGTTATCGAGGACGCGGTCGGCTTTGATGAGGAGAGTCTTCAGCGCGAGAGCGAGACTTTCGAACATCTGTGTCGAAGAATTCTCGAAGGCGGATTCGTGACGCTTGGGGAGAATCCAAGTTTCAAAGGGGAAACGAGGCGCATAAGGGGCGATGGTGAGGAAATCGTTGTTTTCAGCGACCACCCGGACGCCCGCGTCCGTTTCCTGGCGGATCACGTCACAGAATACGCAACGTTCCTTGTAGAGAAAGTACTGCTTGGCGCCGGTGATTTCCTCGGTCACGTAGATCGGCACGATGGGCAGAGCGATGAGCTGGGAATGGGCGTGTTCGAGCGATGCGCCCGCCGGGTCGCCGTGGTTCTTGAAGATGAGGATGTACTTGAATCGGCGGTCTTTTTTCAGATCGAGAATGCGGTCGCGATAGGCCCAGAGGATGTCTTCAATCTTTTTGGCGGGGAGGCTGGCGAGGCTGGCGTTGTGGTCAGGGGTTTCGATGATGACTTCGTGGGCGCCTACGCCGTTCATGCGGTCGAACATGCCGTCGGCCTGGCGATCCAGTGTGCCTTCGATGCCGAGGGCGGGGAATTTGTTGGGGACGACGCGAACGGACCAGCCCGGGGAATTCTTGGCAGCCGGCGGGCCGCCGTTGGCCGGTCGATAGGCCTGAATCTCGGGCGGCGTCTTATTCTCGTTGCCGGGGCAGAAGGGACAGAAGCCACCCTTCATCGTCAGGCCCTCACGGGTGAAGTCGGTGGGACGCTTGGCGCGGTCGGTGGAAATAATGACCCAGCGACCTACGATTGGATCTTTTCTTAACTCGGGCACTCGTCAACTCCCTGAATCTCAAACAGTTGCACGCAAACTCCGTATTTTACGCCACTGGGAAGGCGTTTTTGAACAATTCCATTTGTGGCGCCCGAGCAGGTTCTTCGAAGTACACGCTGATGACGTCGACCCGCCATGCGGGCAGGTTGCGCATGCTGTGCAGGTATTCGTGGGCCATGGCGATGAGTTCGCGCTGTTTCTCGCGGTCGACGGCGGCGTGGGCTGGCTTTACGTCGCGGGTGGTGCGCGTTTTGACTTCGATGAAGCAGAGGACGTCTCCTTCCCAGACGATCAAGTCGATCTCCCCGCGCCTGCGGGGCGATCGGAAGTTTCTGGCGACCATGATGTAGCCGAGTTGGCGCAGGTGGAAGTAGGCGGCTTCTTCGCCACGCCGGCCGGTTTGCTGGTGCTCTGGTTTGTCTTCGGCGCGGCCGGTGCGGGCGATGAGCCAGTCGAGGGCTTGGAGGGTGACTTTAGTTAGGCGGCGGGGCATGGGTGGCCTGCTTTACTGGCACGATTTGCGCCGATCTGGGTGCCTGGCCCGGAGCCCTGATTTACTCCAACAGTATAGGCCTTATGCGGCTGCCTTTAGGGGGACTGTCTTGGTGGGGATCGGGGCACTTCTGCCCATGAGGTTGACGATCAGGACGCCCGCCAAAGCGAGGGCTCCGCCGATCAGGGAGAGCGGTTCGGGGATTTCACGCAGCCAGATCCAGGCGATGAAGATGGCGAAGACGGGGATGAGGTAAAGCAGGCTTACCGTGCGCGAGGCTGGAGCGTGGGAGAGGACGTATCCCCAGGCCAAGTAGGCCATGGCGGCGGGACAGACGCCCAGGTAGATGACTGCCAGCGTGCTCTGCGAGGAAGCGGTTAGTAGTGAATGGAACATGCCGCGACCGAACGGGAGCATGAGGAGCGTGCCCATCCAAATGGAATAAGCGGTGAATTCCAGGGTGCTGTAGCGGCCGAGATAGTGCTTCTGCATGACGATGTAGATGGCGGAGCAGCAGGATGCCGCCATAATGATCAGGGCGTGTTTCGAGAAATGAACACCGTGACCCTCGCTCAGAGCGATAATACCTGCGCCGACGAAACTGACGAGAATGCCAATCCATCCCGAAACACGAAGGCGTTCCTTGAGCGCGAGGGAGGCGAACAGGGCTGTCCAGATAGGTGTCGAAGCAATCAGCAGGCTGGCGGTTCCGGCGGCGACTTTGGTTTCGCCGTAGTTCAGGGCAATGTTGTAGAAAGTGATACCGAGGAAGCTAGCCACAGCGATTCCCGGGAGATCGCGGCGCTGGGGCAGGCGAAAGTGGCTGAACGCGGCGTAAATGGCGAGCACAACGGATGCGATCACGAAGCGCAGAATGGCCAAGTGCGCGGGCGGGTAGCCTTGCAGACCGACACGGATTCCTGCGAAGGCTGAAGCCCAGAAGATCACGGTGGCAAGAAGAGCCAGAATAACGCGAGTTGTGAAGAGTGATTTCAATGGAGTTCGTTTGCGGCTGAAGCTGCTGGACTAGATTGAGACCGCATCCCCGGTTCGGATCGGGCCTTCGGTAAGAATCTGTGCACGCAGTCCCGCGCGATGCGGCAGAGTCTTGATTACAGGCTGACCGGTGAGCGCCTGGAGGTGGCTGCAAGGCTCGCACAGGCGGATGCCGCGAACGCGCACGCTACCGATTTGGAACTCCTGGCCGACAAGAGAATTCAGCGAAACGCCGCGTGTGACGAGATTGCGGCGGCTTTCGCCGGGAGCGAGCTTGAGACCGTGCTCGCGCTGCGCGGTTTCCACCGCCTCGGCTTCGATCAGCGTGAGTTCGAAATCCGGTTCCGGCTTAAAGAAAGTTCCTTGTTTGAGGAAGTAACGATCTCCCTCTAGGCCCGCGCCCGGAACGGCAAGGACCTCGCGGACTTCCTGCATGGGAGACTTGGCCGCGCGTGCAATGTGAATCGATTCGATGCGTCCTTGTGACATGGCTTCGCCTCCCTCGCCCGGATGTAGTTACTCTTTCGACCTACTTGCCGACTTCGACTTTCGAGATAGCCTCTTCGAGGACATCCACCGCAACATCCGCTTGTTCGCGCGTGACGATGAGCGGTGGAGCGATGCGAACCGTGCTGGGGCCGCAGCCGAGGAAGAGGACGCCCTTGGCGAACGATCCTTCGACGATCTTGTCGCGCAGATCAGCGCCGTACTCTTTGGTCTTTTGATCCTTCACGATTTCGACGCCGATCATCAACCCCCGTCCGCGCACGTCGCCGACGATTTTGTGTTTCTTCGGCCAGTCCGCCATCCGCTTGACCATGTGTGCGCCGACCTCGGCGGAGTTCTTGAGCAGGCCTTCTTTCTCGATCACATCAAGCGTTGCCATGGCGGCTGCGATACAGACGGGATTGCCGCCGAAGGTGGATGCATGCGAGCCGGGGACCCAATCCATGATCTCCGCGCGCGACATGGTGATGCCGAGCGGCATGCCGGAGGCAATGCCCTTGGCCATGCAAACGATATCCGGCTGCACTCCCGTGTGCTCGACGGCGAACCACTTGCCGGTGCGGCCGATGCCGCTTTGGACTTCGTCTACCACCAACAGAATGCCGTGTCGGTCGCAAATGCGGCGCAGTTCCTGCATGAACGGCGTAGGTGCGACGACGTAGCCGCCTTCGCCCTGCACTGGCTCCACGAAGATTGCGGCGACTTCTTCCGGAGCCAGAACGGTCTTGAAGAGCTTGTCTTCGATGAAGCGGGCGCAGCCGAGGGCGAACTTTTCGGCGTCTTGCTGGCCGCCGGAGCAGCCGCGGTAGACATCGGGGTAGCGGACGTGGGTAACTCCGGGCATGAGCGGGCCGAAGCGGCGTTTCTGCTGCGGCTTCGAGGCGGTGAGAGAGACTGCGCCCATGGTGCGTCCGTGGAATGCGCCAAAAAAGGCGATGATGTTCTGGCGCTTGGTGTGGTAGCGCGAGAGCTTCAGGGCGCACTCAACGGCTTCTGCGCCTGAGTTTCCGTAATAGAACTTGTGCGGGCCCCCCATGGGCGCAACCTTCGAAAGGCGGTCGGCCAGTTCGATCATACTGGAGTAATAGAAGTCAGTTCCCGACATGTGAATCAGTTCGGCGGCCTGCTTCTGGATGGCTGCGACCACATGCGGATGACAGTGTCCGGTGGAAGTGACGGCGATTCCGGCGGAGAAGTCGAAGAACTCGTTGCCGTCCACGTCTTCGACAATAATGCCGCGGCCGCGCTTCGCCACCATGGGGTAGGAACGTGTATAGGAAGGCGAAATTAGGCGCGCATCGCCTTCGAGTACGAGCTTGGCATTGGGCCCAGGCAGGGCGGTCTTAATCTTGGGTCCGGTCACGGTCGTGGTCGTCATGGGAATCCTCCATCGGATACTTGGCTGAGGGTTGGGCTGGGCACGCGTAGCGCACCGCTGGGTGTATTGAACTTCCAAAATCTAGAGAAAATTAAGGAGGGTAATTAGGCCGCGCTGAAGAGGCACGGTCGAGTCTGCGATGGCAGGAGCGCGAAGTAGCCGCGTGGGCCGACGAAAACTGGGCCGCCCGGGCTTTGCAGCCAGGCCTCGGGCGTATGCGAATTGAGGAAAATTGCGCGCATCGGCTTACTCGAGTTCCATTCTATCGCGCCGATGCCGTTTCCGTAACCCCCAGAAAAGCGCTTGGAACCATAGACTTAGCGCGGGGTCGCTTCAGCTTGCGTGCCAGCTCCGTCAGCTAGCCTTGCGCGTCCTGGTATTCCTCATGCCAGGCCATTTGGATGGCTTCGAGTTTGGCTTCGTTCGACTTGGTGGGGTCGTCGGTGAAGCCGGGGAGCTCAGTCACGAAGCGGTGCAGGTCGGTGAAGCGCACGGTGAGCGGGTCGGTGTCGGGATGCGCTTCGGCGAGGAGAATGCCGAGGTCTTCGGCGTCGGTCCAGGTTAGTTCTTTGGGCATGAGGTCAGTCTCGGTAGCGAAATGACAGTACGAAAACTCAGTGTTCTTCGGAGACGTAGTTGCGGTTCCAGGCTGGGATTTCGACGACGATTCTGCCGGGTTTCTTGATGGCGGCCTGGCAGCCGAGGCGCGAGTTGAGCTGGAGGTCGGCGGCGCCGTCGAGCTTGTCGGCTTCGTCGTCTTCCATTTCCGTAACGCAGTCCGCGCCTTCTTTGATCCACACGTGGCAGGTGGTGCAAGCGCAGTTGCCGCCGCAGGCGTGGTCGAGATGGATGCCGTTGTTGATGGCAACGTCCAGGAAAGACTCTTCCTTGCCGTGGTCTTTATAGGGAAGCTGGCCATGCTCAAAGGTGACGACCTTGCCTTCGGGAAGGAAGGTGACTTCGACGGTGTTCGGCCCAAGTGCTTGCGGTGTATCGAGTGTGGCGATTCCGTGGGTTTCCGTTCTTTCTTCCGACATAGTGCTCCTTAACTCTTCCTAACTCTTACTCGAATTCCGCTTTTCCAATAGGATGCGAGGACGTGGGTCCTTCGCCTACGTTGGCAGTTTCCATGTTCTTGCCCTTGAGCGCCGAACCGACGGCGGTAGACATCATAAGCTCGGCAAGGCGCATCGTTCCTTGGTTCAACGTGTCGATGGCGTTGCGGATGGCGTGGAAATCTGTGCCGTCCTTCACGGCAACCAGAGCCTTTTCCTGTTCGGCGATCCGCCGTTTCTCGGCGGATGTTAACTCACCCCAAGCCGAATTGTTGCGGCCCTTTTCGAGAGCGGCCAGGATCGTGTCGGCTTCATTGCGGGCTTCGATCAGCTGGCGCTGTTCCAAATCTTGCTCGGCGTAATCGAAGGACTCGAGAATCATGGTTTCGACTTGTTCGTCGGTCAGGCCGTAGCTGGGCTGGACGGAGACTTGCGCCTCCTGGCCGCTGCGTTGCTCGCGGGCGGAGACTTGGAGGATGCCGTTCGCGTCGATGAGAAGGCGGACTTCAATGCGCGGCAAGCCTGCGGGCATAGGCGGAATCCCGCGCAGATCGAAGCGGGCGAGCGACCGGCAGTCCTTGGCGAGTTCGCGTTCGCCTTGCAGCACGTGGATGGCGACGTTGACCTGGCCGTCTACGCCCGTGGTAAAGTGCTCCGTCGCAGAGGCGGGGATGGTGGAATTGCGATGAATGATCTTGGCCACAACTCCGCCGAGGGCTTCGATGCCAAGCGAGAGCGGCGTCACATCGAGCAACAGCATGTTGTTGGTGGCTTCCGAACCGCCGCTCAAAATGCTGGCTTGGACGGCCGCGCCGAGCGCTACCACTTCGTCGGGATTGAGTTCGGTGTGAGGCTTGCGGTGAAAGAGCGTTTCGACGAGCTGCTGCACGCGGGGGATGCGCGTGGAGCCGCCAACGAGGACGACTTCGTCAATCTGCTCGGGCTCGAGTCCGGCGTCCTTCAGGGCTTGCTTGCAGGGTCCGATTGTCCGCTGGATTACCGGCTCGATCAAGGTTTCGAACTGCTCGCGCGTGATCTCGCGCTGGTAGCGCTGCCCGGCGGGCAACGGGATGTCCAGCTTGATGTAAGGCCCGGACGACAGCAGAATCTTAGCGTCGATGACGGCTTTACGGATAGCTTGCACGGCTTCGGCACTGCGCCGAAGGTCAACCTTCATGTCGCCGGCGATGTCGTCGAGTGCAATGGTGATGAGCAGGTTGTCGATGTCGTCGCCGCCGAGGTGTGTGTCGCCGTTGGTGGCGATGACTTCGAAGATGCCGTCGTGCAGTTTCAGAATCGAAATGTCAAATGTGCCGCCGCCCAGGTCGTAGACCGCGACGATACCGTTCTTCTTTTTGTCGAGTCCGTAGGCGAGCGCCGCGGCAGTCGGTTCGTTAACGAGGCGAAGTACCTCGAGGCCCGCGATGCGGCCCGCGTCCTTGGTGGCCTGGCGCTGGGCGTCGTTGAAGTAGGCGGGGACAGTGATGACGGCCTTCGATATTGGCGCGCCGAAGTGGCGCTCGGCGTTGTGCTTGAGCTGGCGCAGGATGAAGGCTGAGATTTCCGGCGGGGTGAAGGTCTTTGCTCCAAGTTGGATGCGGAGGACTTCACCGGGGGCGAGGTCGGTGGCCAGGCGGAAGGGGAAGAACTTGAGTTCGTCTTGCACATCCTCGACGCCGCGGCCCATCAGGCGTTTGACGGAGTAGATGGCGCGGTCGGGAGTTTCGATCAGATATTTACGGGCCGCGTTCCCGACAATCGTCTGGGCTTTCGTCGGGTCTTGGTCATCCAGCGCCACCACTGAGGGCACAAGGTTCAGCCCATCCGCGCCGGGAATGACGGCGGGCGTCTCGCCTTCCATGAAGGCGATCAGCGAGTTGGTCGTGCCAAGGTCGATTCCTACGATTCGTTCCATTTCCTAACTCTCTAAAGCTTCGTTTACGTCGCGCACCAGATTGCGGATGTAGCTGCGGCGATTGAGCACGTCGACCAACTGCTGGATTACAGGTTTGCTGGCAGATTCAACGCCGGGCTCCCCCAAGGCGTCCCACGCCGTCCAGCCGCCTCGCAATTCCTCGTCGACCGCAACCAGCTTCATTTGCAAGGACTTCTTGTGCTGCCTGAGTTGTTCGATCAGATCTGGATCTGGCGCGCCCATTTTCTGATTCATGCGCAGTTCTTCAATCTGCATGTTCAGCTCAAAGACTTCTTCCAGCATGTCCGGCGGGACCACCTGCTTCTTGGTCTTCCCGCTGGCACGAGCCGCTTCGGTGGCTTGCGTGGACTGCTCGTCTAAATCAACGCCTTGCAGCCGCAGTAAATATTCGGTGCGCGCGACCGGGTCTTTCAGTGTGCGGTACGCGTCGTTCAGTTGTGAACTCTTTTCCAGGCTCCACTTGCGCTGTTCGGCATCGTTACTTTGCGCATACAAATCGGGATGTAGCTTTCGGCTTAGCGCATAAAAGTCGCGTTCGAGCGGCGCAACATCCAGGTTCAGTTTTCGCGGCAGCCCGAAGAATGAAAAATAATCCACGGGCGCGGCTGGTTGAACCTTGCCGCACGACTGGCAATAGTGGGCGGCGCGCATCGAGCCGCATGACCAACAACTTCCAGTCTCCTGATTGGAGATGATGGGTAAAGCGGATTGGGCTGCGTTTTCGGGCATCACAAAGCCTTCACACGAGCGGATCTGAAATTCCCGCTCCATCTAGTTCTCTCCTAACGCATTGTCATCCTGAGCGTGGCAACGTCTTCACGAAGTGAAGGCGTTGCGGAGTCGAAGGACTCCTGCGGCTGCCAGAAATGCATGTCGTGATACCGCGGTCCTGGCGGGGCAGGGGTCTTTCGACTCCGTTTGAGCCCCGCGATGCGGGTCTCAAATTCCGCTCAGGATGACAGCTCACGTCACCAGCTTCACTACGACGAGAACGAAGTCCCGCACCCGCACGACTTTTTCGCATTCGGATTGACGAACACGAACTGCTGCTGCATCAGGGTTTCCTGGTAATCCAGCACCATGCCGTGCAGGTAAATGAACGACTTCGGGTCGACGAAGACGCGGATGTCGCCGTACTGGAACACGCGATCCCGCTCCCGCGGCTGCGTGTCGAAGCGCACGTTATAGCTCAGTCCCGAACAACCACCGCCCTGCACGCCGAGCCGCACACCGCCCTGCTCGGGCGAGATGCCTTCCTTGGCCAGCGCGATTCGCACTTTGGCCAAGGCCTTCTCGGTAATCTCGATACCTTTGACGGCGCTCTTGGCGGGCGTCTCAGGCTTCGCGGGTTCTGTAATGATCGTCATAATATGTCGTCGGGTGCCCCGTCCTTGTCGCGTTCTCTGCGACAGGGCGGGGATTTTCGTATAACGAACGTTACGAAACTAGATAACTTGTGCTGGCAACGCAGCCGTCACGGCCTTGGAAGCGTCTTGCTTCTTCTTCCAGTCGCCAATGGCGGCGCGAATCGCGTCTTCCGCCAGCACCGAACAGTGAATCTTCACCGGCGGCAACGCCAACTCTTTCACAATCTCGGTGTTCTTGATCTCAAGCGCTTCGGCGATCGTCTTGCCCTTGACCCATTCAGTGGCGAGGGAAGAAGAAGCAATGGCCGAGCCGCAGCCGAAGGTCTTGAACTTCGCATCTTCGATCACGTTCGTCACCGGGTTGACCTTGATTTGCAGCTTCATCACGTCGCCACATTCCGGAGCACCAACCAGACCAGTTCCAACGTCGGTGCTGTTCTTATCCATAGCGCCAACGTTGCGGGGATGAGCGTAGTGATCGAGAACCTTATCGCTGTATGACATTGTCTTTCTCCATTCGTACTACTTGAGATTCAAAAATTGAAACCGACGATTCGGATACCGGCCGAAACTTAGTGCGCCGCGTCGCCTGCCCACTTCACGGTTTTCAAATCAATGCCTTCTTTCGCCATTTCGTAAAGCGGTGAAAGTTCCCGCAAGCGCAGAACCACGTCAATCAGCTTGTGGGCCACGTAGTCGACTTCCGCTTCGGTGTTGAAGCGTCCAATGCCGAAACGAATTGAGCTGTGCGCCAAATCGTCGCCCGCGCCCAAACCCTTCAGTACGTAAGACGGCTCCAGAGTTGCCGACGTACAAGCCGAGCCGCTGGAGACAGCGATGTCGTTGATGCCCATCAGCAGCGATTCACCTTCGACGTAGGCAAAGCTGATGTTCAGATTGCCGGGCAAACGGTGCTCCATCGAGCCGTTGATGTAACACTCGTCTAGCGAGCCCATGATCTTGTCCTTGAGGCGATCGCGCAGCCCGGATGTGTAAGCGCTCTCCGCAGCCATGTCATTCATGCAAATCTCGCAGGCCTTGCCGAGGCCAACAATGCCCGGAACGTTCAGCGTGCCCGAACGCATGCCGCGCTCGTGGCCGCCGCCGTCGATCAGCGCCGAAACCTGCACGCGTGGATTCTTGCGGCGGACATAAAGAGCACCAACGCCCTTCGGTCCATAAATCTTGTGCGCCGTGATGGACATCAAGTCGATGTTCATCTTGTTGACGTCGATCGGAATTTTGCCCACAGCCTGCACGCCGTCGGTGTGAAAGAGGACGCCACGCTCGTGGCAAATCTTGCCAATTTCGGCAATCGGCTGCACTACGCCAATTTCATTGTTCGCGGCCATGATGGAGACCAGAATCGTCTTGTCATCAATCGCGCGCTTCAATTCTTCCAAATCAATGAGGCCGTCTTTCGAGACCGGGAGATACGTTACGCGGTAGCCCTGCTTTTCCAGGCGCTTGCAGGTATCAAGCACGGCCTTGTGCTCAATCACCTGCGTGATGATGTGGTTGCCCTTTTCGCGGTACATCTCGGCCACGCCCTTGATGGCGAGGTTGTTGCTCTCGGTCGCGCCCGAGGTGAATATGATTTCCTTCGCGGTTGCGCCAATCAGCTTGGCAATGCGTTCGCGTGCCTGCTCGACGCCTTCTTCCGCAGCCCAGCCAAACGGATGATTGCGGCTGGCGGCGTTACCGAACTTCTCGCGGAAGTAGGGCAGCATTTCATCCAGCACGCGCGGATCGAGGGGCGTGGTGGCGTGGTTATCCATGTAGACCGGCAGCTTCACGCCGTTGGGCGCAGTGGACTGGTCCAAAACCGCTGAGTTAATCGTCGTTGTGCTCATCCGTGCTCTCTCCTAAAACAGAACTCAAAATGTCGTCTTTGCTGCTTGCGGCCTACTTGTGGCCGATGGTTACCAAATCCGCCAGGCTCGCCTGAGCCTCATGGTGATGGTGATGACCTGTATCTGACTCTTCGCGCATATCCGACAGCGCGATACTCTTCAAAACGTCTTCAATGCTCTGGTTCACCTTGCGCAGCGGCTCGCGAATCGTGCAGCGCTCGGATTGATCGCATTCGCCGCGCACCGTGATGCAAGAAGTAATGAACAGCGGCCCGTCGATCGCTCGAATCACTTCGTAGGCCGAAATCGCCCGTGGGTCGCGGGTAAGCGTGTAACCGCCATTTGTGCCGTGCTGCGATTGCAACAAACCCGCGCGGGCAAGACGCTGAAGGATCTTGGCCAGCGCTTCTTGCGGAATTCCGTACTCCTCGGCGATGTCCTTGGCGCTGCACGCCCCTTGGTCGGCATGCTCAGCCAGGTGCTTCATCGCCATCAGGCCGTAATCCGCTTTTTTCGTCAGCCGCAGCATCGTTGCCCTAACTTAGACTAAATCCGACTGTTTTGGTCGCAATTCGATTCTAGCCCTTTAGAAGCGGTTACGGCAAGCCCAGGCAGCGAATCGTGGAAAAAAGGGCCGGAGCGGTAAGTATTGTGTTCTGAACGGGTTCAGAAACGGCGATCAAATCGGTCGGAATTTGAGAAGCGCCGGTAACAACCGCCCGTCTCGAGCGGTCCTTGCAGGTTAGGGACATGGCCGCAGAGGGCTTGACACTTTCCCTGGCCTGGCGAACAATAGGCCAAATCCCCAGCTTTTCGCCACACTAATGACCGCTTCCCTTCGCCTCGCCCTGATCTTTAAGTTTCGGAAAGGACCAGTACCTTGGCCTGTAAGCACCCGCGCGTCCGAATTGTGAGCCGCGAAGAAGACATGGAGTTTGTCGAGTGCCTCGAATGCGGTGATGTGTTTGAATCTAGTGAATTTAAGGACATGGCCATCGAGGAACAGGTGGAGAAGGACGAAGAGAGCGACCAAGTCTAGGCACTCCCAGCCGTCGCAGATCGCCAAGACCCACCCCGCGCGGGTCCACTTTCCCATTTTGGTAGATCCATCCGTTACGGAGGTAAGGGTTGTAGACCCTCCGTCATTGGTCGCTGGACCTGAATTTGCTAGTGTGAGAAGTGCAGGGGTGCGCGCTTGTTCCGCCTTGAATCCAACCCGAAAATCGCCTTAGTTGTCGATGATTCCATGCTGATACGGCATACCGTCTGCCGCTTTCTAGAGGAACGTGGATTTCAGGTGGAAGCTGCGACAAATGGCTTGGAAGCGCTGGAGATGCTGGCGACCTTGGATCCGGATATCATCATCACGGATATCCAGATGCCTCGCATGTCGGGCGTGGAGCTGATATCCGCAGTTAAGAACGATCCCCGCACGGCTCAGATTCCCATTGTCGCCTTATCCAGTCTCCAATGCGGCGCGAAGGGGCCGGCGGAAGACGCTCGGGCGGATTTTTCCATCCTCAAAGACATTGATATTGAAGCTCAGCTCGAGAGCGCGCTGGCCGCAGCGCTCGGTTCGTAGTTCCCTTCCCAACAAATAAAGATTACTTGTCTCGCGCCGTTTAGCGCAGAGCCAATCCCGGCTCGGCGCAGAAGTCCACAGGTGCGAACTGCCGCGCGAGTAGACGAGGATAAGCCGCGGCGGCGATCATGGCGGCGTTGTCGGTGGACAGCGGACGGGACGGGAAATAGGCGCGCAGGCCTTCCTTCGCCGCTTCCCTTTCGAAGGATCGACGGAGTTCGGCATTCGCAGCGACGCCTCCGGTAACAAAGAGGGTGGCGGCGTTGCAGGCACGGGCGGCTGTCAGGGTCTTGCTGACTAAATCTCCGACGACGGCTCGCTGGAACGAGGCAATGAGGTCCAAGGCCTCTTGATCGCAATTCTTGAGGTAGTCCTCGAGTTTCGGCTGTGCCATGGCCGAGAGGGCTTTATGCCGCGCTTCCACGCGTTCGCGCATGTTGTGAGTTTCGACGTAGCGCAGAACCGCAGTCTTGATGCCGCTGTATGAAAAATCGAAATGGGGCCGGGAGTTTTCCGGCTTGTCGTAATCCCGACGATCGCGGTGCTTCATTTGGGAGATGGCGAACTTTACCGCCGAGGGATCGCCATGTGAGGATAGGCGGTCGATGATAGGGCCTCCCGGGTATCCCAGGCCGAGGAGTTTGGCGGTCTTGTCGAAAGCTTCTCCAGCTGCGTCGTCGCGCGTGTGACCGATGTTTTCGTAAACCCAGCCCGCACTACGCTGTTCTGCGAGGTAGAGATGGGTATGGCCTCCAGAAACTACCAAGGCGAGTACCGGAAAAACAACCGTGTGATTGCCTTTGGTGCGTTCTTCCAAAAGAACGGCGTGAATATGGCCTTCCAGATGGTTCACTGCGATCAGGGGCTTTTCAAGCGCATAAGCGAGGGCCTTCGCGTGGCTGATGCCGACGAGCAAAGCTCCGGCGAGGCCTGGGCCTTGCGTGACCGCGATGGCGTCGAGCGTTGCATAGGTCCGGTTTGCCTTGCCGAGCGCCTGCCGAACCACTGGGACAATGGCACGGAGATGTTCGCGCGAGGCCAGCTCCGGTACCACGCCGCCATAGGGCTGGTGCAGCGCGATCTGCGACGCCACGACGTTGGAAACGATTTCCTCGCCGGAGCGCACGACCGCCGCCGCGGTTTCGTCGCACGAGGTCTCGATGCCGAGGATGTAAGCGTCGGGCATAATGAAAGCAGTTTCGAGTCTCAAGTTTCCAGTTTAAATGAAAGACCATGCCATTTCGGTGATTCGTACCCTGCGCGACGCGGGCTTTCCTGCTTACCTTGTGGGCGGTTGTGTGCGCGATCTGATTCTCGGGCGAAAGCCGGCGGACTATGACGTCGCAACCCGCGCGACGCCGCAGGAAGTCATGGAACTTTTTCCGGAGACCTACGCCGTTGGCGCGCAATTCGGGGTGGTGCTGGTGCCGACACCGGATAGGGCGGGGACCGTGGAAGTGGCGACTTTCCGCAGCGACGCAGGCTACTCCGATGGCCGCCATCCTGATTCGGTCCGTTACAGCAGGGATGCGCGAGAAGATGTGGAACGGCGGGACTTCACCATAAACGGATTGCTGCTCGATCCGTTGAGCGACGAAGTGCTTGACTTTGTGGGAGGCCGCCAGGATATCGAAGCGCGCATCGTGCGGACGATTGGCGATCCCGAGCGGCGCTTCACCGAAGACAAGCTCAGGCTGCTGAGAGCGGTGCGATTTGCCGCGCGTTTTGAGTATGAGATGGAGACAACAGCGTTCGCGGCCATCCGCAACCTGGCTCCGCAGATTCATCAAGTCAGCCGGGAACGCGTGGCAGACGAGTTGAATAAGATGCTGACCGAAGGCCGGGCGCGGCGGGCTTTCGAACTGCTCGATGCCACTGCCCTGCTTCCCGAAGTGCTGCCAGAGATTGCAGCCATGAAGGGTGTCGCGCAGCCACCCCAATATCACCCGGAAGGCGACGTGTGGCAGCACACCTTGCTGCTTCTCGAAAATCTTCCCCAACCCTGCTCTCATACCCAGGCGTGGGGTGCGCTGCTGCATGATGTCGGGAAGCCGCCGACGTTCCGCATCGCGCCGGATCGCATTCGCTTTGACGGGCACGTAGAGGTAGGGGTGAGGATGGCGGAGGAAATCTGTCGCCGGCTGAGGTTCTCCAACGCCGATAGTGGACAGATCCTGGCGCTCATCCAGCAGCACATGCGCTTCGGCGACCTCCAGCGCATGAAGGAATCGACGTTGAAGAAATTCCTGCGGCAACCCAAGATCGAAGAACACATCGAGCAGCATCGACTCGACTGTCTTGCAAGTCATGGAGACTTGACCCTGTACGACTTTGCACGCGAAAAGCTGGCCGAATCTCCCCCCGAGGTCATGCGGCCGATCCCGTTGCTAACAGGCGGGGACCTGATCGAGCGTGGCTACCCGCCCGGCCCTCGATTCAAGGAGATTCTTGCGGCGGTGGAGGATGCCCAACTGGAGGGCAGGCTGGAATCGAGGGATCAAGCCTTGACTTGGGCGTTCGAGAAATTTCCCCTCTAGTGCTGGGAACATTTCTCACCCCAGCCACGGAGGTTCGCGTTGGCGCAGATGCTAGAATCGAAGTTTCCTTCTGGAGTGAAATATGCAACAGGCTGGTGCGGGACTACAGAAGATTGTGGCGCAGGCCTTACGCCTGACTAGTGCAGAGGAGAGTGCTGTTCTGGCTTGGCCGCTCGCCTGCGGTGCGCTCGTGGCGGAGAAGACACGCGCGATTGCGCTGCAAGACCACATACTACGAATTGAAGTTCCGGACCGAAGCTGGCGGGAACAATTGAAGTCGTTCGCCCCGCGCTATCTCGCGACGATCAATCAATACTCCAGCGCGCGCGTTTTGGGCATCGCCTTCGTAGTGGCGGGAGAGTGAATTTGCATTATGAAAGTCACCGATAAAGACGTCGCTTACGTAGCCGATCTGGCCAACCTGGAACTGACGGAAGAAGAACGCCCCCGTATGTTGCGCGATCTGAACGCCATCCTCGGCTATGTTGATCTGCTGGAGGAACTGAATACCAAGGATGTGGCGCCGATGGCGCAGGTTTCCGATCGTTTCGGAGTCGATCCCGCGAAAACCGGCAGCGCACGCTTCGCCTATGCCCGCCGCGAGGACATTCACGAAGGATTGCGAAAATCTTTGGCTCCCGCAGTTGCACTTCGAGGCGCGCCGGAGACGGACGGAACGTTCTTCGAGGTGCCCAAGGTGATTGAAAAGTAAATCTTTCAATCCGCATCTCCTATCGCGAACCGAAATCGAAAGTCATGGATCTAACCTCACTCACCATCGACGCCGCCCGCTCCGCCGTTCAGGAGCGCAACACCACCGCCACGGTTTGGGCCGAATCCCACTTCGCTCGCATCTCAAGCGAGGACGATAAAATCGGCGCGTTTCTGACGTTATCGAATGAGCGCGCTCTTTCGCAGGCTGCGCGGATGGATGCACTAGCGGCAAAAGGCGAAATCTTGCCACCGCTGGGCGGCGTCCCAGTCGCGATCAAAGATGTGATGGTGACGCGGGATGTGCGCACGACGGCCGGCTCGAAGATTCTGGAAAATTACATCCCCGTCTACGACTGCACGGCGGTGGGGCGGCTGGAAGCAGCGGGCGCAGTAATTCTTGGCAAGCTGAATTGCGACGAATTTGCGATGGGCTCTTCCAACGAAAACTCGGCGTACAAACCTGTTCATAATCCGCGGGATTTGGAACGGGTACCTGGGGGGTCTTCCGGAGGTTCCGCGGCGGCCGTAGCCGCGGGCATGGCGGTGGCCACGCTGGGGTCCGATACCGGCGGTTCGATTCGGCAGCCCGCTTCGTTTTGCGGCGTGGTTGGCCTCAAGCCGACCTACGGTCGCGTCTCGCGGTACGGCCTCATCGCTTTTGCTTCCTCGCTCGACCACATCGGCCCGCTGACGCGGAATGTGAAAGACGCTGCTCTTATGCTGCGCACTATGGCAGGGCGGGATCCCATGGATTCCACCTCCGCTGATATTCCAGTTCCGGATTATGTCGCGGAGTTGGAGAAAGATGTGCGAGGACTACGGATCGGCGTCCCCAAAGAGTGCTTTGGCGCGGGGTTGGATGCGGAAGTACGGACGTCCGTCGAGATTGCGATTCAGAAACTGGCGAGCCGCGGTTGCGAGGTTGTCGCAGTCTCCCTGCCGCACTCGGCTTATGCGATTCCCGCTTATTACATCGTGGCCACGGCCGAAGCGTCTGCCAATCTCGCGCGTTTTGACGGCGTTCGCTATGGCTACCGCAGCGCCGAGGCACGGACCTTGTCCGATATGTATCGCAAGACGCGCGACGGTGGCTTTGGCGCGGAAGTGAAGCGCCGCATCATGCTAGGGACGTATGCCCTGAGCGCCGGATATTACGATGCGTATTACCTGAAGGCCCAGCGCGTGCGCACGCTGCTCACGCGCGACTACGAAGAGGCGTTCGGAAAAGTGGACGCGATTGTCACTCCGACGAGCCCTACCGCTGCCTTCAGGCTGGGCGAGAAATCGGATGATCCGCTGGCCATGTACCTGGCCGATATCTACACCGTGACGGCCAATTTGGCGGGAATTCCTGGCATCTCCGTGCCTGGAACACCCACGAAATCCGGGTTGCCGATCGGCGTGCAGATTCTGGGCAAGCACTTCAATGAAGCTACGATTTTGCGGCTGGCGCAGGCCTGCGAATAGCTACTTCCTCTTCCAGCGAATACCGTCTTTGGTGATTTCGACCACGATGCCGGCGGCGGCGAGTTCCGCCCGCAGTTTGTCCGAAAGCGCAAAATTCTTGCTCTTGCGCGCTTGTTCCATCTCCGCGATCTTCGCGGTGACTTCTTCGTCTGAAGGTCCCGACGCTCCCGCCGCTGACAGGGTTTCGGGCGAGATGTCATCGCGGCCGACAGCCTTGGCCCATTCGACGATGCGCCGCATCTTGGCCGCGTCATCATCGACGAGCACGGCAAAAATCTCGTCGAAGTGAGTCAGCACGGTCAGGAAGGGCAGCCCATTCCCCTTTCGCATCTGCCCGCCGTCCATGGCCACATTGGCCGCACGCACCATTTCGAAGATCGCCGCCTGCGCCTGCGCCGTGTTCAGATCGTCTTCCAGCGCTGACCTCATTCGCACGGAGGATTCTTCAGCGAGTTTGCGCAATTCGCCGTCCTCCCCCTCCGGGAAAATTCCCTCGGTTAGCCGTTGGCGGAAATTGCGTAAGCGCTCAACCGAAGCAGCCGCTTGCCGCAATCCGTCGAAAGTGAAGTTCAGCTGGTTACGGTAAGGAACGGACGTCAACAAGTACCGGATCGAGGACGGCTTGTGTCCCTTCAGAATTAAATCCCGAGGGGTAAAGAAGTTGCCCGAACTCTTGGACATCTTCTCTCCTTCCACCAGCAGGAACCGCGCATGCATCCAGAAACGCGCGAACGGCTTGCCCGTGAGAGCCTCGGATTGTGCAATTTCATTTTCGTGGTGAGGGAACATCAGGTCTTCCCCGCCCGCGTGCAAATCCAGGGTTTCTCCCAGCGCCGCCATTGACATTACGGAACACTCCAGATGCCACCCCGGGCGTCCGGGACCAATCGCGGTATCCCAGGAAGCCTCCCCCGGCTTGGGCGCTTTCCAAAGAGCGAAATCCCGGGCGCTGTCTTTCTCGTATTCATCCACATCCACTCGTGCCCCGTCGGTCATGCCGGCGAAGTCGCGCTTGGAAAGCTTGCCGTAGTCCGCAAACTTGGCTATGCGAAAGTAGTACGAACCATCTTCGGTCCTGTAGGCAAAGCCTTTTTGTTCCAGGTCGGCGACAAACTTCGCCATTCCCTCAATGTAGTCCGTGGCATGCGGCATCGACTCGGGCCGGCGGATATTGAGCAGGTCGGAGTCTTCCTGGAACGCCTTGTCGTAGGGCGCCGTGTATTGCTGCACGGTCACCCCGTCGCGCGCTGCGTTGCGAATGATTTTGTCATCCACGTCCGTGATATTCATGACGTAACGGACGTCGTACCCGCTTTGCCGCAGAAACCGGTTTAATAAATCCACCGCCACAAATGTCCGGAAATTCCCAATGTGCCCGTAGTCATACACGGTGGGCCCACACGCATACATGCGGACCTCATTGCCCTGCAGAGGACGGAATTCCTCGACGGTCCCGGAGAGTGTGTTGTAAAGGTGTAAGGACATGAATGGGAGTCGAGTTCGATTCTAGGGGCGAAGCGGAAATAGGGTCAACCCCGCGCGGGGGTTATGGAGTTATCGACAGCGAAACCTGCGCCTCGCCCTTGCCTTAAGCTGCTGGCGCAATCTCATCCGCGTGGGTTCCGTCCGCGCCGAGCGCGCGCATACGCTGACCTACAAGAATGACGTAGTGCAATGCCGAAAGAATGGTGAAGGCGAAAGTCATCCGCAAGAACAAGGTCTTCCCAAACCACACCCACTGCGCTGGCATCACAAGAAAGAGCATGACGAAAAAAACGGCAGCAATTTGGGAGAGCGTGTTGACCTTTCCGAAAATGCTAGGTCGGAAATCGCGCAGACCTGCTGTTGCATAGAGCACGGAGCTCACGCCCAGAATGCCGATGTCGCGGCTGAACACGACAACGGTGTATCTCCATTTGATCAAATGGAGAATCGCCAGGACCATGAACAGTGTGCTCAACAGCAATTTGTCGGCGATGGGGTCCAGGTACTGACCAATTCGCGTCTGCTGGTGCAGTTTGCGCGCCAAGAATCCGTCGAATAGATCGGTGAGACCGGCAATGACCAGAAGCACCAATGCCTGCCGGTATTCTCGATCAATTAAGCTCAGCACGATAAACGGAATAAATACCATGCGAAGCAGGGTGAGTTGGTTCGGGGCGGTGAGAATGTGAGAAAGTTTCAAACGCCGGACCTCGGGGACTCCCTCAGCAAAGGCCCGACATCCCGTCCCGCTTCAGCGGAGAAGCGTTGCGCGAGGGAAGGCAGTCCGTTGACCGAAGCATCCATCTCCATACGCTCCACGCGGTGCATGGGAAAGAAAACGACACTGGGAGTAAACCCTTCGCCGGATCGGGTCATGGCGACGAAGTCTTCAAACGAAACCAGCTCGCAGCCGCGCAACGAAACGCCTGCCGCGGATAGCGAAAGAATCGCGCCCCAGAACTTTTCACGCGGCGCGGACAACGTAGCCAATACCAAGGCGCTGGGGGCGAACGGGGAAGCTTCTGAGGATGTCATATTCGAAACTCCAACCGCTGGGACCGCAGCTTCGGCCCAAAATTCGCAGCGGATTGCGATCCAGGTGAGAATTATAAGGGGTTAGGTTCGGAAGGGGTTGTGGGATCAACGGAATAAAACGGCCCGCGCTGGGCGGGCCGTATGTCTCTCAATTGCTATGCCAGGCTAGTAGGCCCAAAACGGACTAAACCCGGCTACAGGAGTCGCCTGTCCGTCGATTTGAGTGAAGACCGTTCTCCCATAAAAGAACGGTGCACCCCAATCGAAGGAACCAGTGCCGCCCGGTCCTCCAAGAGTTTGGAACGCGGAGTCGTTTCCGGTAAAGAGATTCTCCGCATTGTCTATCTTGAAATTTACCGGTGTGGCGCTTCCACCATTGGTTGCGGAGAGCGATTGCTGAGTTGCAGGGCAATAGAATCCCGGAGCCGTGTTGCTGCACACGGTGATCGAGGAGGGGAAAAACAGCCCGTTGGAACCTGTGTCGATAAAGCTGCTGGAAAGAGTTTGGCCGTTCAGCACTGTTGCGAAAAAGTCCTGCGCATCCAGGGCGAAAACAGTCGCCGTGCCTGGAATTGTGTTGTTCGTGGATGTCGCAATGCCAAAAACCAGGGATCCGTCAGCGGCGGGTGCGCTGATGCCAGAAAGCGGCGGGAACGTGATCGCTGTGCCATTGTTGTCGGTCCCAAACAAAAAGACTGGGTTCACGACTTGCTGCGTAGGCGGCAGGGTCGTCGGAGGATCCGTTGTGAAGCATCCCGAGCTCGGGCACAGATAATAAGCCGGAAGGATGGAGCCCGTACTGCCGTCGCAGAGATCCACTCCCTGAATAAAGCAGTCGGTTGGTTCCAGCCCTATCCCCAGAATGCCGTTGGCTCCAAGGAGAGCGGGCGTGTTTTCATTGACCGTTCCACCGTTGGAGCAATTGCTTGGCACAGTGGGATTGCCGCTACTAATAAGCTGGATCGGCGCGCTGCCTGCGGTTTCTCCGCCGATGTAGACATCCGCTACCGCAACTGGACCCCACAGGTACGAGGTGTCCAAAAATGAAACGCAATTGTTGAAATAATCACCGCTGCCATCCCCGAGTTGTGGGAGCACGACCGTGGTCATCGCGGACTGCAAGACCCGCAATCCTTCCGATCCAGTGTCTACGAGGATATTGTCGATGGTCTGGCAATTTGTGGTGGACGGAACGCAAACGCTCACACTGGTGAAGAAGCTGTTCGTGCCAGGAGGTGCAGGACCGCCGCTGGTGGTAAGTGCGGCAACATTGGCTGCCGCTCCAGGGGAGGCTGCCGCCGGGTAGATGGTGAGCTCGAGAGTAGCGATGGAACCGGAGTTTGCTGCGGAAGTGGCTGTCAGGGTCACAGGCGTATTCCCTGGCGCGCTCCCGGGAGCAATATAAGTGACCGACGTCGTGGTGACGTTGCTCAAAGTCCCGGTGCCCGCAGAAGGAGAAAGGCTCCACGTTACTCCCGCGTTGGTCGTGTCTCCCACCAGGACCGCGTTAATCGCGAGCTGCTGCCCTGCCGCGATCGTCTCGGGGCCTACTGTCTTTCCTCCAGTTTGCAGCGCGATCGTGGGGGACGGCTGCACCGCTAGTTGGACAGGCGCTGAGACGCCGGTGCTAGTCGTTGAGGTGGCTGTAATTGTCACCACAGTGGGCGTGGAAACCGTAGTGGGGGCTGTGTAGGTCACCCCAGTCGCACTCGGGCTTGTAAGAGTGCCGAAGCCCGACGGGCTGAGGCTCCAGGTCAAGCTGCCGGTGTTGACCGTGGCAGCGATCGTTGCCACTCCCGCCGGCCCGACCGAGCGAACGCTCGGCGCCAAGCCGATAGCTACTCCGGTGAGATTTCCGTTGCTCGACGAACCGCCGCATGCCGCCAAGAATGTCAATCCTGCAGCTACGGCAGCGAGCAAGGCCCCGTGTACCGGCTTTTTTCTATTATCGGATCGCATCGGTGCTGACTCCTTCCGGCAACATGTCAGGGACGTAGGCCCGGCCAAAGTGGCCGAGCATATGGCCTCCACCCTGCACAACCAGACGAGGTTGCCGAATATCCACCGGCCGGTGGCCGGCGTAAGTTCGCTTTTCAGCCTTCACGGCGTCGGAATATTGGTTATAGAACGAGCCGAATATCTGGGATAGATCTGGAAGAAACGGGCCCTGCCATGCCACACCGAAGACCCGCCCATCCGCCGCAACGTACTCCCTTACAAGGATCTTGTTGGCGGTGGTGATTTCGTGAACAGCGTAGGCCTTGCTCTGGGTGACTTTGATGGACGCTTTCATCTTCGCCCGGTCCACTTCCACCGAATCCGCGTAGCCGCCCAATTCCGCGAAGGAAGGCAGTGAAAACGCAAGTATCACAAGGACAACCGTCGCCTTCAGGGGCCAACCCGTCGTCCGGCACGTTTCGCGCGGAGTTTCCAGTTTCATAATGTTCCAATCCTAAAGCCTATCGTGTGCCACAAACGGCGCGGGAGATTACCAAAAGAAGTTCTTAAGTAGTTAACGGCGAACTTATACAGTCCTGTGCCTCGTTTAGAGGCGCTTTCCGGCCTGGAAGGTTGCTTTCTAACCTCGTTTACAAATTTTTACTCAATCGATACTCCCGCGGGCATCTATCGTTGAGCTGCTTCCATCAGAACTTCAGCCAGCAACCTCATTGACCAGGAGAGCCACGTGAAAAAGGGAACGTTACTAGTCATCTTCTCGATCGCAGCCCTGCTCGGCGCGGGACACGCCCAGCAAATGGATGCCGCTTTCGGCTTCGGTACGATCCACGCCACTTCCGCTTCCCAGGCATCCAGTAGCTACACGCCGCAGTCCATTGGGGGCGGTTTGACCCCGAGCATCAGCGCCGATTTCCTGCTGCGCCACAATTTTGGAATCAATGGCGAACTCTCCTGGAGAGCGAGCCGAAATGAATACGTCATACCGCTGACGACTCAGACCATCCCCTTCCGGCCTTTTTTTTATGACTTCAACGCAATATGGGTGCCGCGCGTAACTGAACGCTTTAGTCCCGAGGTGATGGCCGGAATTGGCGGCGAAAACACCCGCTTTTACGTCGCGCAAAGTTGTGGCAGCGGCTGCCAAAACTACGCAACGAGCAACCACTTCCTCGGTCATGTCGGCGGCGGGCTGCGCTTCTACGTGACCCGCAACCTGTTTGTGCGACCCGAAGCGCACCTCTATCTGGTTCACAACAACAATGAATTCAGTTCTCCTTACGCGACCCGGTTCGGAGCCTCGATCGGGTACACCCTGGGTGGGCACTAGAAAGCGGCCGGTTGAGCCCGCTCTAAGAAGTTGACGGATTGCGTTTCGCTTCGAGGTGGTTCGGCGTAGAATCGCGTTGATTCTCCGCAGTGATTCCGCTAGCCGGAGCAAAACGCATGTCGCCGCAAAACTTACCTTCTTCCTGGTCCCGCCGGTCGTTCCTACAAGTGTCCGCCGCAGCCTCCACGGCTGCGGCTTTGCGTGTGATGAGCGAGCCGATGCTTGCGCACGCGGCGGCTCGCGAGGTTCCAGCGAGTCCGGACCTGTCTTCCGCCATTTGGATCGACCAGAATGAAAATCCGCTCGGCCCTTGTTCGGCCGCGCGCGAAGCAGTAACCGCGATGGCTGCGCAAGGCGGACGCTACTTTACCGACCTCACAGATGACTTCGAAAAGAATTTTGCAGCGAGCATAGGCCTCAAGCCGGAATTCGTGAGCGCGTTCCCGGGTTCAAGCGGCCCGCTGCACCATTCGGTTCTTGCTTTCACGTCTGCGAATCGCAGTTACGTCACTGCCGATCCGGGTTACGAAGCGGGGATGTTTGCGGCGAATGCCTCGGGCGCGCGCATCGTGAAAGTACCGCTTACGAAAACCTACGCTCACGACGTCAGGGCGATGATCGCTGCTGCGCCCGACGCGGGGATGTTCTACGTGTGCTCGCCGAACAACCCCACGGGCACGCTGACGCCCCACTCGGATGTCGAATATCTTCTTGCGAACAAGCCTAAGGCATCTGTTGTGGTAGTCGATGAAGCCTACATCCATTTCGTCGACACACCGTCCGTCGTGGATCTCGTGAAGGCGGAGAAGGACGTGGTCGTCCTCCGCACATTCTCCAAGCTTTACGGAATGGCTGGCCTGCGCTGCGGGTTAGCCATCGGCAAGCCGGATTTGCTGGCCAAGATTCAGAACCTCATGGGTTGGAACGCTATGCCCACAACCGCTGTAGCGGCCGCGACGGCAAGCATGGCCGATCCCCGTCTCATTGTCGAGCGTAGGCATATCAACGCGGAGGTCCGCGGCGAGATGTTTCACTGGCTCGACCAGCATGGTTACTCCTATATTCCATCGGAATCGAATTTTTTCATGCTGAATACGAAACAGGCGGCGAAGCCAGTCATCGAGGCGATGGCTAAGCGCAGCGTGAGAATTGGGCGGATCTGGCCCATCCTGCCGACCTACAGCCGGATCACCATCGGAACCCGCGAAGAGATGGCCATGTTCCGCGAGGCGTGGGAAGAGGTGATGAAGAACCCGGTGAGCGCACAGGTCAGCGGAACGCTTGAACCAAATTCCTGGCGCTCGCTCGACGGCATTCGTGTTCGCGCATAAAGCGGCTCGGGATTCGTTAGGGACTTGTGGCCTCGGTCTCGTCTTTCTCTCCCCGCCAGACCCGGCCAATGCCGCGCACCACTCGGCGCATGGGCAAGTGCCCTTTCTCGTCGGCGATAAAGATCTCCCCCAACCGGCTCGACCGGTAATACCAGCGTTTCAATATTGCGAGATGCTCCATCGTCTCCGTGGCGGAGAACTCTTCGGACGGCAGCGCCCGTGCCAGGCATGCCTCTACGCGCGATTCCATCGACTGTGACTTTGTGTGTTCCGGTGGCTGAATCAGAAAATTCTGCGGCCCCTCGATGCGCCCCTGCTGCACGCGAAACAGCGCTACGGAATTGGGCTCGGAGGAAGGCTGGATGATCAGCCCGGCCAGTCGGTCAATCCGGCCGATAATTTCCGGTAATCCGCTGAGCAGCGGCTTCAGTTTCTCGATGCGGACATGAACGCCGGCTGCCTCTTCAAATGCCAAATTCTGTGCTGCGCCCTCACGCTCCGCCGCCAGCACCCGCATCAGAGACTGCCCGCGCGAATCCAGGTAATCGTGCACACGCGCCACCTCGGCTCCATATTCCTCGTCTGTGCAACCTTTGAAACAGGGCGCCAGGCACATCTTCATCTCGGAATAAATACAACCAGGAAACGAGGGGTCGGGATGTAGATCGTCCACGCAGCGCCGCATTTTGAAAAAATCCAGCGAATCGTTCAAGAACTTCTCGGCCGCTGTCCTGCCTGGAAACGGCCCGTAATAGACCGCCGGACCGCCCTGCCGCCCCAGTCGGGTAGTCACGGATGCCCGCGGATATTCGTTCTCTAGATGAAACCTGACAAGTGGCGCAAACCGGAAACGAAGCCGGTCGGCATAGGTCTTGGGAAAGTGTTCCCGCAGCAATTTGTACAACAAGAACCCCGACTCAAAATCTGATCCCGTCCGCGCAAACTCAATCCACCTGACGCGACCACGCAGATTTAACCGCCGCGAGCGTTCCAGCGGGGCACCCAGGAGCCGTTCCAGCCGCCTCTGCAAATTGGCGGACTTGGTGATGTAAGGCTCTGCCACGGCGTCCTCCCCGCGCAGAAGGAACACGCCAGGCTCAGCCGGTACGCCAGCCAAAACTTCCCGATCCCGCTCCGGCAAAAACTCCACCCGCTCGGTCAGCACAAAAAGATTCTAGCTCGTGTGGCGCGGAGACCCCGCACGCGTGGTCTGGCTCGAGAGAGCGTTTCGGAGTCGAGAAGACCGAGGGCGGAGGCGACCTACACCCCACAGCCCACGATTATGTTCAGATTGGAAGAGACTTTGGGACCTCACCCAAGACCTCGCGGGCGGGCGCCCGCGCCACACAACCTTTTGCCATGCAACCTTGCGTCTACGCCAAACTTCCTACCTATCCCATACAATTCTCACGTGCCTTTCCAAATACACGCGACCGGAGGCCCCGCCCGCCGCGGCCAACTCACCACCCCGCACGGGACGATTGAAACGCCGGTCTTCATGCCCGTCGGTACCTTGGCGACAGTGAAAGGCATCCCGCAGGATCTGCTCGAGGAAATCGGGCCGGAAATCATCCTCAGCAACACCTACCACCTGTACCTTCGCCCCGGCATCGAGACGGTCCGCAAGCTCGGAGGCGTGCATCGTTTTATGTCTTGGCCTCGCGCCATGCTTACCGACTCGGGAGGCTTCCAGGTCTTTAGCCTCAGCGACTTACGCAAGGTAAAGGAAGAAGGCGTGATGTTCCGCTCGCACCTCGACGGCTCCTCTCACTTCTTCAGCCCGGAAAGCTCGATGCAGGCCCAGATCGGCCTCGGCGCGGACATCATAATGGCCTTCGACGAATGCACGGAGCACCCCGCCGATGCCCGCCGCACTCGCGAATCCATGGAACTGACCCTGCGCTGGGCGGCGCGCAGCAAAAAGTATTTCCAGGACCATAAGCACGAAGTCCCGTGGAAATCAGTTATCAGCCATCAGCCATCAGCCGTCGGCGAGCAACAGCTCTTCGGCATCGTGCAGGGCGGGATGGACTTGGCCCTGCGCAAGGAGTCCGCCGAGCGGACGATTGAGATTGGATTCCCCGGATACGCCATTGGAGGGCTCAGCGTGGGCGAGCCGCGGCCCCTGACCCGCGAGGTCGTCGAGGCTACTTTGCAATGCCTTCCCACCGATAAACCCCGTTATTTGATGGGCGTAGGGACTCCCGAGGAGATCGTTGAATACGCGGCCATGGGCATCGATATGATGGATTGCGTGCTTCCGACCCGTGCCGCGCGTCACGGGCTTCTGTTTACGTCGGAAGGCCGAATCTCGATTAAACAGGCGCGCTACGCCCAGGATGAGGCCCCGCTGGACCCCAAATGCCCGTGTAGGGTCTGCCAGCGCTACTCCCGTGCCTATCTGAGGCACCTTTATGCAGCGAACGAAGTGTTGGCGCAGGTATTAAATACCGTTCACAATTTGAGTTTCTACCTTGACACTATGCGAACGGTGCGGCAATCTATTTCACTTGGGGATATGCCGCGATTTCCACATGCGGCCGAGCGCGAAACGCGCCCCGCCTAAGCCTTTTAGAAACAGAGTCTCTGGAAAGAAAACCAGCGAAGGGAACCCGGCCAACGAAATAGTAAAGCCCGCAAACTTTTGGTTCCCCGCGGCCCGGCTGTAGAAAACAATCCCGATGATTTTTCAGGCACTTTCATGGGTAAAACCCGCCACCAACGTCGCCGCAGCGCTGTTGATGCAGGCGTCGGGTGGCAGCGGTCTGGTCATGTTTTTGCCCTTGATTGCAATCTTCGGCGTGTTTTACATGCTCCTCATCCTGCCGCAGCAGCGTAAGCAGAAGAAGTGGCAGGAGATGCTGGGCCAGCTCAAAACCGGGGATCGAGTCGTCACCAGCGGCGGCATTCGCGGCATCATCATCGCCTTGCGGGACGATTACGTACATCTCCGAGTAGCACCCGATAATCTGAAGATTGAAGTTGCCCGCTCGGCCATTGTTTCGATGAGCGCGGAAGAGAAAAGTTCTTGAAAAGGATCCCAGCTATCGGCCATGGGCTAAGCGCACGAGCCGAAAGCTGATAGCCGACAGCAGGTACTCATTCATGAATAATACATTTCGCTGGAAACTCGGTCTTATCCTTGCAACCTTGCTGGTATTTGCCTATGGCATTTTCGGCATTCCGAAGAGCTTGTCTTCAGATGGCCTGCTGTCGGCCATGCACGAGCGCATTCATTTAGGGTTGGACTTGCGCGGAGGAACGCACTTGATCCTCCAAGTGCAAGTCAATGACGCCGTGAACGCTGATTCCGACCGCGCCATCGAACGCCTCAAGGACATCCTCCGCGACGACAAGATCACCTACACCGACGTTTCGAAACCCGATCCGCAAAATGCTCCCGAAAAGGTCGTAATCAAGGGAATTGCTCCGGATGGAACGACGGCTCTCAGAAATGGCGTCTCGGAAAAGATGCCGGAGTATGACCTAACTTCCGGCGCGGAAAATACCTGGATCCTCGCCATGCGGCCCAGTCTGCTCAGCGAGTTGAAACAGCATGCCGTGACGCAGGCGATCGAGACGATCCGCGGCCGCATTGACACCCTTGGGGTCAGCGAACCCGTGATCCAGGAGCACGGATTGGGTGATTACCAGATCCTGGTTCAGTTGCCGGGCGTGGACGATCCTGGGCGCGTGAAAGAGATCATTCAGTCCACGGCTATGCTCGAGATCAAACAGGTCCTGGGCGGCCCCTACGGCAGCGAGCAGGCAGCCTTAGCTGCCAACAATGGCCTTTTGCCCCCGAACGCCATGATCATGAAGGGAAAAGCGGCTCCCGGTCAAACGGGGGACTCTTTTTATCTGGTCACGCGCAGTTCGGCCGTAACGGGCAACGACCTCCGGGATGCACAGTCCGGGACAGATCGTAATGGCGGTCCGAACGTCAATTTCTACCTGACGAATGACGGCGGGAAGCGCTTTCAGGCCTTCACTTCGAGCCATATCGGCGAAAACCTTGGGGTCGTGCTGGATAACAAAGTCCAGGAAGTGGCGGTCATTCGAGACACCATCAGCGATCAGGGGGAGATCTCTGGGACCTTTTCCTCGCAGCAGACGCAAGACTTAGCGATGATTCTCCGCTCCGGCGCTCTGCCCGCGGGAATTCACTACCTCGAAGAACGTACGGTTGGGCCGTCGCTTGGCGCAGACTCGATCCACGCTGGTGTTCGCGCGGCAATCATCGGAATGATGGCCGTCATGGTCTTCATGCTCGTCTACTATCGCGGCGCTGGCATCAACGCTGACTTGGCGCTAATTCTGAATTTATTGATTTTGCTTGGATTCCTCGGGTTCAGCCAGGCGACGTTGACCCTGCCGGGAATCGCAGGGGTCATCTTGACGATTGGTATGGGCGTCGACTCCAATGTGCTGATTTTTGAGCGCATCCGCGAAGAACTGCGGGCCGGGAGAACGGCTGCCGCCGCTGTGGAGCAAGGCTTTGCGCGAGCTTGGGTCACGATTGTGGACACGCACGTGACCACTGTGGTCTCCGCAGCCATCCTCTTTATTTTCGGCTCGGGGCCGGTGAAGGGTTTCGCCATCACCCTGATTTTTGGCTTATTAGCGAATCTGTTTACGGCCGTTTTTGTTTCGCGAGTGATTTTTGATTGGCTTTTGACGAAGAAGAATCGTGGCGAGGCGTTGAGCATTTAGGGCTAAATCCCCGCCCTGTCGCAAAAGAAAAACCGCGACAAGGACGGGGCATCCAGGCAAGTTTAGTTCTTAGAATTAAGGGGTTTGGACAAGTGGAGTTCTTTCGCGATACGAATATCGATTTCTTGGGCAAGAAGTGGTACTTTCTCGCCTTTTCGCTTGTATTCAGTGTGGCTGGGATATTGTCCATGTTGTTTTGGCATGGCGTCCCGTTGAGCGTGGATTTTCGAGGCGGCACGCTGGTGTATGTGAAGTTTGCCCAGACACCCAATGAGGATCAGCTCCGCGATACCTTGCAGAAGGCCGGCCTGCATAACTTCCGCATTCAGCAACTGCGGAGCGGTGGAACGAACGAAGAACTGATCTCGCTGGACCAGAAAGAGACCTCCGAACAGTCTCTCGACGCGGGTAAGACGAAAATTATTGCCGCTCTATCAGGCAACTCCTCGGCTGGCAAACCGGATCTGAACAACGCCGGGAAAGCGGTCATCCTGGAGGCTTTACTCAAGGCAGATCCATTGCACCTTGGAACCGACGCCAATACGCGCTACACAGCCGAGACCGACGCGATCGTCAACTATCGCAACGTGATCAAGGGCGGTGTGCTGAACAGCTTTGATGAGCTGACGGCTGCGACGAAGCCCGAAGTTGTCGCGGTGCTCAAGGATGGCTTTTCGCTCT
>Ga0080027_10000162_pt1 | contig 30421 bp, 27 predicted proteins | sample OrgsoiDNA2013046_FD_70962 | JGI IMG/M metagenome (GOLD analysis project Ga0080027, IMG submission 70962) | Permafrost soil microbial communities from the Arctic, to analyse light accelerated degradation of dissolved organic matter (DOM) -... | ecosystem: Environmental > Terrestrial > Soil >... | reverse complement strand
CGACGACGATGACGTGGCCGACGAAGACGACGACCTTTTGGAATGGGACGCACCCGAAGCTGAGTAGCTCCCGCCTCCGATCCTGATAGCCCGTCAGTCCTGCCAGTCCTGCCCGGGCCCACGTTCGGGGTATCCGCTCGCCGGCGCCGACACATCGTCGAGCGCCTCGCGAATCTCGGCCGGCAATACGACATCGGCCTCCGCCAAAATCCCGAGCAACTGGGCCGCGGTACGTGCCCCGACGAGCGGCGCCGCAACCCCGGGCCGGTCGCGCACCCACGCGAGTGCGGCCGCGAGCGGCGAAACGCCGAGCCCTTCGGCAGCAGTGCACACAGCCTGGACGACGCGAGCATGCGTGTCGTCCAGGTACGGCTCGACGAAGCCGGCGAGATGGTCACTGGCCGCGCGCGAGTCGGCCGGAATGCCGGTGCGGTACTTGCCGGTCAACACACCACGACCGAGCGGTGACCACGGCAGCAAGGAGAGCCCGGCGTCGAGGACGGCCGGCACAACCTCGCGTTCGATGCCGCGTTCGAGTAACGAGTACTCGACCTGGGTCGATACGAGCGGCACCCGACCTGGCCACGCGTGCTGCGCACCCGCTGCTTTGGCGGTCTGCCACCCGCTGTAGTTCGACACCCCGACGTAGCGGGCGCGGCCGGAGGTCACCGCGAAGTCGAGCGCCGACAGCGTTTCGTCCAGCGGTGTCGACGCATCCCAGCCGTGCAGTTGCCACAAGTCGACGTGGTCGACGCCGAGCCGGTCGATCGAATCGTCGAGTGCCTGCAGGAGGTGCCGGCGCGACATATCACGACGTCGGCCGTGGGCACGGTCACCTGGCGGCAACCCGCCAGCCTTCGTCGCGATCACGACATCGGCCCGATCGACCACCTTGGAAAGCAACGTACCGATGACCCGCTCACTGTCGCCGGACGCATATGTATCGGCCGTGTCGATCAGCGAGCCGCCCTCGTCGACAAAGGCTGTCAACTGGTCAGCGGCCTCGTGCTCGTCGGTATCGCGGCCCCAGGTTGCGGTGCCGAGTCCGATCCACGAGACCATGAGGCCGCTTGGACCGAGGAGCCGTTGTTCCATGGGCCAACGCTACCGGGCGATCAGGCGTCGCGACGGCCAAGAAGGTAGAGCGCGCCGAGGAGAATCACGACGCCGTACAGCGTCAGCACACCTAGGCCGGCCCAAGGGCCGAGCATGTCGTGATTCCGGTATGTGTTGAGGATCTGCGTCCCAGCATTCGCCGGTGCGAACTTGATGGCATCGGCGCGCCACGAGTTGGGCAGCAAGTCGATAAGTGCAGACGGCAAGAACAGCACGCCGAAGAAGCTTGCGAGTGCGCCGGCCGTTCGCCGCACAAGTGTGCCGAGCGCGAAGCCCAGCAACCCGACCGCCGTGAGGTACAGGCCGCCGCCGAAGACAACCCGCAGCACGTGCGGATCACCGAGCGACACACCCGCGTGCTTGAGGTGCAGGATCGCCTCACCGATGCCGAACGTCGTGAACGAGATCACCTCGCCGATCACGAACATCGCGGCGAGATACACTAACCCCTTCACGGCTACCACGAAGCGACGTTGCGGCACCGCGGTCAACGTCGTGCGGATCATGCCGGTGGCGTACTCGCCCGTGATGGTAAGAACCCCGAGTGCGCCGAGTGCGACCTGCGCTAAGTACAGCCCTTGCAAGATGAAGTTCGCCGCGTCGAATCCCTCGAGGTTCTTCGGGTCGAAGTTGTGGACATATTCGGTCGCCCCGATGATCGCAATGCCGATCGTGGCCAGCACCGCGGCAATCGCCGTCCAATACGTCGATCGCACGGTGCGCAACTTGGTCCACTCCGAGTGGACGACGTTCGCTAGCCCAATCGTGTCGGTCGCACGGGCATGGGCCGAAGGACGATCGGCCATCGTGATACTCATGCTGCATGCACCTTTCCCGCGGTAACCTCGGTGCGAAAGTCGACGCTGTCCTTGGTCAGTTCCATGAACGCTTCCTCCAGTGACGCCGAGCGCGGCGACAATTCATGCAGGACGACGCGGTGCTGGGCGGCGAGTTCGCCGACCGCCGCGGCATCAAAACCACTGACCCGCAACGTGTCGCCGTCGCCCTCGACCACCGCGCCGGCCGCCAGCAGTAGCAACGCGAGCCCCTCGGCGTCCGGTGTGCGTACATGCACGTAGCCCTGCGAGCTACGCGCGATCAGATCGGCCGTGCTCGAGTCGGCAATCAGTCGCCCGCGGCCGATGACGACGAGGTGGTCAGCGGTCAGCGCCATCTCACTCATCAAGTGACTCGACACGAAGACGGTGCGCCCTTCGTGGGCGAGCCTGCGCAGCATGGTGCGGATCCACAAGATGCCCTCAGGGTCGAGCCCGTTCACCGGCTCGTCGAAGAGCAGCACCTGGGGATCACCGAGCAATGCGGTCGCGATACCAAGGCGTTGGCCCATTCCCAGGGAGAACGTGCGGGCCCGCTTGCGCCCGACGCCCTCGAGGCCGACAAGACCCAGGCATTCGGTGACGCGACGAGGTGAGATGCCGTTGCTCTGCGCGACGCACAACAGATGGTGGTAGCCGCTGCGCCCGCCATGCATCGCCTTGGCGTCGAGTAAGGCACCGACCTGATGCAGCGGACGCCGGATGTCGCCATACGGCTGGCCGTTCACGGTCGCGGATCCGCCCGACGGGTGATCGAGGCCCATGATCATGCGCATGGTTGTCGATTTGCCCGAACCGTTCGGGCCAAGGAATCCGGTGACGGCGCCGGGTCGCACCGTAAACGACAAATGGTCGACGGCTGTGGTCGAACCGAACCGTTTGCTGAGATCGCGTACCTCGATCATCGTGCTCCCTTCTCACCATGATGCTGGCGAACGTCTCGCCCCACGCCTATCGGGAGAAACCCTGACTCGACCCTGAGCCAACCCGGTGCAGTGCTTCGGTACCATTGCGGCGTCCGTAGCGACAAGAGGCGAGGAGTCACGCGTGTCAGCGAGCTCGAAGCCCGACCGGCCGCTCTCCCAGCTGCAATTCGCCATCATTGCCGCCGTGCTCGCAATCTCCGGAGTGCTGGCCCTGGTCGTTCTCGCGAACGTGGCCGGCAAGCACGGCACCTGCCCGACCGAGGCCCAAGTGTCGCGCCCGGGTGCGTCGAGTTGCTGGGCGGCCTACAAGAACACGCCCCAGACGGGCATCGTCGGCTGAGCACCGCTCCACCTCTTCCGAATGTCCGGCGCCTAAGGTCGTGACATGACCACCGTTCTGCTCGTTCGGCATGGGCTGACTGCGTTGACGGGTCCGGTGCTCGCCGGCCGCACCCCTGGCGTCGACCTCGACGAGCGCGGCCGCGCGCAGGCAGTCGGCGTCGCCCAGCGCCTGGCTGGAGTCGCGGTCGCGGCGATTGTGAGCAGCCCGCTCGAACGTTGTCAGCAGACCGCGCAAGTGATCGCCGACCAGCGCGGCGCGCTGATCGAAACCGAGCCCAGACTCATCGAATGCGGTTACGGCGACTGGACCGGCCAGCAGATCAAGACGCTGGCCAAGGATCCGCTCTGGAAGGTGGTGCAGGCGCACCCGAGTGCGGTCACCTTTCCTGGTGACGGTGGTGAGGCGATGCGCGACGCACAGACGCGGGCGGTCGACGCGGTCAGGGCATGGAACGCCCAGTTGGGCCCCGATGCGACCTGGCTTGCCTGCTCACACGCCGACATCATCAAGGCGATCGTGGCCGACGCACTCGGAATGCACCTGGACACGTTCCAACGCATCGTCATCGACCCGTGCTCGGTCACCGTCATCACCTACACGGAGTTGCGGCCTTTCGTCGTGCGGGTCAACGACACGGGTACCGATCTCGCGACGTTGCTCGCTCCGCCCAAGAAGGCCGGCCGCAAGCGCGCCCGGGCCGCCAGCAGCGATGCCGTGGTCGGCGGCGGCTCCGGCGCCAAATAGGGTCGTCCCATGCCTCGTCAGATCTTCGTCTATGACCCGCCCGAGCGCCTGGTCATCGGAACCGTTGGGCCGCCGGGGGAGCGGACCTTCTTCCTCCAGGCGCGCGGAGTCGGGCAGCTGACCAGTGTGGTGCTTGAGAAGGTGCAGGTCGCGGCTCTCGCCGAGCGCCTCGACCTGCTGCTCGACGAGGTGCTGCGTGCATCCGGCGGTGCGTCGTCCGTGCCCGCGGTCGCCCCGCTGGAGCTCAATGACACGTTGCCGCTCGACCAGCCGATCGTCGAGGAGTTCCGCGTCGGCGCTCTCGGGCTCGGCTGGGATCCCGACACCGAACGAGTCGTGGTCGAGGCGTTGGCCGTCAGCGACTCTGACGCCGACTCCGACTCCGACAGCAACGATGACGATCCCGCTCTGATGAGCGATGACGACGCCGAGGGGCCCGACGTGCTGCGCGTGCGCATCACCGGCGGCGTCGCGCGCGCCTTCACCAAGCGCGCGCTGGCGATCGTCGCCGCAGGTCGGCCGCCATGCCAGTTCTGCGGACAGCCCCTCGACCCGGAAAGCCATGTATGTGCGCGCTCCAACGGTCATCACCCGCATTGACGAATCGCCGGTGACGGAGCTGTGAAGGAGCCATGACCGAGCGGAGCTTTGAGCTGAGCGCCGCGGAGTTGCGCGTCGTGCTGACCGAAGGCGACCTCGCCATCGAGGGTCGGCTCATCGATGCATCGAACACGACCCTGTACGCCGCGGTGACCCTTGGCGCGATCTCGCTGACATGTGTCTACAAGCCGATCGCCGGAGAGCGCCCACTGTGGGACTTCCCCGACGGCACGCTCGCCGGTCGCGAGGTGGGCGCCTATCTCGTGTCGGAGGCGACCGGCTGGGACGTCGTCCCGCTGACCGTGATGCGCGATGGACCGCTCGGGCCCGGCATGTGCCAGCTCTGGATCGACATCGACGAGGACGCCGACCTGTTGGCGTTGCTTCACAGCGACCACCCCGGACTGCGCCGACTTGCCGTCTTCGATGCGGTCGTCAATAACGCTGACCGCAAGGGTGGCCACCTGCTGCCGACTCCCGGCGGCCACGTCTACGGCGTCGACCATGGGGTGTGCTTCGCGACCGAAGACAAACTGCGCACGGTGTTGTGGCAGTGGCGCGGCACACCATTGCCCGACGACGCCCTCGACACACTCGCGGCACTGCGCGTCGACCTCGCGGGCGATCTCGGTGCCCAGCTGCGTCACCTGATCACCCCCCGCGAGGTAGCCGGCACCAGGCGAAGGGTGGATCGACTCCTCCATCAGCGCTCCTTCCCGGAGCCGAGTGATGATTGGCCCGCCGTCCCGTGGCCACCGTTTTGACACCGGCTGGTTACAGTCGCTGCATGCAGCCTTGGCCCGGTCCCGCCGTCCCGGCCCTGCCGGGCAGAGGCCCGGCACCCACGATGTGGGACACCTCGGCGCAGGCCGTCGTGCCGGTCGGTTCGGCATCGGCGTCCATGTATGTGTGTGGTATCACCCCCTACGACGCCACCCACCTGGGCCATGCAGCGACCTACGTCGGCTTCGACCTGCTCAACCGGGCCTGGCGCGATGCTGGGGTTGACGTCGCGTACGTGCAGAACGTGACGGACGTTGACGACCCGCTGCTCGAGCGGGCCGCCGCAACCGGCGAGAGCTGGCAGGATCTCGCCGCCCGCGAAATCGCGTTGTTTCACGAAGACATGACGGCGCTGCGTGTACTACCCCCGGCGCGATACGTCGGCGTCGTCGAGTCGATCCCCATCGTGGTGGCACTGATCCAACGACTCCAGGCGGTGGGTGCTGCTTACGACATCGACGGCGACCTCTACTTCCCGGTGGCCGCCGCGCCCGACTTCGGTGCCGTGTCGGGCATTGACCACGCCACCATGCTCGCCCTGTTCGCCGAGCGCGGGGGAGACCCGCAGCGGCCAGGGAAGAAGGATCCGCTCGATTGGCTGTTGTGGCGAGCCGAACGATCAGGTGAGCCGGCGTGGGATGCCGCGATCGGCCGCGGCCGCCCAGGGTGGCATGTCGAATGCACGGCGATCGCGCTGGAGTATCTCGCCACCCCACTCGACGTCCAGGGTGGTGGCAGTGACTTGGTGTTCCCGCACCATGAGATGTGTGCAGCGCAGGCCGCCGTCGTGACGGGAGTCTCGTTTGCCCGCAGCTATGTGCACAGCGGCATGGTCGGCTATGACGGCGGAAAGATGTCGAAGTCGCGTGGCAATCTAGTGTTCGTGTCGGTACTTCGACGCAGCGGTGTCGATCCGATGGCCATCCGGCTGGCGCTACTCGCGCATCACTACCGCGGCGATTGGGAGTACACCAATGCCGACCTAGCGGCGGCAACCACGCGGTTGCACACGTGGCGAGCAGCCGCGTCGCTCGTGACTGCGCCATCGGCAGACCAGCTACTCGCGACTGTTCGCGACCGGCTCGCCGACGACCTCGATTCACCCGGCGCGTTGGCCGCGATCGATGCCTGGGTATCTACTGCTGCGGACGCCGTCACTGACACGGCCGACCCCACCGCGCCCGGGCTGATGCGGTCAACCGCTGACGCGCTGCTCGGCATCGCGCTCTGACGTGTTCAGGGTCGCGTTTGTCGAACCGCGCATACCGCCCAACACCGGCAACGCGATTCGGATGGTCGCCGCCACCGGCGCCGAACTGCACCTGATCGGCCCACTCGGCTTCGATCTGTCCGACGCCAAGCTTCGCCGCGCGGGCCTCGACTACCACGACCTCGCGTCGGTGACGGTGCACGTCGACTTCGAGGCGGCGTTGGCGGCGCTGTTGCCTGCGCGGGTATTCGCGTTTACCGCCCGCGCGTCGACCTCGTTCGCCGACGTGGCGTATCAGCCCCGCGACGTCCTGCTGTTCGGCCCTGAGCCCGACGGGCTCTCCGAGGAGGTCCTCGCCGATTCGCGGATCACCCAGTGGGTGCGTATCCCGATGCTGGCCGGACGCCGCTCGCTCAACTTGTCGAACGCGGCCGCCGTTGCGGTCTTTGAGGCCTGGCGGCAGCACGGCTTCGCCGGCAGCGCGAACGGAGCACAGCGCTAGGCCACAGCGCTAGGCCAGCGCGCTAGGAAGAACCGTCGCGGCGGTGTCGCAGGTAGCGCTCGAACTCCCGCGCGATCGCCTCGCCGCTCGCCTCGGGCAGTTCGGCTTCGTCCTTTTGCCGTTCGAGCGTGCGCACGTAGTCGGCGACCTCCGCATCCTCCTCGGCCAGCTGGTCGACGCCACGCTCCCAGGCCTCCGACATCTCGGCCAGATCTCCATAGGGGATGGGCGTCTCGAGGACGTCTTCGAGGTTGCGCAACAAGGCGAGCGTGGCCTTCGGGCAGGGCGCCTGCGCGACGTAGTGCGGGACCGCCGCCCACAGCGACACCGCCGGCAGGCCAGCCTGGATGCAGGCGTCGTTGAATACCCCGACGATGCCGGTTGGTCCCTCGTAGCGTGACTGCTCGAGCCCAAGCCGGCGCGCGGTCGCGCCATCGACCGCAGTGCCCGTCACCGGCACTGGGCGGCTGTGCGGCGAGTCGGACAGCAGCGCGCCGAGATTGACGACCTCCTCGACTCCGAGGCCGACAGCGACGTCGATGATTTCGCCGCAGAAGGAACGCCAGCGCATATTCGGCTCAAGGCCCCTGACCAAGACGATGTCGCGCCTGCCGTCGACGCTGGCGGCGAGAGAGAGCCTCGTCGTCGGCCATGCGACGCGCCGGCTCACGCCGTCCACGAGGGAGACGGTGGGTCGGTTGACCTGGAAATCGTAGTAGTCCTCGGGGTCGACGGCACCGAGCGGTTTGGCGTCCCATGCCGACTCAAGTGCCTCGATGGCATCGGTCGCCGAATCGGCTGCGTCATTCCAGCCTTCGAATGCGGTGACCATGTAGGGCCGGTGCAGCTTCGGGATACCGGAGAACTCGATCACGCGAGACTCCTTCCCTCCATTGGCACCGAATCCGGCCCCGCCAGCCTACGGCGTGTGCTGGGTCAACGTCCGACATCGCGTGCAGACGACCGGGTATTCACGGCGGTCGCGGTGGCCGGCACGGTACCGTGGAAAGAGTGAACAACAGTCGTGCTGAGCTGCTGCGCCACGAGCTAGCCCATCGGGTGGTGGTCGCCGACGGCGCCATGGGCACGATGCTGCAGGGATTCGAGCTCGGCCTGGACGACTTCGAGGGCCTTGAGGGCTGTAACGAGATCTTGAACGTGACCCGGCCCGACGTCGTCCGGGCGATTCATGATGCCTACTACGAGGTCGGCTGCGATGCGGTCGAGACCAACACGTTTGGCGCGAACCTGGCGAACTTGGCCGAGTACGACATATCCGACCGGATCTACGAACTTTCCGAGGCGGGCGCCCGGCTGGCGCGCGAGGTGGCCGACAGCTGGTCTACATCCGATCATCCGAGGTTCGTGCTCGGCTCGGTGGGCCCCGGAACCAAGCTGCCGACGCTCGGGCACACCACCTACGCCAAGCTGCGCGACGCCTATCAGCTCGAGGCTGCCGGCCTGATCGACGGCGGCGCCGATGCCATTCTGGTCGAGACCGCTCAAGACCTGCTCCAAGCCAAGGCGGCGATCGTCGGCGCCCGGCGGGCGCTCACCTCGGCCGGCTCAACGCTGCCCTTGATCGCGCAGGTCACGGTCGAGACCACCGGCACGTTGCTGCTCGGGTCTGAAATCGGAGCGGCGCTCACGGCACTCGAACCGCTCGGCATCGATCTCATTGGCCTGAACTGCGCAACCGGGCCGGCCGAGATGGGCGAGCACCTGCGCTACCTCGCACGGCATGCCCGCGTCGGCATCTCGTGTATGCCGAATGCCGGGTTACCAGTGCTGGGTCGCGATGGCGCGAGCTACCCGCTCACGCCGCTTGAGCTCGCTGACGCGCACGATCTCTTCACCCGCGAGCACGGCCTGTCGCTCGTCGGCGGTTGCTGCGGCACGACGCCGGCTCACCTTCGCCTCGTCGTCGAACGGGTGCGCGGTCGCGAAGTGCCGTCCCGCCGCCCGCACCCGGAGCCGGGATCGGCGTCGCTGTACCAAACCGTCGCGTTCCGCCAGGACACCGCCTATCTCGCCGTTGGTGAACGCACGAATGCGAACGGCTCACGAGCATTTCGCGACGCGTTGCTCGAAGCCCGGTACGAAGACTGCGTCGAGGTCGCCCGCGAGGCGACCCGCGACGGCTCGCACCTTCTCGACGTCTGTGTCGACTACGTCGGCCGTGACGGCGTGGCCGACATGCGCGAGGTAGCGAGCCGCTTTGCCACCGCATCGACGTTGCCGCTGATGCTCGACTCAACCGAACCGCAGGTCATCGAGGCTGGCCTGGAGTGTCTGGGCGGACGGTCGGTCATCAACTCCGTCAACTTCGAGGACGGCGAGGGGCCGGCGAGCAGGTTCGCCCGCATCATGCCGATCGTGCGCGAGCACGGCGCGGCGGTCGTCGCACTCACCATCGACGAGACAGGGCAGGCCCGCACGCCCGAACACAAGGTGGCTATCGCCGAGCGTCTCATCGACACGCTCACCGGCACGTGGGGCATGCACGAGAGCGACATTCTCGTCGACTGTTTGACGTTCACTTTGGGCACCGGGCAGGAAGAAAGCCGGCGCGACGGGTTGGCCACCATCGAGGCCATTCGTGAACTGAAATCCCGCCATCCAGACGTCCAGACCATTCTCGGGCTATCGAACATCTCGTTCGGGCTCAAGCCCGTAGTGCGAGCGGTGCTCAACTCGGTGTTTCTGGCCGAGTGCACCAAGGCCGGGCTCGATGCCGCCATCGTGCATGCGTCGAAGATCCTGCCGGTAGCTCGAATTCCCGATGAACAAAGAGAAGTCGCGCTTGACCTCATCTACGACCGCCGACGCGAGGGTTACGACCCACTCGGTGTTTTCCTCGATCTATTCGAGGGTGTCGGTGCGCAAGACGCCAAAGCGACACGAGCCCAAGAGCTCGCGTCGCTGCCGCTGTCAGAGCGCCTCCAGCGTCGCGTCATCGATGGCGAGCGGGTTGGGCTTGAGGCCGACCTCGACGAGGCCCTGCACACCCGTCCGGCACTCGAGATCGTCAACGACACGCTGCTCGAGGGTATGAAGGTCGTCGGTGAGTTGTTTGGTCGCGGTGACATGCAGCTGCCGTTCGTCCTGCAATCCGCCGAGATCATGAAGCTCGCGGTTGCCTATCTCGAGCCCCACATGGAGAAGTCCGACGACGCGGGCAAGGGCACCATCGTGCTCGCCACCGTCAAAGGCGACGTGCATGACATCGGCAAGAACCTCGTCGACATCATCTTGTCGAACAACGGTTACAGCGTGGTGAACCTCGGCATCAAGCAACCCGTTTCAGCGATCATCGAAGCTGCCGAAGAAAGCAACGCCGACGCGATCGGCATGTCGGGCCTGCTGGTGAAGTCGACCGTCATCATGAAGGAAAACCTCGCGGAGATCAGTACGCGCGGTCTCGCCGAGCGTTGGCCCGTGTTGCTCGGTGGCGCCGCTCTTACCCGCGCCTACGTCGAGCAAGACCTTGCCGAGCAATTCGCCGGCGTCGTCCGCTATGCACGTGACGCTTTCGAGGGCTTGCGTCTGATGGATGCGGTGATGGGCGTCAAGCGCGGCGTCGCCGGTGCGGCGCTACCGCCGTTGCGGCAGCGGCGGGTGACTGCAGTCGTTGACCGCTCGGAGTCTGACGACGATGCTCCGACCGGCCGTTCCGACGTCGCAACCGACGTCGTTGTACCGACTCCGCCGTTTTGGGGTGACCGGCTCGTCAAGGGCATCCCGCTAGCCGACTACGCGGACCTGCTCGATGAAAAGGCCACCTTCGCTGGCCGGTGGGGGCTGCGCGGAATCCGTGGCGGTGCGTCGTACGACGATCTCGTCGAGACCGAAGGTCGGCCGCGCATGCGCAAGTGGCTCGACCGCATGCAGACCGAAGGCTGGCTCGATGCCGGCGTCGTGTACGGATACTTTCCTTGCGTCAGCGAGGGCAACGACGTCGTTGTCCTGAACGACGACGGATCCGACCGCGTGCGCTTCACGTTTCCCCGCCAGCGACGCGACCGGCGATTGTGCCTCGCCGACTTCTTCCGGCCGCGCGAATCCGGCGAGACCGACGTCGTCGGATTTCAGATCGTCACGATCGGCTCCCGGGTCAGTGACGCGACCGCCGTGCTGTTCGCCGAGAACGCCTACCGTGACTACCTCGAGCTGCATGGGTTGTCGGTACAGCTCGCCGAGGCGCTTGCGGAGTTCTGGCATCGCCGCATTCGCCAAGAGCTCGGTGCGGCCGATGACGACAGTTCCGACGTGCGGGCCGTGCTTGAGCACCAGGCCTACCGCGGGTCGCGCTATTCCTTCGGCTATCCGGCATGTCCTGATCTCGAGGATCGAGCCAAGATCGTTGAGCTCCTGCGCCCCGATCGCATCGGCGTGAGTTTGTCTGACGAGCTCCAACTACACCCGGAGCAGTCAACCGATGCGTTGATCGTGCATCACCCGGAAGCCAAGTACTTCAGCGCATGAGTGTTGCTGCGGCACGGCCGCGCCCTTCCGCGCCACCGGCTGCCGTGCTGTTCGACATGGACGGGCTCTTGATCGACACCGAGCCGATCTGGTTCGAGGTCGAGACCCAGATCCTGGAAGAACTCGGCGCAGTGTGGGAGCACGGCGACCACGCAGCATTGCTGGGAAGCTCGCTCGCCGTCGCGTCACGATTCATCGCCAAGCGCGCGGGCGGCGCGATGACACCCCAGCAGGTTTCCGATCAGTTGCTGCTGCGGATGCGCGAACGGTTGAGCCACGCTCCCGTACTTCAGCCCGGCGTGGTCGCGTTGATCCATGAACTCGACGCAGCCGGCGTGCCCCGAGCGCTGGTGTCGTCGTCGTTTCGCGTTCTCGTCGAAGCCGCGCTCGAGGGTGTCGCGCCCTTGACCTTCGATACCGTCGTGGTGGGTGACGAGGTGTCGAATGCCAAGCCGCATCCCGAGCCCTACCTGCTCGGCGCACTGAAGCTCGGCGTCGACGCGTCGCAGTGCGTAGCGTTTGAGGATTCACCGAGCGGCGCCAACTCGGCGAGCGCAGCCGGCTGCTTCGTGATCGCGGTGCCGAGTGTGGCGCCTATCGAACCGAACGATCGACGCATCGTGGTGCCGTCGATCGCCGGTGTCGACCTTGCGTTCCTGCGTTCGCTCTTCGACTGAGCGGTGCGCAGGTTGGCTAGTCGGTGCTGATCGCCGCGAGGATCGGCCGGCGAGCGGCTCGCCACGCTGGCCACAGCGCGGCGAGGACCCCGACCACACCCGCGCCGATCACAAATGCCAGGAACTGGCCGATCGGAAATACCGCACGGTTCAACTGGCCACCCGACGTCGACACCACAGCCCAACCGAAGACCACTCCGAGGAGTAGGCCAAGCAGCGCGCCGAAGACAGAGATAACGACGGATTCGAGTCGAATCATGCGGCGTAGCTGACGGCGCGTCATGCCGACCGCGCGCAGCAGGCCGATCTCCTTCGTGCGCTCGTACACCGACAAGGCGAGCGTGTTGATGATGCCGAGCACCGCGATGAGCAGCGCGAGTGCGAGCAGCCCGACGATGAGATTGACGAACTGATCGATTTGCTTCGTGATCGAATCCTTGTAGGCGGCCTGACCCTGAACCTTCACTTGTGGGTAGGCCTTCAAGCTCGCCTGAAGCGCCGAACCGACGGCTTCGCGCTCGCCCGGCTTGGCGAGCACGTAGACCACGGCGTCGAGCTGCGTGTTGTAGTTCTTGGCGTACGTCGCCAGCGAGATCAGGTAGTCCGCGCCGCCATTGCCGAGCAGATCGTTATCGGCGAAGACGCCACCGACGCGAATCTGCTGGCTCCCGCCCGTCGGAAAGTTGATGGCCACCGAGTCGCCGACCTTCAGCTTGGTCGCGTCGGCCTTGGTCTTGGAGACCAAGAGCTGGTCTTCTATCAGGGCGCCCAGTGAACCTGCCTGCACGTGCACCTTGATGACCGAACCGATGTCGGGGGATACCGCCGCCAGCACCACCGCCTTGCCATCGAGGTGCGCCGCCCCCACTCGGGTCTCACCCACACTCGCGACGCCCACGGTCGTGCTGGCCTTGTGGGCGACGTCGGGCGAAAAGCCGAGGAATGACTGGGATGTCAGAACGTAGTCGGCGCCGAGGTTGTTGTTGACAACGGAGCTGATCGACGACTTCGTCGAGGCCGCTAGCACCGACAACATCGACACCAGAGCAAGACCGATCATGATCGCGGCCGCGGTGGCCGCGGTGCGGCGGGGGTTGCGCACGGCGTTGGAACTAGCGATCCTCGCTGGAGTGCCGAAGATGCGCACGAGGGGAGCTCCGAGCGCCCGCACGACGGGCCGGCTGATGAGCGCACTCATCACCCACACACCCACCATGACGAGCAGGATGCCAATGCCTACTTTCGCGGCCGCACTTCCGCTGTTGCCCCGAATCGAGCTTGCCATCGCCACCGCACCGATCACGGTCAACACCGCACCGACGACAGCGCGGATCCGCAGCGACCGCTCCGGTAGGGCCACGCCATCGCGCATCGCCGCGACCGGGGGGATGCGAGACGCCCGCAACGCGGGGAACAAAGCGGCGACCACGGTGACCAACACACCGACGATGTACGCCGCGATAATCGTGTGCGCCTTCACGACCAGAGAGCCGGACGGCATGGAGACACCGACCGCGTCGAGCAGGCCGCGGACGCCGATGGCAACAAGGAGCCCGACCGCCAATCCGACGGTGGAGGCGATGAGGCCAACCACGGCCGCCTCACCCAGCACGGCGGCCATGACTTGTCGCCGACTCGCGCCAATCGCTCGAAGCAGCGCGAGCTCCCGCGTGCGCTGCGCGACCAGCATGGTGAACGTGTTCAAGATGATGAACAGACCGACGAACAGCGCCACACCAGCGAAGATCAGCAAGAAGACGTTGAAGAATCCGAGCGCTTTGTTGATGGCGCTGGATTGTTCCTTGCTCACAGCTTGCCCGGTGACCGCCTCGATTCCTTTCGGCAAGGTCGCACCGATGCGGGCAGCGAGAGCTGCTTGCGACACGCCCTTCGCTGCCTCGACATCGATCTGGTTGTAGAAGCCCGGCTTGCCCGCGACCTCTTGCGCGGTGGCCGGAGCGAAGACGCTCAAGACCGCCCCGGCAAGGTTGCTACTACCCCCGACGGTGACGATCCCGACGATCTTGGCTTGCATGGGGGCGCCCTGCGTCTGCACGGTAACGGGGTCGCCGACGTGCAGGTCATAGGCGTCAGCTGCACTCTGGTCGACGGCGACTTGCCCTGAGCTGGTCGGCCCGCTGCCTTCGACGAAGGCGAGGGTGCCGAAGTTGGCGGGGGTCCAGGAAACAGCGAGGGTCGGGGGGCCTGGCGACTTTGGCTGTACCGCTTTCCCGCCCCGGGTCACGAGCAGGTCGATACCCTGCACCTGACCAACGGCGTTCTGTACGCCGTCGACCGCTTTCACGGTGGCGACCAACGACTCGGGCACGAGCGCGCGCTCGCTGCTCGCGCCGATGTCGGTGGCACTGAAATCCGACTGGGCCCGAACCACGACACTCAGGTTCTTGCTTGTGCGGCCCACTAGATCGTTGAAAGTCGCCTTTAGCGTGTCGGTGAAAACCAAGGTGCCTGCGAGGAACCCGACACCGAGGACGACAGACATGCCGGTGAGCAACAACCGCACCTTGTGCGCGAAGACGTTGCGCAGCGTGGCCCGAAGCATCAGGCTTCCGTGCCCCGCGCTTCGAGACGCGCCATCCGCTCGAGGACGGCGGCTTGGGTCGGGTCGCGCAACTCGTCGATGACCGCGCCATCGGAAAGAAACACCACTCGATCGGCATACGACGCGGCCGACGGGTCGTGCGTGACCATGACGATCGTCTGGCCCATCTCGCGCACCGAACGCTGGAGCAACGAGAGGACCTCCGCCCCGGAACGCGAGTCGAGATTTCCGGTCGGCTCGTCGGCGAAGATGATGGTGGGTCGCGACGCCAGTGCGCGTGCACAAGCCACCCGCTGTTGCTGCCCGCCAGAGAGTTCAGAAGGCCTGTGATGAAGGCGATCACGCAACCCGACCGTATCAATGACGACATCGAGCCAGGCTTGATCGGGCTTGCGGCCGGCGATATCCATGGGCAGCGTGATGTTTTCCAGCGCCGTCAGCGTCGGGATCAGATTGAACGACTGGAAGACGAAGCCGACAGCTTCGCGACGGAGCAAGGTCAGGGATTTGTCGTCGAGACGATTGAGCTCGACCTCACCGATGATCGCGCTACCCGACGTGATGCTGTCGAGACCTGCGAGGCAGTGCATGAGGGTCGACTTGCCTGATCCGGAAGGGCCCATGATGGCGCTGAAGTGCCCACGTTCGAAGGCGACCGTCACGTCATGCAGAGCGGTAACCGCCGTCTCGCCGGCGCCGTAGACCTTGGTCAGGTTCTGCGCCCTGGCCGCCGAGGTCGTGGTGTCTCCCGGATGCGTAGAACTCATGCTGGTCAACGAAACGGCTCCTGTGTGTCGCGATGCCTGGATGCGGCGCGTTCACTACGATCGCAACGCTATCGGCAGCAGCTACGGCGCCGCCCGCGACAGAGGCCACCGATATCCCGTGACAAAGGTCAGGTCGGGCGCCGGGAAATCGGTAACCCTACGGCGTGATGTCGTCGGCCTCGGCTGGCGCGTCGAGCGGGACAATGGCGCCCACATTGTCGGCGCTCGCCTCAGGGAAAGCCGGGGGAGTGCCGCCGAACTCCGGACAGATGGATTGGTGTGCGCACCAGTCGCACAGCCGACTACGCCTCGCCGGAAACTCGCGATTCGCCAATGCCCGCTCGATCGCCGCCCACAGCGCTCGGACTTTGCGCTCGGTGGCGAGGAGGTCGGCCTCGTCGGGTGCATAGCGCAGCACCTGCCCGTCGCCGAGGTAGATCAGTTGCAGCAAAGCCGGGATCGTTCCACTGACCCGCCACATCACCAGCGCGTAGAACTTCAGCTGGAACAACGCCTTGGCCTCGAAGTACTCGGGTGGTGAGCTACCAGTCTTGTAATCGACGATCCGGGTCTGCCCACTCGGCGCCACATCGACGCGGTCGACAAACCCGCGCAACCGCACGCCGTCATCGAGAGTCACCTCGACGAGCAGCTCGCGCTCGGCAGGTTCGATCCGGGTGGGATCCTCCAGCTGGAAGTAGGTCGCCAGCAAGCGTCCGGCGCTCACCAACCAGGCGGACACCCGGTCAGCGACGCCGGGGAGCGGTTCGGCCGGGGTGGACGTGGCAGCATCGGCCTCGGCCACATCGGCGAACAGGTCGATCAGCTCGGGCCTTTCCTCGAGCAACCGCAGCCACTCCGGTTCGAGCAACCCAGCCGCGACTTCCAACGTGCGCTCGGGCGCTGGGCTGTCGAACAACCGTTCAAGAACACCGTGGACCAGCGTGCCCCTGGTTGTCACCTGACTGGACGGCTCGGGCAAGCGATCGATGACACGGAGCCGGTACAGCAGCGGGCAGGTCATGAAGTCGCCTGCACGAGACGGCGACAGCGCCCACGGCCGCGCGGCGGCAACCTCGGAATGGGCCTCGGGGTGGGCGCTGCTCATATCCACTGCAGTCATAGCCGCAGCGTAGGCGAGACCAGGGACACTTCTGGTCGGCCTCGCCAATCTGCGGACAGTCCCGCGCGGGCCGTAGCATCGGTGCGTGGTGACGCCCGAGCAGCAGCAGTCCGGGCGACCGGCAGGTGGCCCAGGTGCGGGCGGCATTCTCGTTGGTCGCCCGTACGGTGTGCCGATCTACGTCTCGCCCAGCTGGCTGCTCTTCGTCGCATTCATCACGGTCCAATTCGCTCCGGTGGTGGCCAACGCCGTCCCCGGCATTGGCACCCCCAGATTCGTGGTCGCGGCCGGCTTCGGCGTCTTCCTCGGCATATCGGTCCTCGCCCACGAGGTCGCGCATTGTGCGGTCGCCCGTCGCCTCGGCATACCCATCGAGCGGATCTCCCTCAGCTTTCTTGCCGGGCATTCTGCGCTCGCCCGCGAACCGGAAACGCCGGGCCGATCGTCGGCCGTAGCGGTTGCCGGGCCGGTCACCAACCTGCTCATCGCCGGATGTTCGCTCGTGGCGTTCCGCTTCCTTCCGTCCGGGAGCATCGGTTCGGTCCTTGCCGCTGGCCTCACGTGGGCCAACGCGGTCGTGGGCCTCTACAACTTGCTGCCCGGTCTACCGCTGGACGGCGGCCAGTTGTTGCGCGCGGCGGTATGGCGGGTCAGCGGCAGTGCGCGCGCGGGCACCATCGGTGCGGCCTGGGCCGGTCGGCTCATCGCGGGGGCCACCGCGGTGGCGGCGATCCTCATCTTGAGATCGGGTTCCACCGGCAGCCAGATCAGCGTCGTGTGGGCGCTGCTCATTGCGGCGATGCTGTGGATAAGTTCTACCCAGGTCCTGCGGCAGCAGGCGGTGCGCGACCGCCTCCCGGGCATCTCGGCGCGCAGCCTCAGCCGCAGCGCGATCTCGGTGTCCGCCGCCCTGCCCTTGGCCGAGGCGGTCCGGCGCGCCCAAGAGGCGCACGCGCAGGGGATCGTCATTGTCGACGACGAGGGTCGGCCGACCGGCGTCGTCAAGGAGGCCGCTGTCACCGCAACCCCCGCCGGGCGGCGTCCGTGGATCGACGTGGGCTCGGTGGCGCGCTCGGTTTCGGGCCGCGACCTGATCGAGGCGTCGTTGTCAGGTGAGGCATTGCTGACCCGGCTCCAGTCAGGCCTGGCGACAGAGTACGTGGTCATCGACTCGGGTTCGATCTTCGGAGTTCTCGCGGCCGCCGACGTGGCTCGAGCACTGGCCGGCGGCCCCGCCGGCGGCGCGTTGGGCGGTCCTGCAGGCGGGCAACAGGCGCTCGGCGGCGCCCGGTAGGCGCGATAGCCTCTGCCGCATGAGCCACGACGGTGTCGTAGACCCGGCGAGCCTGATCAAGAGGGGCGTTTTCGACGTCGGCGACCAGGTTCAGATCACCGATCCGAAGGGCCGTAAGCACACGGTGTTGCTGGCGGCCGGCAAGCAATTTCACACCCACCAGGGCGCGCTCGAGCATGACGAACTGATCGGGCGGCCCGAAGGGGTCGTCGTCACGTCGACCGGCGGCACGGCGTACCTGGCGTTTCGGCCGCTGCTGGCCGACTTCGTCTTGTCGATGCCGCGCGGAGCGACCGTCGTCTATCCGAAAGACGCCGCGATGATCGTCGGTTATGCCGACATTTTTCCCGGCGCCCGCGTGATCGAGGCTGGCGCCGGTTCGGGCGCGCTCAGTTGCTCACTCCTTCGCGCCGTCGGGGAGACCGGAGCGGTCTACTCCTACGAGCGGCGCGAGGACTTTGCCGCGGTCGCGGTCAAGAACGTCGAGCGATTCTTTGGCTCGCCGCCCCCGGCTTGGCGGCTGACGGTCGGCGACCTCGTGAACTCGCTGGCAGATCACCCGCTCGACGAGCTGGTCGATCGCGCCGTCCTCGACATGCTGTCACCGTGGGAGTGCCTCGACGCGGTCGCCGCAGTTTTGCTGCCGGGCGGCCTGATCTGCTGCTACGTCGCCACGACCACCCAACTGTCGCGCATCGTCGAGGCGCTCCGCGAGGACGGCCGGTTCGCCGAGCCGACATCGTGGGAAACCCTGCTCCGTACCTGGCACGTGGAGGGACTCGCGGTGCGACCCGACCACCGCATGGTCGGCCACACCGGGTTTCTGGTCACCGCCCGCCGGCTGGCCGATGGGGTCGTCGCGCCCCCGCGCCGTCGGCGTCCGACCTCGACCGCCACGCTCGTCGAGCCCGCGACCGCCCTCGAGCCCTAGGCGTCTGGTCCGGCGACCTCGACACCATCCACAGCCCGGACGACGTGGATGCACGCGCCCGGACACTTTCGGGCCGCCTCGACGACTTCGACGAACGTGTCGGCCGGAACGTCGGTTTCGGCCGCCGGCTCGGTGAGGAGCTCGCCTTCGGCGTTTTTGACGTACGCCAGGCCGTCGATGTCGAACTCGAAGACGTTGCGCGCCTCTTGGACGCAGATCCCGTCACCGGTGCACAGATCCTGATCGATCCAGACGCGATGCCGCACCTCGGGCGCTCCGACGGTCGGCGGTGCGATCACGATCGGGCACCTTTCATCAGGCGGACGCTCAACTGTTAGGTCTTGGCAGTAATCGACGATAACAAGGTGTCCGAGCCGACGGTGCGGCAGTAACCGACGGTAGGGTCGAACTGCAGTCCAGCCGGGAGGTGAGGCTCGTGCCCGATCACGACGGTGCCGAAGATGCCGCGCAGTTGCAGTCCCAGCTCGGTTTCCTCGAGGAGGAAATCTCGACGCTGCGACGTAAACTCGCCGACTCGCCGCGAAGCGTGCGTCTGCTCGAAGAACGCCTCTCCGACGCCCAGGCCAGCTTGGCGGGCGTTACGGGGCAGAACGAGCGACTTGTTGGCACGTTGAAAGAAGCGCGTGAGCAGATCATCGCGCTGCGCGAAGAGGTCGACAGGCTGGCGCAGCCGCCCTCGGGTTACGGCGTTTTTCTCACTCGCCACGACGACGGCACGGTTGACGTCTTTACCGGCGGCCGCAAGCTGCGCGTCACGGTGAGTCCCGCTGTCGAGGTCGGCGAGCTGCGCAAGGGTCAAGAGGTCATGCTGAACGAGGCGCTCAATGTTGTGCGCGCGCTCGAGTTCGAGCGGCAGGGCGAAGTCGTGATGTTCAAAGAGGTTCTTGAGGATGGCGAGCGCGCCCTCGTGATGGGCCACAGCGACGAGGAACGGGTCGTGATGCTGGCCGACTCGCTTATCGGTACGCCGTTGCGCGTCGGCGATTCACTGCTGCTCGAGAACCGCTCGGGCTACGTCTACGAGCGAATCCCCAAGGCCGAGGTCGAGGAACTCGTCCTCGAGGAGGTGCCCGACATCGACTACTCGGCCATCGGTGGGCTTGCTGCGCAGATCGAGATGATCCGCGATGCGATCGAGCTGCCATACCTGCACGCCGACCTCTTCCGCGAGCACGAATTGCGGCCGCCGAAAGGGGTTCTGCTCTACGGCCCTCCCGGTTGTGGCAAGACGTTGATCGCGAAAGCGGTGGCGAATTCGCTAGCGAAGAAGGTTGCTGAAGTTACCGGCAAGCCCGAAGGCAAGAGCTTCTTCCTGAACATCAAAGGCCCCGAGCTGCTGAACAAGTACGTCGGCGAGACCGAGCGCAAGATCCGTCTTGTGTTTCAACGGGCTCGTGAGAAGGCAAGCGACGGCAACCCCGTCATTGTGTTCTTCGACGAGATGGATTCCATCTTCCGCACCCGCGGCTCCGGTGTGAGTTCCGATGTCGAGCTGACGATCGTGCCCCAGCTGCTCAGCGAGATCGACGGCGTCGAGGGGCTTGAGAACGTCATCGTCATTGGCGCCTCCAACCGCGAAGACATGATTGACCCGGCGATTCTGCGACCGGGTCGGCTCGACGTGAAGATCAAGATCGAACGGCCGGACGCCGAGGCTGCCCGTGACATCTTCAGCAAGTACATCAAGTCCCACCTACCGCTGCATGCCGACGATCTCGCCGAGAACGGGGGATCGCGCGAGGCAACCGTGCAGGCCATGATCATGCGCACGGTCGAGCGCATGTACGACGAGACCGAGGAGAACAGGTTCCTTGAAGTCACCTACGCCAACGGCGACAAGGAGACTCTGTACTTCAAGGATTTCAACTCCGGGGCCATGATCCAGAACATCGTCGACCGCGCGAAGAAGATGGCCATCAAGGACTTCATCGAAAGCGGCAGCAAGGGGCTGCGCATGCAGCACCTCATGTCCGCGTGCGTCGATGAGTTCAAGGAGAACGAAGACCTGCCGAACACCACCAACCCCGACGACTGGGCCCGCATCTCCGGCAAGAAGGGCGAACGGATCGTCTACATCCGGACGCTGATCTCCGGCAAGCAAGGCACCGAGGCGGGTCGATCGATCGACACGATCGCGAACACCGGCCAGTACTTGTAGTCGCCCCAGAACGCCGCGCGGGGGCTACGGGCAGGACCCGGTGTTCGGGTCGGCCGTGCAGGTGATGAACACGGTCGGCGGCGTGTCTGTGATGGTCACCGTGGCCGGCGTGGCCGTCACGGTCACGGTCACGGGGGGCGGGGTGACGGTCACGGGTGCCGGCGTGACGGTCCGCGTTGCTGTCACAGTCTGAGTCTGAGTGGCGGTCGTTGTCGTCGTAACGGTCGTGGTATTCGTGAGCGTCGGACCTTGCTGAATAAGCGTCGCGGTCGCGGTCGGGCCAGCCAGCAGCCTGGTGACAGTCGGGGCTGGATGCGGCGTGACGGTACGGAAGGCGGTTGCGGTCGAGGTCTGTAGTTGCGTGCGGATCGCGGTCGGGCCACTGATCGAAACGGTGCTCCCCGGCGCCGTCACGCGGGCTGTCACGATCGAGGTCTGGCCGGGCAGCAAAACGAACTGAGTGTTCGTCGACGGCGACGCGCTGAACTCGACGCCCAATACTTGCGGCGCGATCGATCCTGGCGGCGTCGCCGAGGATGCCGCTGTGGACACGCCGAACGAGCGGTGGCTGAGCAGGAAGAACACCAGAAACACCAGCGCGATGACCAAGCCGACCGTCGCGATCGCGATCTCTTTCAGCCGGGACGATTCCATCCCTGGTCCCTCCGCCTTGCCCCATGTGCGGTTCGTGCGCCCTCTCGCCCCCGAGAGGCCGTGCTGTAAGACTCAAAGCTGACCTGCACGTCAGCGGGCACTGCCATCGAGTGCCAAGTGCCGCAGACTGCGAGTAACCCAAGTTATACACCGACCGTGCCGACTTCGCTGAATTATGCCAACGTTGTGATCTTGCCCGCTCAAGATGCGCTCGGCAGAACACTGCCAAGGCGTGGGTCTGATGCGTTCCGGCGACTCAATTGGCATCGTGGCCCGGCTGGCCCGCCATTGTGGCACCCGGAACGTAGGGTGGGCAGGTGACCGTGCGGCGGGTGATGGGCATCGAGACCGAATTCGGTATCTCGGTGCCCGGGCATCCCACGGCGAACGCGATGGCGGCGTCCTCGCAGATCGTCAACGCCTACGTACCCGGCTCGCAGTCGCATGAGCTCGCGAGCGGTCCGAGCGCGCGTGACCGTGCTTCAGGCGGGCGTCGTGCCCGGTGGGATTTCGAGGAGGAAAATCCCCTCCGTGACGCGCGCGGCTTCGACCTCACCCGTGAAGCAGCCGATCCAACACAGCTGACCGACGAGGATCTCGGGCTGGCGAACGTCATCTTGACCAACGGCGCCAGGCTCTACGTCGACCATGCGCATCCCGAGTACTCGTCACCGGAGGTCACGAATCCGCTCGACGCCGTGCTCTGGGACAAAGCCGGCGAGCGGATTATGGCGGAAGCGGCCCGGCGAGCGGCGACCGTCCCCGGTACTGCACCGATCCAGCTGTACAAGAACAACACCGACAACAAGGGCGCCAGCTACGGGTGCCACGAGAACTATCTGACGAGGCGAAGCACCCCGTTCGCCGAGATCGTCCGGCACCTCACGCCGTTTTTCGTCACCCGCCAGGTATTTTGCGGCGCCGGCCGGGTCGGCATCGGGGCCGACGGTCGCGGTCATGGCTTTCAGATCAGCCAGCGGGCCGACTTCTTCGAAGTCGAAGTTGGCCTCGAGACCACGTTGAAACGACCGATTATCAACACTCGCGACGAGCCGCACGCCGATCCGGAGAAGTACCGCCGCCTGCACGTCATCATTGGCGACGCGAACATGAGCGAGATCTCCACCTATCTCAAGATCGGCTCAACTGCGCTGGTGCTCGCTATGGTCGAGGACGGCTTCCTGACTGCCGACGTCTCGATCGACGGGCCGGTCGCGGCGCTGCGGGCGGTGTCGCACGACTCCTCGCTTGCGCATCGCGTCACCTTGCGCGACGGCCGAAAGATGACCGCGCTCCAGGTGCAGATGGAGTATCTCGAGCAGGCGCGCAAATATGTCGAAGACCGCTTCGGCGCCGATTGCGACGATATGACCCGCGACGTGCTCGACCGGTGGGAGTCGGTGCTTTCGCGACTGTCCGATGATCCGATGCAACTGTCAGACGAACTCGATTGGGTCGCCAAACTGGCGCTGCTCGAGGGCTACCGCGACCGCGAAAAGTTAGGTTGGGACGCACCCAAACTCGAGCTCGTCGACCTCCAGTACCACGATGTCCGCGCCGACCGGGGCCTGTACAACCGACTCGTCGCACGCGGCAGCATGCAGACGTTGCTGACCGACGACGCCGTCACCCGGGCGACCACGACACCGCCCGACGACACCCGCGCCTACTTCCGTGGTCGCTGCCTGGCGAAGTTCGGCAGCGAGGTGGCAGCCGCCTCCTGGGATTCGGTCATCTTCGATCTGCCAGGTCACGAGTCGCTGCAGCGCATCCCGACTCTCGAACCGTTACGCGGTACCAAAGCGCACGTAGGGGACCTCATCGATCGATGCACGACCGCAGCCGAACTCGTCGCCGCGCTTACCGGCTCTGCTTGACTCGGCGCTGGTCGGTTCGACGACTGCCCAGCGGATCTACTCGGGCCGCGGTGCGTTGACGCATTTGACGACGGTGGGCGTCCCAATAGGGAAAGCCAGGTCTTCAGCGAGCCCCCCGCCGTCAGCTACTCGGTAGGCCTGGAGGTTGTCCGAGTCCTGATTCGCCACAAACAGGTAGCCACCACCTGTTGTCAGGGCCAAGCTCCGCGGCGTGGCGCCGGTGGGCTGCCAGCCAGCGACCTGAAACCCGCCAGCAGCGGTCTTGTCGTACATCGCGATGCTGTCATGCCCACGATTCGACGCGAACGCCTTGGCGCCGTCGGAGGTCACCACGATGTCCGCCCCGAAGCTGGGCGGGCCCGATTCGTCCGGCAGCATCGGGAGCTCGTCGGCCTGGACAAGGTCGCCGTCGGAGCCAACGCTCCATACCCCCAACCGCGAACTAAGTTCGTTGACGACCAGCGCGAGTTCCGTCGACGGGTCGAACACGATATGCCGGGGACCTGATCCGGGTGTTACGCGGTACTCGCGGTCGACGGTGAGGACGCCGCTCGACGCGTTGAATGCCAGTTGAATCAGCTTGTCCGCTCCGAGGTCGGCTGCATAAATTCGGCCATTGCGCGGATGCGGCAACACGCAGTGTGCGTGCGGGCCCTGTTGGCGATCCGCATCGGGCCCCGAGCCGCGGATGTTCACTATCGATGCACGGGACGCGAGGTGACCGTCGCTCGCCAACGCGAACGCCGCTAGTGAGCCGTCGCCGTAGTTCGACACGAGGGCGAACCGCTCGTCGACAAGAGAGACATACGACGGTATGCCCCCGCCAGTGGAGAGTTCGCTTTGGGACAGCACCGACTCGAAGTCGCGATCGAACTGAAGGGCAGCGACCCTGCCGTCGTCGCCATCCCACACCTCGCTGACGACATAGACCACGCGTCGACGCGCATCGACGCAAAGGTAGGCCGGGTTGGGGATCGAGTTGTCTTCGAAACGAATTTGCACTCGGCCGGTCGCGACTTCCACGTCGAGGATCGTCAGGCCGGCGCCTCGGGCACCCGGAGCGTGCGGCACCGGTTGGCTGTACGAGCCCACGAACAGCAGAACGTGGGCTCCTTGTTCGTGCCGCACTGACGGTTACCTGTCTCGTCGTACGTACTGGTCGAAGGCGATGGCCAACACGATAACGACTCCTTCGGCGATAAGTTCCTCGGCAATCGGGACGTTGAGAATGCTGAGTCCGTTGTTGATGACCCCAATCAGAATCGCCCCGAGAACGGATCGCAATACCGACCCGCGCCCACCGAACAAGCTCGTCCCGCCGACGACCACCGCAGCGATGACGTTGAGCTCGTACCCGGTGCCATACACAGCTGTCGCGGTGTGCGTACTCGACGACAACACCATGCCCGCCAAACCGGCGCCGAGCCCGGACAGGACGTAGACCAGCGTCTTCGTGCGCACGACCGGGACGCCGCACAGCCGGGCCGCGCGCTCGCTCTCGCCGACTGCGAACACACTGAAACCGAAACGGGTGCGGGCCTGAATCAACCAACCGATCACAATTACGACGGCGAAGATGTAAACGGGCGCGGGTATGCCCAGAAACCGTCCGCCGCCCAAGCGCAGATATGACGCCGGCTGGACGACGGCGCGCTGTGACCCACCACCGATCAACAACGCAATGCCCCGGACGATACTCATCGCCCCGAGGGTCACCACGATCGCTGGCAGCCGGAAGCGGGCCACCACCAGACCGTTCGCGAAGCCGACGCCCGCCCCGACGCCGCAGCCCAGGAAGAGCGCCCAGATTGCGCTTGCGCCGGATGCCGTCAAAACACCTTGGGCCAACAGGCCGGTCAACCCCATGATGGCGCCGACGGACAGGTCGATGCCGCCGGTGAGAATCACGAACGTGGAGAGCACCGCCATGATGCCGATCACCGCGACCGCCGAGAGAATTCCGGTGAGGTTGTCCACCTTGAGCATGGCCGGCTTGACCGCGGCAAATCCCGCGAACACCACGATCACGACGAACACAAGGCCGTAGTTCTCGAGGATGTGGGAGCCCGTAAGCCGCCGCGGCGGGCGTGGACGTAGCACCTCAGACATGGTCGGCCACCTGTCCGCTGGCAGCCGCGAGGATGGCATCCTGCGTTGCGGATTCCTTGTCGAATTCGGCCACGATCCGGCCGAGAGACATCACCAAGATGCGGTCAGGAAGGGTCAGAACTTCCTCGAGGTCGGAGGAAATGACGAGCACGGCGTCGCCGGATTCGGCCAGCGCACGCAAGCGCTGATAGATCTCAGCCTTCGCGCCCACATCGATGCCGACGGTCGGTTCGTCGAGGAGCAGGATGTCGGTGCCGCCGGCGAGCCAGCGGCCCATCAGCACCTTCTGCTGATTTCCGCCGCTGAGCTTGCGGACCACCATGTCGATGCGCGCCGGCACGATCCCGAGTGTCGCGACCACGCGGGTGGCCATTGCCTTAGCGCGACGTCGGCTGAGCAGACCACCGCGGCTAACCTTCCCAAGGTGCGCGGCGATGATGTTGTCGCGCACCGTGTGACTCATCATGAGACCGTCGTCGCGGCGATCCTCGGGCACGAAACCAAGGTGCGCATTGATGGCATCGCTCGGCCGGCGCATGCGCATCGGTTTCCCGTGCACCAAGATCTCGCCGGAACTCGCGGGCGCGGCCCCGAAAAGTGCCTGGAGCAACTCCGAGCGGCCCGCGCCGATCAATCCGGTGATGCAAACGATCTCACCCTTGCGCACGGTGAGGTTGATGTCGTCGTAGGCCCCCGGCTCGGAAAGGTGCCGGCATTCCAACGCGACGGGCGCGGTGTCGAAGTGCCGGGCAACGCGCTGCGCGGCCGTCTCGGCCATGAGCTCGCGACCGAGCATCGCCGCCGCGAGTGAGGTGGCGGTCATCGCGGACACCTTGGAGGTGAGCACGACCGTGCCGTCGCGGATGACGGTGAGATTGTCGGCAATGGAGAAGATCTCGTCGAGAACGTGCGAAATATAGAGAACGCAGATGCCGCGCTTCGTGAGTTCCCTGATCGATCCGAACAGGCTCTGCACCTCGACCTGCGACAGCCAAGCCGTCGGCTCGTCCATCAAGATGACACGCGCGTTGCGCGCCAGCGCCTTCGCGATCTCAACTTGCTTTTGCTGCACGGTCGGGAGCGCGTGAACCGGCGTGTCGAGGTCGAGATGGATCCGGTGGTGGGCGAGCAACGCCGACACCTGGGTGCGCTGCGTCTCGCGGTCGAGCCGCCCGAACGACTTCACCGGCTGGCTTCCGAGCGCCACGTTGTCGAGAACCGAGAGTGCGGGCACCAGGTTGGATTCCTGGTAGATACACGCGATTCCGGCCGCGAGCGCCGACCGCGGATTGCCCAGCGACAGCCGAGCGCCGTGGAGCAGAACCTCTCCGGTATCGGGAGTGACGGCTCCGGTCAGGATCTTGACGAACGTCGACTTGCCGGCCCCGTTGGTCCCGAGCAGGGCGTGGACCTCGCCCGCCTGCATCGCAAGGCTCGCATTCGACAGCGCTTGCGCGGCGCCGTACCGCTTGGAAAGACCGGTCGCCTGAAGGACCGGGGTCGCGGCGACTGGCGCGGCTGCATGCTCGGTGTCGGTGCTCATGAGGTCAATCCGGATGCCGGACGCAGGCCCTCGGCTGACGGGCGCATGCCGTCGGCGGCCGGCCTTCGCAGGGCCCGCCGCCGCACCATCTCCTGGCGCTTGCGCACCTGCCGATATCGGTCGAAGCCGACCGCACCGATCAGGATCACGCCGGCGACCACCTGCTGGGCGTAGGTGGTCACGTTCTCCAGTTGCATCCCGATATAGACGGTCCCGATGAGGAAGGCACCGATGATGGGGCCGAGCGTGCCGCCGACGCCACCAAGGAGGCTCACCCCGCCCACCACGGCGGCCGCGATGGCCGAGAGTTCGAAGCCGGTACCGAGATCCTCCGGGGACGTCGAGAGCCGCGACGTGAGGATCAACGCCGCCACGCCCGCGCAGAAGCCGGAGATCGCATAGGCGGTGATCTTGACCCGGGCCACGTTGATCCCGGCGAGGTAGGCCGCGCGCTCGTTGCCACCGACGGAGTAGATGTCACGCCCGAGCTTGGTGCGCGCAAGCAACCAGTACGCCGCGAGGCCGAGCAGGACCATGTACACGAAGGCCCGGGGGATCGGACCGAAGGATCCGTCGATCCAGAGGAGCAACTTGTCCGTGATCGGGGCAACGCTGAGGTCGCGGTGGAGTTGGCGCCCGGAGATCGCGTACGTGGTGCCCCGCCAGGTGGCCATCGCTGCCAGCGTCACGATGAACGGGCTGATCCGCAGCCGCACGATGAGCAGCCCGTTCAACCCACCCAACGCCGCCCCGACCACAAGGGCGGCGATGATCGCCACGATGCCCGGGGCGTGCGTGATCAACGAGAGATCGAACACGGTCATGCCGACGACGCCGATGATCGAGCCGACGCTCAGATCGATGCCGGCCAAGATGATCGGAAAGCTCATGCCGATGGCCAGAATCCCGATGTGGGAAAACCCTATCAACAGGTTCTGGAAGTTCTGTTCGGTGCGAAATCGCGGTGAGAGCACCGAGAACACGATGAGCACGAGTGCGTAGAAAGCCGCCAGCCCGGCGGCCGAAGACCGCCGGGCCGTAAGCGTCGTCGCCATGTTTCGAACCGTTCTCAACATCATCTCCAGCGACGCAGGTGGATCGGGGAAAGCTCCTACCAGCGGGCGGACGCCGGAATGGTGGCGACGTTGTCCTTGGTCAGGATCGAGTACGGCATCAAGAGGTGGCCCTGGTCGGGGACGTCCTTCGCGCTGACGCCGCCCGATGCGAGCACGATGCCGGCGGAGGCGGCAAAACGACCCTGCTGCCAAACGTCGGTGTACTGAGTTCCGGTCAACTCGCCAGCCTCGATCGAGGTAAGAGCTGCCTTCTCGCCGTCGTTGCCGAAGATGGTGAGCTTGCTCAGAATGCCCTTCGCCTTCGCGACGTCGACGACACCAAGCGCCATATCGTCGTTGACCCCATAGACACCCTTGATGTTGGGGTTTGCCGCCCACATCGCGGAGAAAACGTCACCAGCGGTCTTGCGGTCCCAGTTCGCGTTCTGGTCGGCCGCAATTTTCACGTTCGGGTACTTAGCCTTCATGCCGTCGACGAACCCGTTGGTCCGAAGGTCGCGGATGGTGATGCCGGGAGGGGCGTTGATGATGACGACGTCACCGCTGCCGCCAATCGCGGCACCCATTTTCGCGGCGATGTCTTGTGCACCGTAGTAGTGGTTCATCTCGACGTGCGCCGCGTGGGTCTCAGTCGCGTCGATGTTCAGCGTGATGACCGGGATGCCAGCCGCCTTAGCCTTTTTGATGGACGGCGCCAGCCCGACGCTGTCTGCCGGCTGAAGGAAGATCACGTCGACGCCACCGGCGATGGCGGTGTTCATCAGGTTGATCTGGGTGGCCGCCGAGTTCTGCCCGTCGAGGAGCTGAAAGTCGATGTTCTTCTGCTGGGCTGCGATCTCCTGGAGCCCCTGGCCCCAGGCGGTGGATGTGGCCTGCGGCTGAATCTGGATCCAGACCATCTTGTAGTGACTCTTCGCAGTGCCGCCGCTCGCAGCTGCTGGTTTAGCGGCGGTCTTGCTCTTGCTCGTACAGGCTCCGAGGAGCGGGCTGACGAGTGCGGCAGCGCCGATCGTCGCCGACACACCGAGGAATCGTCGCCGGTCGAAGCCGGTCGCCGGGCTGTCGTCTGTTGCTGTCATGGTTTTTTGCTCCTTGTCACGGACGGACGGAACACTCGCGAGTCCACGTCGGGTCGGCACTCGGCTCCTGCAGGGCCGGGCGTAAGACCCGCGCTACGGCCTCCTCGGGCAGGCCCGGCGGCGAAGCGTTTCGCGGATTGGTTAAAGCGTTCGCAAAAGTACTCAGCAAATCATCTGATGTCTAGGCCCTATACCTGATTGTTACGAGGCGGATTGCGCACCGTTCGCCGCGCTCGAAAATCACGTCCTCCGGTAGACGTCTGACAACCGTTCCGACCTGCTGACGTGGGTGCCGACCCGCCACCGGCCGTCAGACGACGCCGCGCCGCGCCGCGCCGCGCGGACGCTGCCGCGGTACCGGCGCGCCGCGAAGGTAATGTCGGCACAGCACCGACGGCACCGATGGATGCAGGTAACGGGAGGGCACATGGCCGAGAAGGACACCGGCGGGCAGCCGCACGCGAGCCGCCGGTCGGACGAGACCGATCAGGTCGATGAGGCCGTTGGCGAGGAGAGTGCAAGCGATCTCAAGGAGCGGCAGGTCAAACTCAACGAGGACGTCGACTCCATCCTCGACGAGATCGACGAGGTGCTCGAGGAAAACGCCGAGGAGTTCGTCCGCTCCTACATTCAAAAGGGCGGCCAGTGACGACCGACGGTTCAGGCCGGCTTCCGACCGCGTTCCATCAGCCGGGAGTTGGTTCCTTCGCCGACTTCCTCGGCATGCACGCGCCCGACATGATGCCCGGACGTCGCACCCTCGGGCCTGGCACCGTCGACGCACCGCATGGCACCACGATCGTGTCGGTCACCTTCGACGGTGGCGTGGTGATGGCCGGCGACCGCCGCGCCACGATGGGCAACATTATCGCGCAGCGCGACATCGAAAAGGTGTTCCAAGCCGATGAGCACTCGTGCGTGGGCATCGCCGGCACGGCCGGCCTCGCGATCGAACTCGTGCGGCTGTTCCAGGTCGAACTAGAGCACTATGAAAAGCTTCAAGG
>Ga0080027_10000160_pt1 | contig 30465 bp, 26 predicted proteins | sample OrgsoiDNA2013046_FD_70962 | JGI IMG/M metagenome (GOLD analysis project Ga0080027, IMG submission 70962) | Permafrost soil microbial communities from the Arctic, to analyse light accelerated degradation of dissolved organic matter (DOM) -... | ecosystem: Environmental > Terrestrial > Soil >... | reverse complement strand
GGCGGACGACCCGACCCATTCCATGTCCTTATTGTGATCCACACCCATCATGGCGCCGCGGCCAAGGCGCATGATGACGAGTACCGGGAGCAGTTCCTTGTCCCAGATGTACATGATGCGGACCTCGGCTTTGGTGGGGCCGTGAGGCGTCTCAATGACGGGCGTGAAATCAAGGCGCTCCTGCAGTATCCACTGCGCGCGCTCGCCGTCGGGAATGGCGCGCACATCCTCAGGCGTAGGGCGGATGTTGACGCCGAGTCCGGCGAAGGAAAACAGCGGCTTCAGGATGTAACGGTCAAGATCTTCTGGAACGCCTTTCACCTGATCGAGGAACCGTGTTTCCGGCACGGTTTCATGGTGGAGATACGGGATGGAAAACTTGCTCATGCGAAAAAACCAGTTCGGATGGCCGGCCCATTCCACGTCGAGATCGTCAGTGAAGCGGAATTGCAGGTTCAGCTTTTTACGCTCGAGTTCGTCGACGATGGCGCGGTTGTAGATGCGCCGGATGGGAATCTTGCGGCCGTGGTTTTCGTAAAGGAGTTGCCGCCCCTGTTTTCGAACGTCGGTGATGTTGACCGTCGGAATGCCGAGCGCGCATTCGGTGCGGAGAAAATCGGGGAGAGTTTTTTGTTCGAGCGGGTCGATCTCCATGAGGATGACCTGCTCGGGATCGTGGCCTGCGAGGATAGCGCCTGACAGAACTTGATGGTAGGAATCCGCGTTGAGGCCGCCGAGAAAGTATTGGAGATTGGAGTCCAGACCAAACACATCCATGTAGGTCTGCGCCAGTATCGGTTGATAGGCGTAGAGAGATGGGAAGGCCTGGAGCTCCACCAGCTTCGGTTGCAACTTTCCGTCGGCATCTCGAACCAAGCCGAAATCCACCTGGACGAACATGGGATGGTCGGGTTCGTTCGGTACGTTGAATACATTGCGAATCGAGGAATCGGAAATCTTATGGTATTCGGTGTTGTTGGTGAGCTGGAGAATGAGTTCGTTGCCCGCGCGCGAAATCCGATCCAGCAGCGGCTTGGGGAAGAAGCAGGGGGTCTCGCAGAGACGGAACCTTACCGGCGTGCCGCAGCGTTCGGCCATTTCCCGCTCAAATTCGCGGTACTTAGAAGCGGAAAAGCGCTGGTTAAAATCCTGCCGGAGAGCTGGAATCATGACCAGCAGTATAAGGGATTGTGTGGCGCGGGCGCCCCCGCCCGCGTGGTCTTGCTTTTGCTCTCGCTCTTGCTCCTGCTTTTGCTTTCGATCTTGCTTTTGCTCTTGCTCTTGTTTTTGCTCTTGCTCTTCAAACCCAAGACCACGCGGGCGAGGGCGCCCGCGCCACACAAGCTACGCCTCCAACAAGAACTTCCCCTGCTCCATGATCTGTTGCCCGTCCACCCAGATATTGAACTTCCTGCCAACTACATCAATGTGCGTCGCCGAATACCAATCCGCGCCGGTGTGGAAGCCGTAGGGGTTCCCGAAGGCGATGTGAACGCCGGGATACTTTTCGTCTTGCAGGATCTGCCCGATCACGTCTTTGAGACCGATGTTGGTGCCAATCGCGAACTCGCCCACGCGGTCGCTATTCTCGTCGGTGTGGGTGTACGTCCAGAAATCTTCCTCGAGTTCATGGTTCTCTGAGTGCGCTTCGGTGAGGCGGTTGCCCTTGATCTGAATCGTCAGGGGAGCGCTTTTCAGGTCCCCGAATTTTTCGCAGAGATAATCGCCGACCACGCCGTCGATCACAAACGTCCCGTTTACCTCGCCGGGAGTGGTGAAAATTTCCCCGCCCGGAAGATTTCCCCATTTATCCGGGCTGATGATCCCGCTGGTCTTCAGCCACCGGTATTCGGGATTGAGCTGCGCGGTAATATCGGTGCCGCTCGCTGTCGTGGCGCGGACTTCCTTGGCATTGGTCACAATGTCGATGACCTTGGCGCTGAGGCGGTCCACTTTGAGGAAGTCGGCGCGCATGCCTTCCAGCATGATCTGGCGGTTGATGTTGACCATGTGCGCGTGCCGAATCTTGCGCCGGTTGACCACATCGGTCATCTGCATGCGCGACTTGAGTTCATTGCGCTGCGCGACCACGGCGAAGACGCTGACCTGGCTCGTTTCCATGTCATCGAGAATTGCCTGCGGCAGGTCGACGAGCGGGCGGGGCGAGAGTTCCTCAAGAATCCAGGCGTTATAAGGGGCGCCCACGGCTTCAATCTCATGGACGATGCTGGCGGCGATTTCCGCGGAAGTCTCGTCGGTGATTACGGTGACTTTTTCTTCCGGTTGCACGCGCAGGCACACGTTGATGGCGTTGCGCGCGCCGGGCGTTAATTCAGGATCAAAGGGAAGGGTGTTGAGGTGGATTGGGTTAGAAACGGAAATACTCATTCGTCAGCGTTAGCCTGCTTTTCTTTCGTTGTGATCGCCCGAGGCCTGCTCTACACCCAGCCCCACTGACGTCTCTTCGATGATGTAGTCCATCACTGCTTTCAGGTCGTTGCCGCTTTCGCGATAGATGCGGAGTTGTCGGTCGGCGCCGGTTCCCATTTTCATGATCTCACGGACGTAGCCGACTTCCGCGCGGGAATCCAACTCGTCAAGGACATCATCGACAAAGGCGAGGTATTCCTCGAGTAGTTCGCGGACGGGGACTTCTTTCTGCTTGCCGAAATCCACGATCTTGCCATCGATGCCGTAGCGGGCAGCGCGCCATTTGTTTTCCATGATCAACGCGCGGCGGTACAGCCGAAAACCCTGGTTCTGCTCGTAGAGCTTGTAGAGCTTGACCACTGTGGCCTGAATTAACGCGGCCAGCGCGATGGTTTCTTCCACGCGCATGGGAATATCGCAAACCCGGAATTCCAGCGTGTTGAAGAACGGGTGCGGGCGGATGTCCCACCAAATCTTCTTGGCGTTGTCGATGCATCCGGTCTTGATCAGCAGGTTGATGAAGTTCTCGTATTCGCCGTAGCTGGGAAAGTAATCGGGGATATTGGTGCGAGGAAACTTGTCGAAAACTTTGCACCGGTAAGACTTCAATCCCGTATTCATGCCCAGCCAGAAAGGCGAGTTCGTCGAGAGCGCCAGAATGTGCGGGATGAAATAACGGGCCGCGTTCATGATCTGGATCGCAGTCTCGCGGTCTTCGATGCCGATGTGTACGTGCAGGCCGAAAATCAGGTTAGCCCGGGCTACCAGTTGCATGTCTTCAACGATGGTGTGGTAGCGCTCGTCGGGATAGATTTCCTGTGCCCGCCAGTCGGCAAAAGGATGAGTCGCGGCGGAGGCGAGCCTTAGGCCATTTTCGCGGGCCAGGCGCACCATGTCGCGACGCAGGCCGGTTACCTCTGCCTTGGCCTCTTTAATGTTCTTGCAGATTCCTGTGCCGACCTCGACCACCGATTGATGCATCTCCGGTTTCACGCGTTCTTCGAGGATCATCTTGCCCTTGGCAATGATCTCGGCATGGATGTGCGAGCGCAGGTCCCGGGTGGTGGGGTCGACGGTTTGGTATTCCTCTTCAATGCCAATGGTAAAACTGGGCCGCATGGGTGCCTGCCTTGGCCGAAGTGCGCCGGAACCAGTATAGCGGAGCGGGAAGCGGTGTCCTAGACCGCGCCGTAGCCTCGGGATCAGCTCGAATGCGGATTATCCTCCAGCCAGCCAAGGACTTCAGTTACGCTTTCGTTGGGCGGGAAGACCGGGTAGAAAACGTGTTCGATTCGGCCTTCCCGTACGACCAACGTAAGGCGCTTTAACAGGCGGACCCCGACGGCTTCGAACGTTGGCAACTTCAGCCCGTCGCACAGTCGGAATTCTTGATCGCTCAGGATGGCAAAGGGAAGATGGAGTCGATCAGCCATCTCTCTCTGATATTCGGCGCTCTGGGTGCTAAGGCCAAAAATGTCCGCATGGAGCCGCAGCAAGTCCTGGTAGTGATCCCGGAAGCCGCAAGTCTGAGGCGTGCAACCGCGCGCTCCCGGAATTGCGTCCCAACCGTCGGGTAGCGCCCTTCCAGGGACGCCCGTCATCGGATAGCAGTAAATTACGGTTCTGGCTGCTCTCAAGTCAGCGAGATTTACGACCCCGCCGGCAGTGGAAGGAAGAGCGAGCGTGGGCATCGCCATTCCGATCAGGTGAGTTGCCCCGCCGTCGTCGATGGGGCGGGGCAGGTCTTTGGGCAACGGAAAATCCGATGGCGGTGATGCCACGATTCCTACTTTCCGGACAGAAACGACGACCAGCGCAACTGCCGATTCGGATTCTCTACACGGAGAGCTTGCTTCACCGCCATTTCGGCCACGGCATTGACTACCCATTCGAAGTTTTCTGGACCGACGGAGTTGATATCCGCGTCGGGAGCGGGGTTCATGAAGTCGATGGCGTAAGGAATCCCTCCCTCCACAGCGAACTCGACCGTGTTGAGGTCATAGCCAAGCGCCTGGCAAAGCGTGAGGCAATCCTTCACAATGCGATCGCGCAACGCCGGAGACGGTTGCGGGTTGCCCCTGACGTAGCGCTCGTGGAACGGGGCCTTCGGGTCATAGCGCATGATCAGCACCTTTTCCTGGCCGATGACATAGCAGCGGAAATATTCTTCAAACTCCACGCCCCGTTGCAGCGTCATGCAGAGGTTTCCCGTTTCGTTGTAGCGCGCGAACAGCTCTTCGGGCGTGTGGACTTTGTAGACGTGCTTCCAGCCACCGCCGTCGTAGGGCTTAAGAAATGCAGGGAAGCCGACGTATTGAAAAATCTCTTCCCAATTGAGCGGGTAAATAAGGTTCCGCATCGATTGTTCATTCGTGTCCGGCGGATAATCGTGATGCGGCAAGATCACCGTGGGCGGAATGGCCACGCCGAGTTTGCTGGCGAGGGCGTAGTTGAAGAATTTGTCATCAGCGGTCCACCAGAAAGGGTTATTAATGACCCGCGTTCCGGACAAAACGGCATTCTTCAGGAACGCCCGGTAGAATTCGATGTCCTGCGAGATGCGGTCAATGATGACGTCATAGCCGCTGGGCGCAGCCATTTGGATGCCGCCGATTTTGACAAACTCTGCGGTCACGTCCGGAATTTTCATGGAGTTGATGCGCTCAACTACGGCGGGTGGGAATGAATTTTCTTTACCGAACAAAATGCCGATCTTTTTCATAATCGCCTCGCAGTCAGAATCCTAGAAATATTTTCCAGCCATACGCAGCCACAACGGCCAGTCGTGGACGCTGTTGTCGCCCCAAACGTCGAGCCAGTGAGGAATTCCTTTGGCGTGCATAATACCCGCCATCCTCACGTTCTGGTCGAGGCACATGTCCCAATCGGCTGTGGCGAGGATCCAGCGCACGCGTTCCCGGTATTGCCGCAGGAACCATTCGTCCGTCATGTTGGGCAGGAAGTCCGTAGGGTTGTTGAAATAGCAGTCGTCGTCGTAGTAGCCATTCAGAAATTGCTTGATGTCGTAAGACCCGCTCATGCAGACGCAGTGCGTCACCACATCGGGGTGCTTGAGCGCGAAATTCAATGCCTGATAACCGCCAAAACTGCACCCGGTCACGGTCAGCATTCCGTTGTTGTTCCTAGTGCGAATTAGGGGGAGCACGTCGTTCAGAATGTAATTCTCATATTGCACGTGCCGCAGCACACGCCAGCGGGGGTGTGCGCCCTTGTTGTACCAGCTTTCAAGATCGACGCTATCCGGACAAAAAACCTGGAGTTGGCCACTGTCGATCTTGTGGCCGAGCACACCCGGCACGCCTCGATCGGAGTATTCGAAGAAGCGGCCCATCGATGTAGGGAAGACGATGATAGGCATGCCCGAGTGCCCGAAGACAAGCATCTCCATTTCGCGATTGAGGTCTTTGCTGTACCAGCGGTGATATTCACGGTTCATAGGAAGATTACGAGTATCGGCCTTTTATATCACGACACGAAGAGCGTGGGGCAGCACCTCAATGGCTTCGACGTGAAGCCTGGCGACCTCGCCGTCGAGCGCGACGTCAACGGCGTCATCGAGAAAAAAATCGACGCGGCGCACCCCTGCGCGCTCCGCCATGGGATGGTGGATGTGTTTGCCGGTGAAGAGGCCGGGAAGATTTCCAATCAATCCAAGCCGTCCGATGGGACCCCAGCGCACGTATTCGATCAGGCCGTCGGAAGTGTCGGCATTGGGCGCGATCATCATTTTGCCGCCGGTGAATTTGCTGTTGTTGAAAGTGAGGAAAAGGCTGCGTCGGCGGTCGATCTCCGCGGCGCCATTGACACTCAAAGGAAATGGCCGCCGATTCAATCGCGCAAGAGTTACGAAAAGGGCAAAAATGTAGCCCAGTTCCCCGAAACGGCGGAACCGCCGGTGCCGGATCATCGCCACATCGGCGGCGAATCCCACATTGAAGAGGTTGAGAAAATAGTAAACGCCGGTTTTGTGCTGGAGCCGGAATACATCACAGGTACGGGATCTGCCCTCGATCAGTGCTTCCACTGCCTGCGAAGAGGCGTCGTTGGTGAAATCTCGAAGGAACGAGTTCCCGGTTCCCAGTGGAAGAAACGCCAGTGTGGGAGCATCGCTGCTTGTGGCTTCAGGAAAGAGCCCATTGACAATCTCGAACGTCGTGCCATCTCCGCCCACGGAAATGAATTTGCGACAGCCACGAGCGTAAGCATCGCGGGTGAGTTGTGTGGCATGGCCTTCCCTCGCGGTCTCGGCAACGTCCACCGCAATCCCGGCAGAGCGCAAACGCTCCAGAGCGCTGCCGACCCTGCGGCCAGCACGCCCTCCTCCCGCGGCAGGATTCACGATGGCAAGGTAGCTCTCGCTCACAATGCCACGATGGCGGCGCGGTCGACTGTTTTGCCAATCTCCTCGCCCAGTTGAATGCGTTTGATCTTCATCGACGCGGTGCGCGGAAAGTCCTTGTTCACGACGAAATACCCGCCCAGACGTTTGAAGTCGGGCAACCGGCGATTGCGCGCTGCTAAGTCTCCCTGGAGCGCGGCTGTCATCTGCGCACCGGGTTCGAGGCGGATCGCCATCACCAGATGATCATGGATTAGCCCGTTTTTCGGCCATAGGAAGTTCGTGGCAAAAATGCAATATTCCTTGACGGGCAAACCATCGAAGGCATTCTCAATATCTTCCGGATAGATGTTCTTTCCGCCTTCGGTGACGATCATGTTCTTCTTGCGGCCGAACAATTGCAGATGCCCAGCTGGATCGAAACGACCCAAGTCGCCCGTCAGCAGCCAGCCATCGACAATTGTTTCGGCGGTCAGTTCGGGAGCGTTGAGGTAATGGGACATCACGGTCTTGCTACGAGCCGCAACCTCGCCGATATTGTCGGCGTCGGGATTCAAGATGCGCAGTTCCACGCCAGACAATGGCTTGCCCACGGTATCCGCGCGAAAGGGCTTGCAGTCATTCAAGGTCAGAACGGTGCTGGCTTCGGTCAATCCGTAGCCGTTCGAAACCGGAACGCCTAAATCGTAGAAGAACTGCAAGGTCGACGGCTCCATAAACGCGCCGCCCACAAACATGGCTTTGAGGCTCCCTCCAAACGCACGATGAATCTGCGGGAGGAGCAGCCGGCTGACCCCGACATGCGGCCGGTGCCGTGTCAGCACGCGATTCAAACCGATCAATCGATCAAGAATCCACCTTCGTTTAGGGGACAACTCGTCGAACTTGGACCGCAGCCCACGCTCCAGGTTCTTCAGAACCATGGGAACTAGGGCAAGATAGGTGATGCGATAGCGCACGAAAGCATCTCGGACAAATTCGGGACGAAGCGTGCGCAAATGCACAACCGTAGCGCCACACACAAAAGGGCCGATGAAACCGACCATGAAATCCACAGCATGGTTCGTTGGCAAGATACTGAGATACCGCACTCCAGGCCAAAACGGATACGTTTTGGTTAATGCCGTGCATTGCTCCAGATAGTTTTCGTGCGTCAGGACACAACCCTTCGGCTGGCCACCGGTTCCCGACGAATAGACGACCGCAGCCCAATCATCGCGGCGACGCAGTTCAAATTCAGGCGCTCCCTTGCGGCGATAGTCTTCCCAACGAAAGGCCTTGACCAGTGCCGCTCCACCCGGCGCTTCGGTCACGAGGACGGTTTCGGCCGCCAAGCTCTCAAAAGAGGAAGCCTGCGTTATTGCGCGCCACAGGTGGAATTCTGTGAACAAAACCTTGGCCTGCGAATGCGCCAGGAGGGCCAGGTGCTCCGAAGACGAGAGCTTATAGTCGAGCGGGACCAGCACGCCGCCGCAATACATCACGGCATACGCTGAAATCAGCCATTTTGACTGATTCGTCATGATGATGGCCGCGCGATCTCCAGGACGGAAACCGGCATCCTGCAAAGCTCGCGCCAGAGGCAGCGCCGTCTCTTTGAAGTCGGAATAAGTGAGTCGTGTGCGTTCCGTGTCGCGATCCGACTCGATGAGGCAGACCTCATTCGGCCAGCGGTCGAGAGCCTCGCGCAGAGCCTCGCCCAGGCACTGATATTTCGTTAAATCCAGCATCCAGTCTTATTTCACCACAGAGACACGGGGACACGGAGAAAACCGCGATCTGCCGCCATTACCAATTGGAGACGTAGGCTTGGCTCACAGCCGGGCTTGAATCTTGCCGGCCAGCGTTCGAAAGTCCGATACGCCCTGCATTTCGTAATCCGGCAACTCCACATGAAAATGATTCTCCAGACGAGTCAGCAGGTCCAGCGCCTGCAGGCTGTCGATGCCCAAGTTCTGAAAAAAATCATCGTCCGGACTGAGCTTCTCCCGTGGCACTTTGAAGCGCGCAGCGGCTAAGGCAAGAACTTCGTCGAGGGTCTGATCAATCGTGGGCATAGTCACTTCCAATCATGGCAAATACGGTAGGGCTTCATTACTCTCCACAAACTTTCTGAGCCCCGCCTCAACAGCAGGCCGGGTGAACAAATCGCAAAAGATTTCAATCTCCTGACGCAGCTCTTCCAAAGGCACCGGCTTAATAAACTTCTTGGCGGCGGCAGAAGTGGTCCGGTCGAACTTGCCGATCTGCGCGGCCGTCGCCCTGGCGGCCTTCAGCGCCTCTCCTTCGGCCACCAGTTGACTCACCAGCCCGATCTGCTGCGCTTTGGTGGCATTGAAGCTACGGCCGGTCAACAGCAAATCGCGCGCGATTGCATTCCCTAAATCCCGCTTCAGCCGCGGGATTCCTCCGAATCCTGGAATCAGCCCCAGGCGTAGTTCGGGGAAGCAGAAGCGCGCCATCTTGTCGGCGACGATCAAATCGCAAATCAATGCCAGTTCGAAGCCGCCGCCAAACGCTACACCGTGCACGGCCGCAATGGTCGTCAAAGGCGATGCATCGATCTTGTTGAACACGGCATGGACACGCTCCAGAAAATCGCGCACGCCATGAACGGCTTCTTCCTGGCGCATGCTCTGGGCGCCCTCGAACAACTCCCGAAGATCGGCCCCCGCGCAGAATCCCGCGGCCTTGGTGCTGTGCACGATCACTGCGTGGGAAACGGCAGTCAGTTCGTCCAAAGCGGCCGCAAATTGCTCCAACTCTCCCAGGGTGAGCGAGCCAATCTCGTTGCAGGGATCGCGATGCAACGCCAGTTCAATGACACCATCTTTCCAGTCCCAGGACAGCGCCTGCCCGTGATAGCTCTTCATGCTAGCTGGCCACCTTCGCGCGCGTCTCGTACATTTCGGCGATCACGTCTTTCAGATGCGACGAAATGGTATCGCGCTTCAGCTTGCCATTCGCGGTCAGCAAACCGCTCTCAATTGAAAATGCTTCCTTGCGCACATGAAAGGCCCGCACTTGCTTGTAGTGGGGGAGATCGAGATTCACTCTGCCGATACCAGCCTGCGCAGCCTCTTCCGTCACCGGGCCACACACGATTGCCGATAGATATCCCCGACCGTTGCCCACGACAATAACCTGGAGTGCGCCAGGAACTTGTTGCAGCAGCTGATCTTCAATTGGCTCGGGCGCCACATTGTGCCCGGAGCTCAAAATCACCAAATTTTTCAACCGTCCCGCCACTGCCCAATTGCCCGCCGCATTCACTTCGCCCTGATCGCCGGTGTGAAACCAGCCATCGCTCAGGACAGCGGATGTTTCTTGCGGACGATTCCAATACTGCGCGAAAACGTTAGGACCGCGGACGAGAATTTCGTCGTTTTCGCCGAGCCGCATTTCCACTCCAGGAATCGCCGGTCCAACCCGCCCGGCGACAACCTCGCGGGGATCGTCCATGGTGCAGATCGCCGTAGTCTCCGTCAGTCCATACACTTGCAGCACGGGCACACCCAGCATTCGAAAATACATCTGAGTTTCGCACGCCAGAGGCGCGGAACCGCAGATGAGCGCCCGTATGCCTCCTCCGAGCATCTTCTTGCGAATTGCGGGAAACACCAGCCAGTTCGCCAGCCAGAGCCAGAATCCTTCGCTCGCCGTGGAGCGGGCCTCCGGATCCGCCTGACGCCTTTGAACCGCCTGCTTCGCACTCGAGTAAACCTTGTGAGCCAGACCGCCTTTGAGGGCAACCTGCTCGTCCACCCCGCGTCGCATGCGCTCAAGCAGAGCAGGGACATTGAGAACATAGTCTGGGGCACTCACGGGAAGCTCCGCAGCCAGGCTGCTTAAGGTGGTATTCAGCGAAAGCCGGCTTCCCCGAAGCAAGCTGGTCAGCAGGAGTACCCAGGAGCCGGCGAAGCAGAATGGTAAGTAATGGAACACCTTGTCCTGCCGGCTTCGGCCCTCCATCAATAAGTCGAGCCGCGCGGAAGTGCAACCCAGCATAAAGCCGACATTGCCGATCGTCAGCACAACGCCTTTCGAAACCCCGGAAGTGCCCGAGGTGTAAATAATCGCCATCGGGTCGGAGGGCGCCAGCAGACAGGGAGGATCGATCAAACCTGGATCGATCAAACGATGAGAGGGTGCAGTAAAGACCTCATCGAAGAGCCTGGTCGCTGGCAACTGCCCGCTGGCCGTCTCCAAAGCATCCCTAAGACCGCTATTGCTGCAAAGCAAAAGTGCTGGCTGGCAGTCCACCAGCATGGCGGCGAGCTCTTCCAGCGCCTGCCGCGAGTAGAGTGGAACACAGACCGCGCCCTCGGCGAAAATGGCCAGGTTTGCGGCCACCCAGCGAATTCCGTTTTCCGCCAAAAGCGCACAACGGACGCCCGGTTTTACGCCGGCGCTGCGAATACTCTCGCGAGCCGTGGAAATCATCGCCAGTAAATCGCCGCCGGTTACCGTCCGCGACCCAGTCTCCAGCAACTCTTCCAGAACCGTAACCAAGCGGCACACTTCCAGGCGTGCAAAAATGGCTTGCAAGCAATTCTGCGAAGGTGCCTCTGCGGATGCGTTTGCCGTCATCCGTACGCCTCGACAAGATTTCGCAGCGTCGGACTGAGCGGCGGCAGGTACTCTTCCCAGGTATAGGTTCCACTGCGCACGGGAAAGTCCGGATACCGGCGTTGCACTTCTTCTTCGAAGTACACTCCCATTCGCGCCATCGTCTTCAGGTTCCTGACGACGGTCCGCCCGATTCCATCCGCAATCTTTTCACCATCCTGCTTGAGCTTGTTCAGAATCACGAGCAGCTTAGGCTCAAGGTCCGGATCATCCACGGTAAGAAACAGGTCTTGATGTCCGCGGTCATTCATCAAGTTGCGAATGCGCTCGTCCATGGTGATTCCGGCGGACGGCACCAGGCCTGCCATGGAAGTAACAATTCCGTGGAAGCGCGAGGAAACCATCATGTGGCAGGCCCGCAGGATGCTCACCAGTTGATACATGTCGTAGTCGTCCGAGGTAAGCACGGGAACGCCGCCAAGCTGATCCGAAATCCGGTGGCAGGCGCCGGCATCGAGCCGCTCGGTGGCCACCATCACGACAAATATCTTATTGCTTTTCCGAAACGTATCAACGGCATTGCCGATCGAGGTGAGATAGCGCGTATAAGCGGCGTCCACCTTTGGACCAGCCGTATGAAAGTAAACCGTCCTGTACTGGCTTTCCTTAAAGGCGCCAGTTACACTCCGGGCCACATATTTACCCAGCGACGCCTTGACAGGCCACCAAAAAGGATTAATCGGGCATACCACCAACACCGGGGTAACGCCATCCCAACCTGCCTTACGCAGAACCTCGCTGCCGTAGTCGGGCGGCAACGGCTCGAAAGTCCACGCGGTATCCGTACCGAGTTCCGTGGGCACGCCGAGTTCGCGGAGGAGGGTTCGGGATTCCTCGTTTCGCGTAATCACGAGCGAATCCCGGCAGAAGCGTCCGCACATCTTGGCTACCAGCGGATCCATGTGACCGGCCTCCGCGCCGTAGCCCACGGAAAGTTTGTTCTGCGCCGAAGCAATGCCGAGCGAGCCAATCATCATGGTCGTGAGTGCGTTGGCAAACTTGCTCTTGAACATCGAGCCTTCGCAGGCGACGACACCGTGGTGCTTCGGAACCTCCCGTTGCAGGAAGGGCGGAAAGATGTCGGGCAAATGTACCTGGCGTGTGCCCTCGAAATATCCTTTCGTGTAATCAAAATTCTGCGACATCACGCTCAAGTCGCACCGCTCCGCGCCGAGAACGTGCCGCACCTGGCGGATCATTTCTTCGACCCGGACATCGGAGCCTGTGTTTCGTGTTCCGTTGTAGCCGGCAAACAGCAGCTTTAGCCTTTCACCCTTCCGCCAGGCATTGCCGCCGCCCAGCAGCCACCGCAGCCGCGCCATCTCGATCGAACTGCTCACCCAGGCCTCCAGCATGAGGTCGATCATGCCCCTGAGCCTCCGGAGGCCGCGGGCCACGGCCGGTACTGGTATTGGAAGTGGTTGTCCAGACTGAACTTCAACAATGGGAGGCTGTATTGGGAAAATGGCACGGGCTTGCGCCCTAACTCCGTGACAACTCTCGTGTTGTCAAACACGGTGTTCCACTTCAGGTATGGCAAGAAAACCTTCATCAGGGCAGCGCCGTGCCCCATCTTACCCTTGCCCGACGCCAAATGCTCCACTGCGAAAGAGAATGCGCCGCCGAGACTCGGCAGGTAGACCGGCTTGCTCTTCTTGCGCGCCGCCGACAACGTATCTGTCAACTCACGAAACGTCTGCGACATGGTCCCCGATGAAAGTTGGTAGATCTCGTGCTGCGGATTCGTCTTCTGATGCAACGTGACGATGGCATCGGCCACGAAATCGACATTCACGATATCCACTCGATCCGAGGGCCGCAGCGGCAGAACTGGCAACCCCGCCAGGAACACAAAAGCCTGCACCATATCGAACTGCGTCGTCTCCGGCGCGCGGCTGTCACCGAGAACGATACTTGGACGAAAAATCGTCCGCGGCACATCCGGCAGCAGCTCCCGAATCATGTGCTCGCAAAATTTCTTCGTTCGAGCATAAGGATCGTAATCCGATCGTTGCCAGTCTACGGAAGTATCTTCTTCAACGACTTCATCCTGGCGCTTTCCCGCCACCGCCACGGTGCTCACATGACTGATTCGCCGCAGGCCATGGTGCGCGTGCGCCCGTTGGCCAAGCTGCACAACTTCCAGCGTCCCCCGAAGATTCGTGTTCAGGCAACTCTTCTCCGATTTTCGGTTCAAAGAAGCCGCGCAGTGGATGATCGATTCGGTACTCTCCACCAGTCCTTGATACTCCGCAGCGGGCAAGCCGAAGTACTTATTCGTCAGATCGCCGCGAAATATGTTGATCCGAGAATGAAGGTAGCCGGAAAAGTTCGGAAAATCGAAGTGCAACTGCAACGACTGCCAGAGGCGCGCTTCAGCTTCGGCCTGATCTTTCGCGCGCACGAGCAGGTTCAGCGGCTCCCGATGGCCATCCAGTAATCCCGCGGCTATGTACGCGCCGATGTACCCGGTTGAGCCGGTTAGGAATATTGCCACGTTGGCCCCGTTCCTGTTTGTAGAGTTTGCGCGTCGCCATTCGTGCTGCCGCTCTCCGGAGAAAGCCGGAAATTGCGGCTGGGCCGGACTTCCAGAGGGCGGCCTTCGATCAGCGGATACGTCCAGCGCCGCAGCGCCGGGATATGGATATTGATCCAATATTCCCACCAGTCGAGTGACCGGGAGTCATAGCCAAAAGTCTCGCGCTCCATTTGCGGAAGCAGGCGGTTGAGTTTTTCGATGTTCCCCGCCACAAAATCATGTTCGTTATTGAGAATGAATGGCTCGAAGAGCACGATCAGCTTCTCCAGTCGCTCCAGGCTGCGTTCAGTTTTCGCCAGCGGCGTCTTTTTGAGGGGAAGAGGCGCCATGATTTTCTGAATCGTCCGCACCATCGTTCGCTGCGCCGGCGCGGATAGCCGCTGATAGCGCTGCTTCGAGACGGGGATGGTGTCGAAGTGCAGCCGCAGCCAATGCTCGATTCCCTCCTGCGCCCGGTAATGTTTGCGGTGCGCGAGGCCGGTTAACTCAATCGACCGGCGCATATCACAGGGATTGGACACCGAGGTCGCCAACTGGTACATCGATTCATGACGACGTTCCATGACGGCCGCCGCAATCAGCGTCATGCCCTGACAAACGGAATCCACCGGAATAATATCGAGCCGCTTGCGTTCGTTCGTTGGCAATTGACGGAAATAGGTGCCCAACAAATAGGACAAGGACGCCGAGGTGTTGATTCCCTCGTTCCACCCCAAAAATGGCTTGGCAATCGAAGTCTCAACGATCGCGGGCCGAACCACCGCCACGGGCAAGCCGGCTCCGCGCGTGGCGATCAGCGACTCCGCCAGGCTCTTGGTGAAGGTATAGGTATTCGGCCAACCCAGCTCACGCGCCCGCGCCATACCCACTTCCGTGATGTGCGTCTTGAGCCAGCGAATACGATTCTTGCGAATCTGATTCTCCAGAGCCGAACCTTGCAAGCCGCGCGCCGCATGCTCCCTGGTCAACGCTTCTCGCCGGAGTTCTTCGGTAATCTCCGGGCTTTCGGCCAGCGCCTCGGCTTCTGCGACTCGCGCGTGCAGGGCCTGCCATTCTTTTTCCGCGTCAAAGCCCGCCACGCGCGACGGCGTGTAATCGGGCCGCAGTGTTTCACTGATACGCCCGTCACGTTGTCCGGCAACGTAGCAAGTCGAAAGGTGCAGTAACCCGGCGTGGTGACTGCCGCGAATAAAGTCCAACATGTGGGCCGTGGCATCCACGTTCACCGCTAATGCGTCGCGCAAGTCGGGATTGAAGTCCGTCAGCCCGGAACTGTTGATCACCACATCCAGCGACCGCCGCAGTCGTTCGGCCACCTCAGCGTCCAGTCCCAGCATCGGCTGGGTTACATCGCCTTCCACCACTTCCACTCGCGCCGCGACGAAGCGGGCAAACTCCGCGCCGTACTGCTCCTCCAGTTTGTCGAACACCGGAGACTCGTCCATCACCTTCTCGAACCGCCGCACCGCGGGATTCGATTTCTGCCGCCGAATGAGCAGGGAGATCTTGCCCACTTCCGGCAAATCCATCAGCGTATTCGCCAGCCATACCTTGCCGATAAAACCGGTGAATCCGACCAGGAGAATATGCTTTCCGGCAAATGCCCTGCGCACCGAAAGCATCTCCGTTTGGGGCTGCCCGTCGAACAGCACCACCGGATGCGGCAAAGCTCTCTGTTCACGAGTCGCAACGAAAACTGATTCCGCCAGCATTTCGGGAGCTAAATCCAGATTCCGCGCTAACTCCACCGCATCCTTGCGACCGTTGGGGTCGCTCCCCGTAATTCGTGCGAACAGCCCCCGCGGCCGAATCACTGGACTCAGTAGCCGCCCGCTGGCAATTCCGTTGCGGAAGTCCAGCCGGTTTGCCAAAAGCCACTTCACGCCCAGGTGCTGGGCCAGCGGACGCATCACGTGCTCCAGTCCCTGACTGACCAGGACAACCTCAGCCCCGGAATCGACGATCTTCTTTAATTCTTCAACCCCAGCAGCTTTCAGCCGTGGCTTCAAGTGATACTGGAAATATTCTTCGCCCAGCAAATCGACCCGGTCCCGGCTTACGCCGCGCAAGACCGTGTGAACCATCCGCGTCGCCATGACTCGATCCAACGCATAGAAGAACGGCCTTAGCACAGCCATCAGCAGCACGAGTCCCCTGCGCACGCAGCGCTCCAGAAAGCTCTGGCCGCGCCAGGTGAAGAACGCAATGGGCCGAACGACGCTGAGGTTGAGCAGACTCCCCTCGACTCGCCAGTAAACAGGGTTGGCGGGCCTGTCGTGCACAGGAGAAGCGGTGGGTTCGAGGTTGGGGGGGAGAGTCAACGATTCAATCCAGCCATCCACCTCCCGCCCTGGATGCCAAAGGGGAACGTGGATGAAACCTAACTCTAGCATTGTAAATAAATTAGGGGCCGGAGCGAAGTCGCTTCTGCGGTTCCGCTTAGCTGCGTAGCGCGACGCCTTGCCTAGGCTTCCCGCTTCTCTGTCCGCTCCTGCTCCCACAAGCGGAATCCGCCCAGGAAGGCATTCTCGTTCGCACCCAGGCGTGTGTCCTTGGGGAGGCTGTCCATCAGCTTGGCGTTGCCGCCGCCGAGCACCACGTAGTCTGCGCCGAGCGCCGCCTTAAAGCGCTCCACTACATCGGCTACGTTCTTGCGCCACTTCTTCTTGCCGAAGTTCTCGAGGCCGCGCAGACCAACGTAGTCCTCGTACGTCTTTCCCTTTTTGTACGGGAGATGTGCCAGTTCCAGCGGCTCCAAATGATCGTCGACGATCAATGCCGACCCCAGCCCCGTACCCAACCCCAGAAACAGCATCCGCCCGCCGTTATAGCTACCCAGCGCTTGCATCGCGGCATCGTTGATCACGCGCACGGGGCATCCAAACGCTTTCCGGAAATCGAATCCGACCCAGCCGATGCCCAGGTTCGCCGGCTCGTGCAGCGGCCGCCCGTGCACCACGGGCCCGGGATAACCAATTGATACCGCATCGTACGACCACCCCTGCGCCAGTTTCTTCGCGGTCGCAACCATCAGGCTCGCGGTCATTTTAGGACCGGATTCCACCTTGCGCGGTTCCTTCTGGCCAGTCGCCAGAATCTTGACGTGAGTTCCACCGACGTCGATGACGAGGACTTTGTGACTCTCGGAGCTTGGCTTCTTGGGTTTTGCGGGCATTGTATTTTCCAGCACGGAGTGTATCCGAAAGGGGTTGTGCGCGCCAAGAAAAGGCCGCTCTCGCGAGCGGCCTCTCAGTATGCCTGAGAAACAGGTTAGTCGCCCGCCACTGGCTCTTCGACTTCGACCATGGGGGCGGGGGTAATCGACGCAGGGGCAATGCCGCCGTTCCCTGCCGGACCAATCGCTGACAGCGGGATAAAGCCACCTTCGGAAGCCTGCGGCTTTTCTTTCAGGACAACCTCGCGGTAGAGCGCCGCCATTTTGGCATCTTGCAGCGTGGTTTCCTTCTGTTTTTCGTCGCGGGCGCGAGTCTTTTCTTCGCGGGCCGTTTTCGCGATGCCCCTGGAGTCGAGATCGTGCTGGATTTCCGTGGTCACGATTTCATCGCGCAGGAGCAAGGTGTGCTCCGACGATTCCATCTTGACCTTCTTGCCGCCCGCGAAGATTTCATGGCGGCCGTGCTCTTCATACCACTTGGTGAGCGTGGCTGTCATGTGCATCTTCTCGATAATGTTGCGCCATCCCACGCCGGTGTTATACGCGCAGAAGGAGATTTCGCCTTCCTGCGTAGCGTAAGGAATGATGCACTGCTCGGTGCGGCGGAAGTCGTAGTTGTAAAGATCCTGGAACCACATTCCCGCGATGAAGAGGAAGTTCCAGCGGTCCTTACGCCGTTGCATAATGTCATCGATGGTGCGATCCGGACCGACTTTGCCGTAGTTGCGGCCCGTGGCGTTGTAGTTTTTGTCGAACTTTTGCAACAGATCGACCATCCGGAAGTGCGTCGGCGACTTGAAGGAATCGTAGTTCTTCATCAACGCCAGCGCCATACCGAAAACCGAGAGAAACTTTCCGCGAGCCGCGTCGTTGATCTTGGCAATGTCCTTCGCCAGCTGGTCGCCCTTCAGGAACGCGGTTACCGGGACGGCTTCCTTCGTTTCCTTGTCGATCATGATGGCCATGCCGGTACCGCAATTCGGGTGGCAGCCGCAGCTCAACTGGCCCCAGTCGGCATCATGACCCTTGATGAGATCGCCCCAATCGGAGAACGTGCTCATGAAGGAAATCGGGAACCAGTCGCGGGCAGGTTCGCCCAGGCCGGTCTGCGATTTCACGTCATGCGCCAGATGGGACAGCGTGTAGCGCTGCGCTTCGCGGCGGTCATCGGTGACGGCTTCATCGCGGCCCGTAAATGAAACGGGTTGGAAGGAGAGGAAACCGATGCGCTTCGGGTTATCCAAGGCGAACTTGATGATGCGGCCGACCTGCTCGTTGTTGATGCCATTCACGATCGTCACAACCGGCACGATCTCGACGCCCGCGCGGTGCAGGTTGTCGATGGCCTTGAGCTTGACGTCGAACAAGTTGCCGACTGCGCGGTGCGCGTTGGCTGCGTTGCCGATGCCGTCAAACTGCAAGTAGGCGTAGCGGAGGCCAGCTTCCGCGGCTTGCTGCGCGAATTCGAAGCTCTTGGCGAACTCGATACCGTTGGTTGCGGCCTGCACCGAGTTGTAACCGACCTTGCGCGCATACCGCACCGCATCGAGGAAGTAAGGAGACAACGTAGGCTCACCGCCGGAGAACTGCACCGACATCTGCCGTCTCGGTTTGATGGTGATGGCGTTGTCCAGCATCGTCTGGATTTCTTCCCATGTCAGCTCATGGACAAAGCCGACCTGGTTGGCGTCCATGAAGCAAGGGTCGCACATCATGTTGCAGCGGTTGGTGAGATCGATGGTCAGAACCGAGCCGCGGCCATATTTCACTGTGCTGCTGCCGTGGTGGTGCAGCTTCTCGTCGTTGTGGGCCTTGATGTCGCGGCCTGGGAAAGTCTCTTCCAGGTGATTCGAGAACTCGGGATCGATCGACATCACGTCTTCAAAGTGACCGTGAACGGGACAGTCCTTGACCATCAGGATCTTGCCGTCGCGCTCGATGATCTGCGCTTTGATTTCGCCGACCTTCTCGTTCATCAGGACTTCGTACGGCAGTTTGCCGTCGAGGATCTGCTGGCGAATTTCGGGCACGCACTTGGGGCAAAGCGAATCGGTGGTGCGGGGCCAGCCTAGCGGTGGCTTGCTCTTCTCATAGGACTTCAGCAAAGGCTTGTCAGACCACTTGGGGACGATCCCCGGATTCTGCTTAATGCGGTTGACGCGATCAAATACCGCCCAAACACCCTTGGCGCCGTACGTTAGAGCCTTTTCCACATACTTGATTGGCTTATGCATGTCCTCTCGCTTTCGCGAAAAAGTTAACCGCAGAATCTTGATCCCACAGCGTTTGCTTTGTGTCGCTGATTCTGGGCTGAACCTGGGAAAGGTCAAACCCAAGGCATCTCCCCCTGTTTGCATCCAAAACGGCTAGAATTTTCAGGGTAGATACCTGTTCGTTGTATAGACTAACCGGACCGGTCGGGCCTTTCACCTAGAACTCAATGAACCGTCAGAATCGCAGGTTGAACGGTAACAGAGGGCATTGTTTGGAGGTAAGTGATTGAAAAGGAACGGGGTAGCGTCATCGCTGTGTACGCAGAAGTTCGACAAGGCGGGTTACCCTGGGAGCGATGTCGACGGAACTGACAATTCTGTTTCGCCCAGTAGGTCAAGGCGAACTAGCTCTGATTCGCGACTCCGGATTTCGCCAATTCCCGCCGCGGCTTCCAGCGCAACCGTTCTTCTACCCGGTCCTGAATGAAGAGTACGCGGCCCAAATCGCCCGACTGGAATACATAAAGATGCCGCTTCGGGAATTGTCGGGTATGGGCTTCGCTTCTCGGTACGAACAGCGTTCTTAAGCGCGTACGATGTTCACACCGTCGGCCACTCGGTCCATCGCGAATATTGGATTCCGGCGGCAGACCTTGCGCGCTGCTATGCAAACATCGTCGGCCTTATCGAAGTCCTGGCGGAATTTCGCCCCGGGCTTGCAGACTCAGCGCCTGACTCAGTGTTTGGCGTGTGCGCGAAAGAAAGACAGGTCAGCGGCATTATGCGAGGTCACGTAGCTGTGAGCCGTCCCAACCTCCCAAACGAACTTGATCACCCCACCCGCTGAACACGACGAAGCAGCGTTATTGTTGAAGACTTTCACGCCACCGAGGGTTTGGCACAGGGGGAGCGCGGTCGAGCGTACTTTGCAACTATTCTGGTTGGCGAAGAAGCCGAAGGTAGAATCCACGGTCGACTTTTCCGGAAGGTACTTGTTCCAATCCCACTTCGTTGAGCATGGATCTACACCGACCGCATTGGTGTCTCGTGTCCCGTGGTACTCCACGACGGACACGGGATTCGGGATATTCGGCACCGTCGAACTGCCCAGGCTGGACTGTAGAGAGCCCGAGTTAATGGAAACGGCGGCCACAACATCCGAGAGCTCCACCGCGGCCAGCGACGCCATAAAAGCACCCACGGAGAATCCGACCATGTAAACCTTTTTGGGATTGACGACGGGGTACTTCGCCCTCACCGTGCTGATGAGCTGACGCAAATACCCAATGTCGTCCGGATAAGTCGTGTACGGCGGAGATTTTTTGGAGAACACCATATTGTTGAAGAACCCGGCATTCCAGACCCAGTAGCCCACCGAACCCTTTGTGGTTGCGTCGGGATCCCACGTGGAAACTGCGGCTACAACGATGCATCCCGCGCCCTTCTGCTTGCAGGTGTAGTCCCATCCGTAATATTTGTTGTCTGGCGGGGAGGAGGAGGCACCGTAATTCAGTCCGTGCAAGGTAATAATCAATTCCCCTGATCGAGGGATGTTCGCCGGGGGCAGAACCACAGTGTAGTGCCGCGTTACACTTTTCCAGGAGAACGTGCCTTTTACCACCGTTTGTGCGGTCGCCAGGGACGGCACAAGTAGCAGAATTACGACAGAAACGAACTTCTTCATGTAATTTTTTCCTGTTCGAACCGGGGGATTTCGTCAGGATTGCTCGGCAAATTCTTCGCATTTCCCTGCAGCGCGGTCCGACCGCGATGCTGTTTTTCTAGCGTTTCCAAGGGAAAACCGCGGAGGCACCTGCCATATGAGCGAATAACCGATCGACAAACTCCGCACCCATAATTCTTTGGATTCACAAACTTTCGCTTATGGAGTAGGCACGCAGCTCTCCAAATTTCGCGACTTGGACAAAACTTTTCGCTCGGAAGGCCCTCCCGCCCCGCCTAGGCATTCCTCGTCCCCGGCAGATTTGCCATTAGTTCGCGGACATAAGACAATGACGGGCGTTCGTCCTGCTTGCAATTTCTGCCAATGATCGAGAAATCGCCATTAGCCCGACCGAATATTCTCCAGGCGGCTCTGCGCAAGTTTGCTGTCATCGTGCTCATTGCGGCCGCATTCGGCGGAGTCTGGGCCTTGGGGAAATTGCATGCACGCAAAAAGGTAGATGGTTTTGCGCAGTGCCTGACTGACAGAGGCGCGGTAATGTACGGGCTCTTTTGGTGCCCTCACTGCGAGGACCAAAAAGAGTTGTTTGGATCGTCCTTCCGCAACATCCACTACGTCGAGTGCGGCACACCGGATCACCACGAGCAGCCGCAGTGCGCGGCACAAGGCCTGAAGGACTTTCCCACATGGCAATTCGTTGATGGCCAGCGCCAGATCGGCGGAATGTCTTTGGGCGAGTTGGCCGCCAAGACCGGGTGCTCGGCGAAGTGAGCGGGAATCGTTACTTTCTGTTTGTGTCCCTCTGCGCCGCGGTCGGCGCCCTGGTCTCCGGGCTCGCCTTGCAGCATCACCTCGGACGCGACTCCTCTTCCTTTTGCAACATCAACGCTACGTTTGACTGCGACATCGTCAACCGGAGTTCCTACTCCAGGATCGCGGGAATTCCAGTCGCATTCGTGGGGTTATCCTGTTATTTTCTGGTGCTGGGCCTGACGATATTCCAGCGGCAGAAACCTGAGACGCCCGCTCTTCTGCTGTTTCTCAGTTCCGCCGGACTCGCGTTTTCTTTATATCTGACCTACCTCGAGGCGGCTATTCTGCGCACGTGGTGCGTCCTCTGCCTTACCTCGCTGTTGTCGATCGCGCTGATCACACTGCTATCGAGCCTGCGAGTGAGGGCCGATATAAAAAGAGACGGCCTCTAACTTTTAGTTCCGATATTGTTCAGTTTTCATGACCGAATCCACGCCAGACAACTTCAATCTGCAATCCGAGGCCGTGGGAGAATTGCGTTTCCACGAGATTACCAGCCACTGGTTTGGCAACACACGGCAACTGCGAGTTTGGCTGCCTCCAGGCTACAGTTCACCGGAAAGAGAAGGGCGCCGCTTTCCAGTGCTCTATCTGAACGACGGGCAGAATCTTTTTGATCCGGCGACAGCCTTTGCCGGCGTCGATTGGCGCGTGGGCGAGAGCCTCACCCAGTTGATCCGCGATTCCGTGGTGCCTCCCATGATCGTGGTGGGCATCGACAATGCAACCGTCGAGCGCATTCGCGAGTTCCTTCCTTACAAAGCCCTCCTTCCGCCTGTACCCAAGCCCCTGGGGAAACGCTACCCTGATTTTCTGATTCACGAAATCATGCCATTCATCCAACGCAAGTACCGCATCGCCCGTGGCGCGAAAAATACTGGCCTCGGGGGATCGTCGCTCGGTGCCTTGATCGCCCTTTACACCGTCGTCTCTCATCCCGGAGTTTTTGGGCGACTCTTACTGGAGAGTCCATCCTTGTTCGTTTCCAATCGGCAGGTGCTCAAGGAAAGTCGCGCGGCCGCAAGCTGGCCGCAAAAAATTTTCCTGGGCGTAGGGACCCGCGAGTCTGGTCAACGAGAGCGCGATCAGAGGATTGTCGACGATGTCCGATCGCTTGCCCATACCTTGCATTTGGCCGGGCTGCGGGAAAAACGGCTCCGGTTGGAGATTCAAGAGGGCGCCACTCATAGCGAAGCAGCCTGGGCAGAGCGCTTCCCACGGGCCGCAACTTTCTTGTTTGGTAAGTAGCGATTAAGACAAAAAAGACAAGAGGGCAGCTCTTTCTCTGAAGCTGCCCTCTTGCTTTCGTTCCGCCGGCCAAGCCTAGTTCCAGCTAGGATTGCCTTTCCTGTCGCGGAACGTCACAGTCTCGTTGCCGTGCTTGACCTGGCGGGCGAGGATTGCGTCTTTTCCTTCGAATACGAGCGTGTTGCCGATGACGTCCACCTTCTCGCCAGGCGTGAAGACCATGTCGAACGTCTTGGTGAACGCCGCTGGCGCAAGGTGGACTTCGTAAACCTTACCGTTGAGCGCTTCGAGCATGAAGTGGGCGCCGATGGTACCGCTGACCGGGCATTGCCGGTCGTGGATCGACAAGATTTTGCCCTGAACCGTGACTTCGGTGGCCGAATCGTATTTCGGGCTACCGGCCTGCGCGGCTGCGCGGGCGGGCACGAGAAGAAGTATGCCTGCAACTGCGATTGTGATGAGTAGGAGCTTCATGACCGATCCCTCCTTAAGGTCTCGATCTTAGATCTTTGCTTGCAACTCCAGTTTCGCTCTTGAGCGCCCTTCGGGCTGTGACGGGTGTCACGTTGCGTGGTGAGGCAAAGCAGCCTGGTTCGCTGAGGCGTACGGAGTGAGGGGCGCGGGGCGCCGGTCAGGATGGAGTCGCCACACTCGACGATCGCGGAAGTACTCAATGAGTTTGCGATTTTCGGTGTCTCCCATATCCCGCGCCCACACCACCTGGGAGGCGTCGATGTCTGCGCGGTTGTAGACCCATTCCTGATTGACATCGTGGTCCGGGGAATAGGTGACGAAGATCAGGTGGCGCCCGCCCGTTGTGGCGAGCTGTTGTGCGATCTGAGCGCGAGCCAGATTCCCTCGGGGCCAAGGCTGCTCGACCGGGATATGTGTCGCCGCTGCGGCAACACGAAGCACGATCATCGCCGTGAGCACGACCGGAATTCCTCGTACAAGTGCGGCCCCCAAACCATTGCCGTGCCGCCCCCACAACCGCAGATAGCGCGAGCCTTCCACCACAAATAGAAAGACCAAGCAGGTTGCCGGTGCAGCGTAATGGGGCAGCGTCCAAGTCTGGGGCAGCAAGCCCAAAGCGAAAAAGCCAGCAAGCAACAAAGGGAATCGGAGGCGGCGTCTGTGTCGGAGCGAACCCCAGGCACAGAGAAGCGCCATGCAGGGAGCCGTTAAGGAAGTGGAAAGATAGAAGGGCCATAGATCGTCGTTCTTCCGCAACAAATGCCGTTCAAATCCTGCAGCCGTTCTCCCCTGACGATAATCCGTCATCTCGCGCTCCTCATAAAAACGCCGCATCACTTCGTGGTGGTAAGTCGTTCCAACTCGAGGCTGAAACATGAGGAAGTAAGGAGCCTCAGCATAGGTTTCCCGGTTGACCTGATAGGCCATGCGCGTCGGGTTCCCCGTCACTCGCCAATTGTAAAAACCTACTCCCGATGCCAGCAGCAACAGCAGAGCCGAGAGCGGGAGCAGAACGCGCACAAATTTCTGCTGCGGGAATTTCTCGTCGTCCGAAAACATCCAGCGAAGCAGAACAAACCCAATCGGCAAGCTGAAAACCAGACCCTCATAAGGACGGCTTGTCGCCAGAATCCCAAGCCCGATCGCCATCCACACCGCGTCCTGCCAACGCGCTTTCCGCCGGATGCGCGGCCACGCTCCCAATGCCAACGCCCCGCCCAGCGCCGCCACTGAGCCCGCGAAGTACGTATTCATCCAATAGCTCAGGATGCCCAGTCGCAACACCACGAGCAATCCACCATAAAGCGCCCATCTTGCCGGAACCCATGCTTGCAGCATCCAGCAAATTGCGCCGCACATCAGTCCTGTTACCAGCCATTGCCCCAACCACGCATTTCCAAGCCATTGCCCGGCAGCCAGCGCTAGACCCTGTGCGGGCGGATACATGGACGCGTAAGTCGGCTGCTGAATGATGTGAAAGCTCTCGAAAAACTTCCAGAAAGGGTGCGCAGGGTTCGTCAATCGTCCGGACGCAAAAGTATCCGCAGCCAGCAAATAACTGAATTCATCATGAAAGCGGGGGAGGGGAACCCCCAGCACGGGGATTAGCGCGACGCGAACCACCAGCGGCACGACGGTACAGGTAACAACAGACAACCCGCGCCGTCGCGCCAAAAATCCCAACCAACCGCTCGATCGAGATCTTGCCCGAGCGTTCCATGCGCCAGTTCGCCCGCGCCGACGCGCACCAGCCCAGGCCTGCAAAAAAACCGCCAGCAGCAGAAGCGCTTCCACGGCCGGCAGAAAATGTTGCGTCAGTCTTCCGGCGGTTTCGGGCATGGCGTCGTGGGTAAACCAGCAAGATTACCAGCTTCGAACCAAAAGAAAGCCCTGCCGCACCTGGGGAAACTGTGATTACGTCTCGAAATTGTTTCTCATTGTCATCTTGAGCGCAGCATTCCCGAGCGTCAGCGCGAGAATGCCCAGTCGAAAGACCCCTGCCCTACAAGCCTCTCGCCTCTTAATCAGAGCCGCTCTGGATTGTGAGCGCGGCAGGGCTGATCGGTAAACGCTACTTGGACGGCTTATCGAGCACGCCTTCCGCCACGTCGAACAAGTCCTGATCTACTCGCCGGTTGGACGCGACGGCCTCTGCCAGCGGAATCGAAGTAATCTTGTTGCCCTTCAGCGAAACCATCTGGCCGAACTTGCCGGCGTGAACCAGATCGATCGCGCCCAGGCCATAGCGCGTGCCCAGGACCCGGTCGAACGCGCTCGGTGTTCCCCCACGCTGCACGTGCCCAAGCACAGCCGCCCGCGTTTCATATCCGGTACGCTTCTCAATCTCCGACGCCAGCAGATTTCCAATCCCACCCAACCGCGCGTGGCCGAACTCATCCACGCCGCCCGCCGCCAGAATATTCGCCTCGCCGGAACCTCCGCCGCCAAATTTGGCTCCTTCAGCGACTACAACGATGCTGTAAAGGCGTCCCCGGTCATGTTGCTGCTTGATGGTTGCGCAAACGGCGTCGAGGTTGATGGGACGCTCCGGCACCAGGATGACATCCGCTCCCCCTCCGATCCCCGCATACATGGCGATCCAGCCCGCATCGCGGCCCATAACTTCCACCACGATCACGCGGTTGTGCGATTCCGCCGTGGTGTGCAGGCGGTCAATAGACTCCGTGGCAATGCCCACCGCGGTATCGAATCCAAACGTAAAGTCCGTCCCCGCCAGGTCGTTGTCGATGGTTTTCGGGCAGCCCACAACCTTCACGCCTGCGTCGTTGAGCTTCTTGGCCACACCGAGCGTGTCATCGCCGCCGATGGCAATCAGGGCGTCGAGACTCTGGGCCTTTAGAGTGGCTTGAATTCGGGTGAGGCCGTCGGGTTGCTTGGTGGCGTTGGTGCGGGAGGTGCGCAGCATGGTGCCACCGATGGGGAGAATCTTCTCTACAGCGGCAAGATCCAACGTCATCGCCTTGTTCTCGAGAACGCCCCGCCAGCCTTCGAGGAATCCAACGAATTGGTCGCCGTAAAAGTTGGTGCCCTTGCGCACAATAGCGCGGATGACCGCGTTGAGTCCGGGACAGTCGCCGCCGCCCGTAAGCAGACCAATCTTCATTCCCATTTCTCCTTGATGACAACTAGTATGGCTTAGCTTGCAGCACCTTGAACGGTCGCGTCGCGACCACCTAGATTATCATTACCGCGACCACTGTCCTGGCTTCGGAGATCCATGTCCAAAATAGTTCATGTCCTGATTTGGAGCGCTGTGGCCGCTGCGGGAGCACTGTCGATTGCGGTCATTGCGCTGCGTCGCGGCGAGTCCATCAGCGCCATGTGGCTGGTCGTGGCCGCGGCCTGTTGCTATTCGTTGGGGTATCGCTTTTACAGCAAATTCCTGGCAACGAAAGTTCTGGTACTCGAACCGATGCGCGCGACTCCAGCGGAACGTCTGGAGAACGGGCGTGATTTCGTGCGCACCAACAAATGGGTTGTCTTCGGCCATCACTTCGCCGCTATCGCGGGTCCGGGACCGCTCGTCGGCCCCGTTCTTGCGGCACAATTCGGCTACCTTCCCGGAACGCTTTGGATTCTCGCCGGCGCGGTTTTCGGCGGATGCGTCCAGGACTTCGTGATTCTGTTGTTCTCTGTCCGGCGCGATGGAAAGTCCCTGACCGAAATGGCGCGCGAGGAGATTGGCAAGGTCGGCGGGTTCATCGCTTATGTTTCGATTCTGGGCATCATCGTGATCCTGCTCGGTGTTGCCGCTCTGATCGTTGTCAACGCTCTCAAGGGCAGCCCGTGGGGAGCCTTCACCATCGCGATGACGATTCCGATCGCGCTGCTCATGGGGTTGTATTTGCGCCGTATTCGTCCCGGCAAAGTTCTGGAGACCTCGATTCTGGGCTTTGCCTTAGTCATGCTGGCCATCGTCAGCGGCCAGTGGGTTTCGCAGAGCCCAACCTGGGGGCACTGGTTTACATTCACGGCGCCCACACTCGCCATCGTGATCATCATCTACGGATTTGCAGCCTCAGCTCTTCCCGTGTGGCTGCTTTTAGCACCGAGAGACTATCTCAGCACCTTCGTGAAACTGGGCGTGATTTCCCTCTTAGCCGCGGGAATTCTTCTCGTCCACCCACAACTGCGCATGCCCGCATTGACGCGTTTCATCGATGGTACGGGGCCGGTGTTCGCCGGTAATATCTTTCCATTCGCATTTCTGACGATAGCTTGCGGAGCCATCAGCGGGTTTCATTCCCTCATATCGAGCGGTACGACACCGAAACTCATCGCGCGAGAAACAGAAACTCGCCTGGTAGGTTACGGAGCCATGATGGCAGAGTCTCTGGTCGCGATCATGGCCATGATCGCTGCCTGTACCATGCAGCCCGGCGTGTACTTCGCAATCAATAGCCCGGCGGGTATCGTAGGAGCCGCGCCGGAAGCGGCGGCCTCCACGATTTCCAACTGGGGATTTCCCGTCCTTGCCACCGATATGGCCGCCTTGGCCCACTCGGTCGGCGAACAGACGCTCTACAACCGAACCGGGGGCGCCCCGGCTTTCGCGGTGGGGATGGCACAAATCTTCTCGCGCAGTCTCGGCGGAGACGCGGTCCTCGCGATTTGGTACCACTTCGCCATCATGTTTGAAGCCCTGTTCATTCTCACCGTTCTCGACGCGGGTACCCGCGTCGGCCGATTCATGGTGCAGGACGCTCTCGGGCACTGGTGGAAGCCGCTCGGCCGCACCAGTTGGTATCCCAGCATCCTGTCCACAAGCGCTCTCATCGTTGCTGCGTGGGGATACTTCCTGTGGCAAGGAGTCAAAGACCCGCTCGGGGGAATCAACTCCCTATGGCCGCTCTTCGGCATCGCGAATCAACTCTTGTCGATCGTTGCATTGTGTGTTGCGACCACGATCCTCTTGAAGATGGGCAAAGCCCGCTATGTCCTGGTGACTCTGGCGCCCCTGTGTGCGCTGGTGGGAGTGACCTTCACTGCCTCCTGGCACAAGATTTTTGATCCCAATCCGCGCATTGGTTTCCTGGCGCACGCCCGGCAGTTGCTGTCGCAGATGGCGACTGCTCCCAAGCCCGGTGATTTGACGAAGTTCATTTTCAACGATCGCACGGATGCAGCCGTCGCGGGGTTTCTCGTCTGCCTGGTTTCTCTGATCTTGCTGGAGTCAATTCTGGAATGGGCGCGTGTACTCTCGGGAAGAAAGGCAGCGCGTGTCAAAGAGTCTCCCTTCGTGCCGACTCGTTTCGCTGCGGAGGAAGGATGAGAATCCGCATGTTCTTCCGAATCCTAAGGGCTGCGATTAGCGAAATATTCGATGAGTCCGCTTACGCGCGCTTTCTGGCTCGGCGGGGTACCGTTTCATCCGTCGCAGCCTACGCGGAGTTTCAGCGCGAAACTGAGCAGGTCCGAGCCCGCAAGCCGCGTTGCTGTTGAGGCCGTCACAAAGTTTTGGCCATACGGACCACCGGAAGCACTTCACCGTTCGGCAGCGGGACGTCAACCCTCTCGACCTCGCGATAACCGCGCAAGCTGTAGAGCGGAACCCCTGTCAGCGTGGAGCCCATCTCCACTCGCAGGAAGCCGGCACCGCGAGCCGCCGCTTCGCAGTGCTTCAAGATCAGGGTGCCTAGCCCACGTCTTGACCATTGTGGATGCACAAAGATAGCGCGAATCTTGGCCGCGTCCACCGCTGGATCCAACCTCGCTGTCTCGCGATCCGGACCATGATCGCTTCCGAACAATGTCTTACGATGGCTCCAACCTCCACATCCCACGATGACGCGTTCCTCGCCCATGGCTTCGGCGACAAAGTATGTCCCATCCCGGACCAGTTGAGTATCAAGTCCGAGCGCATGGCCCAATGCGCCTTCGATCTGTTTGGGCGTGTAGTCATCTTTTTGGAGAACGCGTACCGAAAGCTCGATGAGATTTCTGAGAACGGGAACGTCCGATTCTGTGGCTGCGCGAATCGTGAACGCGGCATCCGACCCCATACTCTTAAACCTTGGGATCGGCGACAAACTCATAGCCGATTCCGCGTACCGTCAATAAATGCTTCGGATTCGACGGGTCAGACTCGATATACCGCCGCAATCGCACAATGAAATTGTCGATCGCTCGCGTGTCGGTATCCTCGTGCAGGTTCCAGACTCTTTCCAGAATTGTTTTCCTCGAAACCGGATGGCCAATGTTTGCGATCAGAAATCGGAGGAGATCTGCCTCCATGAGGGTGAGCTGAAAATTCTTGTCGCCAACGTGCAACCGCAAGTGAGCAAAGTCCACGAGTTTGTCTCCGAAGCGGAATGGCGCGGTTGTGTCCGTTGCGGAAGAATCCCGAGCCTCTGTATCGGAGCTCTTGAGCCACTGCTTGCGCCGCAAAAGGCTTTCAATGCGGGCAATCAGGATATCGAGGTTGAAAGGCTTTGGCAGATAGTCGTCGGCGCCGGCCTCGAACCCCGTTAGAACGTCTTCGGGTCGACCACGCGCGGTGAGGATCAACACTGGAATATAGTTCTTCGCATGCCGCAACTCGCGAACCACTGAGAACCCGTCCTTTCCCGGTAGCATTACGTCGAGGACCACGGCATCGAAGCGCTGTTCTTCACTCTGCAACTTGCCGAGAGCATCTTCACCATTATCGGTGACCTCCACCGTATGGCCTTCCGCCTCCAAATTGAAGCGCAGTCCCTCGGCGATATGGGTCTCGTCTTCCACCACCAGAATCTGGCTCATGCGCGATGAATCCTCGGGAGCCTTAGGCGGAAAGTACTACCAGTTCCGGGCCCGTCGCTCTCCGCCGAGGCCTCGCCCCCGTGTTGCCGCGCCACCGAGCGCACAATGAAAAGTCCCAGGCCGGTGCCCTTAATCTGC
>Ga0080027_10000158_pt1 | contig 30550 bp, 20 predicted proteins | sample OrgsoiDNA2013046_FD_70962 | JGI IMG/M metagenome (GOLD analysis project Ga0080027, IMG submission 70962) | Permafrost soil microbial communities from the Arctic, to analyse light accelerated degradation of dissolved organic matter (DOM) -... | ecosystem: Environmental > Terrestrial > Soil >... | reverse complement strand
AGAACCATTCCGCCTTTGCTCTTGCTTCCCGATCCCAGACCCAGCAGCCACGAATCGCCCTCGCGCCACATAAATGGATCACGAAAGCCGGTAACTTCGATGCCGGTCGGGGGGGCCGCAATAACCGGCTCAGGCAGTTTTTGCCACACGTTCAAATCCGGATCTCGCGACAGCGCCAGGCACTGCACTTCCCGCCACGTATGCTTGCCGTCGCGCAGGGTCGCGTCGCCATCTCGAACCGGCGGCATCACGCCCGTATAAATGACCGTCGGCACTCCACCATCGAGCACGGCGCTCCCGCTGAAAACTCCTTCGCTATCAAACCCTCCGGCCGTCGGCGAAATCGCAATGGGCTCATGATGCCAATACACCATGTCGGAACTGGTGGCATGAGCCCAGTTCATATTTCCCCACACCGCCCCCTTCGGGTTGTATTGATGGAACATGTGGTAGCGGCCGCGAAAGGAAATCGGCGCATTCGGATCGTTCATCCAGTTCGAAGCCGGCAGCAAGTGATACTGTGGGCGCAACTCGTCCGCAGCCAGCCTGGTGCAGAGCTCGCTTGCCGGCTTCTTCTCCGGGTGCAGAAATCCGGGCAGAGACGGCATTGCCGCAACTGCTCCTGCAAATTGCATAAACGCTCTTCGCGAAAACCTCATTTCGTAACTTCCGCCATATAAACGCCAAACGGCTGCAGCGACACTTTCAGAGGCGCATCGCTTTTCTCCGCCTTACTGGCCGTTCCCACGAGTTCCTTCACGTTTTCATTCGAGAGTCCCTGCGCCGCCAGATCCAATTTCGCTTCCTGCGCGCTCCCGGACATGTTCAAGACCACGAGCACGGCCTTGCCCTGGTACTTGCGCAGATACGCCAGCACATTTGCGTCGGCCTCGTTCATGGCCACATATGCACCCTCAATCAGGGCCTCATTCTCATGCCGCAGCGCAAGAACCTGCTTATAGAAATTCAGGATGGAATCACGATCCTTCGACTCCGTTGCCACATTGTGTGTCTTATACGAACCCGGCACCGGAAGCCACGGTTTCGCGCTGGAGAAGCCCGCGTTTTTCGCATCGGTCCATTGCATCGGAGTGCGCTCACCGTCCCGTCCTTTTTCCTCCGGCCAACCGCGGCGCCCAATCGGATCCTGCACGTCCTCCTTGCGCTTCGGCGTGTTGTTTTCCATCCCCAGTTCCTCGCCGTAATACATAATCGGCGTGCCCCGCAGCGTCAAATACATTCCCGCAATGAGCTTGGCGATCGCGTCGTTGTTCTTGCCATCGCCGTAACGGTTGTACGACCGCACGATATCGTGATTGCTGATCACCCACACCGGCCACTGCCCGGTCGATTCCGCCGCCGCGATCTGGCTGCGGAAGTCCGTTGCCGAGACCTTATTCACTTGCGTGAACAGGAAGTTCATCGGCATCTGAATTTCGTCGTTCTTCGCGCCGTAATATTCCTTCAGCTCGGCAATATCCTCCGTCCAGGTTTCGCCGATCAGAACGGCTCCGTGTTCGTCTGCAACCTTGCGCAGCCCGCGCATCACATCATGCACTTCCGGCAGCTTCTTGTTGAATTTCTCGTCCGTGATCGGATCTCCGTACGCGTTCTTTCCTTCAAGCACCGGGTTGTCCCGCAAATCCGGAACTTCAAAAAGCGTGTCGACAGCATCCAGCCGGAATCCTGAGACGCCGCGCTTGTACCAGAAGCGTGTCGCGTCGTACATCGCTTTTTGCACCTCGGGATTCCGCCAATTCAGGTCGGGCTGTTCCGCATAAAAGTAGTGATAATAAAACTGCCCCGTCCGCGGATCGAGCTTCCATGCCGAGCCGCCGAAGGTGGACATCCAGTTATTCGGCGGAGCCCCGTTGGCCTTGCCGTCGCGCCAGATATACCAGTCGCGTTTCGGATTGACCTTCGACGAACTCGACTCGATGAACCAGGAATGCTTGTCCGACGAATGGTTCACAACGAAATCAAGGATGATGCGGACGCCCTTCTTTTTCCCCTCCGCCGCCATCGCATCAAAGTCTTTGAGAGTTCCATACATCGGATCGATATTCTCGTAGTCCGACACGTCGTAGCCGAAATCCACCTGCGGCGAGGGGAAGCAGGGCGAAATCCATATCGCATCCACGCCCAAATCCCGCAAATAGTCCATCTTCGCGGTGATGCCGTTCAAATCTCCGATCCCGTCATTATTGCTGTCGGCGAAGCTGCGCGGGTAGAGTTCGTAGAACACCGCCCGCTTCCACCACTCGTGTCCAGGGGCCTCCGGCTTTTGGGCAGACATAATAGTGGCGCTCGATATCAGTAAAACAGCGGCGAGGATTCTGCTGCAACGCGGCATGGCGACTTTCTCCTAAGGGTCCAGCTCACAGATCACAACAGGGTTGTCAAGTCGGTACTGTACTCCGCCATCGTGGGGATCGGCAACGAATCTTCTCGCGGGAGCGTCATTACATTTGAGTCGGAGCACGCCCTCCGTCTTCCAGCTAAGATGGAAGGCTGCTAAGCCTTGTCTGATGTAAGCCCAGGCGAACCACTCTTTTCTCATGGTCTCTCGCAGAAAGTTTTTGAAGTCGCTGAGCCGCTCTGCGCTCGTCCTGCCTCTAGCGGATGTCCTCGTGGCGTCCATGTCCAATTTCCAGGCTCAGGCTCCCTCGCCCGAGCCCGCAGATCTCGGCGTTCGCTTCGAAAACATCGCCCGCGCCGCTGGACTGACTGATAAAACCATCTACGGCGGCGAGCACAAGAACAAATATCTCCTCGAAACCACGGGCTGCGGCGTCGCCTTCTACGACTACGACAACGACGGCTGGCTCGACATCTTCGTCGTCAACGGCTGGCGATTAGAGGGTTTTCCTGCCGGGCAGGAGCCGCACTCCCATCTCTTCAAGAACAATCGCGACGGAACCTTCACCGACGTCACCGCTAAAGCCGGCCTGACGCGAACCGGGTGGGGACAAGGCGTTTGCGTTGGCGACTACGACAACGACGGCTGGGACGACCTGTTCGTCACCTACTATGCGAAAACGAACGTCCTCTACCGCAATAACGGCGACGGGACTTTTACCGATGTCACCGAAAAGGCGGGCCTCGGCGGGAAGACCATGCGCTGGAGCACGGGCTGCGCTTTCGTCGACTACAACCGCGACGGCAAGCTCGACCTCTTCGTTGCCAACTACATCGACCTCGATCTGGCCACCGCCCCCGTTCCGGAATCGGGCCCTTGTCTTTACAAAAGCATTACCGTAGCCTGCGGTCCGCCGGGTCTCAAGGGCGGGAAAAACATTCTCTACCATAACAACGGCGACGGAACGTTTTCTGACGTTTCCGAAGCTGCGGGCATCACCAGCGCAAATGGCGCCTTCGGCCTCGGAGTCCTGGTGGCCGACTTCGACAACGACGGCTGGCCCGATATCTACGTCGCCAATGACTCCACCGCCAGCGCGCTCTACAAGAACCAGGGGAACGGAAAGTTTATCGACGTCGCCATTGAAGCCGGATGCGCCCTGAGTTCCGACGGGAAGCCTCAGGCTGGCATGGGCGTCTCCGCCGCCGACTACGATCTCGACGGCAGCCTGGACTTGGTAAAAACCAACTTCGCCGGTGATACCCCGTCGCTCTACCGCAATCTTGGCAACGGCACTTTCGACGATGCCACGTTCGAAGCAGGCCTCGGGCTAACCACGCGCTATCTCGGCTGGGGCTGCGGTTTCCTGGACTTCGACAATGACGGGTGGCCCGACATTCTCCTCTGCAACGGCCACGTCTATCCGGAAGTGGAACAGCTCAAAACGGAAGCCGGCTATGCCCAGCGCAAGATTCTCTATCGGAATCAGCGCAATGGCCACTTCCTTGACGTTTCCGAATCCGCCGGTCCGGGCATCATGGGCCCGGTGGCAGCCCGCGGCTGCGCCCTGGGCGACTTCGACAACGACGGCGACCTGGACGCCGTCGTCAACACCGTCAACGACTACCCACAACTTCTCCGCTGCGATTCCACAACCAAGAACAACTGGATCAAGATCAGGACTCTCGGCGTGAAATCCAATCGCACCGGCATCGGCGCTCGCATCAAGTGCGTGACGCAAAACCCTGGCGAGCCGAAGCCCCACCAACAGATTGACGAAGTTCGCAGCGGCGGCGGCTATTTCTCCCAAAACGATCTCCGCGTCCACTTTGGCCTGGGACAAGCCGCCAAAGTCGATTTACTGGAGATCCACTGGCCCAGCGGACAGGTCGATTCCCTCAAGAACGTCGATGCCAATCAGGTTCTATATGTGAAAGAAGGCGAAGGCATAGCCCGCGCGGAAAGGTTTTCGATGAAGAAGACTTAGGCGCGCTTCTTACGCTCGTCGTGCCAAAACAAAGCTTGTCATTCCGACCAACGGGAGGAATCCGCTCTCTGCTCTCTGCTCTCTGCTCTCCGCTCTCTGCTCTTCACTCTTCGCATTCCGCGATCCACCCTAGGGAAACTCTGATCAACTCGCACAATTGTTTTTCGCTGTCATCTTGAGCGCAGCATTCGCACGCCCGCGCGCGAATGCGGAGTCGAAAAGCCTGCCCTGAGCCTGTCGAAGGGATCCCTGCACCACAAGCTTCTCGCTTCTTAATCAGATCCACCCTTACGGAAGGCTCTCTCGCCCGGCAACGCGCCACCAGTCCCCTCCGTGACCGCATTCACCGCATCCACTTTCAGGTTCGCAAACTGCTCCGCATTTCCGTTCGGCCAGCGCACTTCAACGGAGTCTATTTTCGTGGCCGCACCCAACCCAAAATGCACCCGCAAATCACTCTGCGAGTCATAACTTGACCCGCTGCGCACTTCGTCCACCAGTGTTCTCTTCCCCACCTTCAAGGTGATCCTCGCCCCAATGCCATCACGATTCGATTTCGTCCCCACCGCCTTGATCGCAATCCAGTGATTTCCGTTGCGCACGTCGTTCACCAGCAAACTGGGACGGGCATTCATGTTACTTACCACCGCTGACATGCGCCCATCGTTCCACAAATCTCCAACTGCCAAGCCCCGCGCTGACGATCGCGCTGTAATCCCCGGCCCCGCCGATTCGGAAATATCCGTGAAGGTCCCGTTGCCATTGTTGCGATAGAGAATCCGGGGCTCCTCGTAGTCCGCGCCCAGGTGATGCTGGTCGACTTCCGGATACACATGGCCGTTCACCAGGAGCAAATCCGGCCAGCCGTCATTATCGATATCGAGAAACATCGCGCCCCACCCCAGATACTTCGTTCGCAAGCCAAGGCCCGCATTGAATGTCGCATCCGTAAAGGTGCCGTCGCCGTTGTTGTGATAAAGGGTCGCGGTGTCGTCGGAGAAATTGGTTTTGAAAATATCGAGTCTCCCATCGCCATCATAGTCGCCGATCGTGGAACCCATCCCCGCCTGCTCGCGCCCGTCTTCGTTCAAAGCCGCGCCCGCCACAACCGCCACATCGGTAAACGTGCCGTCACGGTTGTTGTGATAAAGAATGCTGGGCCGGCTATCGCAGGCCACGTAAATATCCGGCCAGCCATCGTTGTCGTAATCCAAAGTTGATACGCTCAGCGAATAAAATCCGTCCGTTTTGATAATCCCCGCTTTCACAGACACATCTTCGAAGGTCCCATCGCCGCGATTGTGATAAAGCGTATTCGACGCCTTCTTGAGGCCGCTCGGCCCGCACATGACGGGAATCCCCTTCCACACGCAGGAAGTTCCCTGCCCTGGCAACGGCGCGGTTGAGACGTCGAAGTCCACATAGTTCGCCACCATCAGATCCAGTTTGCCGTCGCGGTCGTAGTCCACAAACGCACAGCCAGAACCCCATGCCTGTTTCGATCCGGCAACGCCGGCCTTGTCGCTGACATCCCTGAAAACTCCGTGCTCGTTATGGAACAGACGGTTGTGCCCGTAATAGGTGACGTAAAGATCATCCCAGCCGTCGTTATCGTAGTCGCCCACGCAAACGCCCTGGCCCCAGCCCGTGGCCTCGAGCCCGGCGGCTTTCGTGACATCGGTGAACGTCCCATCGTGATTATTGTGGTAAAGATGATTCGTCGGCGCGTTCTCTCCCGTCGAACTCTCCAGCGTGGTTCCGTTCACCAGGAAAATGTCCGGCCATCCGTCATTGTCATAATCGAAGATCGCTACTCCCGTGCCGGTAGTTTCGATGATGAACTTCTTGGTCTCCTTCCCGCCAAAAACGTTGAGAGAGAGTAGTCCCGCTTTTTCGGCTTGATCGGTGAAGCGCGCAACCGGTCCCGGCTTATCCTCGGCGAGCGCAAGTGCTGCAAATAAAACACACAACGCTAATCCAAACCGCGCCCTTCTTTTACTTCTGTCATCCTGTGCGCACCTACTTCTGTCATCCTGCGCGCAGCAGTCGAAGAGCCTGCCCTGAGCCTGCCGAAGGGACCTCTGCGCTGTCTGCACAACACTTTCCGCGCAACTCTTTCTCACGATATCCCCTCGCCCATCCCCAGGCCGGAATCACGGCCAATCAAAATGGCCGGGCAGACGCTGGCTATAATCCAGAAGAACTCCCCAGCGTCCATCATCGGGACAAGCGCAAGGAATTTCAAGCGCAGATGCCTGCCTAAGGAATAAGGAATAATGATCTGAGTTTTGGAATCAAATCCGCGAACCAGCAATGCAGAGCAATTTCTCTTGCCACCGCGCTGCTCCTTACGAGCAACCCAGCACGAGCCACCGCTCCCACAACTCCAGCAACAGCGGCTTATGAACATGGCATGCATGCCCTAAAAAAAGGCGACCTGCCCACGGCTCGTGCCGCATTCGAGAAGGTTGTCCGCCTGAGGCCCGCCGATGCCGCGGCGCAAGCTTCGCTCGGCTGGGTCTTAGCCCAGGAGCGGGAATTTGACTCAGCCGCAACTCACCTGAGAAGCGCAATCAAACTTCGTCCGGCACTCGCCGGCGCCCGTATTACGCTCGCCGGAGTTCTTGCTCAACAGGGCAAAGCTCCGGAAGCGGAGCAGCAACTCCGCGACGCCATTCACTCCGAACCCGGCAACGCGGAAGCGCACCGCATGCTCGGCCGCATTCTCAGCCATAGTGATTTGGAACAGGCTACCGCCGAGCTTCGGCGCGCCGCCGAACTCGCCCCCCAGCGCGCCGACCTTCAGGACGACCTCGGTTCCACCCTCGCGCAGCAAAAGCGCAATTCCGAAGCGGCGGCTGCGTTCTCCGAGGCCATCCGCCTGCAACCCGATTTCGCGCTCGCCCACTTTCACCTCGGCGCAATCGATCTTGCGCAACAAGACTTCGCCCCTGCCGCGAATGAATTCGGCGTCGCCGTCGGCCTGGCTCCGCGCGACTCAGCGTCGCACTTCTATTTGTCGAAAGCTCTGGCAGCCCAATCGAAGCCAACTGAGTCTCTTCGGGAACTCCACACTGCCGTGGAACTCAAACCGGACTGGCCCGAAGCTCAAATCGCGCTCGGCCTGGCTTGCCAGCGCGCACCCGACCTCGACTGCGCGATCGCAGCGTTCCAGGCCGCGACCAGGCTTCGTCCGGAAGACCCGGAAGTGTTTAACGACCTCGGCCTCGCTCTCATCCAAAAAGGCTCCGCCGAAAAGGCTGTCGCCGAATTTCGCACCGCCACTCGTCTCCGCCCCGAAGACGCCAGCTTCCGCGCCAACCTCGGCATCGCCTTTCTGCAACGCGCCGACTTCGATTCCGCCATCGCCGAACTCGAAAGCGCCATTCGCCTCTCACCCGACGACTCCTCCAGCCACTACAATCTCGGACTCGCGTACAAGCTCAAAGACCAGCTCGACAAGGCGATTGCGGAGTTGCTCAAGGCCATCGAACTGAAACCCGACCTCGCCGACGCCCACTACACGCTCGGTGTTCTGTATTGGCAACAGGGCGAATTCGAGAAGGCCGCCGGCGAACTTCGCGCCACCATTCAATACGATCCCAACTACGCCGAGGCCCACTACACCCTGGGCACAGTCCTGAAGCAGCAAGGCAAGCTGTCCGAAGCCGCGGCTTCCCTGCGCGAGGCCCTCCGCCTTCAGCCCGATTTCGCTGGCGCCCACACCACCCTTGCCGCTGTCCTACGACTCCAGGGCGATGCCGCCGGAGCAGCCGAAGAGGCCAAAGCCGCGGCCACCATCAGCGCCACCACGACCAGCCTCCAGGCAGCCGAGTTCTCTACCAACTCCGGCAAGCGCCTCCTCTCCGCTGGCGACCTTGACGCCGCGATCGGGCAGTTCCGCGCCGCCATTCGGGCCTCCGAAACCTATGCTCCCGCCCACCGCCAATTGGCTCTGGCTCTTCAGCGGCAAGGCCAAGGGGAAGAAGCGGCCAAGGAATCGAATCGCGCGGCAGAGCTTGAAGGTCCGGCAAAATAACTCTGTAAACGTTAACCTTTTTCCCTCGATTCTTACCATTTTTAGTAGAAAAACTCCTCCTTCCTCCCTCTCCTTTTTCATAGCCAAGATTTTTTCCTTTACAAACATCGTCTTGGAAATGTAATGTCAACTACACTTTTCTGGATATTACATGGGCCAACCAAAGCACGCTCAGATCTGCGATGAAATCCGCCGTGCCATCACCTCCGGACGCTACCAGGAAGGTCAGCGCTTACCTACCGAAGCCGAGCTCGTCAAGCAATATGACACCTCCCGCCCCACCGTCGCTCGCGCCCTCCGCGATCTCCAATACGAGGGCCTCATCGCCCGCCGCGCCGGCTCAGGCACCTTCGTTCGCCGCGCCGGATCCGATCAGGGCCATGTCTTCGGATTAGTAATCCCCGGCCTCGGCGAAACCGAGATCTTCGAGCCAATCTGCCGCGAAATGGCCCGCTCCTCGCAGGAGGCCCACCACGCCCTCCTCTGGGCTTCGACCAACATCAGCGCCTATAGCGACATGGCCGAGCAGGCCTGGCAATCTGCCCAGCAATGCATCGCCCGCAAGGTCGCCGGAGTCTTTTTCGCTCCCCTCGAGCTGACTCCGAATGGCGAAACCGCCAACGAGCGCATCGTGCAGGCCCTCGATGCCGCCCATGTGCCTATCGTATTGCTCGATCGCGATCTGTACCGCCATCCCCGCCGCAGCCGCTATGACCGCGTAGGCATCGACAACCGCATGGCAGGTTTCACGCTGACCGATCATCTCCTCAAACTGGGCTGCCGCAAAATCGGCTTCTTCAATCGCCCCTGTTCAGCCGAAACCGTCTTCGGACGCCGCTCAGGCTACCGGGAAGCCCTCGAACGGCACGGCATCACTCCCCAGCCCTCCTGGGCCGTCGAAGGCGACCCTTCCAACTCCGACGTAGTGCGCCAATATCTCCACGAATCCGGCGTGGAAGCGGTCGTCTGCGCCAACGATATAACCGCAGCCAACATCATGCGAACGCTGGACTTACTGGACGTCCGCACGCCGGAGACTGTCCGCATCGTAGGCGTCGACGACGTCAAATACGCCAGCCTCCTGCGCGTTCCTCTGACCACCCTCCACCAGCCCTGCCAGCACATCGGAGCCGCCGCCGTCCGGGCCCTCACCGAACGCGTCGCCAATCCCGATCTGCCCGCGCGCGACATTCTTTTCCAAAGCAGGCTCGTAGTCCGCGAGTCCTGCGGAGCCCGCTTGAACGGCGCAAAATCCCCCCGCCTGCGGCCCTAAGCGTTATCTAAAAACGTCAGAATTGTCATTCCGAACGCCTTTCAGGCGTGAGGAATCTGCTTTTTCCTCGCGTCTCGATAAAAACCGGATTCCTCGCTTCGCTCGAAATGACAAATTTCAACAAGCTCCTAAGCGCCGATTCAAGAAATCCCCGCTAAAGCCGATCACCGAAGAGGACATCCTCGTGTCTAGGAAGCTGATATTACAGACTCTCTTGTAACCGTTTAACAAATTGCTTGACAGCCTAGTTGTTTCCTACTATAAATTCTCCCCGGGAGCTGTGCATCTTTTTGCACCCGTTCGGGTCGGGCGTCCGGCTCCCCACACGATTCTCGGGCCTCTGCGACGAGCCTTGAAAACGTTCAAAATTTCTGGCAGTGATGTGGCGAAGGAGCCTCGAATGGTTCGATCCAAGTTGATTTGTCTGGCAGTCCTGCTCCTCACAGTTTCAGTTCTGACGATGCAGTCAGCCTCGGCGCAGGCCGTTTACGGAGGTATTCTGGGCACCGTCACCGACGCGCAGGGCGCGGTTGTTCCGGGAGCGAAAATCACCGTCACGTCCGTGGGCCAGGGTACCGTCGAGACTGCCACTTCCAACGAGAGCGGAAACTACGCGGTCAACCACCTGGTCGCCGGCGTTTACAGCGTCCGCTTTGAGGCCACCGGTTTCAAAGCCAGTGAGACGAAAGATGTTTCGGTGTCGGTGGACGCGGGCTCTCGCGTCGACGGCAAACTCGATGTCGGCCAAGTGAACGAGACCATTGAAGTCACCGCGGAAGCGCCGCAGCTCAAGACCGATCGCGCCGATATCGCGACGAGCTTCAACGCAAAGTACGTCGCGGAGCTTCCAATTCTCAATCGGAACTTTACGACTCTGCAACTGCTGGCCCCAGGCTCCCAAAAACTAGTCGGCTGGTCTCATGCGGCCACGGAGAACCCGCAGGGCGGCCAACAAATATTCTCCCAAGGACAGCATTTCAGTGGCACCGGGTTCGAGTTGGACGGAACCGATAACCAGGATCCGATTCTTGGGATTATCGTGATCAATCCGAACTTGGACGCCGTGTCGGAAGCCAAGATCGCCTTGCAAAATTACGACGCTGAATTCGGCAAGGCCGTGGCCAGTTTGGTCACAGCCGTGACCAAATCGGGCAGCAACCAAGTTCACGGCAGCGGCTTCTATTTCCTCCGGTCGGACGGATTCCAGGCGCGCGACCCCTTCACGCAGAGCACTCCGGATACCGTTACTCATCGCCTCATTCCGCAAGCTAAGTGGCAACAGTTTGGAGGCACCATCGGCGGCGCCATCATCAAGGACAAGCTGTTCTATTTCGGAGACTACCAGGGCACTCGGCAGACAAGCGGTATCAGTACACAGTTTACGTTACCGACGGCCCTGGTCGGGACCAGTTGCATTCAAGCCACAAACACAAACGGTGGATATTGCGACCTGAGCCAATACTCGGCGCCTAACAGCGGCGTCAGTGGCGGCGGCCTAATCTATGACCCCAATACCGGCAACCAATTGGATGGAACGGGGCGCCAGCAGTTTTGTGGCCCCCTCGGCTGCGTTGCTCAGCCCAACTGGATCCCGTTGACCGCTGCGGCGGCAACCGCCGTCGGACACCCAGCGAACAGCGTCGTTTCAGCCGCAGCTGCTAATATCCTGGCCAAACTGCCAGCGCCACAGAACGGTCTTCTTTTCAATAATTTCGTGGGGGCAGGATCTGGTTCGTTCGTCCAGAACAGCTTCGACACACGAATCGACTACGCGGCCAGCCAGTCGCTGTCCGTGTTTGGCCGTTATAGTCTTTCCCGGTATTCCCTGGCGGGCAAAGGCTTGCTGGGAGAATTGGGCGGCGCCGGTAACGGTCCCATCGGTTTGGCCGGAAGTTCCATTATTCATAACACCAGTCTGGCCGTCGGCTTCAATAAGACGGTCAGCAGCACCATTCTGACGGACTTCCGCTTCGGCTACTTTAAATACAATCCGGTAGCTTCGAAACCGGACGGCGGATCACCGATGACTGCGCTTGGAATCCCGAATGCAAACACGAGCGATCCCAAAACGGGTGGTCTCGGAGCTTTTCTGTTCGACAGCGGGAGCCGGACGCTCACCGACTTCGGCGATGGCTTGGGAGTGGGCCGATGCAACTGCCCGCTGACGGAAAATGAGCAGCAGTTCCAGTTTGTCAACAACTGGACCAAAGTTTTCGGCAACCATCAGTTCAAAGTTGGGGGCGATGTCCGGTATGCCAAGAACCTGCGGATCCCCAGTGACAACAATCGCACGGGTGAGTACAACTTCAACCATCAAGTCACTTCCAATGGCGGACAGGGCGGTATTGACTTGGCAACGTTTCTCTTGGGTGAGGTTTCGAACCTTCAGCGCTACGCGAGCAACCCAGCAGCCAGCGGCGCCCCGGCGGAACGGCAGAAGCGCTTGTTCTTCTATGGCCAGGATACATGGCGGGTTACTTCCAAACTGACCGTTAACTACGGACTGCGCTGGGAACTCTATACCCCGGAATCTGTTAACGGGAAGGGGAACGGCGGCTTTGCCAACATCGTCGATAATGGCGGCCAAGGCGGCATTCGCGTCGCGGGCTTCGGACCGTATAACCTAAGCGGCAACGTCGCCAACGATTTCAAGGCTTTCGCACCTCGCCTTGGTATAGCTTATCAACTGACTCCCAAGACGGTTGTCCGCATGGGATACGGACGCAGCTATGACATAGGCGTGTTCGGCTCAAACTTCGGGCACACCGTTACCCAAAACCTGCCTGTGCTCCTCAAGCAAAACATCAAGGCCAGCAATATTAACTCTGCTGCTTCCGATGACATTATCCCAATCTTCACTTTGGACCAAGGTCCAATTGCCCCGGATTTCGGGGGCGCAATACCTTCGAACGGCTTCATCCCGTTGAACCCAAGTTTGTCCGGTACGCACATCCGTCCGATCAAGCAAGTGTTGCCATCTGTCGATGCCTGGAATGCGACCGTCCAGCGTCAAGTCACAAACACAATCTCCGCCGAATTCTCGTATGTGGGCAGCAAGGGTTCACACGGCTTTGCTGGCAATGGGCCAAACTATGATGTCAACCCCAACGCCCTCGGACCGGGAACCGATCTCGTCATAGTCGATCCCAAAGACCCGACAAAACAGGTTTACCAAGGATTCAAACCCGCAACTCCGCAGAATGCGCGCCGCCCACTGTGTGGAACATTCGATCCCATTCTTGGTTGCAGCAAGATCGGATTAGACCTGGGCAACTACTACGGCAACGACGCAGGCAGCAACTACAACGCGTTTGAAGCCAAAGTCGACAAGCGGTTTTCCGATGGTCTGCAGATGGTAGCGCACTACACCTTCTCGCATGCCAACAATTACGACAACAACTACTACGCAATCGACCACAGAGTTGCATGGGGGCCGGTTGACTTTAACCGCAACAGCGTGTTCGTCGTGAACACGGTATACGAACTCCCCTTTGGCAGAGGAAAGAAGTTTGGAGCCAATGTAAGCAAAGGCTTGAACTACGTGGTTGGGGGATGGCAACTTAGCAACACAACTAATGTGAGCAGTGGCCTGCCCTGGACGCCGAAGTTCAATCAGTGCGGCACCCTCGAGGACGCCAGCGGCGTATGCCGACCCGACATTTCAGGCTCGTTTAAAGTCGGCGCCGGAAAATTTGATCCCGTCACTCACACCGTTACTTATTTCACGCCGGTAGCGTCACTGGATCTGCCAGATCCGAACACGTTGCCACTCGGAACGGACGCTTGTTCGCTCGCTCCGCGGACAGCGGGTCCCTTCTCGTCCACGGCGTGCGGATCTTTTGGCGACCTCAGACGAAACACGTTCCACGGACCGGGGGGCTTTTACTCAGATTTGTCGATGTCGAAGACCTTCCTGATCACGGAGCGATTCAAGGCTAAGTTTCTGTTCGATGCCTTCAACGTCTTCAATCACCCTGTATATAACTTCAGTGCAAACAGTGGCGGCAATAATTGCATCGACTGCCAGGGTGGCACCAACGGAAAAATTACTGACATTGAGAGTGGAACCAGCATGCGTGCCTTGCAATGGGCTGTGCGGTTCGACTTCTAGTCGCAAGGTCAGGAGCATTTACCGGGAGGGAGTCTTACAAGACTCCCTCTTTTTCATGGTTTAGTGTTCTCTCTTCTGAAGGGTGGTTGGTTGCAAACCGCACTCAAACCCGCGCTAGCCAGCCTTCTATTCACCGCATTGTGCTGTGGACAAGAAGCCCCAGATTCGAAGCCCACGCCCTCCGAAACGGCGCAATCCCCATATGCGTCGGCCCAGATACTGTTGCGCCACGGCCACTACGACGAAGCCATCTCCCAACTACAAACCCTCACCGCAGCCAAGCCCGCTCCCAAGGGCCTCTCCCACGAACTCGGCGCTGCCTATTACCAGAAGGGCGACTACCTCAAGGCCATTGAATCGCTCAAGGCCGCCCAAGCCGAAAACCCAGACGACCGCGAGTCCACCCAACTCCTCGGCCTGTCGTATTACCTTTCCGGCCATCCCGCCGACGCCGTTCCCTACCTCGAAAAAGTCCAAGCCTGGTTCCCGCGCGCTAACGTCGATGCCAGCTATATTCTCGGCGTCTGCTACATCCAGGCCAAGGATTACGATCACGCCCGCAAGGCTTTCGCGACCATGTACAACGTCACGCCCGACTCCGCGGCTGCCTACATGTTCACCGCGCGCATGCTGCTGCGGCAGGAATTCGATCCCGTCGCCGAAGACTACGGAAAGAAGGCGGTGGCGCTCGACCCGAATCTGCCTCTCGCGCACTATCTCCTGGGCGAGCTGTATCTATACAAGTCGCGCATCCCCGAGGCCGTCGCCGAGTTCCAGAAAGAACTCACCATCAACCCCGGCCACGCCGCCACTTACTACAAGCTCGGCGACGCCAACTCCCGCCTGCAAAACTGGGATGAGGCGGAACGCCTGTTGCAGCGCTCGATTTGGCTGGACGCCACTTCCACCGGCCCTTACATTCTCATGGGCAAAGTTTTGCTGAAGAAGGGCGAGGCCGAGTTGGCCGTGCGCGCCTTGCAGCGCGCCGAGACCATGGATCCCGCCAATGCCATGCCCCATCAGCTTCTCGGCCAAGCCTATCGCGAGCTCGGCCAGGCCGAGGACGCCGAGCGCGAGTTGCGCATGGCGAATCAGGCCAACTCCTCACAGGAACTACAGAATACGAATCCGCCCGACACGAAGTAGCGTTACAAAGTAACGGCTTGAATTAGCGACACCATGACGCAACCTTCCTCCAAACCCGCGACCATCGTAGGACTCGGCGAAGTCCTGTGGGACATGCTTCCCTCCGGCAAACAGCTCGGCGGAGCCCCCGCCAACTTTGCTTACATGGCCAATGTACTCGGAGACCGCGGCGTAGTGGCCAGTCGTGTCGGCTCGGACGCCCTGGGTCGCGAGGCGCGGCAGGCAATGGATACGCTCGGCATCACCACCTGTTACGTCGAGGAGGACTCTTACCGGCCCACAGGCACCGTACAGGTGCGCGTGGACTCTGCCGGCCAGCCCGAGTTCACCATCGCAGAATCCGTGGCGTGGGACGCGCTCGAGTGGACGCCGCAATGGGCGGAACTGGCATTGCAAGCCGATGTCCTGTGCTTCGGGTCGCTGGCCCAACGTGCGCCGGCCTCGCGGGCCGCCATTCGGCGCTTCCTGGAGGCCGCTCCGTCCACCACGTTGCGTGTGTTCGACGTAAATCTGCGCCACACCTTTTTTACCAAAGACGTGCTGCACCAGTCGCTGCAACTGGCGCACGTAGTCAAGCTCAACGATCAGGAACTTCCGCGCATTGCGGATCTGCTTGCTCTGGGAGGTTCCACCGACGAAGATCGTGCCCAGCGCCTGTTGCAGGCCTACGATTTGCGCCTCGTCTGCATCACTCGCGGCGACCGCGGCAGCCTGCTCGTGGCCGACGGCAAACTCGCCACCCACCCGGGTTTCAAAATTAAAGTCGCCGATGCCGTCGGCGCCGGCGATGCCTTCACCGCATGTCTCGCCCACAACTTCCTTCGCGGCGCCACGCTCCACGAAATCAACGAAGAAGCCAATCGCCTCGCCGCCTGGGTCGCGACTCAGGTCGGCGCAACTCCCTCCACCGGCGGCCGCGACCTAAGCGAAATCCTGGCGGGCATTGGAAACTAGGTTCCCCCTGTAGTCCCTACAACCGGCGTTCCCGCGTATACGGGGCGACTCATGTTTGGCTTCTCTGCAAGAACAGCGGGTGCGCCAGTTTCTGATTTCCGGAACACAAAGCAGGGCAAGCAACGCCCTTCGATAAGAGGACAACACATCAAGAACTTCACTCCACCCGACACGGTAGCACCGGGCTTCAGCCCGGTGAAACCAGCCCAATAATAAAGGGGCTTTAGCCCCGAGGTAGTCTTCCCCTTCCCATTTTGGAACCAACCTCTAGAAATTCCCCACTTTGTCGTTGACTTAACGCTCCATTGACCTCACCATAAATATCAGGGGTGCATTCCGAATACGAAATGACCTTATAAGAGCTATCTCTTTTGTTTTCAAGATTTTGCCTATAAGTCCTTTAAACTCAAAGATTTTGGCCTCCTACCCCACGTATCTCATTGATTCCAAAAGATCGGGGGGGAGGGGGCCTCGACGAACCGCCTGCCCTCGGTCAAGATAGCCGTCAGTTTTTCGGCAGCGCATCCGCCAATACAAGAAACACGCCATTCGTCCAGCCGAAGCCGATGACGTTCATCTGGTACCCGGCCGTCACTTGCGAGTCGGTGGTGCGCGTCACCATGTTGTACTTCTCGCGAATGGTGCCGTCGCGCTGGAAGTTCTCCATAACCGTGGAGAGAAACTCACGCGAGACGCGATCAGCGTCCCCGCTGAACTTGTAATTGCGCAAACCTTCGACCGCGATCAGTTGCATGGGGGCCCAGCCGTTGGGATAATCCCATTGCGTGTGCACTTGGTGACGGCTCATGACCACGCCGCCAGGAAGCTCGAATACGTTTAGGTGCTGCTCGACCGCCCGCGCTTCTTCGGGAGTCGCCCACCCCGTCCACAGCGGATAGAACGTGCTGACATATTCGTAATCGGAACGCTTCCCTGCCTCAAAGTCGTAGTCCATGAACTGCCCGCGCGATGCGTCCCAGAAAAGCTTGCGCATGATGCTGGCTCGGGTTTCGGCCTTCTCTCGCCACTCCTGCGCTTCGCGTGCATGACCGAGCAAACGCGCCATGGTTTCGAGGTCCTTTTCGGTTTTGTACAAAAGGCTATTCAAGCAAACCGGGGCAAAATGATGCGTCCCCGCGCCAAACGGCCCGAAGCGAAACGACACATCGAAGCCGGATTCGCGCATGCCGCGGTCGCCTTTGTAAAACTCGCTGGTGAGATGGACGTTGGTCTTCGGTTCGCACGCGGGCCGCGCCATGGTTGTGGCGGCATCGCAAACTTCGATCGTGTAACCGGGGTCGTGCGGACCCCCGGCTTCGCCTTCTTTGCGCTCCGCCACGTACTTTCCGGCGAACTCCGGGTGCGAAGCCAAATAGGCCATCGCCTGCCGGTGCTCTCCGCTCTCGTCCTGAATACTTTCGGGCGCGGGGCCGTCGCCAAAGTCGTAGTAGCGCGAAAGGCCCGTCAAGCCGGCCTTGTGCGGCTCGCGCATCCACATGGCATAGTCTTTGTTGGCGTACTGATAGGCCTTCGCAAGCCACTCGCTATCGGCTTTTCCAGTTGCCTTTTGAGCGTCGTAGACGGCCATGATCATCGCCGTAAGGAAGGGCGGCTGCGAGCGTGTCAGATAGTAAGTCCTGTTTGCGTTCAGGAACGTGCCGTAGTGTTCGATCTCAAAAAAGAAATTCTCTACGATCCCTCTCGCCAGTTCCACACGCCCGTTCTGCACCAAACCGCGCACGATGAAGTAACTGTCCCAGCCGTACATCTCGTTAAAGCGGCCGCCTGGCACCACGTAAGGATGTTCCAGATACAGCAGTCCATGTGGCGTGAACGTGCTGGTATCGACCTCGCCTGGGCCGTGAATCGCAGCAGGCAGGTTTTTCACCTGGACTTTGCAATCCTGCTGAAGCTTCTGCACGGCCGGCGGAGCCGTGAACCCCGCCGGCAAGTATAGAACCGAGGCCTCGGGAAGTTTTGGATCCACGACTGTTTTGCAGTCGGTCATCGATCGCGTCAAGGTATCCCATGCCGATGAAATATACCCGCGGATCGCCGTCATCTCGGCGGTATCGAGTTTTGTGGACTCCGGCTGAGTTTGTGCCAGACACGGAAAAACCAAAGCACAAGCGAGGATACCCACGCGTGCGGGCCGCCAACCTGCATTGCTTGTCAGCATGAGTTCTCCAATTTTTGGTGGGATCTTGCAAAGTGCCGGGAAACGCAGCGGCGCAAAGCGCACCCTTGTCTGCGTTTCCCTCGGTTCTGCGTTTGCCCGTTTCCCCGACCGCCGCGACTACTGCGGCGCGGTCTTGTCTTCGACCTTTTCGGCGCCCTTGCGGGTCGCTTTGGCTGCCTTGTGGGTCACTTTCTTGCTAGTCTTCTTGACGGCATGTCCGGTTTTCTTGGCGGCCTTCTTCGTCGCCCTGCCAGTATCCTTGGCGGCGTCTTTGGTTTCTTCGCCGGCTTTCTTCATGTCATCTTTGGCATCCGACTGCGAAAATGCCGCCAGCGGCGTTAACAGCAGCAGACCCAAGCACAGCTTGTGAACAAATGTACGCATATCCGAATTTTCCTCCAGGATTTTGAAACCTACCCCGTAAGCGTGCGTCCCAATGCGAAGAATGTCAAGGCCCTAAACTCGAAATCGCCGGGTGCAGATAGACGGCGCATGTAGACTAGGTTCGCTTTTCTGCTGAGTGGGGAAAATCATGTTGACCGCGAAACCATGCTTGTGCCGATTTGGGCTTTTGACCCTGCTGTTGGCGTCCTTCGCACCACTCTCGCTGGCACAGGCAGCCGCCTACAAATACGTCCGCATCGGTAGCGCTCACGACGCAAGTGCCAAAACCGCGGCTGGCTATGCCTTGATGGGCGGAGGATCCGACCTGGATGAAGCCTTTCAGTGGCTTTGCGGGAAGGCTCCTGGTGGGGACTTTCTGGTGCTGCGTGCCGCGGGTGACGACGACTACAACGAGTACGTCAATAAACTCTGCCAGGCCAATTCCGTAGCCACGCTCATCATTCCCACCCGCGACGCAGCCGCCGACCCGCATGTAGCAGAAATCATCCGCCAGGCCGAAGCCATCTTCATTGCAGGCGGCGACCAGGCTCGCTATATCAATTGGTGGCTGCACACGCCAGTGCAGGACGCTCTCAACGCCCACATTGCCGCCGGTAAGCCGATCGGGGGAACCAGCGCTGGTTTGGCGGTTCTCGGTGAATATATTTACTCAGCTCAAGGGGATGCGCCCGACGATGACGGTCTAGCTTCCGGCCAAGCCCTGGCCAATCCTTATTTGAGCCGCGTAACCGTCCGCCGCGACTTTCTCCAGATTCCCCTGCTGCTCAACACTCTGACCGATTCCCATTTCGCCAAGCGCGACCGCATGGGGCGCACTCTAGTCTTTCTGGCGCGAATTGTGCAGGATGGCTGGTCCTCCGACCCGCGCGAAATTGCCGTCGATGAAAAGAGCGCCGTGCTCATCGAAGCGGATGGAAAGTCCCGCGTGATCGGCGCCGGCAAAGGGGCATATTTTCTATGCGTCCAAAAGCCGCCGCAAATCTGCGCCGAGGGTAAGCCTCTTACGTTCGCCGATGTTGCCGTCTACCACGGAGCCGCAGGGTCGGAATTCGACGTGCGAACCTGGATGCCCCAGGCCGGTAAGAGCTATTCCCTATCCGTACTTGCTGGGCAAGTTCAAAGCAGCCAAACCAATCGGAATATCTACTAGGCAGAGCGGAGATCAGCGCTTTCAAGCCAATGCTGGTCACGTTCGCGCACCGACTGTTATACTTTTCAGATCGCACCACCGCACCCGCAGCTGTTCCCGCAGCGCAAGTGGCCAGGTAGCTCAGGTGGTAGAGCGCAGCCCTGAAAAGGCTGGCGTCGGGGGTTCAAGTCCCTCCCTGGCCACCACATTTCAAAAGACTTAGTGGCGCGGAAGAAAAATCCCAACCCACGATCCAACCCACGGTTCGGGGATCCGGCCCACGATTTCACTGGACCTTCTCCGTCAGCAGGTGAACCCTGTCCCCAAACAACTGCTCCAGGAACTTGCCTTGTGCGTCGCGCATCGACTCCATATCGGACTGTGCGTAGAGCTGCATAGTCGTCCCGAAGTCCTCGTGACGCAACATCCCTTGCACGGTCTTCGCGTCCACTTTCAGCTTTACCAGAGCCGTCGCCAGCGCATGCCGGAAGTTGTGAAAACCGAACCGCACCTTCTCCCCTTCCTTAATGACTCCTGCTTTCACCGCCGCCGGCCTGAGGTATTTCTGGACCATTATGGACGCGGAGAGAGGCTTCTTGCCCTTGAGCCTGACGCTCGGGAACACGAAGTCGCTGTCCTTGCCGAAAGGCGTCCTCTCGCGCCAAGCGAGAAGAAAACCCACGAGGAGAGGGTGCATGGGAACCGGAGCCTTTGATGCTTTCGACTTCGGCACCTTGAACCTTCCCCACACATACGCCCGCCTTACATACATCACCAGATCCCCAAAGTCCAGATCCGTCCACATCAAGGCCAGCAACTCCGACACTCGCAGCGCCGTCGCCGCATCGCTCAACGTGAGCGTGCGTCTCGGTTCCGGAATGTTGAGAAGAATTTCGAACGCCTGCGCAGGCGTCATGGGAACCGCCTTGTAATCGCTGGTCGTTCGCTGGCTTACCCAATTCATGGGGTTGCCTTCTTGTTGCCGCGGCAAAAACTCGTGCCGCTGCCCGTGTTTGTAGACTAAATGCATGATGCGCCGGATCTTGTCGACGGTTGGATCGGCAAGCGGTTTCACCTTCCTCTGCGCGTTGCCCTTCCTCATTTCGAGGAACCATTTCTCGACCTCGGTCGACTTGATCGCCAAGGGCGCAAGATGTCCCCAACGGGGAATGATGCGCTTGACGAGGTGTCGCTCGTAGGTTTCTATAGTGGGAAACTCCTTGGGGCGTGCCGAATTCGACTGGTCGATCCTCAGCTCGTTCTCAATATAATGTTGACAAAGCTGACCAAACGTCCTCGGTCTTCCCCGAAAGGGCTGTAACTGGTTGATGGTTTCGCGCAGCTTCTGACGATCGATTTCCCGGGACGCGTCGGATTTCTTGGGTCCGATGTCTTTCACTAGGCCGATGGCAACCATGTGTTCAACTCGTTTCCCATCCGCTCTCGTGACGTAATACCGAAGAACCCATGTCATACCGTCAGCGCGTTCTATTTGACGAATGCTTCCTTCCTGATACCTGGGCATCAAACCCTCCTTGGTGGTTTGCGTGCTCCAGGTGGCCGCTGGTCGCAGCTTAACATGTACGCGTGCAGCTCCGACAACAGGAATCTCCAGTCCTTCTTCTTGGCGTGAGGATCAAGCGGGTGGCCTGGAATCAGTCCTTGACGGACCATTTCCAGCACGTGGCGCCTGGTTGTGTGGAGGTAGTTGGCGGCGGTGTCAGGATCGACAAACCGTTCCGCCTGTGCAGGTGACACGACAGGGATGGCTTGGGTAGACATAGTGATTCTTTATCCTTCGGATCTCCCGCTCGGTTGAGTCGCCTTGGTAGTCCACCTTCCCTCATGCGATGAACACTGAAACTGTTGGGTCGCCCTTCAGCTTGATCCGCCAAAGTTCCGAATCCTCGCGCGCCGCTGCCTGCAGTCTCTCAGTATGGAGGTCGTGGAAAAGAACAGTATTGCGGAGAACGAGCGGAAATTTCGGATTCAATCGAAAATCAATTCACTCGAATGAGGAATCAAACCGGCCCATTTGGACAATGCAGCTCGAGCTCTTCAAGGACAATCCTCGCCACTGGCATTTGGAACTGGCGCTGAATAGAACTCAGCGTACCCCTAACGTCCCCAGACACAAAGACCTCTACGTAATCCTGCCCTCTTCCAACCTCTGTTAGGAGCTTCCTCACCTTGTGGCAGAAGTCGCCCTTCACTTCGAGCACTAAGCCGGCGGCGCGGCCCTCGACATCCTGGGCGCGATACCCGAGCCCCTGCTCCGCAAAGGGATACATACATCCGCTAGTCTTATCGCTCCCGATGGCTCCGAAAATTGCAATTCCGGTAAACAAGCCGCGCTCAGGGATCATCAGCCAGCGAGGGTGAGGGGCGGCTTCCGGACGCTTTTGATGATGGATCTCGCCGATAACCACGTACAGTTCGTTCCGCAGTGCTGATTCTGGGTACGGCGGCAACCGCCTCAAGCCAATCTTCTCTTCCTGACGCACGATGAAGATGTACGTGAGTGAAAACAAAATCGAGAACGCGATATAGGGAGTCGTGAATAACATCGCGCTGAAGGCGTACTTCATTCCGTAAAACAGGTAAGGTTTCTGCAGCAGCACGAGCTGAAGCAAACTATTTTCTCCTGGGAACGGCCATGTCCTAAACAGGTAGAGCCCCAGTCCAGCGCTCAGCACGAAGCTCATGAAATGTCGGCTTTCCACAATCTGCTTCATCGCCATGCTCCTCTCCCAGCTATGCCGTTTCTTTCCCCATCTCGACCACGGGCTGCTGTCGTTGGCGCTTTTGCTCGCTCCTCCATCTGTGACCCCGAACGATCAACCGGGGAATTTCCATCCGGCCTGACACTGCCGTGCGTAGTCGTCCCAACATCTGCGGTTCGTTGCTCCAGCCAGCGAGCGAACTCGTGGTCTTTCTTAAAAACCAGCTCAAGCGCCTGGCTGATGATGTAGTCGCGGCTATCGTCAATAAACCGCCCGTAGCTATTGAGCATGGCCACTTGATCCTCAAAGAGTTTGACGGTGATCCGCTGCTTGGCTCGTTTGACGCGTTGTGGTATGTAGGAAGGCATTGTTGATCTCTCCTTGTCACAGTCGTTTCAGAATTCCAACTTGCATCGCGCTTCACGATGTGCAGAACATAACAATTTCACTTCACCCAAGGGCGGGAGCGATCCCCGTAGCGAGGAAACGAGCGAAGCGGGTTTGTGGCGGCTCAGCCGCCCGCAAACCGGGGTCGCTCCCGCCCTTGGGTCCAGCCCGCAGACTGTGATTTTCAGACTGCGGCTCCATATGCAACTCGTTTGTAGAACACACCTTATTGCCGCCCCACAGACTTGGTGAGACCGGATTTTGCTGCGGATTAAGACATCTACCAACAAAATCCAGTCATACTGTCGCAGTTGCAGGCTGGTACCTCCTCGTGATCTCGCCAAAAAACGAGTAGTCGTGGCCCAGGCGATAGGTTTCAAACAGTGCCGGCGGTTCATTGGTAGATACCTGAGCCGCTGCGACTGCGCACTCTCCTTGGAGTTGCCACTGGCGATACAACGCTTCGTAATCACGGCTCCGAAACTCTTCGAATTCATCTCGGAGTTGGTCAAGTTTCTGCTTGTCCAACGACTGGGTATTCCGCTGTTCGAAGAGCTGCCTGGTGCTGAAGTGCTCCAGAAGGCGCCGTACCTCGACCTTCCCCGGCCCGGGCCGAAAGCCAAACGACGAAGCCCCCAATAGCCGAGAAAAGATCCGGGCGGCTTTCGCAAACATTCGCTGGTCTGAGGCAACGTAGATCACTCGCGACGATGAAAGTTGCGCGACCAAGTCCCCGTACTGGAGCAGGTACGTGTCGAAGCCCGAAGGCTTGGACAAGCTCCCGTCGATATAGCAAAACGTGACCACAGGAGGCGGCACACTGCGCGCGCCAGAGAGGAAGATCGGGAACTTGTCCACGAAATATCTGGTGGTCTTCGAACGCGTGTGTTTGGAGCGGTTGCTGGCGCCATGAGGACCGCCAGCGGCAGGTATCGACTCATTTCGGGCCGCGCCCTTCGACAAATTATTCCGTCAATGCGTAAAGGACTCCGTCGGTGCTAGCGATGTAAACAACATTGCCCACAACCACCGGCGACGACAGAAAAATGCCGCCGTTCAGCCGATTGACCATGGCGCCTACGCGATCGTCATAAAAATTGAGCGGCTGTAACGGGCCAGGTTCGGCATTGGCGCCGAATGTTGCCGCCGCTCCCCGTTGCGGAGAGCCAGTACTAAATTGCCATACGACATTATGGGCGCTCAAATCAAAAGCTTTGAGTTCGTTGTTGAACGTAGCCACGTACAACAGGTTGCCGGCAATGGCTGGAGAAGCGAAAGTCCCTGCCTCAATGTTCAGGGAATAGATCGCCGCGCCGGTCTTACTATCCAGCCATTGAAAGCGGCCGTCACTTCCGCCCCCGAAATAGATCCTTCTATCCTTTACGGCCGGAGAGTTGCTGATCCATCCGCCCCCGCCGAAAAACTCAGTGATCCGTCGCCCAGTCTCAGCCTCAAGAAAGTACAGGTGCGAATCACGGCAACCGAAATATACGATTCCGTCCGCCACCGCAGCCGAAGAAGTAATGCCTTCCTGATTGTGAATGCTGAGATCTTCGCCGGTCTTGTAACGCCACTTCTCTTCTCCAGTCGTTGCATTGAGGGCATAAAAGAAAGTGTCAAAACCACCCATGAACAGGGTGCCGTTAGAAATTGCGGGCGACGTATGCACCACGTTTCCGGTTTTGAATTTCCATCTCAGTGCTCCTGACACGGCTTCCAGGGCGTAGATGTTTCCATCCCCGCTGCCGAAGTAAACCTTGCCTTCCCAAACTACTGGCGACGAAAGAAAGAAGTCCCAGAAATCGGGCATGGTTTCTTTTTCCGGCAGAATCCCATTTAGGTTTTTGGCCGCAAACCGGCGCTCCCCTTCGGTCTGGAAACTCCATTTCTTCTTGCCAGTGGCGGCGTCCACCGCATAAAAATTGCCGTCATAGCTGCCAAAGTAAACCAAGCCTCCGGCGACTGCGGGCGAAGAAGGCACTGCGCCCTGCGTCTCGAATTTCCATTTCACCGTGCCGCGTTCCGCATCCACTGCATACAGGTTCCCGTCAAAGCTGCCAATGTAAGCGGTCCCGTTCACTATCGCCGGTGACGAGATGAGCCGGCCTCCCGTCTGGAACTTCCACTTAACTTTGGGAGTCTTGGTGACGCCCGCAGCGTCATACACCCCGGTGTGGGCTACATTTCCCCGGAACATTGGAGCGTCTTCGGCAAACGCCGGCAGAATCGCCAGCGCAAAAGTAATTACAAGCAGCCTCTCCGAACGAATGCTCATGGACATATTCCTTCCTGGGTGAATAGGGTTTGTGCGGCGAACCAGCGCAGTCCGGTCGCAACAGGTGCAGGGGGATCAAGTCAATTACCGCTCAGGGCGTGGCTGTCACCGTCATGTCAGAAAAAAAAGCTTCCGTGGTCGAGTGCGCCCAAAGCGCAATCTTCCCGTGGCTCTCACCTTGTTTCAGGTCATTCACAATCAGGCAAGGCTGGGAGGCACCATTCACATAAAGGCGTGCCTTGGTCCCGGACACTTCAATCCTGAGCTTTGTCCACGCGCCCGTCTCCATTTCCGCGTAGGATTCATAGACGCCCGGATTTTCCTGACGCAAACGCTGCCAGCTATACCCAGGCTCGGAAACATACTGGGCGGTGTGATTGCGGACCAATTGATCTTCCAAACGCGCGTTCACCGGGCGAATGTAAAAGATTTCTTGCTTTTCGCCATCGACGCGGAAGGATATCCCGATAAATCCTTTCATCGCGGGTGAGGCGCCTTGGCGTGGTGCGCCCGCCACGTCAACTTCGATGGTCCCGTTTTTGAAGTCGATATCCGTGAGCACAGCCAACATGCTCTCGTCCTCGTTCTCGCGGCCGGCAGGCGGTACCAGATGCAGTGGTGGACGCCCGCGATACTCCAATATTTTTACCTGGGCATTCACCAGCCTCATTTTGGTTGTTGCATCAAGCTTGAGCTTGGAGACGGGCGATTTCTCGTCCTGTCCGAGGGCCGTTGTGATGAGACCTAGTGTGAGGAGAAAGAGACAGAGCAGTCCCGAACAAAATTGCAAAATGCTTTTAGCCATGAATTCGAACCCCGATTCAGAAAAACCTGAGAGGACGCCAGGCAGGCGCGCCTCCCTTGGCCCTGCTCTCACAAAGCTTCGCAAACCAGGGTCGGTTGGGTATTGAACGTTCTTGCGGTTCAGCCGAAATAGCGGCCGGGAGTGACACCCACCACCCGGCGGAAGTGCCGCGTAAGGTGGCTCTGGTCGGCGAAGCCCGTAGCCAGCGCCACCTGAGTCAACGGCCTGCGCTGTTGCAACATTTCTTTGGCGTGGTTGACCCGGACCTGGGTCTGGTAGGCGTGGGGAGGCATGCCGGTTTCCTGACAGAAGATACGGTGCAGGTGAAACGGACTCAGGTTCGCGATGCGGGCCAGATCACTCAACGCAATCGCACCGTCAAAATGCTCGTCAATGAAACCGCGGACCCGCCGTACCGCGTCGCGTTCGCGGCCTGTATGGATTTCGCTCGTGCCGGTTGTGCCACATCGAGTCACGATCAAACGAACCAGCTCAAGCAGCAACTCTTCCCGATACAAAAGAGATGCTTCCCATTCCACCGCGCGATGGAGCTGGGACATGCATTGCCGCATCGCTGGATCTTCCAGCACCCGGAGCGAAAACTCCGAAACTCCGCGGTCGGACCCAGTAATTTGGCGCGTCATCGTTTGCAGCGCCGGCATTTCCAGGTACACACCGAGAAAACTGCAGGCGGCACCCGGTTGGACCCAGTTCTCGTGGACTTCGCCCGCTGGCATCAGCACCAAACTTCCACTGGACACAACGTACGAGTTACCGCGGTGGCCGAGTTGCCCCGATCCCGACGTGTATGCGCATAAATGCAACTCTTCATGCCAATGACGAGGATAGGGGTGAGTTGCGCTGGCCCCTCGATGCAGTAAGATTCCATCCAACTTTTCTGGACGCCAAAAATGGATTCCGGGGGCTGCATCACCCTCCACAATGGGCCGGGAAGCGCCCCTACGATTCTCCCTCCGCTTTGGCAAATTGCCTTCTCTTGAAGAGTGCCCTGACTCGACTCAATCTTAAACTATGGACTGACGTGATACCTCGGCGCCTGTCTCAGGCTGCCAAGTGCTGCAATCGTGAAGGTTACTCCCGAAACACCATCAATGGCGAAACCATGCGATTTCACCTTTTTACCGCTGGTCATTGAGTGATAAGGCGATTTATCGCCAATCATTGAGCGGTGTACGATCTTATTCATGGCGAGGCGGGATGCATCTGAGGCGGCATGAGCGAACAACAAAAACTCGGCTTAGACGATGCCGATGGCAATTGTAGGCAGTGCGGACACCCGTTTAATCCCCACATAGTGGTCGCCTACGATACGAGTGATTTTTCCAAGGGGGGCGAAGTTCGGTACCCCGTGGCGGAATGCGGTTGTTTCCACAGCCTAGACTTTGACCTCAAGACAGCCCCGTAATTCTGCGATTCCGAGACGGCGTGCCCCGAGGGTCAATTAGCGAAATGGCGATTTTACGTTCACTCCTGTGGGGACTCACAAATGCTACGGCACCCAGCGACCCAAATGAGTAGACCACTCCTTCCCCAAACCGCGTTCTACTCGCCGCTGAATGCGAAGGGCGTGTGCGGGGAAGAATGCCGTAAAGAGACAGACGATTGCATAGAGCGCAGTCCCGATGGCTGCGCTTAGGCCGATGGGTGGTATCGGTCTGAAGACGAACAACGCACTTGACGCTCCTGCGGACAGAAATGCGGCGACAGTGAGCATCACTTTTCGGCTAGAGTTATCTCGATCCGGCACTCCTACATTTTACTGCCGAGGAGCCGAACGGTCGATAAAGGGGTTGTAGGCAGGCGATTTCGCTCAGAACCCCTCATTGAGCGTAACGGCGATATTATGACAGTTGAGCATCGACAATCGCAGCCGTCGATAGGACAATTTGCTTAATGGTATACGACATCGACGGCACACGGTTCTCGACACTGGAAGAGTTTTTCGCGGAGTTCAGTCGTGTGGTAATACCCGCCTTCGGTCCATCGTTGGGCAATCTAGATGCATTTGATGACGTGTTAAGCGGAGGATGTGGCACCCCAGATGGCGGCTTCACCCTTCGATGGAAGAACCACAAACTTTCCATACAGCGACTCGGATATGGCGAAACTGTTCGCCAGTTGGAATTGCGTTTGGCCCGATGTCACCCCACGAATCGTCCACAAGTAGCGGAGGATTTGAAGCAAGCGCAAGCCCATCAAGGTCCAACTGCGTTCGACTGGCTAACTGAGATAATCCGCGACCATGGACCGGGTGGCCGTTATGCAGCCGGTGGAGTGGAACTTCTGCTCGACTAATGGTGCGTTGAGTGAGGACGACTGTCGAAATCAGGCGATTTCGCGTTTTGACCGCTGCTCGTTGAGCGACATGGCGATTTTTCGCCAGTAACTCCGACAATGGAGTTATTTGTATCCCAACCCTTCGTAGCCAGCTCTCCGGAAGGCTGTGAAATCAAGTGCTTCCAGGCAGTTGTCGGGAGGAAGAGCGGAACACGATTCACGGATCGTATAGGGTTCTGGAAAATCCGCGATGACCTCTGTACCCACACACCGAATTTCTTCGACATCCTGTTCGGACGGCTCCGAGCTGAAGTAAGCATTAATGCGAATCTCATTCCCCGCGTAGCCGCAAGTAACTGCCACGAGTTTGTCGGTAACAGCGCCAAGCAGTGCACGTTGAACGGAGGTCATCAGAGCGACTCTGGGAGAAAATTCCGACACGACAGCTAATATATAACATCGTTGTTGCTAACAGCGATAGGAGCGTTCAGAACCCCTCAATGAGCGCTATGGCGATGTTATGCCAAGCGTCGGATTTCCTATACTCTGGTGCATCGTCTTCCAGTGCGCCATGACACCTGAACGGAGAAAAGCCGTATTAGCCGACCTGAATCACAGGTCGATGCTCACAGCCCACGGCGCTGCACGCGCCATTGCGGAAGATAACGACCCTGCTCTGCTTCCGGGTTTGGTGAGGACGCTGCGTCACGGACGCAAAACACACAACCGAGTAGAAGCGGCTTATGCGCTGAGCTTCATGACAGGAACCGAAGGAACAGGGGCGTTGGAGAGCACCTTGTCCAACAAGTCCGAGAATACGAGAGTCAGAGCGTTCGCTGCGGAGACTCTTGCACACAGGCATCGGCGCGGGTCGCATGCTGTGGTGCTGCGAAACCTGCGGGACCCATCCAGAGAGGTTCGTTTCTGGTGCGCCTTCGCCTTGGGGCAAATGCGGGAGAAGAAAGCATTACCCGCCCTCAGCCGCCTTGCAGGCAGCGACCACCGTCTGTTGCGAGGTTGGTGGGCAGTCAGTAAGGAAGCGAAGGACTCCATTACTGAGATTGAACGGCGAACTCCTGTGGGCAGCAGACGCTGCATCTTTTGTCCCTACCGCGAGTAGGTGCTGCAATCAGGCCATTTCGCGTTTTGACCTCGGTGAGTGCAACGGCGATTTTTCGCCAACTACGACTCAGGCGGGAAGAGATGTAGCGGATCAAAGCTGCCGATTTCCACCCAGCTACCGCTCCAAATTGAGTTGCCAGATCGATCTATGTATGAGATTTCTTTTTCAGTCTCGACAAGACACAGGCCGTCACGAAATGTTCCCGCAGCAAGGAAGCGGGGCGGTATCACGAACTCACCCTCTCTGTTGATGAAGCCGATTTCACAAGCAGCAACAACTGAGTCGTGCGGTTCCCCTGTTCCCGTGTTAACTGCTGCCAGTCCTTCGCTAAAGTTATGGGCGTGACGATACTTCGCAGGAACAGCAATCTCGCCGCCGGGATCAATGTAGCCCTGCCGCTTCCCCACAGTCACAACGGCATACCCTTCACAGAATTCGTAAGCCATGTCGAATTGTGGTTTGTAAGCAAACTCACCAGAGCGACGGATATGCCCCCAGAGGCCGCTTCTTGCAACCCGAGCCAAGCCATCCCGGAACGGTCCGGCCATCCCGCGCTCGCAAATGAATTGATTGGCAATTACTGTCGACCCTTCTGGCGCGAGGTATCCCCACTTACCTGCAATTTTTACAGCAGCCAAGCCCTCGGAAAACGCACGGGCATCCTCGAACGATGGCGGAATGACCTCAGTGCCAAAGTTGTCTATGTATCCATAACGCTCACCCAACCCAAAACAGGCTAAACCTCCGCTGTAATGGCTGACGCTCCGATAACGAGGTGACACTAGCACTTGTCCAACAATGTTGATTACGCCACGCTTGCCCCCTAATGAGAACTCCGCAAGTTTCTCCGCGAAAATGAGAGGCTGACCGGAACAGGGAGGAATCGCCACTTCTCCATGAGGATCGATGGCTCCCCAGAGGTCTCCCTTTTTGAACGAAGCGAGGCCCTCCCGGAAAGGGTACCCGTAGTCGAGGGCAGCGGGAACAACGACGTCACCGTTCCCGTTGATGTATCCGGTCTTGAATTTCTTTCGACTCCGCCCTTCTCGGACGAATATGGGAAACAACGCCTCGGCTGGCATCGTCCAGAGGTTAGCACGTGGGTGGGGTCAGTTGACGCAATCAGGCGTGGGTGTTGAAAAAGTCACGTCGATTAGCGGGATGAGATTCGGCAGAAGCATGTTAGAAGGAAGTGATGTTACCCATGCTCTGTTGGATTCTCATCGTCGGAGGACTGCTGATCATGATGGGGCAACACGACCGTTCCGAAGCGCTGTTCTACTACTTCCGCCTGGAGGATCAGGTTCCAGAGACGCACTTGCTGCGGCTCATCGATAAGCACATCAGTCTTGCCTTC
>Ga0080027_10000157_pt1 | contig 30752 bp, 25 predicted proteins | sample OrgsoiDNA2013046_FD_70962 | JGI IMG/M metagenome (GOLD analysis project Ga0080027, IMG submission 70962) | Permafrost soil microbial communities from the Arctic, to analyse light accelerated degradation of dissolved organic matter (DOM) -... | ecosystem: Environmental > Terrestrial > Soil >... | reverse complement strand
GCCATCGGCGTGCGGGCCATGTTGTCCGGCACGGATGGTCATAACCAGATTGCCATCGGTGACTCCGCGATGTTCAACACAAACGGAGGTGCCGGATCCAATACGGCCATCGGTTCAAAAGCGATGTTTTCGAATACCACAGGTGCTTATAATCTCGCCAATGGGTATCAGGCTTTATATTCCAGTAATACCGGAAGCTATAATACCGGCCTGGGTTATCAGGCGTTGTATTCAAATACCGGAAGTGGTTTAGTCAATACCGCCACCGGTTATCAGGCTTTATATCAAAATACGACCGGTAGCAGAAACACAGCAAACGGGGGATTGGCGCTTGTTAATAATAAGACCGGTTCCTACAATGTGGCGAACGGCGTATTTGCCCTGGAATATAATACTGCAGGTAATAATAACGTAGCAAGCGGGTTTGACGCAGCCTATAGTAATACGGTTGGAAACAGCAACGTTGCCATAGGTATACAAGCTTTAAATTCGAATACTGACGGGAGCAATATAGTTGCTATAGGCGATTCAGCCCTTTATTCACAAACCAGTGGAGTAGGAAATATGACAGCGGTGGGTTCCAAAGCGTTATTTTCAAACTCGACAGGAACAGGAAATACAGCCATTGGCAGTGAGGCATTGTATAATAATTCAATTGGTATTGGGAATGACGCACATGGTTTTGAAACATTATTTCAGAATACTATCGGTAGTTTCAATATCGCTGTCGGCGTTTTAGCACTTTCCAACAATTCAACGGGCAATGAGAACACGGCTATCGGCCCTTATAGCTTAATAACGAATGCAACTGGCAGCAGCAACACAGCCGTGGGCTGGGAGTCGGATATAACTGCTGATGGATTGGTTAATACAACATCCCTCGGATTCCAGGCTACTGCCACGGGTGACAACCAGGTGATGCTTGGAAATACAGATGTCACTTCAGTAATGTCGGCAGGAAATTTTACGACGTATTCTGACGGGCGGTTTAAAAACGACATACAAGCCAACGTGCCCGGACTTGAATTTATCAAAGAACTCCGGCCGGTCACTTACCATTATAATATTCATGGTATAAATGATCACATTAAACCCACTTCAAAACAAACCGCTAAAATCGGCCCAGGTCCTGATCGGACTACAGTTTCGAATCTGCCGGAATCAAATGCCATCACGGCAAAAGAAAAAAAACTATATACCGGTTTTGTAGCCCAGGAAGTGGAAACGGCGGCTAAAAAATTCAACTATGATTTCAGCGGACTTTACAAACCTCAAAGTGAAAAGGATCTGTACGGACTGAGTTACAGCGATTTTGTAGTGCCCCTGGTAAAAGCGGTTCAGGAACTAAGCGATTCCAACGAAGATAAAAATCAAAAGATAGCTGCCCAGGATGCAAAAATCGACTCGCTGGAAGTCCGGCTCGAGCGTATGGAGAACATGTTGAAAAGTGCTGCTAATATAAGCACATCACTTTCTGAAGGTTCTTCACTGGCACAGAACGCGCCAAATCCTTTTCATGGTGCAACCTCTATCAACTATTCCTTACCATCAGGATTTACCCACGCCGAAATCATGATCTCCGATATGAGCGGCAAATTAATTCAGACGATTAATGTTAGCGGAAGCGGTCGTGGTGTACTGACTGTGGATGCCGGCACGTTGTCCGCAGGCGTTTATTCCTATGTTCTGTATGCAGATAATAAGATGATTGGCGCCAGACAAATGGTCGTGGTCCGGTAAATGATACATTGAAACACTTTACCTGAACCTCACCCAGGGCTTCCTCTTCCCCAGAAAAACCTTCGCCTTTTTCGGCACCAGGTCGGGATGAAAAAAGACGACTATAAATACCAGGATGGGTGCAAGTGAATAAGCCAGTGTATCGCCCCAGATACAGGAAAATGTATTGATTTTTGCATCCTGCGGATCATTTCTCTGATAACGCACCGATACTTTTTCATCGGGCTTCAGCGGAATATTTACATTCCCATTAAAATAAACCGTATCCTTTCCCGATGTAAACCGGATAACCGGATAAGTTGAAATGCCGAGTACGGAACCCAGGTTCCCATGACCGGTAAAATACATGGTTCCGGTCGTTTCCCGGGTCCCGGCAAGCCATATCAGTTTATAAAGAAGAAGGGGGGAAATCATGAGTCCGAATAAGAGCAGGAAGAATGAATTACGACTTAATGTCATATATAAAGTTATTCCGGTTCAACGGATCCGAATTCTCCCGGGCTAAACCCGCCAAAATTCATTATGATCAGAATAAAGCCCTGAAACACAGATACAAGTTAAACTTCTTACGACAGAATGTTTGGCACGGATTTCGTTTTTATCTTTGTTGAGTAAATACAATGAATATGAAGAATGAGTATAGTGTTAAAGAAAAACTAATCCTGGCCCTGCTCGCAACAGGTGTTTGCTGTTTCGGGTTTATATTTCCTGAATCTCCGCTTTTAAACCATTATACCCTGGTGCATTTTTCTGCCCATTTTGGAATGAGTTTCCTGATTGCGCTCTGCTTTTACATGGTTTGCACCATTAAACTGCACATACCAAAAGCATTTGCATATACTATTCTGATAACGGTCACCCTTTTTATAGGTGTGGTTTATAAATGCTGGGAAATTGCATCACAGGGTCAGGTCGGAATCGTTCCATTCCAATTAATCCTGGACAGATACGGATTCATGACTTCCATGTCCCAGAATTTATCCGGACTTCTGGCGGCTATGTTTTTAATTGAAAGTCTGCTGGACAAAAACCTGGTTATAACGGTTGCTAAATCCCGGAATTTTCAAGTCGGCAATCGCCTTTCCGCATCTGCATCAAATCATTAATTCCCTTTAAGCCGTATTTTTGCCGCCCATGGGCAATAAAAAACTTCAACGGTTTACTGCTATCGGCGAATTTGCTAATGTGTTGCAATACCCGGAAGGAATGCAAGGCAGGTGGAAGGATTTTTTTAAGAATGAAAATCCGATCACCCTGGAACTGGCCTGTGGTAAAGGAGAATATACCGTCGGATTAGCCACCATTCATCCCGAAAGAAATTTTGTAGGCGTAGACCTGAAAGGAAACCGTATTTATGCCGGTGCACTCGCCTCGCTTCAGCAAAATCTCCACAATGCAGCATTCCTGCGCGTACAGATAGACAAGATCGATACTTATTTTTTATCCGGTGAAGTGGGCGAAATCTGGATCACTTTCCCCGATCCGCATCTTCGCACTTCACGGGCAAAAAAAAGACTTACCCATCCACGGTTTTTGCGACTCTATCAAAACATCCTGAAACAGGGTGGTGTTGTTCATTTGAAAACGGATTCCCCTTCCTTATTCCATTTTACCAAACTCATTGCAAGCCTCTATGGACTGGAAGTGGAGGATGAATCTGAAGATGTGTATGCGAGAACAGAAAATCCGGCCGAGATCCGGATAAAAACCCATTACGAAAAACTGGACATTGCCGGAAGCAATCTGGTGTATTATATCCGGTTTCGTTTACCCGCGGAAAAGATTCCGGTACACGATTTAAAACTTCAGGAACTGTTGAAACAGATCGAAAAAATTGAATCGTTATAATATGCCAGTCAAAAAAAACACGCCACTTAAAAAAATCAAACCCTCTGGTAAAAGGGAAGAATCTTTTTTTGAACTGGTATATGAAGTCGCCCGGCAAATTCCTTATGGCCGGGTCACTTCCTATGGTGCCATCGCAGCCTGCCTGGGTACTAAACTTTCTGCACGTCTGGTGGGTTATGCCATGAACGGAGCAGATAAAATAAATCCTTCCGTGCCTGCGCATCGGGTGGTAAACCGCGTGGGTCTACTTTCCGGTAAACATCATTTTAAACCACCCGGGAAAATGGAAAAACTTTTGAAGAAAGAAGGTATCCTGGTAAAAGATGATGTAATCGTCAACTTCAAAGAAAAATTCTGGGACCCGTCTGCGGGAATTTTGTGACCACTAATTATCAAAGCCTGAAGCTGGAGGCATGAGGCCAGAAGTCTTTTTGCTGCTACATACATCAAGACTTATGCTTTAAGCCTTATGTTTTGAGCTTTAAGCCTTGTGCCTTGAGTTTTAAGCCTCAAGCGTAAAAAGGGCTTATCATAACATATACGATGACCCCTGTAACGGCCACATAAAACCAAAGCGGCCAGGTGATACGCGCCAGCTTTTTATGTTTGTCAAATCGTAACTGGAAGGCGCGCTGCAGGGTGAATAATACAAAAGGTATGATGATGCCGGATAAAATAATATGGCTGCTCAGAATAAAATAATATACGTATCGCAATTTGCCCGCCTGCATTTTTTCATCCGCGCTCAATATGCCATCATGGTTCAGGTCACCATATTTTACTGAAGGATTTGAACTGTGATAGATCACATAGGAAATTAAAAAAACAGCACTCAGCACCACCGCTGTAAGGTTTGCCGCCCGGTGGGCGCGTATCCACATATTCTTAATGAAATACAAACTGGCCAGTAAAAAAATAGCCGTTGTAGAATTGAGAATGGCATGAAATAAAGGAAGATTTCGCGTGTTGAATCCCGGGTTAATTTTTGTAGCAGGACCAAGAATTAAAAAGGCTACAGCCAAAGGAATGGCGATGGAAACGATGATGATGGGGATGGTTAAATTTTTCTCCTTCATTTTAGTTGACAGTTGACGCCTGCCGGCAGGCAGGGTTGGCAGTTAATTTTCACATTTGCATCCCGCCTTTGGCGGGATGCATTTTCACATTGGCCGAAGGCCACGGGCTTTAGGCTTTCTGGATAGATAAATGACCACACCTGCTGTTGCCAGCAGGATAAATATAATCATGGGAAGAAGGGGCCTCAGCTCTCTCAGGGGTGAAACATATTGTTTATCCTTCTCCAGCATGATAAAGACCATATCCTTGGCCAGCTTTGCCATATCCACACTGTCCAGTCCATTATAATATCCCCTTACCACATGCTCCTTATCCAGCAAAACCAATTTCTGCGTATGAATAAAGTTAGAGTCCACCCCTTCTCCGTCAGCAAGACCCAGTTTTAATTCATTCATGGAGAAATCATAGATCTGTTTCTTTGGTCCGGTTAAGAGCCACCATGAATCGGGGTTGACACCCATTTTATCGCCATATGCTTTTAATACAGAAACGGAGTCGCGTTCGGGATCCACACTAAAAGAAAGGAATTGTATGTAAGCCGGGTTCAATTGTTTGAACTGATCCTTGGTTGATAAGGCATCCTGGAGCTTTTTGATGTTTGCGGTCAGTTTCGGACAAATAGAAGGACATCTTGTAAAGAAAAAATCAGCCACTATAACTTTGCCGGGCAGATCCACCAGCGAAACCGTTCTTCCCAACTGATTCCGGAATTTAAAGTCATCCACGGAATGCCAGTTCGTATCATTGATGGCTTTCCCATCCCTTATTACAGTTATCACGCTGTCATAATAAAATCGTCCGGGCATTCCAATAGCCTGATCACTTGCGCGTTTCATCAGGAGATAGCCAATCACAGGAACCATCACGGCTAACAAAACGGCAGTCAGTGCTTTCTTACTCAATTCTTTTGTATTAGATAAAAAAACCACCGCTTGTGCAATGGTTAATTGTCAATTGATAATTGTTAATTATACCAGTCAATTAGTAATACGCAACTGAGGTCCCAGTTAACAATTATCAATTGACAATTAACAATTATTCAACGCCCGGTTTCTTCCCTTCTTCTTTATGCTCAACCGGTTTCACCTTCGTTTTACTTTGTTCAAACTGATACCCGTCATAGCGCATACGCAGTTCATGATAAGAACTTCCATCCCACATAAACGCGACGAGAAACCAGATAAACAGACAGGCAGGTATCGCAATCGTCATGACCAGATTTCTGATCTCATGACCCAGATGCATGAATTCTGCCACGATAAAAAATGCCTTGGCCAGCGTCATAATTACAAAAACGCCGTTCAGGATATGTTTTGGGAAAAAATGCGTTTCAAAATAAATGATCGCCACGATGAGTTCGAAAACGGTAATCGCCAGCAGGATCCAGAATGTTTTCCAGATCGCTTTTGTATCAAAGGAGTTCTTTTCCTTCTCAAATCCGGTGGTCGTGTGGGATGAATCCATATGTTTAATACATTAAAATTATAAAAGGTAAAAACAGGTAAACACAAATACCCAGACCAGGTCCACAAAATGCCAATACAATCCGGCTTTCTCGATCATCAGGTAATGACCTGTCTTTTCAAAATCACCACGCCAGGTTTTGATCAGCATGCAAATATTTATAATCACGCCTGAGAAAACATGAAACCCATGAAAGCCGGTAATGGTAAAAAAGTAATTTGTGAAATTAGTTGTAGACTGCGTCTGATCAATATTAATGAATGGATTTCTTCCCCACCAGGCACCTTCCCCATATAAATGCGTCCACTCCCATGCCTGGCATCCCAGAAAAGCCAGACCACCCAGAATGGTTAAGAACATCCATTTCATGACGGCTTTCCGGTCATGCATCTGACCGGCACCCACTGCCATAACCATCGTAACAGAACTCATGATAAGGATAAACGTCATCAGGCTCACAAAAGCCAGGGGCACCGACATCTGGCCAATAACCGGAAAACTGCGGAATACCTGGTTCGGGTCAGGCCATGAACTGGAAGAAAAACGGATCGTACCATAAGAAATCAGGAATGCCCCGAAAGTAAAGGCATCACTCATCAGGAAATACCACATCATGAGTTTTCCATATTCAACATTGAAGGGGCTTTTACCTCCACTCCACCATTTTTGACCTACGGGAACTGTATGTGCCATGAGTTTGTTTTGAACGGGTTCACAAATTTATCTAACAAAAAGCATACTTTATTGCACCATTAAAAAGAAAATGAACAGGTAGATCCATAAAAGATCTACAAAATGCCAGTACGTACTCACTACATCCACCGGCACCATATTATAACTCCGGATCCGGGTATTTCTTGCCCGTACATACAGCGTAAGCAGGGCGATAATGCCTCCGATTACGTGCACGGCATGCAGACCGGCAATAATATACAAAAACTGGCCTGCCCCCGACCCGTGAAATGTGGTACCGGTAACCCATAAATGATGGAATCCGAGCCATTGCAGCAATACGAAAACCAACCCCAGCACGATGGTCGCTACTACCAGTTTCTTATACCGGACCATCCTTCTTTCCATAAATGATTTCCCCGCCAGGTAAATCGTGACACTGCTGATCAGCATGATGGCTGTAGAATAATAAAAAGCGATCGGCGTAACATATGTGGTCCATCCCGGCTGTTCTCTTTTCACGATATATGCACTGGTGAGCCCGGCAAACATCATGATGATACTCCCGATGCCGACCCATAAAGTAAATTTATGGGGATGTATTTTTTTATTTTGATCAACCACACTTTTAAATTCTAAACTCGCATTCATTATAATCATTTCAATTGGCAACCTTATCAATCAGCAAGGCCAGCAAAACAACCGGCAGATAAATATAACTACTGAACATCACCCGTCTCGCTGCCGAAATGGACATCTCTTTATATAAACGCACACAAGTTGCGATCATAAATATATTGGCTATCAATACCACCACAAGGCTCACACTGCCACTCATGCCATTAAAATATGGCATGATGCCCACCGGTAAAAGCAGGAGCGAATAAATAACTGCCTGCAGCGCAGAATATTTTGTTTGTCCTTCTCCCGATGGCAGCATCTTAAATCCCGCCGCTGTATAATCCTTGTGCGCAATCCAGGCGATCGCCCAGAAATGCGGAAACTGCCAGAAAAACTGCAAAGCAAAAAGTATCCATCCACCGGCCGTCAGACTATCATTCCCCGCAGCCCATCCGATCAGGCAGGGCATGGCACCGGGAATCGCTCCGGCCAACACGGCCACTGCACTTACTTTTTTTAACGGGGTATAGATGAATGCATAAAAAAATAAACTGATGACAGATAAAAGCGCCGTCAGAAAATTAAAATGCCAGAGCAACATCGTTCCGGCCAGTCCGCAGATGATGGCGAACGACATGGCTTCTGCCACGGACATCCTGCCGGAGGCCACCGGCCGGCCGGCGGTACGTTTCATCAACGCATCCGTTTGATATTCCATGGCCTGGTTAATCGCATTCGCACTGCCGGTTACCAGCATCCCCCCGACAAATAAAAGTATGATCGCTTTCCAGTCGTACACTTTTACGAGCGGCGCCAGCAAATAACTGATCACCGCTGAAAAAACAACCATAAAACTGAGGTTAAACTTAACCAGCAGCATATAATCTTTCAGCTTGTCAGCAATCTTAAATGAACCGGATTGTTTAATATTTTCAGGCTCCATCAGATGAAAGGGTTTTTCCCCGGAACTAATGGTGCTGTTCATCGGCTCCAAGTGGTTCTGTTTGCAGGATAAAGTCCTTTCCGTCTTTGCCGTAATCATAAGCCCAGCGATGGACTTCAGGAATTTCCCCGGGCCAGTTACCGTGACCGGGACGTATCGGCGTTGTCCATTCCAGTGTATTCGCCTGCCATGGATTTTGCGTAGTCACTTTCCTTCCCTTGAAAATCGAATAGAAGAAGTTGAATACAAACATCAGCTGCACGGCAAAAACGATCATGGCAACGGTTGATATAAATCTGTTGAGATCTCCGAACTGATTGAAGGAGGTCCATCCGGAGTAATCCATATAACGCCGGGGCATACCCGCTAATCCTTCATAATGCATCGGCCAGAAAATAAGATAGGCTCCCGCGAACGTAACCCAGAAATGGATATAGCTCATGGTATTATTCATATAACGCCCATACATTTTCGGAAACCAGTGATATACTCCGCAGAACATACCCAGGAAGGCCGATACACCCATTACGATATGAAAATGCGCGATAATAAAAAGGGTATCATGCAAATGGATATCCAGTGTTGAATTTCCAAGGAAGACCCCGGTGAGGCCGCCGGATATAAATGTGCTCACAAAAGCAATCGCAAACAACATGGCAGGTGTAAACCGGATATTTCCGCGCCAGAGCGTGGTAAGCCAGTTAAATACCTTGATGGCGGAGGGAACCGCGATCAGTAAGGTTAGTAACACGAATACAGAACCGAGGAAGGGATTGAGTCCCGTCACAAACATATGATGCGCCCAAACCAGGAAAGCCAGGACGGTGATCGCGAAGAGCGAACCGATCATCGCCATATACCCGAATATCGGTTTACGCGAATTGATGGCCATCACTTCTGAGACCAGCCCCATGGCGGGGAGGATAATAATATACACTTCCGGATGGCCCAGGAACCAGAACAAATGCTGGAACAGGATCGGACTTCCTCCTTCGTTTGGAAGCGCTTTCTGTGTGGAAGCAATAAAAATATCAGAAAGATAAAAGCTGGTTCCGGCATGCCGGTCGAACAATAATAATATCAGGCCGGAAAGTAAAACCGGGAATGAAAGCACACCCAATACAGCCGTAAAGAATAATGCCCAGATGGTCAGGGGCAGTCTGGTCATACTCATTCCCTTAGTTCGCATGTTCAGGATGGTCGTGATATAATTTAACCCCCCGAGAAGGGATGATACAACGAATAAAGCCATTCCGGTTATCCAGTAGTCCATGCCCGCTTTGGATCCGAGACTTGCATCTCCCAAAGCACTTAGTGGGGGATAGCTGGTCCATCCACCGCTCGCAGGACCGGTTTCAATAAATAAAGAAGTAAGTATTACCACACTGGCAGAAAAGAAGAACCAGTAAGAAAGCATATTCAGAAATGGGGACGCCATATCGCGCGCTCCGATCTGTAAAGGGATCAGGAAATTTGCGAAGGTTCCGCTCAGACCTCCCGTCAGTACAAAAAAGACGAGCACGGTACCATGCATGGTCACGAGGGCATAATACCCTTCAGGAGAAAGTTTTCCTCCCTTTGCCCATTTCCCGAGAATGTCTTCCAGAATGGGAAAGGTTGAATCCGGATATCCGAGCTGAAGCCTGAACAGGACCGACATTAACCCACCCAGTATCGCCCAGATCATTCCGGTGATCAGGAATTGCTTGCAGATCATTTTATGATCCTGACTGAATACATATTTCGTAATAAAAGTATCCTTATGATGGTGCACTTCATGATCCGCATTGTGCACATCATGCGTTTCAATCAACTCACCGGGTCCATGTATCGTCAAATCAGTACTCATCCGTAAAAATTTAATCTTTTATTTATTCCTTACCTGCCGCCGCTACGAGCTTCGAAGGTGATTCGATTCTCACTGCGGCTGTTTTAACTGAATCCGCAGGTCCCGCTGCCGGCATTTTATCCTTCATCACCTGTACATAATTTGGAACCTGTTTCGCGCGCCACAATACAAACTCTTCCGCAGTGACCACCTTGATAATACCCTTCATTGTATAATGCCCCCTTCCACAAATCTGGTCGCAGGAGATCTCATATTCAAAATCCGGATTACCACTCGATATCTTCTTTTGTTCTGTTGTAAATAACGGAGTAAACCACATGGTGGTCGGTGTTCCGGGTACTGCGTCCATTTTCATTCTGAATTCTACAATACCCACATCATGAATCACATCGCGGGAATTGATGATCATTTTCAGGGGTTGATTCACTATAGCATACATGGTCTGTGATACCACAATATCATCGTGCGATTTCGGATCATCCCATAACAATCCCAATTGATTGTTCTGCCCGTCGCTGATACTTTTATAATATTTATTTCCGAACACGCCGTCTTTTCCCGGATACCGGTAAATCCAGCCGAACTGTTTACCGGTAATTTCCACCACCATGGCATCCTTAGGCGCTTCACCGGTAATCTGAAACCAGTACATTAAACCGAAGCCGACAAGTACGGTCAGGGCGATGGCGGGAACCACCGTCCAGATCACTTCCAGTTTATTATTATGCGGGAAATAAAATGATTTTCTTTTTTCAGAATACTGGTATTTAAAAGAGAACCAGAAAAGGAGGATCTGTGTGATCAAGAATACGACACCGCAAATGGCAATCGTGATGTACAGCATCTGGTCAATTTTTTCGCCCTGTGCCGATGCCGACTTTCCCAGAATTTTTCCTTTGAACAATTCATTGCACCAGTAAACACCAATCAAACCCAATACCAGGAAAACGATCATCAGAAATCCATTGATCCGGTTATTCTGTTCATTATTTTTCTTTTCGCCTTTCAGAATACCTACATACTCACTGGCTTTCGCTATCTGAAACGTGATCACAAACCCCAACAATAGAATCGCAAACAGAAAATAATTAGACATGATGCTTAAAAAAATTTAATCGTTTTAAATCTTTACGGATAACGGAACGACTAAGTATAATGAATGATACTTTCTTTAAAGAACGGATGGTTTTTTGCCACCAGCGGATATTTCGCCAGCACACGGCCGGTTTGGTGAATGATCAGTCCCACGAATCCTGCCGCAATGCCAAAATCAAAGAGGTTCATGGGCACATGATCCGGAATCAGGCTTCCAAAAACCATCTGGTAAAAATCCAGCCAGTGACCAAATAGCAAAGCTACAGACATAAAGGTTAATGTGGTATAGTTACGTTTCGAGCTGGCACGCATATAAATCAAGAGGGGGGCCAGAAAATTAATGATCAGGTTCAGGTAAAATATGCCGGTATAGGCACCTTCAAAACGGGGCCTGAAATAGGTTGTTTCTTCCGGGATATTGGCATACCAGATCAGCATGAACTGGGAGAACCAGAGGTAGGTCCAGAAAACAGAAAATGCAAACTGGAATTTACCCAGGTCATGGAGATGCTCCTTATTGACATATTCGAGATAACCCTTGTTCTTCAGATAAATGACAAATAAAGTCATGAGTGCCACGCCGGCCACAAACGTACTGGCAAATGTATACCAGCTGTACATGGTGCTGAACCAGTGGGCGCTGATACTCATCAGCCAGAGCCAGGGCACCGTGGAAGCGACCGTCAAGGCAAACCAGACAATATACAGCGCTGCCCAGATGGTATTCTTCCAGATATATTTCTTGCCCTCTGCCACCGTCAGCGGACGGGCATCCAGTTCCCGGCTGAGACTGCGCATTTTGTATCCGAGCACAGTCCACAAACCAATGGTGAGCGTAGTCCAGATGATAAAAAATGTCGGATTCAAAAATCCTTTTTTGCCATCCAGAATGGGATCTTTGGCAACAACTGCCTTATCGAGCCATTCGTAAATAAAAGCTTTATGACCCAGCACAAGGGACATCAGAATAACAAAAGTAATACCGCCAATGACCGGAACGCAGGCAGAAATCGCTTCCGTTACGCGGCGGAAAGCCATTTGAAAACCGCCCCAGGCCAGGGTGACGGCGCAGAAAAAGAACATGGCGGCATTCACAACGAGTAAAAAATAAACGCTGTTCTGCAAAAGAGCGGCCCAGAAACGGATCTGGTGCGCTTCATCCCCCATACCATACACAAAGTATCCGATGATCAGGGAAAGGGCACCCACGACCATCAATCCCAACGACCACATCCTGAAACCGGAAGGAATTTCAAAACGTTCTTTAATTGACATTCGTAATAATTTTATACTTACTTTCTACTGTTATTTTTTAACCGCCGAATCAGTTGCAGCCCCAGTTTGCTGGGCCGCTGCCGGTTGGGCAGCACCTGCCTGCTTCGCTTTGATATATGCAATCACCATCCACCTTTGCTGCGTGTTCAGCTGGGAAGCATAACTCCCCATTTTATTTTTGCCATAAGTAACAGAATAATACATCTGTCCTTCGGGCATCGCTTCATATTTCTTATCCCCCACCAGGGTAGCCGGTTTGGCAGGGAAAGGACCGTCACCCCCTTTGTACAGCGGTCCGTTGCCATCCAGTTTCGTTCCATGACAGATGGCGCAGTTCACCAGGTACAAACGCTGCGATTCCACGATCTGCGCGGTATCCGATAAAAACAAAGGACTTTTTACCTCTTTGGATGCTATATAATGAGTGGAATCTCCGACTGCATCCTGCGGAATGTCGAAAGGGAAAAGTACGCCCCTTTTCAATGTTCCGGGAACCGGCGTATTGCTGAAATGAATTCCCTTCTTCAGCAGGGCTTCTTTTTGTTCAGGGGTTACTGAATATGTTTCGTACGCACGGCTGTAGGCCATATCCGGCATGTAGATCCTTCCGGTATTCCGACGCACTTCATCACTGCAGGATGCAAGTAAAACGAGGGATAAACAGAAAGGAATCAATTTATTTTGGATCTGCATTGCTGAATTCATTTCGTTATGCCAGAATAGGTTTTGTGTTATCAACCGATGCAATATTCTTACTATATGTTCCAAGCCACCAGCCGGTTTCCGCGTTTTGGGTGTTGATGTCTACCGCACCGATGGATTTTAAAAAGGCCTTCAATTCCGTTTCATTGGTCTTTGCCGTGCACTCAATCACCATCGTAAACTGATCGTCTGTCGAACGAAGATTAAAATGATGTTTCCGAACAAAAGGTGCCATCTGGCAGAGATAGCAAAAAGTGAGTACCATTCCGACAGCGGAAAAAAGAACGGTCAGCTCAAAAGTGACCGGTATCCAGGCCGGTAATGCAAAATGCGGCTTACCACCAAAATTCAGGGGCCAGTCATAAATCAACGCATAGCTGATGCCGCTCAATGCGGTGGCTGTACCGGTAATTCCGTAAATAAATCCGGCTGTATGGATACTGGTATCTCTCAAACCCATCGCATGGTCCAGGCCATGGATCGGCATGGGCGTATATACATCGTGTATTTTATAACCTGCCATACGCACTTTCTTCACAGCAGGAAACAATACCGCTTCTTCTTCAAAATTTCCAACAACAAATCTTTTAATAGCCATATAATCGCTTTAGAAGATATTTAATGTGCATGTTCGAATTCGTGTGCAAAGGTTTCCACCGATTCTTTCTCTTCTTTATCCATCTTCTCTTTATAATTATTACCGGACTTCTTCAGAATATGTTTGATTTCCGCCAGGGCAATGACCGGGAAGAATTTCGAGAACAGGAAATAACAGGTAAAAAACAAACCGAATGTTCCCAGATAAAATCCAATCTCCCAGATAGTCGGTGTATAGTACGTACTCCATCCGCTGGGAAGATATTCCCGATAAACGGAAGTAACAATAATTACAAACCGTTCGAACCACATCCCGATATTAATGACGACCGACATAAAAAAAGTCAGCACCAGATTCCGCCGGAATTTGCGGAACCAGAATAACTGCGGGGAGACTACATTACAACCCATCATGATATAATAGGACCATCCGAGGGGAGACAATACATTCGCACGGTTTTGGAAAAAGGCAAAATGCTCGTATGGATTCTGTCCGTACCAGGCGATAAATAATTCTGTCAGATAGGCAACACCCACGATGGATCCCGTGAGTAAAATAATTTTATTCATCACGTCGATGTGCTCAAGCGTAATATAATCTTCGAGATGAAGCACTTTACGCGATACGATCAGCAGGGATTGCACCATGGCAAAACCGGAGAACACCGCACCGGCGACGAAATAAGGCGGGAAGATGGTGGTATGCCACCCGGGAACCACGGATGTGGCAAAGTCAAAAGATACGATGGTATGAACCGAAAGCACCAGCGGCGTACTCAAACCCGCGAGCACAAGGGATAATGCTTCATGCCGCTGCCAGTGTTTGGTAGAACCGGACCAGCCGAAAGAAGCCATTCCATAAAAAAACTTTCTCCATTTTAATCTGGCGCGGTCACGTACTGTTGCCAGATCCGGCAAAAGTCCGCAATACCAGAATAATAAGGAAACGGTAAAATATGTTGAGATCGCAAAAACATCCCACATCAATGGCGAATTAAAATTCGGCCAGAGTGAACCACGGGTATTCGGATAAGGAAATACAAAGAAAGCCATCCATACCCGGCCCATATGCCAGATCGGAAACTGTCCCGCACACATGACCGCAAAGATGGTCATTGCTTCTGCAGCACGGTTCACACCGGTTCTCCAACCCTGTCGAAATAATAAAAGGATGGCAGAGATCAGCGTTCCCGCATGCCCGATTCCCACCCACCATACGAAATTGGTAATATCCCAACCCCATCCAACCGTTTTATTCAGGTTCCATTGTCCCGTTCCGTAAATCACTTCCCGGGTTACGGAAAAAATCCCGAAACAAAGCAGGAGAACGGCAATCAGGAAACCGGTCCACCAGAGTTTGGAAGGCCGGTTTTCGATCGGACGAACAATATCTTCCGTGATCTGATGATAGTTCTTATCACCCGCTACGATCGGCGGTCTTACTTGTGATTCGTACTTGAATGCAGACATACTGGGTTATCTCTTTTTCAGTCACGCCCCCGGGCGTGAAATCATTAAAAATCATCAAACTTTTTCCTTCGCTTCAGATTCCGGATTGCGGACTTTCGCGAGGTAAGTAATATTTGGCAATACGTGCAACTCTTCCAGCACATGATACAGGCGCTGTTCATTATCCTGTCTTGCTTTCACGATCGCACTCTTGCTGTTATTAATATTTCCGAATTGAATGGCCTGTGTCGGACAACCCTGCTGACAGGCTGTTTTCACATCGCCATCATTCAATACCCTGTTTTCTTTTTTCGCTTTCAGTTTGCCATCCTGCAGCCGTTGTACGCAGAAACTGCATTTTTCCATCACCCCTCTTGAACGAACAGTCACATCCGGGTTCAGCACCATACGGGTGAGATCGTCATTCATCATCAGCACGGACTCATTGAGTTTACCAACACCCTGTTCATCCTGGTTATTCGGAAAGCTGTCTGCCCCCGTATAATCTTCCCAGTTGAAGCGGCGCACTTTAAATGGACAGTTATTGGCACAATACCTTGTTCCGATACAACGGTTATAGGCCATCTGGTTCAGGCCTTCCGTGCTATGGTTGGTAGCCGAAACCGGACAAACATTTTCGCAGGGTGCATTATCGCAATGCTGACAAAGCATGGGCTGGAAAATCGTTTCGATGCTGTTGGGATCGTCGATGTTTCCGGTAAAGTAGCGGTCTATACGCAGCCAGTGCATATCATGGTAACGCACGACTTCATTCTTTCCGACGATGGCTATATTGTTTTCAGCAATACAGGCCACTACGCAGGCGCCACAACCCACACAGGAATTCAGATCGATCTGCATGCCCCAGTGGATGCCGGGTTTATCAAAATAAGGATACAATGTTCCTTCGGTTTCGTAGTTTTCGATACCTCCGAATTTGGCCAATTCTTTTTTTCGGTCGTCCAGAATTTCATCCGGTTCTTTTACAAATTCAGCCAGCGTCAGTTCCTTGATCACCGAAGTACGGCCTTCATAAGAACCGTGGATCTGAACCTGCGCTATTTTATATTCGTCTTTCGTTGTTTCAAAACTTATATCCGTCGCCATCCATTCCACCGTTGTGCCATTGGCGGAAGCCAGAGGAAATGCATTTTTACCCGCATCTACCGCAGCAATGCCGATATATGCAGCGGTGTTTTTCGGATCCGCGCTCTGGCGTCCATATCCCAGCGCGATGGCAAATACGCCTTCCGGCATTCCCGGAACGGCCATCACCGGAATGCTGATTTCAGCACCGTTGCCTTTGATACGGATCACTTCGCGTTCGGGATGGGATTCAAATCTGTCTGATGCGTTGTGATCATTCAGATCAATCCCGTATTGTTCTTTGATGAAATTGGGCGAAACCATGGCGAAATTGTCCCAGGTGGCGCGCGTAATCGGATCCGGCAATTCCAGCAGCCAGGGGTTGTTGGACTGTGCACCGACACCCATGCTCACCTGCTGATACATAACCAGCTGATGTTTGCCTCCGGGTTTCATGGAAGAAATCAAGGCAGCTGCCCCTGAAACATTTCCTCCGCTTAAATAAGGTGTGGCGGGGGTACTGATAGGTGACGTAGCGGAACTGCGTTCTATAACGCCATCCTGTAAAGCTTTTTCATAACCGTCGTGACCGCCCAGTTTGGAAGTCCAGAATTCTTTGAAGAAATCGTCGTAAGAAGTTTTATTGCCGGACCACAACATGAGAGAATCTTCAAATGGCCGCGTTTTAAATAACGGCGCAATCACCGGTTGCATCATAGAGACAGATCCCGTTCTCGGTTGTGCATCGCCCCAGCGTTCGAGGAAATGGGGTGAAGGCAGAACGAATTTGCATAGTTCAGTGGTTTCATCCAGACGCCCGGAAAAAGAAACCGTGGTTTTAACTTTTGCCAGACCGGTTTTGAAATTTTTTGAATCGGGGCTGTCGTATACCGGATTCACATCGAATACAAACAGGCTTCCGATCCTGCCCTGATTCATGTCTGCAACCAGCATTGCAAAATCATTGTCAATCCCCTGACGCGTTAAATTGGTTGCATCCCAGGTGATCGTTGAACCATTGGCGCCGATCGCTTCATTGATCGCATTGACAATGGTTTGTACCTGTATATTATTGGAACCGGAAACGACCAGGGCCTTTCCTTTATTTTCGAGTAAATCTTTCGCGGCCGTTTGTATGCCGGCTTTTAATTTTTCGGGAAGGGCAGGCGCCGTTACGTTTCCGCCGAGGGCGGCTAATAAGGCCAGGGCCACATCACCGCTTTCAGAAGGCATATGCGTAAACCGTTCATCTGCATTCGCCCCCGTCATACTCATCAGGGATTCGAACTGGTAGTGCCGGTTCATGCCGGGCGCCTTCTCATCAATTTTTCTTCCACTTGCATACTGACGTGCGAATTCAATCGGAGAGAGCCAGGTTCCGAGGAAATCGGCGCCCAGGCTTACAATCACTTTCGCTTTCTCAAAATGATAGGATGGAATGATTCTTTTCCCATAAGATGCTTCATTCGCCTGCAGCATACCACTGAAAGAATCTGCATCATATTGTACATGACGGCTTCCCTGATATTTCGACAATGCGTCCGCGATGATTTGTTTCGTGGTAACAGAAGTTATCGTAGGCGTAAGCAGAACGATTATTCCCACCTGCCCGGCCATCGAATCCAGCACCAGTTTATCGAAAACTTCAAAGCTGGTGACTTCCTGCGGAACGCCGTTTACCATCTGCACGGGAAAACGAAGACGCGACGTATCATAGAGATCCAGGATGGAAGCCTGCACCCGGGCCGAGGTTCCGCCCTGGGTAACGCCCGACAAATCGTTTCCTTCCAGTTTGATCGGGCGACCATCTCTTACTTTGGCAATAACGGATACCGCATCCCCACCGGATATAAAAGTAGTTGCATAATAATCTGCTACACCGGGAACCATGTTCTCCGGTTTGATGATATAAGGAATAATATGCCTTACCGGCATTACGCAGCTGGCGGCCAGGGTGGCGGCAGCCGTACTGAAACCGAGATACTTCAGGAAGTCGCGGCGCGGAGTTTTTCCATCGAGCAAACCCTTTCCATCCGACAATTCCATCGGAAGATCCTCCCGGAATTCGTTCTCCTGATCCTTTAAATAGGATTCAGACAGATTGAGTTCCCCAAAACTTTTCCAGTACTTTTTTTCGCTCATTGAAGATCAAATTTGAAAATCCGAATACCTGAATAAAGAAATGTAATGCTGCATCACTCTCACACTCTCACACTCTCACACTTTAATAATGGCACTTCTGACACTCCGTTCCCCCAATGTTCTCCACCGTTACACTATCCATGGCGCCTGTTACCAGGTTTTGATGGAACCTTTCGTAAATGCTATAGAATTTATTTCCGTTTCCGGCTGAATCCGGGAAATTGACCTTGGTTGTGCGGTGACAATTGATACACCAGCCCATGCTGAGTTCGGAAAACTGTTTCACTTCATTCATCTGGGTAATGCTGCCGTGACAGGTCTGGCATTGAACCTTACCGGCGCGGATATGCTGCGAATGGTTGAAATAAACATGGTCGGGCAGATTGTGGATCTTCACCCATTCGATCTGTTTGCCGGGTACTGTGTATTTTCCGGCTTTCGGATCGTAACCGGTATAGGAATAAAGTTTTTGTATTTCAGTGGTACCATTCACTTCTGTACCATCTTCCCTTTTAAGTGCTTCACCTTTATAGTCATTAATGGCTGCGTGGCAGTTCATACATACGTTTAAAGAAGGAACACCGGCCGTTTTAGAATCCCAGGCGCTGCCATGACAATATAAACAGCTGATCTGGTTGGTACCGGCATGTACTTTGTGAGAATAAAAAATGGGTTGTTCCGGCTGATAGTTTTTCTGCCGGCCCAGGCCGATGGCCGCCTGTACCACATAATAACCACCCACTACAAAAAGTATCAGCACCAGGAACGTGATATATATTTTATTCCGGAAGAAGGGAATGGGTTCGTGCGAAGGAATGCCTGATTTATCGTCGGAAAGTTTTCTCAGGTTACTGTTCACCTGCAGGAGAACCAGCATGATCACGGCCAGGATCAGGGTGAGTATCCCGTAAAGCAGGGTGTTATCGGATTCCGGAAGACCCTGGGTTTCCGGATTCGGACCTCCGGGCTTGTTTGTACCAGGTTCAGGATAAGTTTCTACATATTTGAGTATCGCGTCGATTTCCGGATCCGTCAGTTGCGGAAACAGGTTCATCGGCGTCTTGTTATACTTTACAAGAAGGTCGTTAAAGTATTTATTCCCCGAAGCAAGAACGGCCGCATTATTTTGTATCCAGGAATGAAGTAATTTCTGATCAGGAACCCGCGATGTAACCCCTTTCAGGGCCGGACCGGTGAGTTCTTTAACCGGATTATGACAGGATGCGCAATTGCTTTGGAATAAAGCTTTTCCATCCTGAGCCCATGACAGTTGACCGGAAAACAGGAAAAAGGTCGTGAAGAGAAAAAAGGAGGATATTCGGATAACACTTGGTCTGTAATGATGCATATATACATTCAGTGTATAAATGTGAAAAATCATCTCGGTTGGCTGCAAAAGTAAGTCAGGAAATTAACATAATACCAACATGTTGATATTTTTTTTTCCCTTATCTGGCCTGCGTTTCAGCCGATTATGCAATTTTTTTAAAATTGAATGTCATTGCTTTGTCATCGGATTTTCTATTCATTTCAACAAGAGAAAACCACCCTTTTCAAACCATTTTTTTACCAGATCTTTACGCCCATTTCTGATTGAACGATTCATTTTTTTATATGACTGAAGAACTGAAACCGATCCGGCTTGCCATTTTTGCTTCGGGACAGGGTACGAACGCCCGGGAGATCATCCGTTATTTTAAGGAAAGGCAACTTTTGGTTTTGGGGCAGCAGGTAGAGATTTCCCTGATCATATGCAATAAACCGGCAGCCGGTGTGCTGGACATAGCGGCGCAGGCAGGAATTCCTTCCATCGTGATAAACAGAGAGAAGTTTTTTCGCGGATCCCATTACCTGGAAGAATTCAAAACCAGGGATATTTCTTTTATTGTCCTGGCCGGTTTTTTATGGAAGATACCCTCTGAACTGATTGCCGCTTTTCCTGACCGGATTCTGAATATTCATCCCGCCCTCCTGCCCAAATACGGCGGGAAAGGCATGTTTGGAATGGCCGTACATGAAGCGGTTGTCGCTGCCAGGGACCGGGAAAGCGGTATTACGATTCATTATGTGGATGAGCAATACGATCACGGAAGGATTTTTTTCCAGGCCAGTTTCAACCTGTCGCCCGATGAAACCGCCAACAGCCTGGCTGAAAAAATCCACCAGCTCGAACACAAATATTATCCGGCGCAGATTGCGCGTTGGATGGAATGCAAATTATCGTTAAACCCTTAATTATTAACTGCCTTCGTCCTATTTTGCTTTTTTATACCGGAGTGTGAAGTGTGAAGTGTGAAGTGTGAAGTGTGAAGTGTGAAGTGTGAAGCGTGAAGCGTGAAGCGTGAGGCGTGAAGCCGGAAGTAGGAAGCGCCGGGCATCAGGCCTCATGCTTCGGGCCTCCAGTCCTATAACAAGTATTAAATCTGACTATTGATCCGTTTTTACGCATACATCAGGAAAACGATTTTCTTCGCCATACTCACCTTTTGGGCGGTACAGGCGGCATCCCAAACCCTATCCATTCATGGAACCGTTTTCAATATGTACAAGACGAGACCACTGGACGGGGTGTCGGTGCTCTGCAGCTGTGGTTCAGGAACCACCACGGATTCAAACGGAAATTATATGATCCGGGTGGACGAGAATGATTCCCTCAGCTTTTCTTACCTCGGCCGGGCAACCCAGATGTTCCCCGTCAGCATCATGAATGCGACAACCGGATTTGATATCGCCCTGCACGTAAAACCAACCGAGCTGAATGAAGTCCGGATAATACCCCGGAATTATTATCTGGATTCCCTTCAGAACCGGAAGGATTATGAAAAAATATTTAATTATAAGAAACCCGGACTAGAGCTCACGGATGGAACCCAGGGTACCGGTGTCGGATTTGACCTGGATCAGATCATCAACATGTTCCGGTTTCAAAGAAATCGTCGCCTGAAAGCTTTCCAGGACAGACTGATCTATGATGAACAAAATAAGTCTATTGATCACCGGTTCACGCGTTATATCGTGAAAAAAATCACCGGCCTCTCATCCCCGGCCCTGGATACTTTTATGTATCGCTTCCGTCCTTCTTATCAGTTTACCCAGATCGCCAGCGACTATGAGTTCTATGATTATATCAAACTTGCCTATGAGGATTATATGAATCATATGAACAGATATGTTGATCCGGGAAAGCAGACTGATAGTTTAAGTCCGCATTAAGCCTAAATTGTATACTGATGCAATTATTAAGGCACGTCCCATTCTTAAAAGCGGTTTTCCTGCACAGCATTTCAGCCTTCGGAGGCCCGCAGGGCCATTTCGGTATGATGATGAAAACATTTGTTCATCGCAGACGGGACCTTACAGCAGAAGAATTGTTGGATTATAATGCATTCTGCCAACTCCTGCCCGGCGCTTCTTCTACGCAAACACTTTCCCTGATTGGATATAAACGTGGCGGCATTCCATTGGCCGTGCTTACCCTGATCATATGGATCCTGCCCGCGTGTACCATCATGGGTGTTTTTTCTTTTTTTGTGGAATATATCAATCATAAAAATGGAACGGTCAACCTGTTCCGTTTTATTGAACCCATGACGGTCGGTTTTCTCGCCTATGCCGCCTGGAAAGCTTTCCGTATTTCCATCCATAATACCATCACGCATATTATTATGGTTGTTTCTGCCATTTCCACTTTCCTTCTTTTTAAAACACCCTGGATTTTCCCCATCGTAATCGTTCTCGGCGGAGTCATTACCAATCTTAGCAGTAAACGTATTCCACAGACAGAAATACTGACGCGTAAAATCAAATGGGCAAATCTCTGGCTGTTCGCTTTTATATTTATTCTTGCCGGTGTATCCAGTGAACTGGCGAGAAAAAATAACTGGCCTAACCGTCGTCCCCTCAATCTTTTTGAAAATACCTACCGATTCGGGAGCCTGGTTTTTGGCGGGGGGCAGGTTCTCATTCCCTTCATGTACGAACAGTTTGTGGCGCGACAGGTGCCTTCGAAAATTAAAAATGATTCATCCTTTCTTATCGAACAGAATCCCGTCCTGGTTAGAAACCCCAATGCAATCCGGATAAATAAAGATGATTTTTTTACCGGTGCCGGATTCGTCCGTGCCATTCCGGGTCCTGTTTTTTCCGTTTCTTCCTATATGGGCGGTATTGCCATGAAGGATAAAGGAACCACCATGCAGGTGTTGGGTTGTGTGATCGGTTCCGTCGCCATCTTCCTTCCAAGCGCGCTCCTTGTTCTTTTCTTTTTTCCGATCTGGACCAATATTAAAAAATATGCAACCGTTTACCGCGCCCTGGAAGGCATCAACGCCGTTGTTGTCGGTATTATGATCGCCAGTAGTTTTTACATGATCAAGGATTTTACACCGGGCACCAACCTGATGGTTTTTTCCGGTATCGGCGTGGGCATTTTAACCTTTATTCTCCTGCTATACAGCCGTTTGCCTTCCCCGGTTATTGTAATGATCTGCCTGTTGCTGGGATGGATTGTGTAAGGGTGGATGGTTTATGGTAGATGGAATTCAATTTCTACTTATTTCCATAAACCATCCACCATAAACCAACCAAACCCGGGCTTTCCGCAAATCGTAAGCATATTCTATTAGTTAGGTTTAAATTTGCTTCCCCTATATACTTTCTTTATTGAACAAACCTCAATTACATATTGGTCTCGTTGGGAATCCGAACAGCGGGAAAAGCTCTCTTTTTAATGCCCTGACCGGGCTTCACCAGAAAGTCGGGAACTTTCCGGGCGTAACCATCGACAAAAAAACCGGTTCGAGCGATCTGGGCGCGGGTCAGCTGGCAAAAATCGTTGATCTGCCGGGTACTTACAGCCTTTACCCCAAACGTTCCGACGAATGGGTGACCTATAAAATATTACTGCACCAGGATGAAGAAATAAAAGTGGATATGGTGATCCTGCTCGTGGATGCAAGTAACCTGCGCAGGAACCTTCTTTTCTGCTCCCAGATCATCGACCTGAAAATCCCGGTGGTGATCGCACTGACCATGATGGACCTGGCCGGTAAAAAAGGAATTGAAATTGATGTGCCCGGTCTCGAAAGAGAACTGGGCGTTCCGGTCGTACCTGTCAATCCCCGCAGGAATAAGGGGATGCTCCAGCTGAAAAAAATTCTTGCCCAACGCGCACAACATCTTCATCAGGCGCCCGTACGCGATTTTATCCCCAACCGCACCCTGGCAGAAGACGCCGTTACGCAATTAAAACAAACCATTCCGGATATCAGCGATTATACGGCCCTGCATTACCTGATCAACCACGAATCATTACATTTCAGCCAGGATATGCATCGCCGGATTGAAACCATTGAAGAATCCAACCAGTTTAATCATACCCGGGTCCAGGCCGAAGAAATCCTTCAACGTTATACGCGTATCCGCCAGGTGATGCAGCAAACCATTTCAGAACCCGACCCGCTGCAAAGAACCCTGTTCACGGAGAAACTGGATAATATTCTCATGCACCGCGTCTGGGGATATGTGATTTTACTCAGTGTGCTTTTTTTGCTGTTTCAAAGTGTGTTCTGGCTGGCCCAGTTTCCCATGGACGGCCTCGACTGGACTTTCACCAAGATGAGCAGCTGGGTCTCTGCCCAATTACCCGATGGCTGGTTTCGCGACCTGATGGTGAATGGATTGCTGGCGGGTCTCAGCGGTATCCTGGTTTTCATTCCGCAGATCATGATACTCTTCGGGCTCATCACCGTACTCGAAGACACGGGATATATGGCGCGCATCAGCTTCCTAACGGATAAGCTTATGCGAAAAGTAGGGCTCAACGGAAAATCAGTTATGCCCATGATCAGCGGGTTCGCCTGTGCGGTGCCGGCCATCATGAGCAGCCGGAATATTGAAAATAAAAAAGAACGGCTGCTGACCATACTTGTCACACCGCTGATGAGCTGCAGTGCGCGGCTTCCCGTTTACACCATGCTGATTGCGCTGGTGGTTCCGAATCATAAAGTCTGGGGATTTTTCAACAGCCAGGGACTCGTGATGATGGGACTTTATTTACTGGGAATCGTAGCTGCCCTCATCGTATCCTATGTGGCCAAAAAATTCATTCATTCCACTGAAAAAAGTTTTTTCATTCTCGAACTGCCCGTATACCGGGCACCCCGGTGGAATAATGTACTGATCACCATGGTGAGTAAGGCAAAGATTTTTGTACGGGACGCGGGAAAAGTTATTATTGTGATCAGCATGATCCTTTGGGGGCTCAGTACATATGGTCCGAAAGACCGGATGCGGGCCGTAGCAGAAAAATATGCCAACGCGCCGGCTTCAGAAATGAAAACAAAAAATGCAGCGTTGCTTGAAAATTCATATGCGGGTATTTTGGGCAGAACGATTGAACCCGCCATCAAACCCCTGGGATATGACTGGAAGATCGGCATCGCCCTGATAACTTCCTTTGCCGCGCGTGAAGTATTCATCGGTACCATGGCTACATTATATAGTGTGGAAGGTGGAAAAGGCGCGAATCCACAAACACTCCGGGAAAGAATGGCTTCCGCCAGAACGGATGACGGCGCCAAAGTATATACCCTGGCATCCGGCGTTTCGCTCATGATTTTTTATGCTTTTGCGATGCAGTGCATGAGCACCCTCGCCGTCGTGAAACGCGAAACCCGGGGATGGAAATGGCCCATCATCCAACTCGTTTACATGACGGGGCTCGCTTATGTGATGAGCTTTATTGCGTTTCAGCTTCTAAAGTAATTCCCAAATTTTCCTGCCTCGCACACAACTGTAACGAATCCGTACATGCTGAAAATCAGCTAGAAATGCAATTCATTCGTAAATAAGCGTTTACAACACGGCATTTTTATTGACCCTGATATCCTGCTGAATGCAATCACCGTCAACGGTCATCCCTGCCGGCAGGCAGGGTCATTGGTCATCTAAAAAAAAAGCCCATGCTCAGGAACTATCTTACCATCATTTTCAGAAACCTCTGGAAAAATAAATTATATACAACGATCAATGTGATTAGTCTGGCAGTGGGTATCGCCTCCATCGTCTGGGGTATTCAAACATACCGCTACAGTTTCAGTTTTGATAATTTTCACAGGGACCGGAATAATATTTTTCGTGTTCTTACAAAAGTTACCGGGAATGATAATCTCAAGGGTTACTGCCCGCAATACCTGGCCCAGGTTGCAAAAAATGATTTCCCTGTCGTGAAGGAAACGGTGAGGTGGGATAGCAGGGGTCTCAATGTGAAAGCTGACCAGAGCGAACCCTTCGAATCAGAAGCCCATTTTACAGATCCGCAGTTTTTTGATTTCTTTAATTTCCCGCTTATCCGGGGTACTATACAGTTAAGCAATCATGCAACAGTCGTGATTACCGAAAAGGCTGCGAAGAAATTTTTCGGGGAGGCTGATCCCATTGGAAAAACATTGATTTTTTATTCCGATGAACCTTTCAAATTGCCGCTGAAGGTTACCGGGGTATTAAAGGATCCACCACTCAATTCCAGTCTTCAGTTCGAAATAATCACGAATTATGACAACCAGCTAAGGCCTGACGGAACCGTTCCAAAAAATGATGGATGGGAATGGCTTTCCGATGCCGTATTCCTGAAATTGTCAAATCCCGCAGAAGCGCCAAAACTTGCCCGGGAATTTGCGAGATATGTTCCGTTGCAACAATCAGCCACGCAGGATATAAAACTAAAATCTTTTTCGCTGGATCCCCTTTCCAACGTAGCCAATGCGTTTGACATTGAAAATAACGCATTATACAACAGACCATCGGATTCCGCTGCATTTGGCCCGCTGGTATTGGCGATACTTGTCTTACTGTCTGCATGCCTGAATTTTGCAAACACTTCCGTAGCGAAAAGTAACAGCCGGTTGAAAGAAATGGGTGTGCGGAAAGTAATGGGCAGTTCGTTGCGTCAGATCGTGTTTCAACAATTACTGGAATGTGCATTTATTGTCCTGGTCGCCATCGGCCTGTCCATGGTGATCAATAATTTCTGGCTGCCTACCTTCAACAGTATGTTCAGTCGAGTAAAGGTAGAAGCCCATTATTTCAGTGATTATACGTTAATGGCCATACTCGGGATTATTCTTGTGGTGGTTACCCTGCTGGCGGGTGCCTATCCGGCATTTTATATCAGCCGGTTCAATGCAGCCAATATTTTCAGGGGCTCCGTGAAATTTGGCGGAAGCAATCTTTTTTCGCGCCTGCTATTGGGATTGCAGGTTGCCATTTCCTTTATCACTGTTATTGCGGGCGTCGCTTTTTCGCGAAATTCTGCCTTTCAGAGCACGTATGATTACGGTTATGATAAAGCAAATGTAATCGGCGTGAATTTACAAGGTGAATCCGCTTATACATCTGCACATGATGCGTTCAGTAAAATCCCGGGCATTGACAAACAGGCAGGGACCATCAATAATATAGGATTTTCCTATTCCATGATACCCCTTGAAGCCAAAGGAATAAAGAATGAAAGTATTTATATAGAAACCGGTGACCATTATATTGACCTGATGAAATTAAAACTGGTTGCGGGCAGGAACTTCTATACAGAGGGGAGGGGTGATATCGGGAAGTCTTTAATCATTAATGAGAAACTTGCATTCCAGTTTGGCTGGAAACCGGACGAAGCAATCGGTCAGCAAATAAAAATCAGTGATACGTCATTTGCTACCATAATTGGCGTGCTGAAGGATTTTACCCCAAATACACTTTTTGATCCGATCCAGTCTGTTGCCATGGTTTCAGCAGACCCGTCCAGATACTCCAAAATCATGATCCGTGCAAAGCCCGGATCCCTCACTAAAGTTTTTGAAGAATCCAAAACCGCCTGGGCAAATATTTATCCGACGAAACCTTTCAGAGGCTATTACCAGGATGAATTATCTGCTGAGGCTGCCAGGGTTAATGAAAGCATTGCCACCATATTTTTCTGGTTTGCCATTATTTCGATGCTCATGGCTGCTACCAGCATGTTTGCCCTGGTGTCTCTGAACGTATTGAAAAAATCGAAAGAAATAGCGATCCGTAAAGTAGTAGGCGCTGAAGACAGACATATTTTCCAACTCGTGATGAAAGGTTATTCCTGGATTCTGCTCATATCTGCCATCGTCGGTTGTTATGGCGGATATGCACTTTCAAAATTATTAATGGACCTGATATTCCGTATCAATGTGGGCGTAAGTTCAACATCGCTAGTCATTTCCTTTATGAGTGTCATGATGATCTGCGGTGCAACCATCGGTGCAAGGGTCTGGCTTGTTTTACGAACGAAAGCAACGGATGCGCTGAAAGCAAACTAACCCCATCCACCTTTAACCATCAACCATCTACTATAAATGCGGTCTGGTAAAAATTATTCACTGCTGCAATCGGCCGCAGTTTCACATAGAAAGATTCAGTGAAAATTTTAAATGCGAGGAACTCGTGATTGGCCACATTGAATTCATCGAATAAAATAATATCGCCTTTTTTTAAATAGGGATGAAGCTGGGAGAGTACAAACAGGGTGGAAGAAAAAAGATCAGCATCCAGATGGATGAGTTTGGGTTTATTTTGAAGGAAGGATTTATGGGATTCAATAAACGGATGCAGGCTCTCCTGGAAAATGCCCCGGATAAATTCTGCGCGTCCGTCATTGGCTTCCAGCTGGTCAAAGGCCATAGCACCCTTTTTAAATCCGCCCCAGTCTTCCGGCAAACCCTCAAAACTGTCAAAACCCCGAAAAAGGGATCCGGGATTTGAGTTTTTCTTCATCCACCAGAAAAAAGAGCTGCCGGAAGCCACCCCAAATTCCAGGTATAGAATTTCCTTTTTATCCAGTTCGTAATGGGCTGCTACCACATCAAATAGCTTCAACCGTTTGGGATAATCCCGTTTCCATGAATAGAAGTCATTGATTAACAGATCAGTACGGTTTGTTTCCCCGATCCAGGACCGAAGCAGGTTGAAATTCCGAAGAAAGAAAAACAGGTGGTTACAACCGGAGAAGAGGCGCAGAATTCCGCTCCATAAAAGGAAATCTTTGAAGAATTTGACGAGTTTCAGCTTCATTCGGGCTCCAACCACGCTTTTTGCTTAGGCGGATGTAGCGCAATTTACGTGTTAAGCCCAAAGCCGAAAGCAGGAAACGGGAAGCTTTTTGCCCTGTATGAATTAAAAAAGAAGGATAAAATTTTTGCAAGGCAAGATAAATGTTTAGATAAAGCCTTAAGCATTAAGCTTTAGGCGTTAAGTTTCCAGGGGGGTTCTTTGAAAATAAAAAGTTTTGAATTAGCTTTGCGATGCCGAAAAAAAATAAGGTCGGCTGTAGAAACAGCTGACCTCTAACGATTGCTTGCCATATGAAAAACGTAGTAATCTATTTAATTGGAATACTGCAGTTTAGTTCTCTCAGACCTCTAACGATTAGCTCCTAACGATTGCCTGCTGTATTCTCTTTCTCTCTTGATGACACAAAATTAAGGGGGTATCCAATTCATTTCAAACCATCTTATTCTCGTTTTAATCATGTCAAAACTGCTTATCTTTTCGTGGAAGTGTTGCCTGGACGCAGTTTCAGCAAAATTTATCAATGATGGCCAACCGTTCTACAGATATATTATTTCAATTGATCCGTTCGCTCGAAAAGTCGGAAAAACGGCATTTCAAGCTCTATATCAAGAGGAGTTCCGGGAACGAAGACCTTAAAATCGTTCAACTCTTTGATGCGCTCGATAAAATGCCGGATTATGATGAAAAACTCCTGCTGAAGAAGCTCCCTTTCACCAAATCACAGCTTTCGAATTTAAAAACGCATCTGTACAAGCAATTGCTGGCAAGTCTCCGTTTACTGAAAACAACAGAAAATACGGACTTGCAACTGAGCGAGCATATGGACAATGCCCGTTTGCTCTACAATAAAGGATTGAAACATCAGAGTCTGAAAATCCTGGAAAGAGCAAAAGAAATTGCAAAGGCCAATAACAAACTGAATTTCCTGGCGCAGTTAATTTCACTCGAGAAAAAAATCGAGACCTTGCATATCACGCGTACTTCACTCGAAAAAACAGAACAGCTCACACGCGAAGCCCGGGAGATCAGCGATCATATCGACCGCGTAACCCGTCTGTCAAATCTGGCACTCCTGTTATATCGCTGGTATGTTGAAAATGGGCATGTGCGAAATGAAGCGGATGAAAAAAAGTTAAGGGAATTTTTTAAGCAGAATACGCTTGCAGACACATCCAATCTCAGTGATTTTTATGAGAAGCTATATCTCTATCAGAGTTATAGCTGGTTCGCATTTATCCGGCAGGATTTCCTGATGTATTATCGCTATGCGCAAAAATGGATTGACTTATTTGAAGTTGAACCTCTGATGATTTCGGTAGAAACGGGTCACTATGTGAAGGGCATGCACAATATGCTGAATGCATTATTTGACCTGCGTCATTTCAGTAAGTTCGAAGTGATTCTGAAAAAATTCGAAGACTATTATAATACCCCGCAGGGGCAACATCATGATAATTTCAGGATCCACACCTGGGTCTATATCCACCTGGCGAAAATTAACTGGCACCTGATGACGGGCACTTTCAAGGACGGACTGAAACTGGTTCCGGAAATCAATCAGAAGCTGATTGAATATGCTGCGTATATCGATCATCACCGAATCCTGGTATTCAATTACAAAATCGCCACTTTATATTTCGGAAGTGGTGACTATAACACATCGATCGACTACCTGCACCTGATTATCAATGATCATGTGGATCTTCGGTACGACCTGCAATGTTATGCACGACTGGTTCACCTGCTGGCGCACTATGAATTGGGTAACTACGAACTCATGGAATCCCTGACCAAATCGGTTTACCGGTTTATGGCGAAAATGAAAAATCTGACAGTAGTGGAGGAAGAAATGTTTAAATTCCTTCGCAAGAGTTTTCAGATTTCGAGACGGGAAATCAAATCAGAACTGGAAAAATTACTCAGCAAGATAAAACATCTTGAATTTAACCATATCGAAACCCGCTCCTTTGCCTATCTCGATATCATCTCCTGGCTCGAAAGCAAACTGCAGGATAAAACCATGAGTGAAATTATCTATGCAAAATATCAGCATCGAAAAAAACGGATTATCGGGCGCAAGGCTGAACGCCTAACGCCTAACGC
>Ga0080027_10000155_pt1 | contig 30857 bp, 23 predicted proteins | sample OrgsoiDNA2013046_FD_70962 | JGI IMG/M metagenome (GOLD analysis project Ga0080027, IMG submission 70962) | Permafrost soil microbial communities from the Arctic, to analyse light accelerated degradation of dissolved organic matter (DOM) -... | ecosystem: Environmental > Terrestrial > Soil >... | reverse complement strand
CGAGGTGGTGGATCGCCACCTCGCGCAGCCGGGCGTCGAGGATCTTGTAGGCCGGCCGCGGATCGCCGCTCATCCACCGTACGTCGTTCCACCAGTGGTCCGCGGGTACCGAAGCGACGGCGTTGGCGAACCGTTCGTGGGAGCCCTCAAGATCGGAGATCTGCTGGTTGAGTGGTCGGGCGGCGCCGGCCTCGATGCCCGCTTCGCGGTCTGCTGCGCTCCGGTACTGGGGCTGCACGACGCCGCTCGCCGCCCAGGTCAGGAGGTTGATCAGGCTGTCGGCATTGCGGGCGATGTGGGTCAGAACGTGACCCCGTGACCACCCCGGCAATCCGGAGGGCGCCCGCACCTCGGCGTCCGACAGGGTGTGGGCACTGTCGAGCAGCCGGGCGGTGGCCGTGGCGATCTCGGCGGAATCGGGGGCGGGATCCCAGTGTTGGCTCACCTGCCGGACGCTACCCGAAGCCGAGCGCCGGCCACTTCGATTTGTGGTCCGGAAAATCTGTCGGGCCCCCCACTTACGATGGACCAGCCCGGGTCCTGTCTCGGGCGGTCGTGATCACGAATGAGCCGAAAGGATGGGGTCGCCGCGTCATGGTCGATCGCCTTGTCGTTCGCGGAGCTCGCGAGCACAACCTCAAGGACGTGTCTCTCGACTTGCCGCGCGACGCCCTGATCGTGTTCACCGGCCTGTCGGGCTCCGGCAAGTCGAGTCTCGCCTTCGACACCATCTTCGCCGAGGGGCAGCGGCGCTACGTCGAGTCGTTGTCTGCCTATGCGCGCCAATTCCTCGGGCAGATGGACAAGCCCGACGTCGACTTCATCGAGGGTCTGTCACCGGCGGTCTCGATCGACCAGAAGTCGACGTCGCGCAACCCGAGGTCGACGGTCGGCACCATCACCGAGGTCTATGACTACCTTCGCCTGCTCTATGCGCGCATCGGTCATCCGCACTGCCCGGTCTGCGGCCGGTCGATCTCGCGGCAGACCCCGCAGCAGATCGTCGACCGCATCCTCGAGCTCGACGAGGGCACCCGTTTCCAGGTGCTTGCGCCGCTCATTCGCGGGCGTAAGGGCGAATACGCCGACCTGTTCAGCGAGCTTCAGACCAAGGGCTTTGCGCGGGTGCGGGTCGATGGCGTGGTGCACCCACTGACTGAGCCACCGAAGCTGAAGAAGCAGGAGAAGCACACCATCGAGGTCGTCGTCGACAGGCTCTCGGTGAAAGGCACCGCGAAACAGCGGCTCACCGATTCGGTCGAAACGGCGTTGAAGCTGGCCGGGGGCTTGCTTACGTTGGAGTTCGTCGATCTGCCCGACGATGATCCGCATCGCGAGCGGGTGTTCTCCGAACACCTGGCCTGCACCTACGACGACCTGTCGTTCGAAGAGCTCGAACCGCGCTCGTTCTCGTTCAACTCACCATTCGGCGCGTGCACCGAGTGTTCGGGGCTTGGCACCAAGCTCGAAGTCGACCCCGACCTGATCATCCCCGATCCGACGTTGTCGATTGCGAATGGCGTCATCGCGCCGTGGGGTGGCGGCCGCACCTCCGACTACTTCATCCGCTTGCTCGAAGCGCTCGCCGACACCATGGGCTTCAGCACGTCCACACCATGGAACAAACTGCCGGCCAAGGTGCGCACCTGCGTGCTCTACGGCCACGACGAGCAAGTGCACGTTCGCTATAAAAACCGTTACAACCGCGAGCGTTCGTACTACACCACCTATGAAGGCGTCATCCCTTTCATCGAGCGCAGGCACGGCGAAGTCGAAAGTGACTGGAGCCGCGAGAAGTTCGAGGGCTACATGCGCGAAGTGCCGTGCCCTGAGTGCCACGGCAAACGGTTGAAGCCCGTCTCGCTCGCCGTCACCCTCGGCGACAAATCCATCGCGGACGTCGCCGGGCTGCCGATCGGTGAATGTGCGACGTTCCTGCGCGGTCTCGAACTGTCACCGCGCGAGAAGCAGATTGCCGAGCGGGTGCTGAAAGAAGTCAACTCCCGTTTGGGATTCCTGCTCGATGTCGGACTCCACTATTTGTCACTCGATCGCGCGGCCGGCACGTTGGCCGGAGGCGAAGCGCAGCGCATCAGGTTGGCCACCCAGATCGGGTCGGGCCTTGTCGGCGTCCTGTATGTGCTCGACGAACCGAGCATCGGGTTGCATCAACGCGACAACCACCGGCTCATCGACACCCTCATCAGATTGCGCGATCTCGGCAATACCTTGATCGTGGTCGAGCACGACGAAGACACCATCCGCACCGCCGACTGGGTCGTCGACATCGGCCCAGGCGCAGGTGAGCACGGTGGTCAGGTTGTCGTGTCGGGCTCCGTGAAGGATCTGCTTGCTAGCAAGGATTCGCTGACCGGCGCATATCTTTCCGGCCGACGCAAGATCGAGGTGCCGGCTGTTCGGCGGGCCCGCGATCCGAAGCGGCTGCTCGTCGTCAAGGGGGCCCGCGAACACAACCTGCGCAACGTCGATGTCAGCTTCCCGCTGGGGTGTTTCGTTGCAGTCACCGGTGTCTCCGGTTCCGGTAAGTCGACACTGGTCAACGACATCTTGTACGCCGCGCTGGCCCGCGAGTTGTACGGCGCAAAGACGGTGCCGGGGCGGCATCTGCGGATCACCGGTCTCAACCAGGTTGACAAGGCCATCCACGTCGACCAGAGCCCGATCGGGCGTACGCCCCGGTCGAACGCGGCGACGTACACCGGGGTCTTCGACAACATCCGCAAACTGTTTGCCGAGACCACCGAAGCGAAAGTGCGTGGCTACCTTCAAGGGCGCTTCTCGTTCAACGTCAAGGGCGGCCGCTGCGAAGCGTGTGCGGGCGACGGCACGATCAAGATCGAGATGAATTTCCTGCCCGACGTGTACGTCCCGTGCGAGGTATGCCACGGGGCGCGGTACAACCGCGAGACGCTCGACGTACACTTCAAGGGCAAGACAATCTCCGACGTTCTCGACATGCCGATCGAAGAGGCCGCGGAATTCTTTGCGGCCATCCCGGCGATCGCGCGGCATCTGGTGACATTGGTCGAAGTCGGCCTCGGCTACGTGCGGCTCGGGCAGCCCGCACCGACACTCTCGGGTGGCGAGGCCCAACGCGTCAAGCTCGCCTCGGAGCTGCAGAAGCGATCAACCGGGCGCACCGTCTATGTTCTCGACGAGCCGACGACTGGTCTGCATTTTGAAGACGTGCGCAAGCTGCTCGGCGTCCTGCAATCCCTTGTTGATAAGGGCAATACGGTCATCGTCATCGAGCACAATCTCGACGTCGTGAAGACGGCCGACTGGGTCATTGACATGGGTCCCGAGGGTGGATCGGGCGGTGGTCTCGTCGTCGCCGAAGGCACCCCCGAACATCTCGCGGGAGTCGACGACAGCCACACCGGCGTTTTTCTCAAGCACGTGCTTGCAGCCCAGCCTGCGTCAAAAGCGGCTGCGCCTCGTCGTCGTCGGTAGACTTGACACCGTGATAGACCCCGCGAGTTATCGACCCGCGCCGGGCTCGATCCCGGAGTCTCCGGGTGTCTACCGTTTCCGCGATCCGCAGGATCGGGTCGTCTATGTCGGCAAAGCCAAGAACTTGCGGTCGCGGCTCAATTCCTACTTTGCCGAGCCCCACACACTGCACCCGCGCACCCAAAGCATGGTCACGACGGCGAGTCGCGTCGACTGGACCGTCGTTGCGACCGAGGTCGAAGCACTGCAGCTCGAATACAACTGGATCAAAGAGTTCGACCCACGGTTCAACGTGAAGTATCGCGACGACAAGAGCTACCCCTACCTCGCCGTCACCGTGGGCGACGATGTACCTCGCTCGATGGTCTTGCGCGGGGCGAAGCGCAAGGGGGTTCGTTATTTTGGGCCTTACTCGCATGCGTGGGCGATCCGCGAGACGCTCGATCTGCTGCTTCGGGTTTTCCCGATGCGTACTTGTTCCAATGGTGTCTACCGGCGGGCCGAGCAGACCGGGCGGCCGTGCCTACTCGGCCACATCGGTAAGTGCGCTGCACCATGCGTCGGCTGGGTTTCGGTCGACGAGCACCGGAGCATCGTCAACGACTTCTGCGACTTTATGGCCGGTCACCCCGATGCCTACCTCAAACGGCTCGAGGGCGAGATGCGGCAGGCGGCCACTGAACAAGAGTACGAGCGAGCGGCCCGACTGCGCGACGATACGGCTGCCTTGCGCCGGGCCATGGAGAAGCAGACGGTGGTGCTGGCCGACGCCACCGACGCCGATGTGGTCGCGCTCGCCGAGGATCAACTTGAGGCCGCAGTTCAGGTCTTCTTTGTTCGCGGTGGCCGGGTACGCGGCCAGCGTGGCTGGGTCGTCGAGAAGGTCGAAGACGTCACCACCGCAGATCTCGTCGAACATTTCGTGACGCAGCTTTATGGCGAGGTCGACGAGTTGGTCGGTGCCGCTGCCGAGGTACCTCGCGAGGTACTGGTGCCCGAACTGCCGGCCGACCTCGACGCTGTGACGGAGTGGTTGAGTTCGCGGCGTGGCTCACGCGTCGACTTCCGGGTACCGCAGCGCGGCGACAAGCGTGCACTCATGGAAACGGTCGCCCGCAACGCAGCGCAAGCACTCATGCTGCACAAGACACGCCGGGCAGGTGACCTCACGGCGCGCGGGCGCGCCCTGCAAGAGATCCAAGACGCTCTCGAGCTCGACCAAGCGCCGTTGCGCATCGAGTGCTACGACGTCTCGAACCTGCAGGGCACCGATGTGGTCGCGTCGATGGTGGTGTTCGAAGACGGTCTCGCCCGCAAGAGCGAATACCGCCGCTTCGCGATCACGTCGGTCGGTAGCGGGGCACTGGCGCCCGACCTCTTTCCACACGCCGAACCAGGTGAGCTCACCGATCGCGCCACCGCCAACGATGTGGCAGCGATCCACGAGGTGATCACCCGCCGGTTCCGCCGTTACCTCGACGAGCGCACCGCGAGCGACCTGCAGATGGACGAATCACCCGATGCCGATGAGCTTGACATTCGGGGGAGCTCGGTGGGCCGGGCGATCGATCCCGATACGGGTCGGCCGCGCAAGTTCGCGTACACACCGAACCTGGTCGTCGTCGACGGCGGCCCTCCGCAGGTTGCTGCCGCAAAGCGGGCGCTCGACGAGCTCGGCATCGACGACGTCCCGCTGGTGGGCCTCGCGAAACGTCTCGAGGAGGTGTGGCGGCCTGGCGATGCCGATCCGATCATTCTCCCGCGCAGCAGTGAGGGGCTGTATTTGCTTCAGCGGGTTCGTGACGAAGCCCACCGATTCGCGATCACCTACCACCGCGCCAAGCGATCGAAATCGATGACCCGCAGCGCTCTCGAAGGAATTCCTGGGCTCGGCTCGACCCGGCAGGCCGCGCTGCTGCGACACTTTGGATCGGTGAAGCGGTTGCGTGCCGCGACGCTCGACGAACTCGCCGAGGTTTCGGGGATCGGGCCGCTCACCGCGCAGCTCGTGCACACTGCCCTTGCGGGCGCCACGGCGACCGACATCAGCCGAACCCGCGGGGGCACGATCGAGGGGACCGCTACGTGAGCACCGTGCAGCCAGTGCAGCCTGGGCTCCCGGGGCCAACGCCGGACGAGCTCCAGCTGGTCGTGCTCACGGGCCTCTCGGGCGCCGGCCGAAGTACTGCTGCGAAGTGTCTCGAAGACCTCGGCTGGTTTGTGGTCGACAACCTGCCACCCGGGCTGCTCGACACCATGGTCGAACTCGGAACCCGAAGCGGCGGTGCGATTACCAAAATCGCGGCAGTGGTCGACGTCCGCAGTCGTGGCTTTACGTCTGACCTTCAGGGTGCGCTGTCGGCATTGCAGCGACGCGGCGCCGAACCGCAGGTGCTGTTCCTCGAGGCCACAGATGACGAGCTGGTGCGGCGGTTCGAGAACGTGCGCCGGCCGCATCCATTGCAGGGCGACGGCCGGCTCGTCGACGGCATCGCCCGCGAGCGCGAGTTGCTGCGTGACGTCCGCGGTGATGCCGGGCTCGTGATCGACACCACGCGGCTGAACGTGCACGAACTGCGTGCCAAGATCGTGACCGCTTTTGCCGACGCGGGCGAGCCGGTGCTACGGGCGACGGTCGTGTCGTTCGGATACAAGTACGGTCTGCCGGTCGACGCCGATCTCGTGGTCGATTGTCGGTTCCTGCCCAACCCGCATTGGGTGCCCGAGCTGCGGCCGCTGACGGGTCGTGACGCCGCCGTGAGTGAATACGTGTTGAGCCGGCCTGGCGCACAAGAATTCCTCGACCACTATGCAGCGTTGTTGGCGATCTTGGTCGAGGGCTACCGGCGTGAGGGGAAGCGGTTCCTGACGCTCGCGGTGGGCTGCACCGGTGGCAAGCACCGCAGTGTCGCGATCGCGGAGCAGCTGGCCGCCCGGCTGCAAGCCATGAGCCCGAACCACACCGAAGGCGACGCGGGTCGCCCTCCTGCTCCCGGCGCGCTGTCGGCCGGCGACCCGATCGAGGTGCAAGTCACTCATCGCGACCTGGGCCGCGAGTGATCTCCGCCCCGCCACCGCGAAGCCGGCCGAATCGGCCGGCTGTCGCGCATGCTGCCGATCTTCGGTTGAGCGCAGTGGGCGATTGGTCGGCCGCATCGCCGGGCCGCGGGCCACGCGTGGTCGCGCTCGGCGGCGGACACGGATTGGCGGCGTCGCTGTCGGCGCTTCGGCGGGTCACCGATGCGCTCACTGCCGTCGTGACCGTTTCGGATGACGGCGGCTCGAGCGGTCGATTGCGGCGCGAGTTCGGAGTGCTGCCGCCTGGTGACCTGCGCAAGGCGCTCGCCGCGCTGTGTGGCGACGACCCGTGGGGCCGCGTCTGGGCCGAGGTCGTGCAGCATCGGTTTGAGAGCGTCGGCGAATTGAACGATCACGCGCTCGGCAATCTGCTGATCGTGGCGATCAGCGATCTGCTCGGCGATGAGGTTGCCGCGCTCGACCTCATGGGCCGGCTGCTTCGCGCGCACGGTCGGGTGCTGCCGATGTCGGTCGTTCCCCTCGACATCGAGGCCGAGGTCGCCGGGCTCGACCCAGCCGATCCGTCGGCAGTCCGCACCGTGCGTGGGCAGGTGGCCGTCGCCAGTGCGCCAGGCCGGGTCGTGTCGATCGCGTTGGTACCGGCAGATCCGCCGGCGTGCCCCGAAGCGGTCACCGCCATTCTCGAAGCGGATTGGATCGTGCTTGGCCCCGGGTCATGGTTTTCCAGCGTGCTGCCGCATTTACTTGTGCCTGACCTCGCGAAAGCGCTGATCGGAACCAGTGCGCGGAAACTCGTTGCGCTCAACTTGGCGCCACAACCGGGGGAGACCGAGGACTTCTCGCAGGCCGCACACCTACAGGTCCTTGGTGCTCACGCGCCCAGGCTGCGCATCGACGCCGTGCTCGCCGACGCCGGGGTTGTTGCCAATGCCGATACGTTGCGTGCAGCGGCTGCGCAGTTGGGAGGTCGGCTGGTGTTGGCACCTGTCGCGATGAGTGACGGCAGCCCGCGCCACGATCCTGACCTGCTCGCAGCCGCCTACGCCAGCATCTTCGCGGATGCTGACTGACGGGTCTCTTCGACAACTGGGGAACGGACGGTACCGACGATGGCAATGACCGCAGCGGTCAAGGATGAGCTGTCGAGACTGACCGTCACGAAGTCGTGCTGCCGCAAGGCCGAGACAGCCGCGCTGTTGCGTTTCGCCGGCGGCCTGCACCTCGTGGGTGGCCATGTTGTGGTCGAGGCCGAACTCGACACTGGCTCGTCGGCCCGGCGGCTGCGCAAGGACATCGCCGAGCTCTACGGCCACGGGTCCGACATTGCCGTGGTCGCCGCCGGCGGTTTGCGCAAGGGCAGCCGCTACGTCGTGCGCGTCGTCAAGGACGGCGATGTGCTGGCGAAGCAGACCGGGCTGCTCGACGGGCGGGGCCGGCCGATCCGAGGGCTACCGCCGCAAGTGGTGTCGGGCGGGGTCTGCGATGCCGAGGCGGCCTGGCGCGGAGCTTTTCTGGCCCACGGATCGTTGACCGAACCCGGCCGATCATCCGCGCTCGAAGTGACCTGCCCCGGACCAGAGGCGGCGCTCGCACTCGTCGGCGCGGCCCGGCGCCTCGGCGTCCCCGCCAAAGCTCGTGAGGTGCGCGGCGTCGATCGGGTGGTGATCCGCGACGGCGACGCGATTGGTGCGTTGCTCACCCGTCTTGGCGCGCACGACAGCGTGCTGGCCTGGGAAGAGCGGCGGGTGCGGCGTGAGGTGCGTGCGGCAGCCAACCGGCTGGCCAACTTCGACGACGCAAACCTGCGTCGATCGGCCCGGGCCGCGGTAGCCGCCGGTGCCCGAGTCAAGCGGGCGCTCGAGTTGCTCGGAGCCGAGGCGCCTGAGCACTTGGTCGCGGCCGGACACTTGCGGATCGAGCACGCGCAGGCGTCGCTTGAGGAGCTCGGCGCGCTCGCCGATCCGCCGATGACCAAGGACGCCGTTGCCGGTCGCATCCGCCGGCTCCTGGCAATGGCCGACAAGAAGGCCACCGATCTCGGCCAGCCCGGCACGGAAGCCGGCCTGACCGCCGACATGCTCGTCCCTTAGCGCGCGGGCCAGCCGGTTCCCTGCATACGGCCGCGGTTCGATCACGTTTACGTGATCGACCCCCCCGAGGACAGGGTTGCAAGCCGCGTAAGGGGGGTCGCGGCCTGTCCAGGGCCCAACCCGAAGCCCGGACGACGCGTTGCTGGCGCCAACTGGGAGCGCTGCCAATCCACGGCCAAACAATCCGCTGGCCCTCGCATGCTCACCATCGGTTAAGGTTTGGGTGCCGACTTGCCCCGGCGTCCGCGTCCTCATGCACCGGCCTCACCGGTAGGTGCGCCGCGGTCACGCCCGGGCGTGACCCCGGCCTGACGGTTCTGTTTTCGACTCGAACGAGGAGCACTCGTGACTATTCGCGTAGGCGTCAATGGCTTCGGACGCATCGGACGCAACTTCTACCGCGCTGTCGCGGCCTCGCCGGGCAGCAACATCGAGATCGTCGCGGTGAACGACCTCACCGACACCAAGACGCTCGCCCACCTCCTGAAGTACGACACCGTGCTCGGCACCTTCGCTGGCGAGGTCAGCCATGGCGAAGGTTCGATCACCGTCGACGGCAAGCAGATCAAGGTGCTTTCGCAGCGTGACCCCGCGCAGCTGCCCTGGGGCGAGCTCGGTGTCGACATCGTCATCGAGTCGACCGGCCATTTCACCGACGCCGAGAAGGCCAAGGCACACCTCGCGGCCGGTGCGAAGAAGGTCATCATCTCCGCGCCCGCCAAGGGGGAAGACGGCACGTTCGTGCTCGGCGTGAACGACGGCGACTACGACAACGCCAAGCACCACATCATCAGCAACGCCTCCTGCACCACCAACTGTGTGGCGCCGCTGGCCAAGGTGCTGCAAGACAGTTTTGGCATCGTCAAGGGCTTCATGACCACCGTCCACGCGTACACGAACGACCAGGTGATCCTCGACTTCCCGCACTCCGACCTGCGTCGCGCCCGTGCGGCCGCGCAGAACATCATCCCGACCACGACGGGCGCGGCCAAGGCTGTTGCCCTCGTGCTTCCCGAGCTGAAAGGCAAGCTCGACGGGTTCGCGCTGCGGGTGCCTGTTCCCGACGGTTCGATCACCGACCTCGTGGTCGAGCTTGAGCGCGAAGTCACCAGAGATGAAGTCAACGCCGCGTACAAGGCCGCAGCTGACGGTCCCTTGAAGGGTTACCTCGTCTACACCGAAGACCCGATCGTGTCGTCCGACATCGTCGGTACGCCGGCGTCATGCACCTTCGACTCGCTGCTCACGATGGTCAGTGGCAAGACCGTCAAGGTGCTCGGCTGGTACGACAACGAGTGGGCCTACTCGAGCCGGCTCGCCGACCTCACGTCGCTCGTCGCTTCGCGACTCGGCTAGGCGCCCGATGCGCACCGTCGGCGACCTCGAGGTCGCCGGCCAGACCGTGCTGGTCCGGGCCGACCTCAACGTGCCGCTCGATTCGAGCTCGGGCGCGATCACCGACGATAAGCGGATCCAGGCCAGCTTGCCGACGATCCGCGAGCTGACCGGCCGCGGGGCGCGGGTGGTCGTGATGGCGCATCTGGGCCGGCCGAAGGGTGAGATCAACCCGAAGCTGTCCCTGCGCCCGGTGGCGGAGCGGCTCTCTCAACTCCTCGGCCAGCCGGTCGGTTTTCCGGCCACCGCTGCGGATGGCATCGCGGGGCCGTCGGCTCAAGCTGTCGTCAAAGCCACCTCGGTCGGCCGCGTGGTGCTGCTCGAGAATCTGCGCTTCGAAGCGGCCGAGACGAGTAAGGACGACGCGGACCGGGCCCAGTTTGCCGACCAGCTCGCCGGCCTGGCCGGCGAGAGCGGCTCGTACGTCGGCGACGGGTTCGGCGCGGTCCACCGCAAGCACGCGAGCGTGTACGACCTGCCGCAGCGGCTGCCGCATGCCGCCGGCGGTCTCGTGCTGGCCGAGGTCTCCGTCCTGCGCCGGTTGACAGAGGATCTTGAGCGGCCCTACGTGGTCGTGCTCGGCGGCGCGAAAGTGTCCGACAAGCTCGGGGTCATTGCGAACCTGCTCGACAAGGTCGATCGCCTGCTCATTGGCGGCGGCATGGCGTACACCTTCCTCAAAGCTCAGGGTTACGAGGTCGGTAACTCGCTGCTCGAAGGTGACCAGCTCGACGTCGTCCGCAGGTTTCTTACCGATGCCGAGAGCCGGGGTGTCGAGATCGTGCTGCCCGTCGACATCGTCGCGGCGACCCACTTCGCGCCAGCTGCCGAGCACTCCGTCGTCCCCGCTTCGCAGATACCGGCCGATCGTGAAGGGCTCGACATAGGCCCGCGGACGCGTGAGCTGTTTGCGGCCAAGTTGGCCGACGCGCGCACCGTGTTCTGGAACGGGCCGATGGGCGTGTTCGAGTTCGAGGCATTCGCCGGTGGCACGAAGGCGCTGGCGACGGCACTGACCCACGTCGACGGACTCACGGTTGTCGGCGGTGGCGATTCGGCGGCCGCGGTGCGTCAGCTCGGGTTCAAGGAGAGCGACTTTGGCCATGTCTCGACCGGCGGCGGGGCCAGCCTTGAGTACCTCGAGGGCAAGACACTGCCCGGCCTTCAGGCGCTGGAGGGTTAAGTGAGCACATCGAAGGCACCCGCACGCAAGCCGTTGATGGCGGGCAACTGGAAAATGAACCTCAACCACCTCGAAGCCATCGGCCTCGTTCAGAAGCTGGCCTTCTCCCTCGCCGACCCCGACTTCGACGCGGTCGACGTTGCGGTGATCCCGCCGTTCACCGACCTGCGCAGCGTGCAGACGCTCGTGGACGGCGATCGGCTGCGGATTCGGTACGGCGCGCAGGACGTCTCGGCTTATGCGGCCGGCGCATACACCGGCGAGATCTCGGCTGCGATGCTGGCCAAGCTCGGCTGCACCTTCGTGGTGGTCGGCCACTCCGAGCGCCGTCAGTACCACGCGGAGGATGACGCACTCGTCAACGCCAAGGTGAAGGCGGTCATCGCTGCCGCGATGACGCCGATCTTGTGCATAGGTGAGCCGCTCGACGTGCGGCGAGCCGGCGAACAGGTGCCGCACACGCTGGCGCAGCTCGACGGCGGGCTACTCGGTATCGCGGCCGACAAAGCGGCCCAACTGGTCATCGCCTACGAGCCGGTCTGGGCGATCGGCACCGGGGAAGTGGCCACCCCTGACGACGCTCAAGAGGTGTGTGCAGCTATCCGTGGGCGGCTTGCATCGCTCTACGAGGCGACCGTTGCCGCTCAGGTGCGCATTCTGTACGGCGGTTCGGTAAAGGGAAGCAACGCGGCCGGCATCATGGCGCAGCGCGACGTCGACGGGGCGCTAATTGGCGGTGCCAGCCTTGATGTCGACGACTTCGTGCGCATCGTCCGCTTCGGCGCCGAGCCCGCCGAAGCCTGAGCGGTCGTCGTTCGAACCTCACGAATGGCTAACGGCTACGCACCGATTGGGTATCCGTGGGGAGCGTGCCTGCGTGCCTGCTCTCCGGACGCCGGGCCTTGCCGACCCGTGCGCGTAGCTTTGCCGCCACGCCATGTATGGTGCAATTCAACGACAAACTGCCGCGGCGCGCGCGGGGGCCTGGGCCAGTTGGCCCAAGACCCCTTGCGTTACGCATGGTGGTGTGGTGTTTACGTATGTACGTTTGCGCGCGCTTCTAGATATAACCGCAAGCCCGACAGTGACCCGTGATCTGCGGTAGACGGTCACAGCGCTTCGTGACGCTACCCGCGTCCCGGGGCAGAGTTCCCACGACGAGACTCAAGGACTGAGGAGAGTGTCCATGCGGAAAGTAGGACGGGTCAACAAGGTTTTTGTCGGGCTGGCGGTGACGTCGCTCGCGCTCGCTGCATGCACCAGCAAATCCAAGACGACGAGCGGTACGCCGAGCGGTTCCGCCAGCGCGGGTACGAGCGCAAGCACCCCGGCAAGTAGTGCGCCGGCTGTGAGCAGTGCTCCCGCGGCGGGCGACCTGGCCCCCCAGAACACCAACAGCACAGGCACGCCCGTCAAGGGCGGAACGCTTCACATGCTCGGCGTCGGCGATGTCGACTACATGGACCCGAACATCACGTCCTTCAGCACCGGCATCATGGCCGCGCGCATGTATAGCCGGCAATTGGTGACGTATCCCGCCGTTGCGGGCAAGGCGACGACGGACGTTGCCGACCTCGCTACCGCGATCCCAACGGTGGCAAATGGCGGCATCAGCGCTGACGGCCTGACGTACAAGTTCACGATCCAGACGGGCATCAAGTGGGACACCACACCCGCTCGCCAGGTAACTGCGGCGGACTTCGTCCGTGGCATGAAGCGGACGTGTAACCCCGCGCAACCATTCGCCGACGAGCAAGACTTCCAGTCGCTTATCGCCGGTCTCGATGCGTTCTGCACGGGGTTCGCCAAGGTCGACCCGAAATCAGCGACCGCGATGGCCGCCTATCAGAACGCCACCGCCTTGCCAGGTGTTTCGGTCGACCCAAGCAACCCTGAGACTGTGGTCTTCACGCTTACGCGGGCGGCGTCGTACTTCATAGCGATGTTGAGCTTGCCGGCCTTCTCGCCAGCACCGGTCGAATACGATAAGTACATCCCAGCAAGTGCCGACCTGGCCACGCACACGATCTCCGACGGTCCGTATTTCATCGCCAGCTACACGGCGACGAAGTCGATCGAGTTCGACCGCAACCCGGCCTGGGATCCGAGCACCGACACGGTCCGCAAGGCGTACGTCGACAAGATCCTCGTGAACGAGACCGGTGATCAGACGGCGATACAACAGCAATTGCAAGCAAACACGTCCGGCGCCGACATGGAATGGGACACGTTCCCGCCGGTGTCGCAGGTAACCACGCTCAAGAACGCGAAGGACCCGAACTTTTTCCTGTCTCCGACGTTCTCGACGAACCCGTACGTCGTGTTCAACACGGTGTCGCCAAACAACAACGGCGCGCTCGGAAAGGTCGCGGTTCGGCAGGCAATCTCCGAGGCCATCAGCCGCGCCAACCTGATTCAGGACGACAATGGGCCGGATATCTCACCCCCGCTGACGCATGTGTTGCCGGTCGGGATTTCTGGCACGGCGAGCAACACCAGCATCGATCTCTACCCATACAACGCGGCAAAGGCCAAGGCAGATCTTGCGACCGCGGGCTACCCGAACGGCCTCACGGTGAAGATCCTCTACCGTCCGGTGTCGTCGCTGTCGTCCAAGATTGTCACTACGTTGCAGCAGGATCTCTCGCTGGCCGGTATCAAGGTCTCTCTGGTCGGGGTGCCCCAAGCGGACTTCTACACGAAGTATCTTGAGGTGCCGAGTGTGGCCAAGGCCGGTACGTGGGACATCTCGCTTGCTGGTTGGGGCCCCGACTGGTACGGCAACGCTGCACTGTCGTTCTTCGGACCCCTTTTCAACGGCGCGGGTGGCGCTGCCTTCCCACCGAATGGCAGTGACTTCGGCTTCTACGACAACCCGGCGACTGACGCGCTGATTGCTCAAGCGTCGGCTGAGCAGGACGAGTCGAAGGCGGACGCGCTGTGGGCACAGGCTGACAAGCAGGTCATGGCGGACGCCGCGTTCTTCCCGATCACTGACCAAAACGAGCCGACCTACCACGCCAGTCACACGCACAACACGGTTTACATTCCGGCCTACCAGCAGAACGACCCCACGAACGTGTGGTTGACCAGTAGCTGAGTTCGAGGCGGGGGGCTGGCGCGACTCGCTCCAGCCCCCCGTGCTTTTATAACCGCCAAAGCTTCCTCGACCAGCCGTTTCTGGAGCGCGCATGCCGTTGCTCGAGGTCGAAGACCTCACCGTTTCGTTCCACACCCCTGACGGCATCGTCAAGGCGGTCCGCGACGTGTCGTTCACGGTCGACGCCGGCAAGACGCTGGGCATCGTCGGTGAGTCGGGCTCGGGGAAGAGCGTCTCGACCCAAACCATCATGGGTTTGACCCAAGGCGCCCACATCAGCGGCCGTGCCATGTTCGAAGGCAGGAACCTATTCGAACTCGAGCCTCATGAGATGCAAGACATCCGGGGCGCCGAGATCGCAATGATCTTTCAAGATCCGCTGTCGAGTCTGCACCCGTACTACCGGGTCGGCTGGCAGATCGCCGAGATGTTGCGGGCGCACCAGAGCAGCATGTCGAAGAGGGCGGCGCACGCTCGCGCAATCGAACTGCTCCGACTCGTTGGCATTCCGCAGCCGGACCGCCGGGTCAACGACTTCCCGCACCAATTCTCCGGCGGTATGCGGCAACGCGCGATGATCGCGATGGCGATGGCGCTGAATCCCAAGTTGCTGATTGCCGACGAGCCGACCACGGCTCTCGACGTCACAGTGCAAGCGCAGGTGCTTGAAATCATGAAGCGCCTGCAGCAGGAGTTTGGCACCGCGATCATCATGATCACCCACGACCTCGGGGTGATCGCGGAGGTCGCTGATGACGTGGTGGTGATGTACGCCGGCGCAACGATGGAAAAGAGCAGCCAGGACGACATCTTTTACGCGTTCCACCACCCCTACACAGAGGGACTGCTCGAATCGCTTCCGGGCTACGGCGACGAGCGCCAACGCTTGCGCCCAATCAAGGGCCAACCGCCGAGTCTCATCAACTTGCCGTCCGGCTGCCCTTACCACCCGCGATGCCCGTACGTGATGGACATCTGCCGAACCGAGGATCCCCCGCTGCGCGTCGTTCCGGGCGGCGTAGGGCACGTGTCGGCTTGTTGGCTACCCACCGACAGAGCGGAGCGGGAAGCCGCCCGGGCGCAGCTTGCCGAGCGCACCGCCCTCGCGGCCGCACAAGGCCTCCAATGATCGCCTCGACTGCGGGCGCAGTATCCGACAACGATGTCTTGGTTCGGGTTGAGCATGTGGTCAAGCATTTTCCGGTGCAGTCGACGTCGCTGCGCAAGGGCGCGCACGAGGTCGTGCATGCGGTCGACGACGTCAGTCTTGAGATCCGGCGCGGGGAAACCGTTGGTCTTGTCGGCGAGACAGGCTGTGGCAAGTCGACGCTCGCCCGTTGCATCACCCGGCTCTACAACCTCACGTCAGGCACGATCACGTTCGAGGGCGAAGACATAAGCGCGTTGTCGCGGCGGCGGATGCGGCCATTTCGCCGCGATATTCAGATGATCTTCCAAGACCCCTACGGTTCCCTCAACCCACGGCGCCGGGTCGGCTCGATCATCGCCGATCCGTTGTCGATTCACGGCATGGGCGAGGGAAAGGGCCGCAAGGACCGCAAGTTGCTCGTCCAGGAGACGATGGAACTCGTCGGGCTAAACCCCGAGCACTACAACAGGTTTCCGGCCGAGTTCTCTGGTGGCCAGCGCCAGCGGATCGGCGTGGCGCGGGCGCTGATCCTGCGCCCGAAGTTGATCGTGTGTGACGAGCCGGTGTCTGCCCTCGACGTGTCGATCCAGGCGCAGATCGTCAACCTCCTCGCCGACCTGCAAAAGGAATTTGGCCTGACGTACGTCTTCATCGCGCACGACCTCTCGATCGTTCGGCACGTGAGTGATCGGGTCGCCGTGATGTACCTCGGAAAGATCATCGAGGAGGCACCCTCGCGTTTGCTTTACAACCACTCAAGGCATCCTTACGCGCGGGCCCTGTTGTCCGCCGTTCCCGTTCCAGACCCGCGTTCGGCGCAAGTTCGGCAGCGCATCATCTTGGTCGGCGACGTGCCGTCCCCCATCGACCCCCCCGCCGGGTGCCGTTTCCACCCGCGGTGCCCAAAGGCTGCACAACGCTGCATCGACGAAGAGCCCCAACTCGTCGCTCGATTTGACGATCCGATCACTCACGAGACAGCGTGCCACTTCCCTGTTGCCGACGGTGAAGACCTCGCCGCGGCCAGGCCGAGCATCGCCGCCACAGAGCGTGTCACCACCGATCCCGGGGCGCTGTCGACGTGATTCGCTCCACCAGATTGATTGCGAGGAGGTCGACATGACTCAGGGCATCGGTGACGCAATATCCGCGCGCGACTCCGGCCAGGTGTTGGAGGTGCTCACGCCCGGCGAGGGCGGTAGTCGGATCATCAAGGGCCGCAGCCCGTTCGCGCTCGCCTTCGATCGCTTGCGGCGCGACCGTGGCGCGATGATCTCGCTCTTCGTAATTCTTGCGATCATCGCAGTCGCTATTGCGGCGCCCCTTTTGGGGGTGATCACCGGGCACGGACCCAACCACCAATACCGTGGGCTGAACGCGTTGTCGGCGGACGGCCAGCCGCACGCCCCGAGCGGCACGTTCTGGTTCGGCACTGATGACCAAGGCCGTGACATCCTGGTCCGCACCGCTTATGGTGCGCGGATTTCACTGATGGTGGGCTTCGGCGCAACTGCCATCACGATCAGCGTCGGTCTGCTTGTCGGCCTGGTGACCGGCTACTTCGGCGGCCTAGTCGACACGGTGCTTGCACGCATCATCGACATGGTTCTCTCGATCCCCTACCTGTTGTTCGCGGTCGCACTCGTTGCCATCCTCGGGCACATCAACATATGGATCGTGATGGTCGTTATTGCCGCATTCGGGTGGGCGTCGGTTGGCCGCATCATCAGAGGCCAGGTGATCTCGGTGCGAGAACGCGAGTTCGTCGAGGCCGCCCGATCGCTCGGCGCGAGCGACTGGCGAATCATCTTCGTCGACATCCTGCCAAACGTCATCGCCCCAGCAATCGTTTTCTCCACGTTGTTGCTGCCGGTGAGCGTGGTCAGTGAAGCCGCATTGTCATATCTCGGGGTCGGGATCCCACCGCCGACCGCCGATTGGGGCCAGATGATCTCGGATGCCCAGGCTCTGTACCAGGTGGCCTGGTGGTACCTGTTCTTTCCCGGCATGGCACTCCTGGTCACCACGCTAGCGTTCAACATCTTCGGTGACGGTGTGCGCGACGCGTTCGACCCGCGCAGCGACCGAATTTTCGCGAAGTAAGCCGGGCACAGAACATGATCCGCTTTCTCGTTCGTCGCATCGCTCTCGGGATCGTCGTGATGTTCATGGTGACGATCGCCGTGTATGGGATGTTCTTCGTCGGCTCGCCGCAAGCCGTTGCACGCCGCCTCGCAGGCCGAAATGCAACGCAGGAAACCGTCGATCGCATTTACCACAATCTCGGCCTCGACCGACCGCTCTGGCGGCAGTACTCCCATTTCGTTTGGCGGTTGATGCACGGCGACCTTGGCACCGACTACTACCACGGAATACCCGTGACGACTGTGCTGAAGCAGGATGCTCCGATCACGTTCTCGCTGGCCATCGGTGCCGCGGTCATCTGGTTCGTGCTCGGTGTGTCGACCGGCGTGTACTCAAGCATTCGCCCGCGCACTTTGATCGATCGCGCCTTCACCGCAATTGCATTATTTTTCTATTCGATCCCGGTGTTCGTCCTTGGTCTCACCCTGATCTATGTGTTCTTTTACCAACTCACGATCCACCATTACAAGTGGTTCCCTGCTACCGGCTACGTCAGCATCACCTCCAATCCCTACGAGTGGGCGCGACACCTCATCCTGCCCTGGATGACGTTGGCGCTGATCTCAGCCGCCGCCTATACCCGGCTCAGTCGCACCTCGATGCTTGAGGTCCTTGGCGAGGATTACATCCGCACTGCAAGGTCGAAGGGACTGTCTGAAAGCCGGGTGATTGTGCGGCATGCGCTTCGAAGCGCGCTCACGCCGGTGGTGACCCAGCTCGGCATCGACTTCGCGAGTGTGCTCGGCGGCGCGATTCTCACCGAGAGTGTCTTCGGCTTACCGGGGCTTGGCCGCGAGTCGGTGCAGGCCATCAACAACCAGGACTTGCCCGTCATCGTCGGCATCGTGATCGTCGCCGCCGCTGCGGTGATCATCGCCAATATCGTCGTCGACATGATGTACGCCGTGCTCGACCCGCGGGTACGCCTGCACTGAGGGGTACGATGTGCCCATCGCGCTCGCGGCACAAGCGCGGTCTACCCGGCCACGGAGGTGTACATGATCGGCGCACTGGAGATCGTCATCTCGGTGACGAGCTTGCTACTGGTCGTCCTGATCCTGTTGCACCGCGGCAAGGGCGGTGGGCTGTCCGACATGTTCGGCGGCGGCTTCACCTCGAGCTTCGCCGGATCGTCAGTGGTCGAGCGCAACCTCGACCGGTTCACCCTGATTGCGGCGTTCATCTGGTTCGCGTCGATCATCGGTCTGCTGCTGCTCTTCAAGGGCTAACCGTCTCCGGAACTGCGGTCAGGCAACCGCGGCCCGATCGCTGGCCGTAGACTCGCCCCAGCAACCTCGCTCGTTCGCATCCGCTCGTTCGCAAAACTGAGGGAGATCACATCGTGGCTGGTGGCAACGCGATTCGCGGCAGCCGGGTAGGCGCGGGGCCGATGGGCGAGGCCGAGCGGGGCGAGTCGGCTCCTCGGCGGCGCATCTCGTTCTGGTGCGCCAACGGTCACGAGACGCGGCCCTCGTTCGCATCCGACGCCGTCATACCCGAGTCGTGGGATTGTCCCCGCTGCGGGCTCCCTGCGGGTCCTGACCGTGACGTGCCGCCGACTGCCCCTCGCACCGAGCCTTACAAGACTCACCTGGCCTACGTCCGCGAGCGCCGCAACGACGCCGACGGCGAAGCGATCCTCGCCGAGGCACTCGACCGCCTGCGTAGCTCGAAGGTCTACCCGCGCATCTAGCGCACAGTCGGCTCCATGAACTCCAGCCGGTTGCGCACCGGGTCTGCGGTATAAAACCTGTCGTATCCCGGAAACTCGTCGTCTCGTTCAATACCGATCGCCGCATCGGTGAGGTGCCCCGCCAAAGCGCTGAGGTTGCGCGCAGCTAGCGCAGGCGGCTTGTCGATCTCCCTCAGACCGACGGTGTGCCAGAACCGTCGGCACGCATCCTCGGTGCCCGTGGGGATCGCCAGTTGGATGTGGTGCAGCCCATCGAACCGGATCTCACCCCCCCCGGTTCACGGCGACGCAAGCCGAGAGAGGCTGCGGGGCAGCTGACTAGCCGCCGCCTCGTCGAGCAGCCACAGCGTGCGCTGCCGCCCGTGCGCGCCTGCCGCTGGTATCTCCACCGGCCCGGCTCCACTCAAGGCAAGGTTTACTGCCGCCGCTTTCGTCACGCCGGCAGTGATCAGCCACACCTCGTGCGCCGATCCGATTGATCCGAACGTGAGCGACAAGCGGTTCGGGGGTGGCTTCGGGGCACCGCGGACGCCGACTACGGCGCGTTCGTCGAACAGTGCGGGCATCCCGGGGAACAAGGAGGCTACGTGGCCGTCCTCGCCGACCCCGAGCATCAGCACGTCGAATGCCGGTACGAGTCCGTGGTCCTCCGGACGGGACGCCGCGGCCAACGCGGCCGCGTAGCTGACCGCGGCAGCCTCCGGGTCGCCAACGCCACCTGGGCCGTCGAGGCTCGGCATCGAATGCACATGCTGACGGTCGATCGGCACCAGGTCGAGCAACGCAGCACGGGCCGCGACGTCGTTTCGGTCCGCGTGCCCGGCTGGCACGAACCGTTCGTCGCCCCACCACACGTGCAGGCGAGCCCAATCGATCGCGTCGCGGGCGCGAGCCGCCGCGACCTCCGTCAGCACCGACGTCCCCATGCCGCCGCCTGTGAGCACCACGTGGGCATGCGAGCGGGCGGACTGTGCGTCGACGACGCGAGTGATGAGGCGAGCCGCGACCGCCCGCGCGAGCAAGCTCGCGTCGCGGTGGACGACGACCTCCGCCGCGCTCATGTCTTGCTCCGTGCTCCGCTCGCCGCTTTCTTGGCCGGCACCACGCTTTTCACTGGTGCCACTCTTTTCTCTGGTGCCACCTTCCTCGCCGCCGTCACTTTCTTCGCGGGCGCCGCGGGCGCCGCTTTCTTCGCCGGGGCGGCTTCCTTCGCGCGGCCGGCTTGCACCGCGGCGGTGGGCTCGCGGCGTCCGGCTGTGGGCTTGCTGCTGGGCTTGCTGTCGGGCTTGTTGCCGAAGATGCACTGGATCGTCTCGTTGTAGACGTCGTCGGGGTCGAGCCGGCGCAGCTCTTCGGCGAGCAGTTCTTCGGTGCCGCGGCGCGGAAGTGGTACCGCGCGGTTGGGCTGGTCGGTGCGGATCAACGTGGCAAGCCGGCCATCGGGTCGCGCGAGCGTGATCTCACCGCGCCTGGTGAGCAGCCGGACGCCGGTAATACCAGGCCCGCGGGTGCTCTTCCGGATGACGTCGATTCCGAGTCGATTCTCCAGCCACGCGGCCAGCAGTTCGGCGCTGGCGTTGCCCCGGACGGCACTCACTTCGCCGCCGATGATCTCGTCGAACGGCTGGTCGAGCGCAGCTGCGAGCAGAGTGCGCCACGGGGTGATGCGGGTCCACGCAAAGTCGGTGTCGCCGGGTGAGTGTTCCTGCGCGCGCTGGCGCAGCGAAGCGGTCGGACTACTGCTGGCGGCCGCATCGGTAACCCGGCGCTGCGCGAGCATGCCGAGCTGGTCGCGAGACGGGATCAGCGGGCCTTGGCCTGGCCACCACACGAGGACCGGCGCGTCTGGAAGCAGCATCGGCAGCACGATCGAGTCGGCCTGATCGCGCAGCAGGCCATAGAGCCGTAACACGATCACTTCACCGAGCAGATTCTCTTGGCCTACCCGAATTTCGGCGTCGAGCCTCGGTGCCGACTTCCCCGGGCGGCGGATGACTGTCACGATCCGGCACGGGTGCTCGCGCGCAGCCGAGTTGGCCGCATGAAGCGCGTCGTAGTGCTCGTTCTCGTTGACGTCGATGATCAGCGTGAGGACCATCCCGAGCGCTGCGTTGCCCGAACCCCGGCGCGCCTCGGTGAGTGCGGTGAGGATTGCCGATGACTTGGTGTCTTGCAGGTCGCGGTTCATGGCCGTCTCCAAACCCTGCCGTCGCGGGCCAGCATCGCGGTCGCCGAGTCAGGACCCCATCCGCCCGATCGATACGGTTCGGGTTGTGGGCTGCGCGCCCAGTGATTCTCGATCGGGTCAAGGATTTCCCACGACAACTCGACTTCTTCATGGCGTGGGAACAACGGCGGATCGCCGAGCAGGACGTCGAGAATCAAGCGCTCGTAAGCTTCGGGACTCGACTCCGTGAAGGACTCCCCGTAGGCGAAGTCCATGTTGACGTCACGTACTTCCATCGCCGTGCCTGGCACCTTTGAACCGAACCGCAAGGTGACGCCCTCGTCGGGTTGAATACGGATGACCAGTGCGTTCTGTCCGAGCTCTTCGGTCGCGGTTGCAGCGAACGGCAGATGTGGTGCGCGCTGAAACATCAAGGCGACCTCGGTCACGCGTCGTCCGAGTCGCTTGCCCGCACGCAAATAGAAGGGCACGCCGGCCCATCGCCGGGTATCGACTTCAAGCTTGATCGCGGCGTAGGTCTCCGTCTTCGAGGTCTTCGGAATGCCGTCTTCGTCGAGGTAGCCGAGTACCTTTTCGCCGCCCTGCCAACCGGCCGCGTACTGACCGCGCGCGGTGTAGGCCGCAAGGTCGGCCGGGATCCGAACCGCCGACAGGACCTTCGTCTTCTCCAAGCGCAGTGACTGCGCCTCGAAGTTGACCGGCTCTTCCATCGTGATCAGTGCGAGCAATTGCAGCAGATGATTCTGGATGACATCGCGCGCCGCTCCGATGCCGTCGTAGTACCCGGCCCGGCCGCCGATGCCGATGTCTTCGGCCATCGTGATCTGCACATGGTCGACGTACGAGCGGTTCCAGATCGGCTCGAACAAGGTGTTGGCGAACCGCAGCGCCAGAATGTTCTGCACCGTCTCCTTGCCGAGGTAATGGTCGATGCGGAACACCGAATCCGGCGGGAAGACGTCATTCAACGTGTCGCTCAACTGTCGTGCGCTCTTCAGATCGTGACCAAAGGGTTTCTCGACCACCACTCGACGCCATTGGTCGCCGTTTCTGGCCGACAATCCGGAACGTTTGAGTTGCCCGACGACCACCGGGAAGAGCTTTGGTGGGATCGACAGGTAGAACGCGTGGTTGCCACCAGTGCCCCGCACCCGGTCGAGATCGGTGATGGTCCGCGCCAGTGTGTCGAAGGCGTCGTTGTCGTCGAAGTCTCCCGGCACGAAGCGGAAACCCTCGGCCAGCTGAGTCCACACCTCTTCGCGGAATGGCGTGCGGGCGTACTGCTTGACCGCGTCGTGCACGACCTTGGCGAAGTCTTCGTCGGCCCAGTCGCGGCGCGCGAATCCGACGAGCGCGAACCCCGGCGGCAGCAGCCCACGATTGGCCAGGTCATAGATGGCCGGCATGAGTTTCTTGCGCGCCAGGTCGCCGGTGACGCCGAACAACACAACCCCGCATGGTCCGGCGACTCGCGGCAGCCGACGGTCGCGCGGATCACGCAACGGGTTGTTGGCCTCAAAGGCGACTGGGCTCATCGGGCCGAACCGGCCGCATTCAGCAGCTCCTGCAATCCTTGGGTGCGATCGAGTAGGTGCAGCCGAATCGCCGGGCGGCCACGTTGCTGCAATGCGCGAAGGTCACCGAGCGCCTGGGCCATCTGCAATCGGGCGAAGCCGAAAGGCCGACCGGGGATCGCCAGGTCGTGCTCGACAACGCCGGTGATCTGGAGGAACGCTCCCGTCTGCGGACCCCCCTTGTGGTACTGGCCGGTGGAATGGAGGAATCGCGGCGCCCACCCGAACGTCACCGGCCGCTGGGTGTGCCGGGCGAGTGATCTGCGGAGCAACGCGGCGGCTGAGTCGGCGTGCCGATCGAGGTAGGCCATCACCGCGACATACCCGCGGTCGGGTACTGCGCGCAGCAAAGCTGAGATCGCGGCGGTGAGGTCCTGCGCGCCGCCGAGCAGGATCGGGTCGTCCGTGTGCACTTCCACGGCGCCGTCGGTGAATACCGGGGTACCTTCGGGCAGCGGTCCGTCGCCGGCTTCGTCGAGGATCTTGCCGGTGTTGTCCTTGGATTCCTGCACGTTCGGCTGGTCGAACGGGTCGATGCCGAGCACCCGACCAGCGATCACGGTCGCGTACTCCCAGACCATGAACTGCGCACCGAGCGAGCCGGAGATCGTGGTGCCGTCGATATGCAGATGCTGGCCAAGGGTGACGAGGTGGCGGTCGGGGGCCTCGCCGAAACCGGGCGACTCAACGGATTCCACGACAACAGGCAGCAGCCCGGTGCCCTGCTTGCCGGTTGATTCGGCGACGAGTTGTTCAGCCCAGTCGCCAAAACCTGGGTGCCGCGACCCGAAGTCGGCAATCACCACCTTGTCGCGCCCCGCCCGGCCGGCGGCGCCCAGCACTGCGCCGAGGGTGAGGCCGGGGTTGTCGTCGTCATTGCTGAGCGCAGGCAGTAAGGCGGCTGCATCGTCGAGCAGCCCCGAGACATCGACACCGGCGAGCGCTGTCGGTACCAGCCCGAACGCCGAAAGTGCGCTGTACCGTCCGCCGACGTTCGGGTCGGCGAGAAATACCTGATAGCCCGCGGCGCGCGATGCCTGTTCGAGCGGCGAGCCCGGGTCGGTGACTACGACGATGCGCTTGACCGGGTCGATCCCCGCATCGCGAAACGCCTGCTCGTAAACGCGCCGGTGGCTGTCGGTTTCGAGCGTGCCGCCACTCTTGCTTGAGACAACGAGCACCGTGCTGTCGAGGCGGTCGGCGATCGCCGCCGCGACCTGGCCGGCATCGGTGGTGTCAAGAACAGTAAGCCGGACGCCGGCGGTTGCTGCGATGACTTCGGGGGCCAGCGACGACCCGCCCATGCCTGCGAGCACAACGTGGTCGATGCCCTCGGCCTGAAGCCGGGCGGACAGCTCGCCCAACTCGGGCAAGTACTGACGTGAACTCATCGGCAGGTCGAGCCAGCCGAGCCGGGTGGCGGCCAACGCGGCCGCGTCGGGGCCCCACAGCTCAGCGTCCTTGGCCATCAGGTTCTTCGGCACGCCGGCGTCGACCAACGTCGAGGTTGCATTGTTGGCGGCCATCACCAGTTCCACACCGCTGATGGTCACACTGATCCCGCCGGCCTCCGCCGATCTCGTTGCGTCCTTCATGCCGGTCAACTTCCTGCCTTCTGTTCGAGTTCTTTCTCGACGGCGGCGATGAGATCGACCCATGACGCCTCGAACTTCTCGACGCCTTCGCGTTCGAGGGTGAGGACCACGTCGTCGTAGTCGATGCCCACTTCGGCAAGCTCGTGGAGAACCGCACGGGCGTCGATGTAGTGCCCTCGAATGGTGTCGCCAGGAATGACACCGTGGTCGTTGACGGCCTGCAGTGTCGGTTCGGGCATCGTGTTGACGGTGTGATCGGCGATCAGATCGACCACGTACATCGTGTCGCCGTACGCCGGGTCCTTGACGCCCGTCGAGGCCCACAAAGGACGCTGCACTTTCGCACCGGATGCAGCGAGCGATGCCCAGCGCTCGCCGCCGAACCTCTCCTCGTAGAGCTGGTAGGCGAGCCGCGCATTGGCTACCGCGGCCTTGCCCTTCAGCGCCTTGGCTTGATCGGTGCCGATCTTGTCGAGGCGCTTGTCGATCTCGGTGTCGACTCGGGACACGAAGAACGACGCGACCGAGCCGATCGCCGCGAGCTCAATCCCGGACTTACGGGCTCGTTCGAGACCGTCGAAGAACGCGTCGATCACCAAGCTGTAGCGCTCGAGCGAGAAGATCAGTGTGACGTTCACGCTGATGCCTTCGGCCAACGCCTGACTGATGGCCGGCAGGCTGGCGACAGTGGCGGGGATCTTGATGAAGAGGTTGGGCCGATCGACCATCCACCACAGGGAGCGGGCTTCGGCGATCGTTTTGGACGCGTCGCCGGAGATCCGCGGGTCGACCTCGATCGATACCCGGCCGTCGACCGTGTTGCTGGCGTCGTATGCCGGCCGCAGTACCTCGCATCCCCAGCGCACATCGGCCGTCGTGATGAGCCGGAGCGCCTCGCCGACCTCGACCCCTCTAACGGCGAGGTCGCTGAGCTGAGCTGCATAAGCGTCGGCGCCACTGATCGCCTTTTGGAAGATCGTGGGGTTAGTGGTGATGCCGACCACGTGGCGGTCGCGGATCAGATCACCGAGGTTGCCGGTGCGCAGTCGTTCGCGGCTGAGGTCATCGAGCCAGACAGCCACGCCAGCCGCGCTGAGCTGACCGAGCGGATCGGTCTCGGATGCCATGGATTGCTCCTTGCTGTGCGTCGAGCTGCTGAGTTGGGTTGCTGCTGAGGTAGCTGGGTGCTCAGGTGCCGGTGCTGCTTCCTTTGGTGCCACCGACCTTCGCCAGACTTGAGTGCACGGCCGCGACGAGACGGTCGGCGGTCAGGCCGAACTGCTCGTACAGGATGGCGCCTGAAGCGCTCGCGCCGTAATGGTTGAGGCCTAGCGTCTCACCGTGGTCGCCGACGAATTCGCGCCAGCCCATGGTGACCGCGGCTTCGACGGAGGCACGAACCAGCACGTCAGGCGGCAACACGAGCTGGCGATAGGCCGGCTCCTGTTCCATGAACCACTCTTGGCAAGGCATCGAGACGACGCGGGTCGCCATGCCCTGCCCCTCGAGCGTCTCGCGGGCTGAGAGGGCGATGGGGACCTCGCTGCCGGTCGCGATGATGATGGCGTCCGGCTTGCCGGAGCTCGCGTCGGCGAGGATGTACGCCCCCCTGGCCACACCCTCGGCGGAGGCGAAGACCGTGCGATCGACAATGGGCAGGTTCTGCCTGCTGAGGATCAGGCCGGCCGGCCGGTCGCTGTTCTCGAGGATCGTTCGCCAGGCGACTGCAGTCTCGTTCGCATCTGCCGGCCGGACGACGTCGAGGCCGGGGATCGCTCGGAGGGCGGCGAGGTGCTCGATGGGCTGGTGTGTAGGGCCGTCCTCGCCGAGGCCGATCGAGTCGTGCGTCCAGACGTAGGTGACGGGCAGCTTCATGAGTGCGGCCAGGCGCACGGCGCCGCGCATGTAGTCGCTGAAAGTGAGGAACGTGCCGCCGTACGGGCGAGTGCCGCCATGCAGCACGATGCCGTTCAGGATCGAGCCCATTGCGTGCTCGCGGATGCCGAAATGCAGGACCCGGCCATACGGCCCGCCGGGAAAGGCCTTGGACTGGCGGTCTTCGGGCAAGAATGACGGCTGGCCCTCGGGGGTGGTGTTGTTGCTCTCGGCAAGGTCGGCCGATCCGCCCCACAGCTCGGGCAACAAGGGCGCGATCGCCGTCAGCACTTTGCCTGATGCTGCGCGGGTCGCCATCCCCTTGTCGCTTGGTTCGAACGTCGGTAGTGCGCCCTCCCAGCCCTCGGGCAGTCGACGCCTTGACATCCGCTCAAGCAGTGCGACGGCCTCCGGGTTGGCAGCAGCCCAGAGGTCGTAGCTTGTTTGCCATTCAAACCGCAGAGCCTGGCCGCGGGCGATGATCCCGCGGGCGCGGTCCAGCACGTCGGCAGGCACGTCGAATTTCTTCGCCGGATCCATGCCCATCACCGTCTTCGTTGCCGAAACCTCGGCAGCGCCGAGGGCGGAACCATGGGCTTTCCCGGTGTTCTGCTTGTTAGGCGCGGGCCAACCGATGATCGTGCGAAGGGCGATGAACGACGGCCGGTCGGTGACCGCGTGCGCGGCGAGAAACGCGTCGTACAGGGCGCCGACGTTCTCCTCGTACGAGCCGCTGTCGTCGAGCCAGTTGACCCGCTGCACGTGCCACCCGTAGGCGGCGTACCGGGCCACCGTGTCCTCGGTGAAGGCGATGTTCGTGTCGTCCTCGATCGAGATGTGGTTGTCGTCCCACAGCAGGGTGAGGTTTCCGAGGCGCTGAGTGCCCGCGATGCTGGACGCCTCGCCGCTGACGCCCTCTTCGAGGTCGCCGTCTGAGGCAAAGCAGTAGATGTGGTGGTCAAAGGCGCTCTCACCTGGCGCGGTATCCGGATCGAAAAGCCCCCGTTCGCGGCGCGCTGCCATCGCCATGCCGACCGCGTTTCCGACGCCCTGCCCAAGAGGGCCTGTCGTGGTTTCGACCCCGAGCGTGTGACCGTGCTCGGGGTGCCCGGGAGTCAGGCTGCCCCACTGACGAAGGTGGCTGATGTCTTCGAGGGTCAAGCCGTATCCCGACAAGTACAGCTGGATGTACAGCGTCAGACTCGAATGTCCGCACGACAACACGAACCGGTCGCGGCCAAGCCAGCCGGGCTCGGTCGGGTCGTGGCGCAACAATCGCTGGAACAGCAAATAGGCCGCCGGCGCGAGGCTCATCGCGGTTCCGGGATGTCCCGAGCCGGCCGCTTCCACAGCGTCCATCGCCAGCGCTCTGACGACATCGACGGCTTTCGCGTCGACCGCTGACCACTCGAGGGCGGTCGAATGGCTGCGCCTTTGGTGATTCGTCATGGGCGTGGTCATTGCTCCTCTTGGCGGGCTTTCCTGCGGCCACCGCTACGCGACCTGATCCCCGACAGTCACCCTACCGATGCGGTCGCGCAAGCCCCAGGGACACCGGCCAGTGTTCGCACTCGGTAAGATGCCGGCGCGGTGTTGACCTGTCGTCTGGTGCGGCGGGCAGACCTTGCGAAAGCTGAGGTTCGTGTCCCGGTTCGTGCGCCCCGAAGCATTCGGGGTGGTTCGGTGACCGTCGCGGTCCCGACGCGTCCGGGTCCCTCGATTGTCGGTAGGCGTCCGCTTCGCCAGCTGCTCGGCGCGTACGTCGCGCTTACGAAGCCGCGCATCATCGAGTTGCTGCTCGTCACCACGGTGCCAGCGATGATCCTCGCCCGGCGTGGGCTGCCGTCGCTGTGGTTGGTGCTGGCCACACTGGTCGGAGGTACGTTCGCCGCCGGCAGCGCCAACACGATCAACTGCTACGTCGATCGCGACATCGACAAGGTCATGCGCCGCACCTCGCGGCGTCCGCTCGCCCGTGCACTCGTGCGGCCGGCAGACGCGCTGCGCTTCGGCATCGCGCTCGGCGTCGCCGCAACCGTGCTGCTCGGCTTTACCGTCAACTGGCCGTCCGCCTTGCTCGCTGACGCAGCGATCCTGTTCTACGTCCTTGTGTACACGCTCGGACTCAAGCGCCGCACGCCCTCGAACATCGTGATCGGTGGCGCCGCCGGTTGCTTTCCGGTGCTCATCGGGTGGTCAGCCGTAACCGGGGGAGTCGGGTGGCCCGCGGTCGTTTTGTTCGGCGTGATCTTTGCCTGGACGCCGCCGCACTTTTGGGCATTGGCGATGAAATTTCGTGACGACTACGCCGCGGCCGGTGTGCCGATGCTTCCGGTCGTCGCCGACGTCACCACCGTGGCACGCAAGATCGTCGGGTACTCGTACGTAATGGTCGCCGTCTCGCTCGCGCTCGTGCCGGTCGGCCATGCGGGGCTGCCCTACCTCGGCGTCGCCGCGGTACTGGGCGGCTGGTTCCTGGTCGAGGCTCACCAGCTCTCGGCACGGGCCAAAGCGGGCGCCGACCCCAAGCCGATGCGGTTGTTCCACATGTCGATCACGTACCTGACGCTGCTCTTCGCGGCGGTCGCGTTGGGGCAGTTCGTCAGATAGATCAGTTCGTCAGGTAACTGAGGTCGTTCGCCGAGGCGCCGACGGTGAGGTCGGCGGCAGGTCCCGGACGCCCGTAGTACCACCCCTGACCGAGGTCGACGCCAAGCTTCACCAGCGCTGAGGCATCGGCCGCTGTTTCGATTCCTTCGGCGACGACGCGCGCTTCAGATCCGTGCGCGAACTCGACGAGGGCTCGCACCAACGTGCTCAGAACCGGATCGCGGCTAACGCCGTCGACCAACGTGCGGTCGATCTTGATCACGTCAGGCGTGGTCAACACGATGTGGCGAAGCGATGAAAAGCCGGCACCGACGTCGTCGATGGCCAGCCGCATACCGCCGGCTCGCAGCGGAGCCAGCACATCACGAAGTGCGTCGTAGTCGTCGACCCGGTCATGTTCGGACAGTTCGAGGAGGACGCGGTCGAGCCGAAACTCCGACAACAACTCGCCACAGCCGGGCAGCAGCAGCGTGGCCGATGAGACGTTCATCGCGACGTAGCCAGTAACCTCGTCGAGGTAGTCAGCGGCTCGGGCGAGCGCGAGCATCTCGAGTCGATGCCCTTGCCCAATGCTGTGCGCGTCGGCGAAGCACAGGTCGGGGGATCGTCCCCACTCCCGCGGGAAGCGGCTCAGAGCCTCGGCGCCTACCCGCGTACCGGTCGCGAGCTCGACAATCGGCTGCAGGACGACAGCCGGCCCGTTGCTCTGCAGGATCGGCGCCAGCCGGGCTTCGATCTCAGCAAACCGGGCGCCCTCGCGGACACCCGGCTCGATGATGACGGCCGCTGCGTGGGCGAGCACTTCCATCAGTGCCTTGTCGCGTTTGGTGAGTTCTTTGTCGGCGGTGAATCCGGCGGCGCAGAAGGTTCCGTACGTCGTCCCGTCGCTCAGAACCACTGGGACGGAGACGAAACTGCGAAGGCGCGGCCACTTGGCCGACGGCAGCTTCATCGCTCCGGGGAAGTCTTTGACGTTCGGCATTACGGACGGCAGCTTGCCGTCGAGTATTGCCTGGCAGAAGCTCGTTTCCTGAGGTTGTGTGTTGCCATCCTTGAAGAGCAAGGGCAGCACTGACTCGACGACTTCCAGGTGCTGGGTGACGCCGTCCATGCGGGTCAGGAACGACAGGCTCAAGTTCAACGAGTCGCGGGCAATGACCAGCAGGTCGGCGACCTGCCTCTCGGCGTCCGAGCGCTGTTTCGGCACACCGCCCTATCGACACGGAGGCGGCAGACCTCAAGGAAGCAGCGGCAGGTCGCGGGTCAGCTGGCGCGTCGCGACCAAGCGTCGACGGGGTCCTGGAGCAGCGGCTCGAAGGCGAGCTCGGCAGCTCCGAGGAGGCTGGAGTCCTCGCCAAGCCCGGGCTGGAGCAGCCGAACCTGAGCGCGACCGGCGAAGGTCGACATGGAGTCCATCTCGGACTTGATCCGGTCGCCGGTGAGAAAGAACAGGGAGGACAGCGGTCCGCCGAGGATCACGACGTCCGGGTTGAGGATGTTCACCAGGCTGGTCAGGCCGCGGGCGACCCAGACCGCAATGCTCTGAAGCCCTTCGAGCGCGCGCACCTCGCCGTGGCTGGCGGCCGCGAACACCTCAACCAGCGCGGAGCGCCCGCCGCCCGCTTCGCGTCCGCAGGCGACCAAGACCGCGTCCTCGCCAGCTTCGGTCTCGAAGCAGCCCCGACTCCCGCACCGACACGGTCGGCCATCGGGGTTCACCATCATGTGGCCGAGTTCGCCGCCGTA
>Ga0080027_10000153_pt1 | contig 30883 bp, 29 predicted proteins | sample OrgsoiDNA2013046_FD_70962 | JGI IMG/M metagenome (GOLD analysis project Ga0080027, IMG submission 70962) | Permafrost soil microbial communities from the Arctic, to analyse light accelerated degradation of dissolved organic matter (DOM) -... | ecosystem: Environmental > Terrestrial > Soil >... | reverse complement strand
CTTTGTCGGCGCGCCGGGAAAACAGGTCGACCCCGAGATTATTCGTGAAACCGACCCCGACATTCTGATCGCCGCCTGGTGCGGAGCCGGCGACCGTGTTCCTCTGGAAAAAATTGTCCAGCAGCGCGGCTGGAGCGAAATGCGTGCCGTCCGCAACGGGCGCGTTTACTGCATTCCGGACGAGTACCTCAACACCCCGGCATCCACGCTTCTGCAAGGCCTGCAGGCTCTCGCTACGGCCTTACACCCTACTATTTTTTCTGAATATGTCGCCCCTCGGTCCATCCGCTCCTTCCACTCGTCAGAATCGCCGCAAGAAAACTCCCGGTAATTTTTTTGACTGTGGTTTAATGGAACGGGATTCATCGGAACGCCATTCTAGTACCAGCACTACCTCCGGGCCGACGGTAGGCGCTCCAACGGTTTTCGCAAGTTCCTGTTGAGCAAAGGCACACATCGATGCGGGAAACCCCAGGCCGAATACGCCAAGTAGTCGCCGCGCTCATCCTGCGCGAAGGCAAGTTCCTGATCTGCCAGCGCACGCAGCACCAGCCCATGCCGCTAAAGTGGGAGTTCCCCGGCGGCAAAATCGAAACCGGCGAGCAGCCGCGCGACGCCCTGCGCCGTGAACTCGAGGAAGAAATCGGAATCGACGCCCGCATCGGCGACGAAGTCGCCCGCATCCAGCACGTCTACAAAACCGGCAGCGCCGTCGAACTGCGCTTCTTTTCCGTTCCGGAATACAAAAACGAAATCGAAAACAGAATCTTCCGCGACATCCAGTGGGTCGACCGCGCCAAACTCCCCGAGTACGACTTCCTCGACGCCGACCTGCAACTGGTCCGCGACCTCGCGGCGGGCAAGATACTTTAGACGGATACAGTCTTGTCTTTAATCATAAAGTCTCGTTTTTAATTAAGGTTTGTCATCCCGACCGGAGTAGTTGCTTCGCGAAGCGAATGAGGACTGGAGGGACCTGCTTTGAGCGGCGCTCGAGCCTCTGTCTCACTCAAACTGGGGGCACCTACTCAGGCTCTCTAACCTGTCCCAGTCGCGGTTCCCACGGCAAGAATCACGCTTAGTAGAATCGATATCCCAGCCGTGGCCCAAGCAATTACGTTGAACAGCCCTGTGTTCACATACTCGCCCATTAGTTCTTTCTTGTTGATCAGCAACAACATGAACACCAGAACAAACGGCAACACCATGCCGTTGACCACCTGCGAGCCAAGAATGATCTTCAACAACGGAAGCCCCGGAATCAAAATAACTCCAGCCCCGGTAACGATCAGAAATGTGTAAAACCAATAAAAAAACGGCGCCTCGCTGAATTTGTTATCCAGCCCAGACTCGAAACCAAGCCCCTCGCAAACGGTGTAGACAGTGGAAAGCGGCAGAATCGTGGCGGAAAACAGCGCGGCATTGAACAACCCGAGCGCAAACAGAATGAAGGCAAACTGCCCCGCCAAAGGCCGCAGCGCCTCAGCCGCATCCTTAGCATCACGAATGTTATGAAACCCGCTAGCAAACAACGTCGCGGCGCACGCCACAATAATGAACCACGCCACCACATCTGTAAAAATGCAGCCCACAATCACGTCCAGGCGGGAAGCTTTGTACTGCCGCTTGGTCACGCCCTTTTCCACAATCGATGCCTGCAAGTAGAACTGCATCCACGGCGCGATCGTCGTTCCTACCAGACCAATGACCGTGAAAATCGCGCCCTTTTCCTTGAACGATGCCAAAGTCGGAGGCTTCACCGTCGCCAGAAGAGAATGCGTCCAATCGGGATGCGCCAGGACCCCCGCCGCAATATAAGTGATGTAAAAGAACGATCCCGCGAGGAAGATCTTTTCCACGTTCTTCTGCGCACCCTTGATCACGAGCAGCCAAACAATCAAGGCGCAAATCGGAACGGTGATGTATTTGGAGAGGCCGAAAAGCTCCATGCTTCCGGCAATACCCGCGAACTCAGTGACAATATTTCCGAAATTCGTGATGACCAGCCCCAGCATCACGAACACCGTAATGCGCAGTCCATACTCCTCGCGAATCAGGTCGCTGAGACCCTTGCCGGTGACGGCCCCCATGCGCGCAACCATTTCCTGCACCACAATCAGCGCGACCGTAATCGGAATCATCGTCCAGAGCAGCGAGTACCCGAACTGTGCCCCAGCCTGCGAATAGGTGAAGATGCCGCCAGGGTCGTTGTCGACGTTCGCGGTAATAAATCCGGGCCCGAGGACCGAGAAGAGCACCAGGATTTGTATTTTCCAGCGCCGGAGCCATTTCATGATCGCCGTCTATGGACATGTAGGATTGCGTACCCGAACGGTCAGGATAACCGCGATGGGCAGATTCGGCTACTCGGAAAGTGCTTTCCCCAGAAAATCTCTGTCAGACCGCAGTGGAGGGAGCTGCTTTAAGAATCGACCTGCTTCAAGAATGGCCTAGCTTTAACTTTGTCATTCCGACCAACGGGAGGAATCTGCTCTTGTTCCTGAGAACTACCAGCTACCTAGATCCGGCTCCGCAAAAAGCTAATAATGTCGTCCGCGGTGATCACGCCAACCAGCATCTTCTGATCATCCACAACCGGCAGCGTCAGCAGGTTGTATTTGTCGAACAACTCCGCCACTTCATTCTCCTGCGTCTCCTGATGACAGGAAATGAGCGGTTCCGAAACCAAGGACAACAACGGCTGCGATCCGGGTGCCAGCACCAGATTCGCCAAGGGCACGGCGCCCACCAGCGTTCCGTGGGAATCGGTCAGGAAGATCGTGCTCACGGCGGCCGGGCCGCCTTCAAAAACACGCAATGTCGCAATTGCATCCGCCACAGTCCCATTGAACTCGGCCGAGAGGTAGTAGGTCGTCATGCGCCCGGCGGCAGTGTCCTCTGCAAACTCCAGAAGATCGCGCACCTCCTGCTGCTCTTCGGGCTGCATTTCCTTCAGAATCGCTTCGGAATGCTCGTCCGAAAGATCGCCCAGCAAGTCCGCCGCGGCGTCTGGGCTCATCTCCTCCATGATGTCCGCCACGCGGTCGGAATCCAGGGACTCGACAATCGCCCTCTGCAGCTTCGGCTCGACCTCTTCAAGCGCGTCCGCAGCAACCCCGTGGTCGAGCGTTTCGAACACCGCTTCCCGATCGTCCGGAGCCAGATCCTCGACAATGTCAGCAATGTCCGCCGGGTGCAGCTCCGCCAGGCGGTCATTCGAGATCTTCAGCTTCACCCGCCGCGCAGGGTCCGACTCAATCAGATCGACAAATTCCCACGGGATCGCCCGGGGCGGAATCCGGCGCAGCAGCGAACGCAGAGCCGCATGCGGCACCGCTCCCTGAAGCAACCGGCGAATCGCCCCACGGGCTCCCACATCCACCGACGCAATCTTCAGTACGTTGTGATGGTCGGAAACATCGCGGTAGAGGTCCACATCGTTAACCCGGACCACTTTCCGTCCGTGGACGTCAATCACCTGCTGATCCAGCAGGTCGCGCTCCAGCAGAAGCATGCCCTCGCTGCCATCCAGTATCTGCCAGTCGGCAAAGGCCTTCGTGGTCTTAACCCCGCCATTGAAGGCCGAAATTGAGGAATAGGGCACGAGACGGTCGCCCGACCGGGTCTTGACGATGACGGCCGACACCCGGGAGAGGTCGTCCTGAGGCGAAATCGCGACTTCGCGCACGCGACCGCTGGCCGTCCCGTCCGCATCATAGACGGGTGCGCCTAACAGTTCGGTCAGGGTCATGCCTGTCATCGGATTCCCCTTCGTATCCTCTTTCCGATGGTCAGCATACCGAAAGCTGTGCAAGGGAAGCCACAGAAACCTCGATAGGATCTCCGATTTTTATGCTTCCTTTCCGCTCCGTCGCGGTCTCGGCACGAGTTTCGTTGACTTTTCCGCGCGTCAAAGGCAAACTTCTTGCTTCTCCCTCCGGACGAGGGACCGGCCCGGCGGGTTCCTGGCCAGTCTTGAGGCAGCGGCAGGCGAGGCGAAGTCTCGAATCTGAAGCCCGAATTTGAAGTCCGACTCCGAAGCCTGACACATGACCGTCAAACAAGTCTCCTACACGTTCGAATCAACCTTGGAGACGATCAACCATGCCGAAGAGCAGGCCACCAAAGTCGCGACGGCTGCTGGCTTCAGTGAAGATGACATAATGAGCATCGCCATGGCCGTACGCGAGGCTGCGGTCAACGCCGTATTGCACGGCAATGCCTACGATCCCGGGAAGAAAGTAACGCTGGCGTTCGATACGGGCGATAAGGATTTGACGATCATTGTGCGCGATCAGGGCAAGGGCCTAGATGTTGAATCCATCCCCGACCCACTCGCGCCCGAGAATTTGTTGAAGCAGTCAGGACGGGGCATTTTTCTCATGCGTTCGTTGATGGACGAGGTCGATATCAAGGCCTCGGCGACAGGTACCGAAGTCAAACTTATTAAGCACTTCCCCGGCAACGCCGCGGATTCACAGGAGGCTTCTCAGTGAGCATGAAGGTCAGCACACGGCAGGTAGATAGCGTTACGGTAATGGACTTGAGCGGACGAATCACACTCGGCGAAGGCAGCGTGGTCCTGCGCGACGCGGTGCGCGAGTTGCTCTCCAAAGGCAACAAGAAGATCCTGGCGAACCTAGCGGACGTGAACTACATCGATAGCTCGGGCATCGGCGAACTGGTCAGCGCCTTCACAACGGTCAAGAACCAGGGTGGCGAACTGAAGCTCCTGAACCTCACCAAAAAGGTTCACGACCTGCTGCAAATCACCAAGCTCTACACCGTCTTCGATGTGAAAGACAACGAAGCCGCAGCGATCAAGTCGTTCAGCTAGAACTGTCCCCACTGTCATCCCCGGATTAGCGCTGTCATCCCGACCGTAGCCGTTGCTTCGCAAAGCGAAGCAACGGCGCAGTGGAGGGACCCGCTTCTCGTCCCGGGACCACTTCCGGCCTCCCTCCCCAACCGCCTTCAAATTACCAAATCACATATTCCCAAATTACAAATCCGCCAACCCTCTTTCGTTGACTTGCTCCCGCCCCACGACCCCGTAGAATGGCTTCATGCGCATTCCCCGCTTAGACCGCTCTCAGGTTGACTCCGCCACCGCCGAAATCTTCGACACGTACCAGAAAGAACGCGGTAACGTGCCCAACATGTTCCGCACGGCGGCGCACCGGCCAGAAATTCTGCGCACCATGATCGCCCATTTCCGCGCCGTAGTGTCCACCGGCACCGTTCCCGCAAAGTTAAAAGAACTCGTTATCGTCCGCACTTCGCAGATCAACCGCTGCGAATATTGACTGGCCTCCCACACCGTCTTGGCAAGACGGCACGGCTGGAGCGACGACCAGATCGAGCATCTGGCAGATTTTGAGAACCGGGACGACTTTACCGCGGCCGAAAAAGCCGCGCTGCGGCTCTCAGAAAAAATGACCACCGACCCCCACAACTTCGACGACCAACAATGGGCCGAACTCCGCCGCCACTTCGACGAAGGCGAAATCATCGAACTCGCCGCCTCCATCGGTCTCTTCAACTATTTCAACCGCTTTAACGACGTATTGAAAATGGAACCAACGAAGTAGTTCTCAACTGCGCAGTCCGCTACACCGCAGGCCGCACAAATTACATTTGTCATCCCGACCGGAGCAGTTGCTCCGCGAAGCGAAGCAACTGCGATCAGAACCCGGGCCCCAGTCCCCTCTTGGGAGGCGACTATGTACAACCGTAGAAACGGTATCCGGGCCCTTGTTTCTCTCCTAACAATTTTCCTGGCGCTAACTCTCCCATCCTCAGCCAAACACCCCAAACCCGCCGAACCAACCGGTGAATGTTCCCCTTCACGGAAGCCAAAAAACACATCGGCCAGAAATCCTGCATCCGAGGCCAAGTCTTACGCGTGGAACACAACGCCGAAGGCATGACTTACCTGAACTTCTGTGAAGATTCCTGCGCCTGCCCATTCAACGTGGTCATTTTCGCCGACGACCAGCATCACGTCGGATCCCTGCAATCGCAGGTAGGAAGCACCATCGAAATCCATGGCAAAGTCCGCGACTACGACGGCCACGCCGAAATCGTCCTCCAGGACTCCGCCCAGCTAGGCGGGGGATTCAAACACCTTCCACCCGCACCCAAGGAATTCGACGTGGAACAACAAGGCAAGTTCTCCCCCGGCACCTTCCACGCCCCCAAGAACCAAAAAGCCACGCGCAAGAAAGCCAAGCTCCCCACGACCATCGACGTTGAAGATGGATTCGACGAATGAAAAAGGGCATTGGTAATTTGTAATTTCTAAATTTACAAATTACAAATTACCAAATTACAAATGCCCTACACCAACCCTTTCCGCAACTCCTCCAGCGGATACTTCGTCCCTCGCCAGGTCACGCCACCATCGCGCAAAGTGACGACCATCGACCGCAGCAGCGCATAGTTAAACAACAACGTGCTGACAGGATGCAAAAGGAAGTAGTAGGGCGCAATCTTAGTCCGCAACGACATCCCCGCATAAATCGCAAACATTGACACCAAAGCCAGCGCATACCCCGCACGGCTCCAACCCGACGCAAACCAAACCCCCACAAACGGCCCAAGATTCAGAAACAACAGCGCCACCGCCGTAGCCACCGTCCGCCACCACTGAAACGACATCACGGCAAAGAAATTCTTGGTGAAGTTGTTGATCACGCCCAGCGCACCCTGGGCCCAGTGAATCGAAAGCAATCCTTCTCCAAAAACAACTCTCTGCGCCAAGCCGGCGTTCTTGACGACTTTCCCCAGCTTCATATCGTCCAGCACTTCCATCCTCAGCGCCTGATAAGTCCCGACTGTCTCGTAAGCCTCGCGGCGAATCAGATTGAAGGCTCCAACTCCCATATGATCCTTTGCTTTCGGGTCGGCTACCTTCCACGGACGATGCCCAAACGCAAACAGCGTCTGAAAGAATGCGATCATCATTCGCTCGCCAGGAGATTTCATAACGAGAGTCGGAAAAACAACAAGATGGTCAGTATGTTCTGATTCAGCGTAAGCCAGGGTACGCCGCAAGGTATCCGGCCGGAAAAACACATCCGCATCGGTGAAAAGCAGCCAATCCCCAGTAGCCTGCCGTCCGGCGGTCCACATGGCGTGTGTCTTCCCCAACCAGCGCTCCGGCAGCCCTGTAATGTGCAAAATTTTCAATCGTCCCGAGGCCGATGCGGAGGCGGCAACTTCATCCATCCGTTCCCCAGTTTTATCTGTGGAACGGTCGTCCACCGCCAGCACTTCGTAATTTGGATAATCCAGCGCCAGCAACCCGCGCAGTACGCCTGCGATAGTGCCTTCCTCATCCCTGGCAGGAACAATGACGCTCACCCGGGGGAAACTGACATTCGCATCTGCCCACTCCGGTTTGGCGATATCCGCGACTTTAGGCATTCCCAGCCCCGCGTCCACCACCCGCGAGAACCACGCCGCTCCCAGCACACCACCAGTGATCCAGTGGAACAGGCTCATGTGGCAACTGTCTCGACGGAACTCGACGATTGCGGATGCGGCGCGAAGCGCATGCCATACAACAGCACCGCCGTCGCCAGCCCCAGGCCCACAGCCGTACTACTCAGCGCAATGTGCAGCGGGTAGCGATCCGCCAGCCGCCCAATGATCCAGGAAGACGGTACATCTCCCAGGAGATGGATCATCACAATGTTCAGCGCTAAAGCGAAGGCCCGTATGTGCGGCCCCACCGCGTTGATCAGGGCTGCGTTCAAGGGCGACGTATTGAAAAGAAGCAGGAAGCCGCCGAGCAGAATTCCGAGGAACATGGGAATGCCAGAAGAGTGCAGCGCAAACAACATCACCGGGATTCCCAGTCCCAGCGTGATCGCCGAAACCAGATAGTACGCGCCCTTGTAGCGCGGAAGGAGCTTATCCCCCGCCCAGCCGCCCAGCAGCGACGCCACAATTCCATCAAACAAAAGAATCAATCCGAAGATGGTTCCCGCCATGCCAACCGAATATCCGCGTTCCCGCACTAGAAACGTCGGCATCCAGATCGAAATGCCGCCCAGAGCGAATGTCATGAAACCCATACCGAAAGTCGCCGTCCAGAAAGCCTTGTTCCGAAGCAGCCCACCGAAAGACTTGCGCTCGATCGTTTCCGGAATCGTATCCTGAATTCCACGCGGAACCTCCGGCAGAAACGCGATCGCTAACACTAGTAGCAACCCCGGCGCCCCCGCAAGATAGAACGGCGCGCGCCACCCATGCGCCCCTCCCACCACCCCGCCCACGATGTACCCCAGCGCCGCGCCCACCGGAAGAGCTAAATAGAAAATCCCGAGAATGCGTCCCCGTTTGGCTTCCGGGAACAGATCCGCCACAATCGTCGGAGCAATGATTCCAAAGCTCGCTTCCCCAATTCCCACAATCGTGTGCCGGATCAGCAGCGTGCTGTAGCTATGCGTGACGGCAGTCAACAGCGTGGCGACACTCCACAGAGCCCCGCCGGCTACGACAATCCATTTTCGCGAGAAGCGGTCGGCCAACGGACCCACTGCCGGCGCCGCCAGCACGTAACACCAGATAAAGGCTGTCGTCACTAGCCCGATCTTTTCGCTGCTGATGTGAAACTCATCTTGAATCTGCGTCTGCACCGCAGGCAAGATATAGCGGTCCAGGTAGTTCAGCAAATTGAGCGCAGTCAGAAGAAAGAGCGCGGTGCGTGGGTAATACTTGCTGGTATCCATTGGAATGCGCTACCGAGAGCGCTTCCCCCGAGGCCGCGGCCAGCGCGCCACCACCCGTGTAGCGATCCCCCCACGAGGCCGGAAATCCCCTTCCACTTCGGCCGAGACGGGTTTCGCATGCAGGACCACGTCTTCCAATACCTGATTCACAATGTTCTCCTGAAAAATCCCCAGGTTCCGGTAAGCCAGCAAATATTCCTTCAACGATTTCAGCTCCAGGCAAAGCTTATCCGGAACATACCGGATACAAAGCTCGCCGAAATCCGGCAGCCCGGTCTTCGGGCACACCGAAGTAAACTCCGGCACATCCACTACGATCTCGTAAGCTGAAAACTGATTCGGCCAGGTCTCAATTTCAGGAAACTTTGCATCCAACCCGGATTTTGCATGGTCCGCAGTGTAGCGTGGAGTCTTAGGCATCGACCCTCATTCTAAACAGCCCACCCTTCCAGCGCCAAACCCGGCTTACATCCCGGACACAAAATCTGCATCCAATCGGGAGACGCCGCGTTTGCTATGTTCGATTTCACTGCGGAATGGTAACTTAGGAGCTGCAATTTTAGACCAATCCGTTTGAATACAAACGCCTTGAATACAAAAGCCCAACCCAGCAATGGCGGCCGATGGCCGCTTCTCATCGCGGCCCTGCTCATCGTGATATTGGTCTATGCCTTCTCGGACCGGAAGGGCACGTTGCCCGTGCGCGCCGCATCCGTGGAACGCGGCACCCTCCGCAGCCAGATCTCCACCAACGGCAAGGTCGAGCCCGTCAGGAACTTCGAAGCCCGAGCCCTTACCGCAGCTACCGTCCGGCACGTCTTTGTCCATGAAGGCGACCACGTCAGGAAAGGCCAGTTGCTGCTGCAACTGGAAGACGCCGACGCCCGCACACAGGCCGCCCACGCGACCGCCCAGCTTCGTTCCGCCGAGGCCGAAGAAAGTGCCATGAAGAACGGCGGCACGCATGAGGAAGTCGTGACCACCCAGGCTGAGCTTGCGAAAGCTAACAGCGATCGTGACACCGCCCAGCGCCATCTCGACGCCATCCGTCGCTTGAACGAGAAAGGCGACGCATCGCTTGGAGAAGTGCGCGACGCGGAGAACCAACTCGCCCGCGCCACCACGCAAGTAACTTTGCTCCAGGAAAAACTAAAGAATCGCTACTCCGCTTCCGAGGTGGCGCGAGTCCAGGCTCAGGCATTCGAAGCCCGCGCTTCCGTCGCAGCCGCCGGCAGTATGCTGGCGAAATCCAATATTCGAGCGCCGCAAAACGGAATCGTCTACGCACTCCCGGTTCGCGAAGGCACCTTTGTCAACGCCGGAGACCTCCTCCTCGAAGAAGCCGATCTCTCCAAGGTCCTGATCCGCGCTTTTGTTGACGAACCCGACGTGGCCCGGCTGCACCTCGGCCAGCGAATTGAAATCTCCTGGGATGCCCTGCCCGGTCGCACATGGCAAGGCGAAGTCACAGTCGTGCCGGCCTCTCTACACCTCCTGGGCACGCGCAACGTCGGAGAACTCACCAGCATCACAGACAACAAAGATCTGGCCTTGCTGCCCAACGTGAACGTCGGGGTCGCTATTGTGACTGCGGAACATCGGGATACGCTCTACGTCCCACGAGAGGCTCTTCGGCAGGACCACGACGGTCAGCCCTACGTTTTCGATGTCGCAGGCGGCTCGCTCAAACGTCGCGACGTCACGACAGCTATCGCCACACTCACGCAGATGGAAGTTCAAGGCATTCCCGAGAAAACGCAGGTCGCTCTAGCGACCACCAATGGCAAGCCCCTGGTCGATGGCGCGCTCGTCAAAGTGGTGAACTAGCGTGGCCCTCCGCATGGGACTTCGTCCGTTCGCACTGCTCTGTGCGACATGCAGTGTTCTCATTGCCTCCGCGACCGCGCAATCGCCTGAGACGTTGCTGGCAGAAGGCAAATCCGACGCCGCCATCACCGTCCTGAAAGCTCGCGTCGCCTCGTCACCCAGCGACGCCGAAGCCTACAACCTTCTCGGGCGCTCCTACTACTCGATTCAGGATTGGGACCACGCCATCTCAGCAGGAGAAAAGGCCGTCGGCTTGTCGCCCGACAAAAGCAATTACCATCTCTGGCTCGGCCGCGCCTATGGGGAGAAGGCCGACGCTTCCAGTTTTTTCTCGGCCGCCGGGCTCGCCAAGAAAGTTCGCGCTTCGTTCGAACGGGCTGTCGAGCTCGATCCCTCCAATGTCCCAGCCAGATCCGACCTCGCCGAGTTCTACATCGAAGCCCCGGGCATCATGGGCGGCGGCCCCGATAAAGCTCGCGCGCAAGCCGACGCTATGCTGAAAATTGCCCCGGCCAAGGCCCATTGGGTCCTGGGCCGCCTGGCGGAAAAAAACAAAGACACCGCCGCTGCCGAACGCGAATTCAAAGCCGCTCTCGATGCCACCCATGGCGGCGCCGAAGGCTGGCTCGACCTCGCCATCTTTTACCGTCGCGCCGGACGCATGGCGGATCTCGACAATGCCATGGAAAAACTCAACACCGCTCAGGTGAAGAACCCGGACGTTCTGGTCGACGCCGCGATCACTCTTCTACGCTCGGAACACAACCTTCCCCTTGCCGCCCAGCTCCTCAAGCGTTACCTGGCCGGAAAGACGGTGGAAGAAGCCCCCGCGTTTCGGGCCCACACTTTTCTAGGTACCGTATACGAAAAGCAGGGAGACAAGAAGTCCGCAGCCAGCGAATTCCAGGCAGCCCTAGCGTTAGCCGCTACCTACAGACCAGCCCGTGAAGGCTTGAAACGCGTCGGCGCATAGTGGAGTCTAACTTGATCTGCCATCCCAACCCAAACTTGATTTGTCATCCCGACCAACGGGAGGGATCTGCAGTTTCCTTCAGCAACGTGCCATTCCGCCAGGCGGAGTGGAGCGAATCTGCTTTTGCGAGAACCGACCTAGGGAGCGCAGGCCTCCCGACCGCGCGCAAGAATAAAGCCCATGGCGTCAGCCATGGGTAGAATGCAATAGACCCACAGCCCCGGAGGGGCGAAAGAGCATTTTCTTCAACAACGTGAAAACCCAATCTAGCCCGAAAAAGACCAAGGCAGCTATGCTAGGCATCCTCGTCTTCGCGGCCACACTCCTTCCCGCCGAGACCCTAACCCTCCGCCACGCTGTCGAACTCGCCCTAACTCACGGAACCACCACCGCGATTGCCGACGCCGAGGAACGCAAAGCCGATGCCGCTTTCCGCGAGGCCAGGAACAGCTACATGCCTCTCTTTGTGGTTGGGTCCGCCCTGGGCAAGTCGTGGGGGTTTCCCTTAACACTCGAAGGCGCAGCGCCTTCCATCGTGAACTTCAATACGCAGGCCACGTTGTTCAATCCAGCTTTGCAACAGGCCATGCGCGCCGCCCGCGCCGAAATTCACGCCGCCGAACTCTCCGGCAAAGATCGCCGCGCCCAGGTGATTCAAGCAACCGCGCTCAACTACCTCGAACTCGCCCAATGGGAAAAGCAGATCGAGCAATTACAAAAAGACGCCGCCGATTCGCAAAAAATGGAAAGCGCGGTCCAGGACCGCATCCATGAAGGCGTCGATAGCGCGCTCGAAAGCAGCAAAGCCAAACTCGTCACGGCGCGCATCCGCCTCCGCCTCGCACAGGCCCAAGGCTCCGCCGATGTCCTCCGACTCAAGCTCTCCCGTCTCACCGGCGTGCCCGAACTGAATCTGCAAACCGCGCCCGATTCCATCCCCGCCTTACCCGCGGACACGCCCGATCCCAAGATCACCTCCCACGCCGGCGACAATCCCGCCGTCGCCAGCGCCGAAGAACATGCCCGCGCTCAATACCTTCGCGCCAAATCTGAGCATCGCGCCCTCTGGCCTTCGGTGGATTTCGCCGGACAGTATTCGCGGTTGTCTAAGTACAACAACTACGATCAATTCTTCACGACTTATCAAGCCAACAACGGCAGCCTTGGAGCCGTCATGCGCTTCCCTGTTTTCAATTTCTCCCAACGTGCCCGCGCCCAGGGCGCAGACGCCGACGCCCTCAAAGCCAAGAAAGAAGCCGAGGCCGCCAAAGATCAAGTCTCCACCGAACTCCTCCAGCTCCAGCGCGCCGTGCAACAGCTCACCGCCGCCCGCGACGTTGCAGAACTGGAATACCAAATCTCCCAGTCCCAACTCGAAGCCGTCAACATCCGCGTCCAGTCCTCCTCCGCCACCTTTCACGATCTAGAAGACGCCCGCACTCAAACCCGCGAGCACCGCGACCAATTCCTGGACGCCGACCTGCAATACAACCGCGCCCGCATCGGCCTCCTCCGCCTGACCGGAGGCCTCGAAACCTGGGCTTTGGGGAAATAACCTCCGTAATCGCGGGCGCCGTCCCGCAAACACTCACGTGGGGACGGCCACCCTCGGCCGTCCAGCGGAGCGAAGCTCCGCTAAAGCACTCCATCCACGCCCCATAACTCCCATTCGCTGCATCAAATAGGGCATTAGGCGGGATTGGGTTCGCCCCAACTGCCAAGGCGAATAGACTACGAAGATTGGCAGACCATGTACCGGGCAGAACTCCGCCCCGAACCGCTCTACCACAGTGCTAAAATAGAGAATCACTCCTATGCCTTTGAAAACATTACTACTCAACCCCCCTTCGTTTGAAAACTTCGACGGCGGCGCAGCCTCGCGCTGGCCAGCCACCCGTGAAATCGAGTCCTACTGGTACCCCGTCTGGCTCGCCTACCCCGCCGGCCAGCTCGAAGGCTCGCGCCTCCTCGATGCCCCCTCGCACCACGTCTCTCCCGAGGAGACCATTGAGATCGCGAAAAACTACGAATTCTTAGTCCTCTTCACCAGCACCCCAGGCTACCCCGGAGACATCCTCCTGGCCGCCGCCGTCAAGAAAGCCAACCCCACCATCAAGGTCGCCTTCGTCGGCCCGCACGTCAGCGTCCTCCCCGAGCGCACGCTCCGCGAGGCCCCAGCCATCGACTTCGTCTGCCGCAAGGAATTCGATACCTCCGTCGTCGAATTCGCCAACGGCAAGCCGCTCAAAGATATTCTCGGCGTTTCGTTCCTAGAGAACGGCGTGGTAGTCCACACCCCCGACGCCCCGCAAATCGAAAACCTCGATGCCCTTCCGCACGTGACGGACGTATACAAGCGCGATCTCGACGTGACCAAGTACAACGTCCCGTTCCTGCTGCATCCGTATGTAGCCCTCTATAGCACGCGCGGATGTCCCGCCCAATGCACCTTTTGCCTGTGGCCGCAAACGCTAATGGGCCATGCGTGGAGAAAGCGCTCTACAGACGACGTAGCCGCCGAAATGGCGCAAGCCAAAAAGTATTGGCCCGAAGTCAAAGAATTCTTTTTCGACGACGACACCTTCAATATCCAGAAGGCCCGCACCGTCGAACTTTGCGCCAAGCTCAAGCCGTTAGGGCTAACCTGGTCCTGCACGTCTCGCGTAACCACCGATTTTGAAACACTCAAAGCCATGCGCGAAGCGGGATGCCGCCTGTTAATCGTTGGCTTCGAATCCGGCGATCCGCAGATTCTCAAGAACATCAAGAAGGGCGCCACGGTCGAACGCGCCAAGCAATTCACCAAGGATTGCCACAAGCTAGGCCTCACCATTCACGGCGACTTCATCCTCGGCCTCCCCGGCGAAACGCACGAGACCATCCGCCGCACCATCAACTTCGCCAAAGAACTCGACGTCGAAACCATCCAAGTCTCGGTTGCCCACGCTTATCCCGGCACCGAACTCTACGATTTCGCCGTCAAGAATGGCTTCATGGTCGGCGACCACAAAATGGTCGACGAAGGCGGCCACCAGATGGCCCAAATCCAATACCCCGGCCTTCCTGCCGACGACCTCATGGAAGCCGTCCACCACTTCTACGACGAATACTACTTCCGCCCCAAAGCCGCGTTCCGAATCCTATACAAAGCCGCCTGGACCAGCGCCGACCGCAAGCGCCTCTACCACGAAGCCAAAAGCTTCCTAAAACTCCGCGCCCAACGCAACAAATGGGTCAAGGACAAGCGCGCCGCCGCGACGACTCCGTCACCAGAGGCTGTCAACGCATAAACTCAGTCGGGTGCCCCACTCAAGCCCTCTTTTGGCTTGGGTGGGGTTCTTGGTCTGGCGCACTGTGGAATTCGAATCCGCGCGTGATTCACATGTTGGCTTTTGGGCGGCGCAGGGCTTCAGCCCTGCGATTGTCCCAGCCCTTGGAGCGGCTTTTAGCCGCTGAGGTATAAGGTTTAGAAACACCACAACACATTTATGGAACAGGTCTTAGGTTCTCAGTGAACCCAGCCAAATACTTCGCCCTGCTAGGCATCGCCGCTTTCGGAGCCATCGGCGACACCCTCCTGGCCCGCGGCATGAAAACCTTCGGCTCCGTAGCCCCCAGCCAAATCACCCACATCTTCGCCGCGGTCCTAAACCCCTACGTCTTCCTAGGAATTTTCTTTTTGCTAGCTTTCATGTCGACATACCTCTCAGCCCTCTCCTGGGCCGACCTAACCTACGTCCTCCCAGCGACCGCCTTCAGTTACGTCTTTATCGCCCTCATTGCCAGATTCTTCCTCCACGAACACATCAGTCCCATCCGCTGGCTAGGAGTCCTCCTCATCACAGCAGGAGTCGGCTTCGTAGCAGGCAGCCCGGAGTCGAGCACACCTAAAGAACCTAGCCGAGCCGGGGCACAACCATGAATCACTTCTACGCCTGGCTAGGCGTCTTCCTAATCGTAGTAACCTCAACCGCCGGCGACTGCCTCCTGGCCCGAGCCATGAAGCGAGTAGGAGACCTGGGCGCTCCCCGCCGTCAAGGCGGCCTGGGACAAACTATCCTCCGCGTCCTACTCACCCCGTCCCTCATGATAGGCATCTGCTTTATGGCCCTCAGCTTCTTCAGCCTGCTCTTCGCCCTGTCCTGGGGAGACGTCAGCATGGTAGGCCCAGCATCCGCCTCGTTGACGTTCGTAGCTAACGCCTTCGCCGCCAAGCTCTTCCTTCACGAAAAAGTAGACCGCCGCCGCTGGGCCGCTGCGGTCTTCGTAGCCGCAGGCGTTTTCCTTCTAGCCGGATAGTTCCACGTGGGGACGGCCGCCCTCGGCCGTCCAGCGGAGCAAAGCTCCCCTAGCCCTAACTCACCAACGGCAAAACCCTAACCCGCTTCCGAGTAGCCGCATAAATCGCATTCCCCAAAGCCGGAGCCACCGGGGGCACCGGAGGCTCTCCAGCCCCAGTAGGCGTCTCCGCGCTCTTCACAAAATAAGCCTCCACAACAGGCACCTCCGACATCCGCAAAGGCGCATATCCATCAAAATTCTCCTCCACCACGCGCCCTTTATCGACAGTGATCTGCGCCCGCAAGGCATTCGCCAAAGCAAACACCGTCCCTCCCTGCTGTTGCTGTTCCAAAATCGCAGGATTCACCACCTGCCCGCAATCCAACGCCGTTACCACCCGTTCCACCTTGGGCTTGCCCTTCGCCATCGAAATCTCCACCACGCAAGCCGCATAAGAACTAAAACACCCAAAGCAGGCAATCCCCTGATGCCGTCCGGCCGCCGCCTTCCCCCACCCAGCCTTCTCCGCAGCCAGTTGCAACACCCCGCGCATCCGCGCCGTCTGCCAAACCGTCTGGAAAAACTTGATCTCCTCATCCTTCGCCAGCATCTGCAGCCGAAACGCCAGCGGATCCTTACCCGCCGCCGCCGCCATCTCATCCACAAAGCTCTCACTGGCAAACGCCGTATCCAGTGCATACACCGACCGCATAAACGCAATCGGCACCGGAGTCTCCGCGCGCACAAACTCCACCAGCGCATTCGGCACCGAGTAGATCAACGAAGCCTCGTCTTTCAAATCCGGATCAACCCCATCTTCCAGCGCAATCCCATGCTGCAAATTGATCGACGGCGCAATCGTCCGATGCACCAAACTCACCGCCTGCCCATGTCCATCCAACACCGCTCTCAGCTTGTGCAACGTCGCCGGACGATACGGCGAGTTCTGCATATCATCCTCCCGCGTCCAAATCACTTTCACCGGCCCGCTGCACGCCTTCGAAACCAGCGCCGCCTCGACACCGTAGTCGTGTTCCAGCCGCCGCCCAAAACCACCGCCCATCAGCGTCACGTGCAAGGTCACCTGCGTCACGTCCACGCCAAGCGCGTCCGCAATCGCCTTCTGGCAATCCTGCGGGTCTTGCGTCGGAGCCCACACCTCGCACTTCCCGCCCCGGAAAGACGCCGTGCAATTCCCCGGCTCCATCGGAGCATGCGCCATCAAAGGCGTCTCATACGTCGCCTCGATCTTCCGGCCCTTCGCCTTCGCAACGTCTCCGCGCGAATACAGCGTGACCCCTTTCCCCGACGAAGCCTGCCGCATCGATTGCATAATCTTCGCTGAGGTCAGCCCGGTATTTGGACCCTCGTCCCACTGCACCTTCAGCGCCTTGCGACCCTGCATCGCACCCCAGACGCTATCCGCGACCACAGCCACTGCCGAATCCCCGATCTTCCCGACAAAACTGACGCCGGCGATCTTCTTCGCATCGCCGTCATCGAAACTGGCGACCTTGCCACCAATCACCGGGCATCGCGCCAGCAGCGCATACTTCATGTTCGGGATGCACACATCAATGCCAAACTCCGCCGCCCCCCGCACCTTGGCAGGCGTATCGATCCGCGCCACCCGCGTGCCCACCAACCGGTAATCCCCGGCCTGTTTCAAAGGCGGATCAGCCGGCACAGCTTGTTTCCCCGCTTTATCCGCCAGCTCGCCATACGAAAGCCGGTTCTGGGACCCAGCATGCACAACCGCCCCCATCTCTGCTTTGCAGGCAGAAACCTCCACGCCCCACTCCTGCGCCGCAGCCGCCACCAGCATCAGGCGCGCCGCCGCCCCAGCTTTTCTCATCGGGTCCCAGGTCGAACTCACGCTAGCGCTCCCGCCCGTTTGTTGCGAGCCATACAACGTGCTAGCCCCCACCTGCTCAATCGCGATCGTCTTCCAATCTGCCTCCAACTCTTCCGCAAGAATCATCGGCAGTGCCGTCCGAATCCCCTGCCCCATTTCCGACCGCGGAACCATGACGGTGATCTTGTTGTCCGAAGAAATCTTCAAATACGCATTCGGTGCAAACGGCCCCCCGCCCGACTCGCTGCGGCACCCCGGCAAGTAAAACGCCACCACCAACCCAGCCCCCGCCGCCGCTCCACGCGCAAAAAACTCCCGCCGCGATACCGGGCTCATCGCTCACCTCCTGCAACGTCAGAACTTTGCCCGGCCGCCCGATGAATCGCCTTCCGTATCCGGTGATACGTCCCGCACCGGCAAAGATTCCCATCCATCGCATTCGTTATCTCGTCATCCGAAGGATGCGGCTTCTTCGCCAGCAGCGCAGCCGCCTGCATGATCTGCCCCACCTGACAGTACCCGCACTGCGGCACTTCCTCATCAATCCAGGCCTGCTGCAGGGGATGCAGCCCGCCACTCCCCGACGCCGCCCCCAACCCCTCAATCGTAGTAATCTGCTTCCCCACCGCCTGCGAAACCAGCGTCTGGCACGACCGCCGCGCGGCCCCATCCACTAGCACCGTACAAGCCCCGCACAACCCCGCTCCACACCCAAACTTCGTCCCCGTCATCGCCAGCGTATCGCGCAAAACCCAAAGCAACGGCGTATTCCCCGCAACATCAACCTTGCGATCCCCACCATTCACTCGCAGCGCAAATTCAGCCATGGATCGTCCTCGAAGCTAGATTGGGTGACTAAGCAATATGTCAGGAAGAATCAGCAAGCGCAAGGGCATCTTGAGCCTGTGTAGTCGCGGGCGCTCCCACCCGCGTGGTCTTGTCTGAGCAACAATCGCCTGGCGACGGGCCGCCCTCGGCCGTCGGAAATAGTCGGAGAAGTCGGGGTGCCCCGTCCCCCTGTCCGCGTTCTTTGCGGACAGAACGGGGATTCACAACTCAACTCAAACGCTACTCACCCCCACAGGCATGGTCGACGATGAGGTACAATTCCTCCAACCGCTCGTGGGGATCCCTCTCAGACGCATAGCGTCTCCCCGACCTTCCGCTGAGGTTTCTATTTTCGAGGTTCCATTTCTGGAGGAGAGACACGTATGAAAACCAACACGAAACCCTTAGCTCGCATTCTCACAGTAATCGCGATTCTGGCTGGAACCGCCATCTCAGCCGCCGCCCAAACCTACACAACTTTCGACGCCGACCCGCACGCCACCTTCCCCCACCGCATCGACTCCACCGGTCGAATTGTAGGTACCGTCCTGTCCGCCAGCCAGGTCTATGGCGGGTTCGTCCGCAACGCCGACGGCAGCATCGTCTTAATCAACGTTCCAGCAGGCATCTCCACCGACTTCGTGACCTTTGCTGCCTCCGGTCAAGTCGCCGGAAGCTACACCGACTCTACCTACGCGCAACACGGCTTCTCCGGACCCGCCGGAGGACCTTACACCACGTTCGACGTAACCGGCTCAAAATCAACCTCGGTCTCTGGCGCCAACTCCGGCGGCCAAACTGTAGGCATATGGATGGATTCCGCCAGCGCATGGCACGGCTTCTTGCGAAGCTCAACCGGCACAGTCACAAACCTGAACGCACGCGGAGCCGCCACCACCACTCCCGGAGCCATCAACACATCGGGCCAGATCGCCGGCATCTACACCGATGCCTCCGGCGTCCAGCACGGCTTCCTGCGGAGTTCCACCGGCACATACACAACCTTCAATTTTCCGACCGGCTCCTCGGGAGCTTTTGTCAGCATGAACGACGCAGGCCAAATTGCCGGCTCGTATCGCACCACTGATGCCGTCTACCACGGCTTCTTGCGCGATACGAACGGCACCTTCACGTCCTTCACCCTACCAGGCACGCAAACCCTCGTGAATGACATCAACCAGGGCGGTTCCATCGTCGGACAGTTCGGGCCCTACAGAAAACCCCATCATGGATTCCTGCGACGCCCCGATGGGACCACGGTCACACTGGACCATCCCGGCGCAACACTCACCACCAGCGGAGATTGCATCAACCAATCCGGCACCATCGCAGGTCACTACCAGATCAGCACCACCAACACGGTAGACCACGGCTTCATCGTCACCGGAGTGCACTAACCAGCGACTGGCAAACGTGCCGGGTGCCACGTCTTTGTCGCGTTCTATGCGACAGGGCCGGATTGGAAACGCTCGTGTGGCGCCGGCGCCCCCGTGGTCTTGCTTGAGCAACGATTGCGCGGCGGCGGCCGTCCCCGGCCGCCGGAAAGCCTAGCCAAACATCCGCATCAATCCAGCGGCAGGCAAGTCAGCGATTAAGTATCTGGAGCGTTCCAGGTCCATAACACAGGCCACCGCCTCCGCCGCCATATACCCACTCCTTACGGCCCCCTCCATCGTCGCCGGCCATCTAGTAGCCGTCCAATCCCCAGCCAAAAACACCCGCTCCGACACAGTAGCCTGCGCAGGCCGCAACCGGTCCACCCCGGGTCCCGGAGAAAACGTAGCGTGAATCTCTTTAATCACAGTCGACTTCACCAACACCGCATCCCGCGCCCCAGGAAAAAACTCCCGCAACTCCCGCACCGCCAACTCCACAATCTCGGTCTTAGAAAGATTCACCAGGCTCGTAGCCGAGCTAACCACCAACTCCACATAACTTCCGCCAGACGACTCACCCCGAACCCCTGCCTGAATCCGCGACTTATGAAACATCCACTGAATCGTCCGATCCAGCAGCACCGCATGGTCCAACTCAGAAATCTGCCGATCAAACCAAAGATGAATCCCCGCAATCGGCGAACTCGCCAACTCATCCGGTTCCAAGTGGGGGCAGGCGCCCCGCCTGCCCGCAAGATCCTTAGGTTCCATTTCCACAACCCCAGCAAGCATTTTGTGCGTCGCATCCCAAGGCGCCGCCATCACCACAGCATCCGCAACAACCTCACCCTGCGCGACCTTTAACCGCACCCCGGAATCCTCTAAAACCAACCCCTCCGCCGCCGCCCGCAGAAACACTTCCCCACCCCGCCCCCGAATATACCCCGACCCAGCCGCATACAAATCACTCAATGGAATCGCCGGGATCCCCATCCGCCCCGCCGCCGACGACTTCATGAACGACTCGCGAATCACCTGCCCAGCATAAAAAACCGAAACCCGATCCAAATCCTCATTCAGCGCACTAATCAGAATCGGCTTCCAAAACCGCTCCAAAGCCGCAGGCGTAGGACCGTAGCGCTGTAACCAAGTCAGAAACGACTCGCCGCTATCCTCCGGGACGCCCCGAAGCAAAGCCATCATCACCCGCACAATGCTCAACTTGTCCCGCAATCCCAAACACTGCGCCCGCAAGAACGAAGGCCCATTATGCAAGGGCGCAGGCAAAAACGACGGCGCAATCCGCGAAGCCCGCCCCCCAGGTTCCAGAAATGTCAACTCGTCATACCAGCGAATCTTGTCCTCAACCCCAGTCCGCCGGTAAAGATCGATCAAGTTCGTGCAGCACCCCAGCAACACATGCTGGCAGTTATCCACAACTTCGCCAGTGCCCGGATGCTGATACGACGAGGCCCTCCCACCGAGATAAGGCCGCTTTTCATAAAGAGAAATCCGGCACCCAGCCTCAGCCAACGCGCACCCCGCCGCGAGCCCAGCCAAACCCCCGCCCACAACAGCAACATGCAGAGCTTTGCCCTGAGAGAGAGATGAGAGTTTTTTCTGAGGAAGAACCATCAGGTGAGCCGGCGCAGAAAGCCTTTGCCCAGCATGGTCAGCTTTTCAAAGGTAGTCAAACGAATCTTTGCGCCAAATACGTCATACTTCGCCGCGGCAATCTTCTCCAGCAGCGCCCGGTACACCGCCACCAGCGTCCACAATGCCGGCTGGCTATCTTCATCAATCAACGGCATCAAGTCTTCGGCAGCAAGATAAAACTTCCGCGCCCGCTCGGCTTCCATCTCCAGCAGCGGACGAAACCGCGCCGTATCTCCACTCGATCGCAAGTCTATCGCCAGCAGCCCAAACTTGGCCAAATCTTCCCCCGGAATATACACGCGCCCCATGGCCGCATCTTCCTTCACATCGCGGATAATGTTCGTCAGCTGAAACGCAATCCCCAGCCGCTCCGCCAGAGCCTCCGCCCGCGCATCCTGATAGCCGAATATCCGAATGCACACCAGCCCCACAACCGAGGCCACACGGTAACAGTAAAGATAAAGGTCGTCGAACTTGCGGTAATGCACATTGATCGCAGTGGCATCGAAGCTCGGAGTCTTCCCCGTCTCCATCTGCTCTTGCAAATCCATGCCCGTCCCATGGGCCAGATGGTCGAGCAACTCAACGGGAATGCTGTACCGCCGCTGAGTATCCGCCAGCGCCAGCAGAACTGGATCGTCCGTCCCCAGCCCCGACGCCGCCCGGTGCAAGCTATCAATCCACACCGCCAGCTTCTCGCGCCGCTCCGGCAAAGGCAAACTGGGATCGTCGGTGATATCGTCGCACCGCCGCATGAACGCATACACCGCGGAAATGGCTTCCCGCTTGCGTTTCGGCAGCACCAGAAATCCGTAGTAAAAATTCTTGGCGTTCGTCCGAGCAATGCCCTTGCAAACGGAATACGCCACCGCCAACTGCGACTCGGTTGGCGTAAATGAGGAAATAGGCTGCACGGCAGTACTCATAGCATCCGGCTCCAGGCCGCCCGAGCCACCAAGCCCAGCTTCCGGCCTTTCGACAAAGTGGGACGTCGGCTGAGTACATCGTAACCCGACGCTTCAATCGCGTTCAAAATTTCCATCCCACCCCGGGTAAACAACTCCACATCCCGCGCTACTTCGCGGCGGACCTGCCCCACCAGCGGCAACCCCTGCCGGAACCACTCCCGCGCCCGCTCCACTTCAAAGCGCATCAACTCGCGAAACTCCGGCGTCGCCTGCTTTCCGGCAATCACGGCTCCGCTCACGCCAAACCGCCGCAAATCTTCCTGCGGCAGATACACCCGGCCTTTGTCGAAATCCTGCGCCACATCCTGCCACGAATTCGTCAATTGCAGGGCAGTACAAGTGAAGTCCGAAAGCCGCTGCCGTTCGCCATCACGATATCCGCCTAGATGCAGCACCAAATGTCCCACCGGATTCGCAGAGTTCCGGCAATACCCCAGAAATTCATTGAAGGTCTCGTAACGCGTTACCGTCTGATCCTGCCGGAATGCCGTTAACAAATCCGCAAACTCATGCTTCGGAATCTCGAACTCGCGAACCGTCTCCGCCAGCGCCACGAACACAGGATGCAGCGGCGCCCCGTCAAAACACCGGTCCAGCTCACCTTCCCATTCGTCGAACAGCGCAAGCGATGCCTCCGCATCGCCAACTTCATCCCCCAAATCGTCCGCGATCCGGCAATACGCATACACATTATAGAAATGCTGCCGCAGCCGCTTCGGCAAAAACCAGCTCGCCACCGAAAAATTTTCGTAGTGAGACCGCGCCAGATCCCGGCAATACGCCTGAGCTTCGAATAAGGAAGGCCGCCGCTCCGGCATGCCATAACTCGCAGGCAGCACCCGCCACCCCCGCTCAGCAGGGGACACACTTGGATCGGCTTGAATGGAAGCGATCGACATGATTGTTGTTCCCGGCGCTTTAACTCCCCGGAATAATCGCCGTCTTGATGTCGCCGTTGCGGTGCAGCATCTGATGCCGCAACACTTCATTCAGCCGCGATAGCGGCTCTTCCCCGGTAATGTACTCCGTCGGCCGCACCTTCTTGCCGGCAATCAAAGCAAACGCCCGCCGCACCGTCTCAGGAGTGTGATGGAACGTCGCCTTCAAAGTCAGCTCGGAGTAGTGCAAAAGATTAGTATCGATCTCCACTTTCGTCCCCGCCGCGCATCCGCCAAAGAAGTTGACTGTCCCACCCTTGCGCACCATTTCAACCGCCCACTGCCACGCCTCAGGACGGCCCACGGCCTCAATCACCACATCCACGCCGCGATTCTCCCGGCTCAGCGCCCTTACCGCTCGTATGGGATCGTGCGCGCGCCCCAACTGCACCACATCGTCGGCACCCATCTGCCGCGCCGCCGTTACCTGACCGTCGCGCTTCACCACCGCAATCACGTTGCAGCCAATCGCCTTCGCCACCTGCACAAACATCAACCCAATCGGCCCCGCGCCCAGCACCGCCACCGAGTCCCCAGGCTCCACGCCAGTTTCCTGCAACCCGCGCAAGACGCATGCCAGCGGCTCCGTCATCGCCGCTTCCTGGTAACTCACCTCAACCGGAATCTGCAACATGTTGCGCTCAACGATCCGCCGCGGAATCCGTATGTACTCCGCGTAAGCCCCATTGTTGAACAGCAGGTCCTCGCACAAATTCTCCTGATGTTTGGAACAAAAGAAACACACGCCGCAGGGAGCCGAGTTCAGCGCCACAACGCGCATGCCCTTCTGGAAAAACTTCACCCCGGGCCCGACTTCTTCAATCACCCCAGCCTGCTCGTGTCCAAACAACGACGGCGGCACAATCATCTTGGCGTGATACCCGCGCCGGTACACCTTCAAGTCCGTGCCGCAGGTCAACGCCACCTGCACCTTGATCAGAACTTCACCTTCGCCCGGAACCGGCACGGGCACCTGCTCAATCTGCACGTCTTCTTTACCGTGCAAAACAGCCGCGGTCATGGTCCTAGAACTCCCGACTCCTGTATTGATCGAAGCGGCAGTCATTGTTCTCGAATTCGCGGTCCTGGAATGTAGGCTGCTCAAGTTGAACGTCCTTCCCAATTCGCGCCCGGCTGAATAACGGCCTTCATCGAATCCGCCTGTGGGTGCGCCGCAAATTCCAGCCCTTCCACGCTCTTTTCCAGCGAAAACCGATGCGAAATCAACCCCTCCAGCTTCATGGCGTGTCCAAACACAAACCGTACGGACTCTTCCTGCAAGTCCACCGACGCGCTGTAAGACCCCAGCAGGGTCTTCTCATCCACGCAAACCGCCGCTGGGTCAATCGTTGCTTCCCCGCGCGCCGTCTGCGCAAACAGCAGCACCCGGCCGCCGGGCCGCGCTGCATCCATCGCCGTCTTAATCAGACCGTTGCCGCCCACCGCTACAATCACCGCATCCGCGCCCCGGCCTTCCGTCAGCCCGCGCACATGCGAGACTACGTCCACTTTCGCGGCATCCAGGCCCTGAGTTAATCCGAATCCTGCCGCTATTGTATGCCTTTCCGGATACAGGTCGGAAGTGATTACCCTAGCCCCTGTCCGCTGGGCCATGACCGCCAGCATGATCCCAATCGGCCCCTGCCCAATCACCAAAACGGTCTCCCCAGCCTGCAAACGGAGGGTCGCCACGCCCTTGAGGCAGGTATTCACCGGCTCCACAAAACAAGCCTGCTCGTAGGAAACCCCGTCCGGGATCTTTTCCACACCCCCAGCTACGATCCAGTTCATCACCCGGACGTACTCCGCAAACCCACCGCCACTAGCCTCAAACCCAGCCGTGCAACCGACCTTCTTGTAGGTCTCACACTGCGCAAACGTCTTATGACGGCAGTAGTAACAATCGCCACACGGAATGTGATGGAAGGCAATCACCCGGTCCCCAACCTTAAACCTCGTAACTCCCGCCCCCACCGCCGCCACCATCCCCGAAGTCTCATGCCCAAATATCCTCGGCGCCGAGTGCGACCCCGTATGAATCTTCTTCAAATCCGTCCCACAAATCCCGCACGTATGCACGCGCACCAAAAGCTCTCCAGCCCCAATCACCGGCACAGGTACCGTTTCCAGCCGAACATCCTTCACCCCGCGATACACCGCCGCCCGCATCGTCGCAGGAATCGCCCCCGCCGCCACACCGCTCTTAGTCTGTTCCAAAACCGCCATCATTCCCTCGTCCGCCCAATCTCACGTAGGGCAGGCGCCCTCGCCTGCCCAGCGGAGCAGAGCTCCGCTGGCTATAGCCCTACCGAAACTCTTCAATCCTCCCCCGCAACGCGCCCACCAAATTCCCACTCGCCACCGAACTCTTCCCAGCCATCCTAACCACCCGCCCCCAAACCCAAGGCCTCACTGCAACCCCCGCCAAATACCGCCAAGTGTGAAAACCACCCTGTGCATCCACACTGCCTTCGACCAGAGGAATCTCGAATTCCAGCTCGTCGGAAATCACTTTTACCGCCCCAAACCGTACACCCCGCAACCCCGCACCCTTCGCCACCGCCGCCGCCTCCATATCCACAGCCATAGCGTCGTACTTCCCACCCAAAACTCGCTTCCGCTCCACCGAAGCCATCTCGGCCGCAGAAACCAACCCGCCAGATCCAATCCCGGTTTCGACCCGACTACCGTCCCCGGCATCAATCACCCTCGCCGGAACCACAACATCCCCAACCTTCAAATCCGCCACCAGAGCCCCAGCAAACCCCGCCGAAATCACCATCTCCGGTCGGTAAGATGCACAAACCGCCTCACATGCCCGCCGGGCCGCCGCAGGGCCAATTCCCCCGCACACCACCACAGCCCGATCATTCTCGAAAAACCGAAACTCCCACCCATCCGAACCACGCCGGACAACCTTCCACCCCGCCACCAGCGGCCCAACCTCGCGCTCCAGCGCCGCTACAATCGCAATCCTGGCAACCGGCTGTCGACCTTCATCTTCCATTGAGACTCTCTAAACCCTGTCTTTCTGAGCGGAGCGATGAATCCCCGCGCGGCCGACACGACAAGAACGCTCTCCAACTTTCTTACGATGAATTATTCCCACCGCCCTAGGCATACGCATTCGCCTGAAACCACTTCACAGCCCGCCCCAACGCCGCTTTCACCGGCACAATCTTCCACCCCAACTCCCGCTCCGCCTTCCCCGACGACACCCACATCTTCTTCTTCCCCATCCGGACCGCATCGATGGTGGCGCGTGGCTCGCGACCCAACAACCTACCTGTCACCAACTCATCTACCAGTCCAGCCGCAAAAGCAAAAAAATAAGGCAGCCGGATCGAAGGCGACGGCAAACCAGTCAACTCCCCAAGCTCGTCCAGAATCTGCTTCAACGACAGATTTTCTCCGCCCAAAATATATCTCTCGCCCGAACGCCCCTTCTCAAACGCCGCCACGTGCCCCCGCGCACACTCCGTCGCATCCACCAAATTCAGGCCGGTATCCACATAGGCAGGAAACTTCCGCTTCAAGAAATCCAAAATGATCCGCCCCGAAGGCGTCGGTTTAATATCCCGCTCTCCCACAGGCGTGGTGGGATTCACAATCACAACGTCATAACCAGAAGAACGCCCATCACGGGCCGCCTCAAACGCCACCCGCTCCGACAAAAGCTTCGACCGCTTGTAGTGCCCAATCATGCCATCGAGCGAAACCGGCGTTTCTTCATCCACCACATCGCCACGATCCGAAAACCCCATGGTCGCCACACTCGAGGTATGTACCACCCGCCGCACGCCCTGTTCCCGCGCCATCTGCAACAGCGCCCGCGTGCCTTCCACATTCGCGCGATACATCGAGTCCGGCTCAGGGACCCACAACCGGTAGTCCGCGGCAACATGAAACAGCGCCTCACACCCAGCCAGCGCCGCCCGAAAAGATTCCGGCGCCCGCAAGTCGCCAGTCACCCGTTCGCCCGGAACGCCCTCCAAGTTGCGCAAATCACTGGAAGGCCGCGCCAGGAGCCGCAACTCCGCCCCCTGCTCCGCCAGCACCCGCGCAACATGACTCCCCAAGAACCCAGTCGCGCCTGTGACGAATGTCCGCAAAATAATTTGGTAATTTGTAATCAGTAATTTCGTAATTTGAAACTCTGTCATCCCGACCGGAGCTGTTGCTTCGCGAAGCGAAGGAACAGCGAAGTGGAGGGACCTGCTCTCCCCGGCAAACTGAAAGCTACGCTCTTTGCTTTTCAAATTACAAAGTCGCAAATTGCCAAATTACAAATACTCTACGCGTGTCCTCTCCGGTTCCCAGTCCGCTCGTGCTCCGCCGCCATCACCTTGCCATACGAAGTCAGCGCCAGAAGCGGAAAATAATCCTTATACATGTGGTACTTCAAATAGAACACGCGCGGAAAACCAGTCCCCGTGTACTGCGGCTCATCCCAAGACCCATCGCGCAACTGCTTCCGCAGCAAGTAAGCCACGCCCTTCGCGACCGAATCACTCCGCGTATCCCCAGCGGCGAGCAGCCCCAAAACGGCCCAAGCCGTTTGCGACGCCGTACTCGGCCCAATCCCCCGCGTCGTCGGATCGTCATACGACCCGCAAGTCTCACCCCAGCCACCGTCGGAATTCTGTACCATGCGCAGCCACTCCGCACCCGACTGCACGCAGGGCTCATGAGAATCCACGCCCATCGCTTCCATCCCGCGCAGCACCAGCATGGTCCCGTAGATATAGTTCACGCCCCATCGGCCAAACCAAGACCCGTCCGGCTCCTGTTCTTTCCTCAGGAACTCCAAAGCATGCGCCACGGCAGGATGCTTCTTGTCGTACCCAAACGCGGCCAGCATCTCTAAAATCCGCCCCGTAATGTCGACAGTCGGCGGATCCAGCATGGCATTGTGATCCGCAAAAGGAACATGCTGGAACACCATGCGGTCGTTGTTTTTATCAAAGGACGCCCACCCGCCATTGCGGCACTGCATGGAGAAAATCCAGTCAATCGCCCGCTGCTCCGACTCCCGCTGGTAGCGCCCGTTGGGATGCTCCACCCGGCTCAGCCCCAGGCACACCATCGCGCTGTCGTCCACATCGGGATAAAACTCATTATTAAACTCGAAATACCACCCGCCAGGCTCTCCCACCGGATTCTTCACCTTCCAGTCGCCGACGTTGCGAACCTGTTTCTGCAAAATCCAGTCCGCGCACTTCACCAGACGCGGATCGGCCTTATCCACGCCACTCTCTCCCAGCGCAAACAGTGCATACGCCGTATCCCACACCGGCGACATGCAGGGCTGCATGCGGAACGTATCGCCCTCTTCAATCCCCAACTTTTCAAATTCATCCAGCGCCCGGATCATCTGCGGGTCATCCAGCGAGTAACCCAGGCAACGCAGCGCAATGATCGCGTTCATCATGGCCGGAAAAATCGCCCCCAGGCCATCGCTCTTTTCAAAATGTTCCAGCATCCACTTCTCGGCCTGCTTCAGCGCGATCGACCGCAACGGCCTCACATGCACCCGCTCAAACCAATGCGTCGCCCGATCCAAAACCAGAAAGAAATTCCGCCACGAGATAATATCCTGCGACCAGCGCAGCCGCATCCGCGACTTATCGCGCCCGCCAACAAACAACTCCTCCACGCCCATCTCGTCCGGAATCTTCTTGAACGGCTTTTTGGCGTAGCAAATCGCCAAGGGAACAAGAATTGTCCGCGACCACGAGGAAATTTCGTAGATATTGAACCAGAACCAGTTCGGGAACAGCACAATCTCCGGCGGAATCGCAGGCACGCCGTCATAGTCGTACTGCCCAAAGAAGCAAAGGTAAATCTTGGTAAAGGTATTGACCTCGGTGACGCCACCCATCTCCAAGATCTTCTTGCGGGCCTTCACCATGGCCGGATGATCCGCAGATATCCCCGCGAGCTTCAATCCAAAATACGTCTTCACCGACGCAGAAATATTCGACGGCCCAGCCTGATAAATCGGCCAGCCCCCATCCTCATTCTGGCGCCGCAGCATCCAGTTCGCAGCTTTTTGGAATCGTCCCTGATCACCCGAGCCGAGCAGCACGTGCAGCAAGACGTAGTCAGCTTCCAGGGTAGTATCGGCCTCAAGTTCACCGCACCAGTAACCGTCCTCGTGCTGCATCGAGAACAAATAGCGACGCGACGCATCCACCGCCGGCGCGACATGACTACTCAAATCCTCAATCTTCCCAAAACGCAGCGGCGGCACCGTACTACTGAACGTGGGGGAGTTCTCCATTTTCAACAACTCCGTTCTTCTGTCGTCTCCGTTCAATTCCTCTAAATTTCAATTCCCATAAACAATGCTTGTCATTCCGACCAGCGGGAGGAATCTGCTCTTAAGGTTTAGGGTTACCTCGCCGGCGCGCTCGCAATCGCCTCAACAATCTCCGGAGGCAAACCAAACCGCACATTCTCCGGCATCACTTCCAGCTCTTCCACGTTCCCAAATCCTTCTTCCGCCAAGTACTTCACTACTTCCTCCACCAAACACTCCGGCGCAGAAGCCCCAGCGGTCAACGCAATCCGCTTTACGCCCTCCAGCCAAACTGGTTTGATGTCCTTATAGCTGTCGATCAAATGCGAAGCCGTACCCCAGTTCCGCGAAACCTCAACCAACCGGTTTGAGTTCGAACTGTTATCCGAACCCACCACCAAAACCAAATCCGCCTCCGCCGCCACCTGCTTCACGGCCACCTGCCGATTCTCGGTCGCATAGCAAATATCTTGTGCAGCAGGGCCTTTAATCTTCGGGAACTTCTTCTTCAAGGCCTCAATAATCCCGGTCGTCTCATCCAGGCTCAAAGTCGTCTGCGTCAAATACGCCACCCGGTTCGGGTCCGGCACAGTCAAAGACTCAACCTCCTCGGGAGTCCCAACAACCTGCGTCACATCCGGAGCCTCCCCCAAAGTCCCCACAACCTCATCGTGATCGTGGTGCCCAATCAAAATCAGCGAAAGCCCTTCCTTAGCAAACTTCACGGCTTCCACGTGGACCTTCGTCACCAGCGGACAAGTCGCATCAATCACCCGCAACTCGCGGAGTTTGCTGTCCTGTCGCACCTCCGGCGATACCCCGTGCGCGCTATAAATCACCCGCTCGCCCGTAGGCACTTCCTCGACGCTATCGACAAAAATCGCGCCCTTCTGCTGTAACTCCTCCACCACGTAGCGGTTGTGGACGATTTCCTTGCGCACATAAATCGGCGGCCCAAACTTCTCCAACGCAATCCGCACAATATCAATGGCACGCACCACTCCGGCACAGAAACCCCTCGGTTTGAGCAGAAGTAAAGTCTTTTGATCAGTAGCTTTCGGATCGAGAGTCACTTGAGCAGTCGACATCGGTCGCTGTATGCCTTCCTAGCCCGGCCCAGAAGGCCCGGCTGAGAGAGAGAA
>Ga0080027_10000152_pt1 | contig 30911 bp, 25 predicted proteins | sample OrgsoiDNA2013046_FD_70962 | JGI IMG/M metagenome (GOLD analysis project Ga0080027, IMG submission 70962) | Permafrost soil microbial communities from the Arctic, to analyse light accelerated degradation of dissolved organic matter (DOM) -... | ecosystem: Environmental > Terrestrial > Soil >... | reverse complement strand
TGGCGATAGTCCGGCCGTTCGGCATTTCCCCTCAAGTCATAGGCAATGACCAAGCTGGTGACGCCGCCCCAACTGTACCCAATCTTGAACAACTCCAGAGAATCGACGAACCGCAGCACCTGCTCCCTGCTGTACTGCTTCTGCAACACCATCGAAAATACTCCCGCGGACCCCGTGAAGTCCCGTTTCCAGAACTCGTGGCCCGGACACGATGCCAGGGCCGGGTGCAACACCAGTTCCACTTCCGGTCTGGCGGCAAGCCAGCCCGCTAAAGCGAGAGCGGTCTTCTCGATCGCCTGCAAGCGCACCGCCAGGGTTTTCATGCCGCGCAGGGCCAAACTGCATTCGTCGGCGGAGACCGAATATCCGAGCAGGTTGTGAGTTTCGCCCAGCCTCTGCTGAAGTTTCTTGTCTCGAACCGTAACCGACCCCAGCAGCACGTCGCTATGGCCAGCCACGTACTTGGTGAGCGCCTGCATGGTTACATCGACGCCTTGCCCAAACGCGTCGAAGTACACCCCAGCCGCCCAGGTGTTATCCAGCGCGATGAGAGCCCCAACTCGATGCGCCTCGGCGACGATCGCCGGAACGTCTTCCACCTCCATCGTCACCGATCCCGGACTTTCACACCACACCAGCCGGGTCGTGTCCCGCAACAACGCGGCAATCCCCGCACCGGTGCCCGGTTTATAGAACGTCGTTTCCACTCCGAAACGCCGCAGCATCACGCTGGCGAATTTTCGGTTCGGTCCGTAAACGTTGATCGGAACGAGCTGATGGTCGCCGGATTTCAGCAGAGCCATGTTGATCAGCGAGATCGCTGCCAATCCGCTCGGAGCCAGCAAGGTTCGGGTACCGTTCTCCAGTTCGCAAACTCGCGCAGCGAGTTCCAGCGTGGTCGGCGTTCCGTGTGTCCCGTAGGTGTAGCCATCCGCATAGGGATCCCAGCCGCTGTTGGAGTCCGCAGCGTTGCGAAACAAAACCGTTGACGCCCGGGTTACCGGGGCCGACAGTGCCTGAAACCCCTCCGGAACCTTTGCATCGGAATGGATGAGTTTGGTTTTCCAGTTCTTCGCCATGTTGGAAGTCTAAGACATCGGAGGCTCTGGAATAGCGCATTGGTTGGCAAGCCCTCCGCCGGTAATTTGACCGTAAAGCCACTCGCCCATAAAATCGATGAAGCGGCCAGTCTGCTTCTTCAGCACTGCCCCCTCGTTCAACGGTAGGACATCTGCCTCTGGAGCAGAGTATCGGGGTTCGAATCCCTGGGGGGCAGCCAAATATTTCCAGCAAATCCTTAATGTTTGTCGCCGCCGGGAGTTGTTCTAGTTTCCGATTTGCCTCCGCTTTGTTCCTGACTCCTTAAACGTCACCACAAACCAGCCTTGCTCTGCCTTGGTGAACATGCGTTTCCAAGGCGCGCTACGGACGATTTCACTCAGAAAATCCTCAAGCAGGACGCCGCCCGGGTGGGAGGGACCCGCCCGCGCTTGCGTATTGCCAAGCCAAGGCTTACATTTCAGCCTTCCACGAACACGGGACCGAGGAGATTTCACAATGGGACTGATCGTATGGATTTTGGTCGGCATGATCGCAGGCTGGTTGGCCGGGCGAGTGATGAAGGGTGGGGGTTACGGGGTGCTGCTGGACATTGTTTTGGGTCTCCTCGGCGGCGTAGTGGGCGGGTGGGTGTTCGGGCTCTTGGGAATCTGGCCGGGCGGCGGCGTGATCGGTGCAATTCTCGTGGCCTTTGTCGGAGCCGTCATTCTGGTCTGGATAAGCCGCTTACTGAAAAGGGCCTGACTCTCTAAACCGGGTATTCCCGCAACAAGCCGATTTCTAAGGAACGGCGATACCTTACCCTGAACCGCGGGCTTAGCTCCATGCTACGATCCCACCGTGTTCAATTTCGGCAAGCCCAAGACTATTAGCGACTGGATCGTTCATCTCGCAGGAGCAATCGTTGCAATATTTCTTGTCTGGTGGATGCTCCGCGTTTACGTGTAAGGCCGCTCGCGGCTGGCACGCTGCTGCGGCAACCGAGAACGCCGAGGACCAGAGCGCGCCGAAGCTTTAACAAGAAAGTTGCCCTGCCACGATCCAGTGTGCGACCCCCCGCAACAGATTTTGTCTTTCTATCCAAACAATTCCAGGTTAGCACCCACTCCGGATGCCTCCACCACGCACTCCGGCGAGTCGTTGGCCGGGCTGTTCACCAGCGGGCTCACTTCGTACTTTCGCATCAGGCTGGCGTCAAAAGGTGCCAGCATCTCGATCAGTTCGTCGGCCTGGCCGGTAGGCACGGTTAACCACGGCGCATAGTTGCTCCGTGGCAGAATTACAGGCATCCGGTCGTGGATATCCCGCACTAAATCATTCGGCCTAGTCGTCAGGATCGAGAACGATTCCAGCAACTTGCCGCCCGGAGACTTCCAGCAGTCCCAAATTCCGGCGAAAGCGAAGAGCGAGTCATCTTTCATTCCGAAGTGGAAGGGACGCTTGGTTTTGCCGGAGCGCAACCACTCGTAAAACCCATCGGCGGGGATGAGGCAGCGGCGTTGGCGGAAGGAATCTCGAAAGGCTGGTTTTTCGAGCAGGGTTTCGCTGCGGGCGTTGATCATGCGGTTTCCGACAGCAAGGTCGCTGGCCCACGCGGGGACCAGGCCCCAGCGCATGTTCGAGAGCAAACGTTTCGGGTCGCCGGCGCGGACGGTGGCCACAGATTGGGTGGGAGCGATGTTGTAGCTGGCGCGAAAGTCGTCTTCGGCTGGCTCCGCGTCAAAATATTCGACCAGGTATCTTGGTCTCGAGAGCCGGTAGCGTCCGCACATGTTACAAATTCTATCGCTTCGGTTTTGCTCGTGTGGCGCGGGCGCCCTCGCCCGCGAGGTCTTGGGGGGTTGATCTTTGGGGTTGATCTTTGGGGTCGATCGGGGTTGATCTGGCCGTCGCTTTTTCCTGTTGCTTCTTGCTTTTGCCTTTTCAATCTAAACTACTCAGACAAACGACCACGCAACCGAAGGTACCCGAAACCACATCTCGTCCTGATTCACAAGGAGCAACATGCAATCTCGTCAACTCGGACGTTCAGGACTTACCGTTCCCGCACTCGGTCTTGGGTGTATGGGGATGTCGGATTTCTATAGCGGGCGGGATGACAAGGAGTCCACGGCGACGATTCATCGTGCCCTCGACCTCGGCATGACGTTTTTGGACACGTCGGACGCCTACGGTCCGCACACCAACGAGGTCCTGGTCGGCCAGGCCACTCAACGGCGCCGGGGCCAGGTAACTCTGGCGACCAAATTCGGCATTGTCCGCGATCCCGCGAATCCCATGCTGCGCGGCGTCAACGGCAAGCCCGACTACGTGCGCAAATCCTGCGAAGCCAGCTTGAAGCGGCTCGGGGTTGATTTCATCGACCTCTATTACCTGCATCGCGTGGATCCAAACACTCCCATCGAAGAGACGGTAGGCGCCATGGCCCAATTGGTGGCAGAAGGCAAGGTTAGGCACTTGGGTGTCTCCGAAGTGAGTTCTCAGACGCTTCGGCGCGCTGTGAAAGTCCATCCAATCGCTGCCCTGCAAACTGAGTATTCGCTCTGGACGCGTGATCCCGAAGACGAAATCCTGGCCACTTGCCGGGAGCTTGGCATTGGTTTCGTAGCCTACAGCCCGCTGGGGCGCGGATTCCTTACGGGCCAGTTCAAGAAGTTCGAGGACCTGCCCGCCGATGACTACCGGCGCCAGTCCCCGCGTTTCCAGGGAGAGAACTTCCAGAAGAATCTCGATCTGGTTCGCCGGGTCGAGGAAATTGCTCGCGAAAAATCCTGTACCTCTTCGCAACTGGCCCTTGCGTGGGTTCTGGCACAGGGCAACGATATTGTGCCAATCCCCGGTACCAAGCGGGTCAAGTATCTCGAGGAGAATGCCGGTGCCATGGACGTGACGCTTTCCCCCGAAGATCATCTGCGAATTCAGGAACTCTTCCCTCATGGTGCCGCCTCCGGGCTCCGCTATCCGGCGCACATGATGTCGCTCGTGAACGGATAACGTCCCGTTTCGGGTCTGGTATGCTGGGCCCGTGCGTGGAATTCATCCCCAAGCCTGGCTGCTGAGCCTGTTGTCGGCCGTTTTGCAGGTGCTCATTTTTCCGCTGCCGGGGCTTTCCTTTCTTTGTTGGTTCGCGCTCACCCCTCTATTTGTGGGGTTTCTGCGCGCCCGGTCTTCAGAATCCCTACAGCTTGATATCGAGGGCACGCGACTGTTGCCGGCGCGGACGTGGCAGGGATTCCTCTTGGGGTATGGCTGTGGAATCCTATGGTACTGCGGCACGTGTTACTGGATTTTCGACACGATGCGTCGATATGGCGGATTGAACGTCGCTATGGCGGCGTTTCTGCTGCTGTTGTTCGGAATGACGGCGGCCCTCGGGCACGGTTTATTTGGGGCGTGTTTTGCCAAGATTGCCGGCTCGGGCGGCTCCGGCGAGAGGAAGGCGTTGATGCTGGCGCCTGTGTTTTGGGTATTTGTGGAGCTGGCTCGGACACATCTGCTGGCCTTGCCCTGGGATCTACTGGGAACGGTACAGGTGGGCAACATTCCCCTGGCCCGCATTGCGACCGTGACCGGCGTCTACGGATTGTCGTTTGAGATTGTGCTGGTGAATGCGGCCTTAGCGACGGCTCTACTGCTACCGCGTGGGCGGCGCGCGCGAATGTTACCGGTGATATTAGGGATCGCTGGATTGCTGGAGGCGGGACGGCTTCTGCCGCAGGCGGCGTCTTCAGCGGAGCGTACGGCAATTCTGTTGCAAGAAAATCTTCCGGAGGACGGGCCGCCGTGGACGGTGGAGGACTCCGCCCGGTATTTAACGGAATTTGGCGACCTGAGCGCTGCGTCGACAGCATCGGGGCGGAAGGCTGGGTTGGTGGTGTGGCCGGAATCGCCGGCGCCTTTCGTGACACGAGACCCAATGCTGGTGCGTTCCTTGAGCGAGATCGCCCAGAAGTCGCAAGCCTGGATGGTGGTGGGAAGCGTGGGGGTGGAAGACCCAATGACCGCGGGCCCGCGCCGGGACGAAGTGCATAACTCGGCCATGCTGGTGAATCCGGCGGGAGATGTTGTTGGGCGCTATGACAAGATCCATCTCGTCCCCTTCGGCGAGTATGTTCCATTTCACCAACTGCTCGCTTTTGCCGGCTCTTTAACCAAAGAAGTGGGGACCTTTGTATCCGGCACGTCACGGCAGCCCTTGCGTGCGGGAAACGAGCGTTTGGGAGTGTTCATTTGCTACGAATCCGTGTTTCCAGATGAAGTCCGGCAGTTTGCCAACAACGGTGCCCAGGTTCTGGTCAACATCTCGAATGATGGCTGGTACGGCGATAGCGGTGCCTGGGCGCAGCATTTGCAGCAGGCGCGGATGCGCGCCGTGGAAAACAATCGCTGGCTCCTGCGCGATACGAATACCGGGAAGACGGCGGCGATTGACCCTCTGGGGCGCGTCGTAGCCTCGATTCCACGGAAAACACGCGCCCGCCTCGAAGCGCCCTACGCGCTGGTGGAGGAAACCACTTTCTACACCCGCCACGGCGGCTGGTTCGCCTACCTCTGTGCGATAATTTCCTTAGTCGCGCTGGCGGATACGGCATTTACGCGCGCTGCGAAAACCTGATGACAGCAAACACGATGATTGAAGAACTCGATAGGGAATACACCCCTCTGAAAGACAAAGTTCGCGATCTGCGGGAGTATCTTTGACCCGGCACGAACGCGCGAACTCCTAGGCGAAATCGAAAAAGAAGCTGCCGACCCGAATCTGTGGTCGAACCCTGCAAAATCTCAACAGGTCATGCGCGAGCGCAAGCGGCTTGAGGGAATTCTCGCGACCGATGAAGACCTGGCGCGGCGTTCCGAAGACGTAAAAGCGTACTTCGAACTAGGCCGCGAGGGCGAAGATGTGACCGCCGACCTGCGCCGCGAGCTTGATTCCTTGCGGCAATATGTCGAGCAGGTGGAGACCAGTACCCTGCTGTCCGGCGAAAACGATGCCCGCAATGCCATCGTCACCATTCACCCCGGCGCGGGCGGAACCGAATCGCAGGACTGGGCCGAGATGCTGCTCCGCATGTACTTGCGCTGGGCCGAGCGCCAGGGGTTCCGGACGGAGATGAACGACCATCAGCCGGGAGAAGAAGCGGGGATCAAGTCCGCGACCTTTACCGTGACCGGCGAATACGCTTATGGTTTGCTGGCCGGGGAGATTGGCGTGCACCGGTTGGTTCGCATTTCACCCTTTGACCAAGCCAAGCGCCGCCATACATCGTTCGCCAGCGTGTTCGTTTCTCCCGAGATTGATGACAGCATTGAGATCATTATCAAGCCTGAGGATTTACGGATTGATACCTATCGGTCCAGCGGCAAGGGTGGGCAGCACGTCAATACGACCGATTCTGCGGTGCGGATTACGCATCTCGCGACCGGGTTGGTGGCCGCTTGCCAGAACGAACGCTCGCAGCACAAGAATAAAGACCGCGCGATGAGTATGCTGCGCTCGAAACTCTATGAACTGGAACTCGAGAAGAAAAAAGAAATTTCAAAGAAGCAGGAAGACTCGAAGTTGGATAGCGATTTTGGGTCGCAGATTCGGTCATACGTGCTGCAACCCTACCGGATGGTAAAAGACCATCGGACGAAGGTTGAGATCGGCGATGTGGATCGGGTGATGGATGGGGATTTGACGCCCGTGATTCGCGGGTATTTGCTGGCGCGGCGGGGGGAGAAGGGGTAGAAGCTTTGGATCGTTAGTTTGTGAAACACTGTCATTCCGAATTAGATTTTCAAACACTCTCATTCCGAGCGGAGGTGCGTCATCCGCGTAGCGGATGGCGCGCAGTAGTCGAAGAACCTGTTCTTCGCCTTCGATGGCCCAGCACTTTCTCGGTTGCGGTCGATCCGAAGAGAAAGCAGGTCCCTCCACTCTGCATTTGCTGCGCTTCGCGGAGCAAATGCTACGGTCGGGATGACAGAGTTTTATCAATTGCAAGGGTCTCGGTATTTGCTAGAGGAATTGTGAACGAACCACCAAAACTCGCGCATTCCGCTCCGAAGCTGGGCCCACGCTTCGAGGATGCCCTGGTCTATGCCACGCAGAAGCATAGCGGCCAAACTCGCAAAAGCAGCGACGTTCCGTATGTGGCGCATGTGCTTAGCGTGGCAGCTTTGGTGCTGGAGGCGGGCGGCGACGAGGATCAGGCCATCGCCGCGCTGCTGCACGATGTCGTCGAAGATTGTGGTGGCGCGCCGGTCCTCGAAGAGATCCGCCACGAGTTTGGCGAGCGGGTAGCGCGAATCGTAGATGGCTGCACCGACACCGACGAAGATCCGAAACCCCCATGGCGGGAGCGGAAAGAGCGTTACCTACGGCACTTGCAGCAGGGCGGGGAAGATGTTCGTCTAGTGTCATTGGCGGATAAATTGCACAACGTCCGCTCCATCGTTCTGGATTACCGTGCCCTAGGCGAAAAAGTCTGGGAGCGGTTTACGGGCGGGCGTGAAGGCACGCTCTGGTATTACCGCGCGCTGCTGAATATCTACCGCAAAGGCCCGGGCAGCCGCTGGCTGGATGAGCTGGAGCGGAATGTGGTGGAATTGGAACGTTTGGTTAACGGAAGATAGCCCGGCGCCCTGAGGCCTCGGGCCTGGGGATTTTGGTTTTATGCCGACGATGTTGGAGATGATCAAGGCTTCGGCCGTGCCGGCCAACCTCATGAACGCGGCCGCGCATGGGTCTCTGTCTATGCCGGTGGTGGAAACATTGGAAGTTCTGGTGTATCTGACCCAGAACAAAGTATTCGGCAAGCAGGCGAAGTTGACGCTGGCCGGATGGGACTTGGAAGCGACGCAGGCGGCGGTGACCGATCCGAATCTCCCTCCTTCCATTCTGAAATACTTCATCTCTCCGGAAAATATTCGTCCAAAACTGCTGCCTGGGTTGATTGAGAATCCGTCGATGGGTGAGGATGCGTTGGTGGTGCTGGCGGGGGAAGGGTCGCGCGATGTCGTGCGGGCCATGCTGGGGAGTGGGCGGGTTAGGCGGTCGCACAAGATTCTCGAGCCCCTGTCGCGCAATCCGCACCTCGCCGTCGAGGAAACGGAGCAGGTGCGCGGGTGGCTGGGCGGCACAGAACTGCGCGTGGTGGGCGGTACGGAATCGGGGATTACGGACAGCGGCGAAGGTGTCGACGAAGGTTTAGACGAATCGGAAGAAGCGATGGCGGCGCTGACGTCCTTCGAGCGCGAACATGCTGCGGAACTGGCAGCCGAGGCAGGGAAACCATTTCAGCCAATTGGCGGGACGTACGGGCTGGTGAGCGCCGAGGAATCTGAGGCCGAAGCCGATCCGGAGCCCGAACCGGCTGGTCAGCCTGTCAGCGCGCCGGCGTCCTGCGGCGGCGCGGCGGCTGCCGCTCCGGCAAGAATCAAGCCCAAGGCCAAGCCGAAGTCTCCCGAGGCCGAGCGCGTGAGCGTGCTGCAAAAGATTGCGCGGCTGGACGTAAAAGGGCGTGTGCAACTGGCGGTGCGCGGTTCGAAAGAAGAACGCGGGATTCTGGTGCGCGACGGCACCAAACTGGTGGCGCTGGCGGTGTTGCAGTCACCGAAGATCTCCGACGGAGAAGTAGAGAAGTTCGCGGCGCAGAAAAACGTGCTCGAGGCGCTGCTGCGCGGGATCACCATGCACCGGCGCTTTATGAAAAACTATGTGATTATGCGCAACCTGACGTTCAATCCGCGCACTCCGATTGATGTTTCGATGGGTCTGGTGAAGAATCTGATGGTGCAGGATTTGAAGAATCTTTCCGGCAACAAGGACGTGGCCGAGACCATCCGGAAAATGGCGACGCGGGCGTTTAAGCAGAAGCAAAATCCAAGCGGCGGACAAGGCTAGGGCGAAAGCGAAAGGGGTTAGACTGTCATCTTGAGCAGTCGAAATGCCTGCCCTGAGCCCGTCGAAGGGACCCCCAACTCTACCCGCACACTGATTCCCCGTCGCAAGTGATGTGAGAACGTGAGCAGACTGATAAGCCCACCGATGCTGCATCAGGCTTTGTTTTGTGAAGCGTCACCCCTCTTCTTCTTGATCCCCTCCAACCTCTCCCGAATCCGCTTCTCAATCCCCTCATTCGTGGGCTGGTAGTAGGTCTTCCCGCGCAAACTCTCCGGCAAGCACTCCATATTGGCAACCTTGCCGTCGACATCATGCGCGTATTGATAACCCTTGCCGTATCCCAACCCCTTCATCAGTCCAGTAGGCGCGTTCCTCAAATGCAACGGCACTGGATCGGCAGCGGTGTGTTCCACATCCTGTGTCACACTGCCATAGGCGGTGTAGAGAGCATTGGACTTGGGCGCGACGGAGAGATAAACCACGGCCTGAGCGAGGGCGAGGTTGCCTTCGGGGAGTCCGATGAAGTCGACGGCATCGCGGGCAGCCATACACAACGCCAGCGCCTGCGGGTCGGCGAGGCCGATATCTTCGACGGCCATGCGGACGACGCGCCGCGCGACGTAGAGCGGGTCTTCGCCGGCTTCGAGCATGCGGCCCAGCCAGTAGAGAGCGGCGTCGGGGTCGGAATTGCGGACCGACTTGTGCAGCGCAGAGATGAGGTTGTAGTGCTCTTCGCCGGATTTGTCGTAGATGAGGGTGCGCTTTTGCAGGGCGGCTTTGGCGATGTCTTCAGTGATCAAGCCGCCCGTGTCGCGGGCCAAAGCAGCCGAGACTTCGAGGACGTTGCAGGCGGCGCGGGCATCGCCGTTGGTATAAACCGCGATCAGTCGTAGGACATCTTCTGCCGCAGTGACGTTCAGGTTGCCCAGGCCCCGCTCTTTGTCCGTCAGCGCGCTTTGCAGGAGTTGCGCGACTTCTTCCGGCGCCAATGCTTTTAGAACATAGACCCGGCAGCGCGAGAGCAGGGCTGAGTTGATTTCGAACGAGGGGTTCTCCGTGGTCGCGCCAATGAGCCGAATGTTGCCCTTTTCTACGTGAGGCAAAAAAGCATCCTGCTGCGCCCGGTTGAAGCGGTGAATTTCATCGATAAAGAGAATCGTGCGCGTGCCATATTGCCGCGCACGCTCCGCCTCGCTCATCACCTGCTTAATCTCCTTGATGCCGGAAAGCACGGCGGAGAATTCAATGAACTCGGCGCGGGACATGGCGGCGATAATTTTGGCGAGCGTGGTTTTGCCGGTTCCGGGCGGCCCCCAGAACAGCATCGACCCAGCATCGTCGCGTTCCATTTGCAGACGCAGAGGTTTCCCGGGGCCGACCAGGTGCTCCTGCCCGACGAATTCGTCCAGGGTGCGCGGGCGCATGCGGTCGGCCAGCGGGCTTTGCGTGACTTGGGCGTCGGGCGTGGGTTGAAAGAGATTCATGAGGGCGAACGTTCTGTGGTTCGTCCGGCGGCGGCGTTGACCGAGTATTCCGATTTCACCAATCCGCCCTTATAGCTCGTCGTCGCAATGTGCGTCAGCAGGATATCGGCAGGCAGCGAGCCAAAGAGTCGAATACCTTCGCCAATCAGGACTGGTACTCGCGTCACGGTCAGTTTGTCGACGAGGCCGGCGCGCAAAAAGCGCTGCACGGTAATGCCGCCGTCGACATAAAGATGTTTCGCTCCCGTCCCGGCCATCCGAGCAACGATGTCCTTGGGTTCGCCCGACATTTGCTCCACGGAGCCACCGCGCACAGCGGAAAAATCCTGCGGTTTGCTGCTCAGGACGACTACCCGCTTGGTGCCGTACGCCCACTCGCCAAATCCCAGCACGATCTCGTAAGTGTTTCGCCCGATGACGTGCGCGTCGATGGTCTTAATGAATTCGTCGTAGCCGTGCGGCTCGGTGCCTCCCGCGTCCAAAAAATCGAAGGCGCCATTCTTGCGCGCAATGAACCCATCAACGCTCATCCCGACAAACACAGACACCAGCATGGGGGACTCCAATCTCGCGGTCTACAAACTTCTTTGTCGCGCGGCTTCGTACAGGATAATGCTGGCGGCGACTCCGGCGTTAAGCGACTCCACCGGACGGACCTGCGCAATGTTCAGCGTGGCGTCCATTCTGGCCATGATGTCGCGAGGCAGGCCAGCGCCTTCGTTGCCAATAAAGAGCGCGGAAGGTTCGCGCAGGGGGGCTTTGTGGATTGGCGTGCCTTTGTGCGAGGACGTGGCGAAGAGTTTGATCTTTTTTTCGCGAAAGTATGGAATCAGGTCGGCAAGTTTGGCATTCACTACCGGAAGGCGAAAGATCGAACCGGCTGTGGCACGGACGGTTTTGGGATTGTAAATACTGACCGTGCCTTCGGTGAGAACGACTCCGCCCGCGCCGAAAGCTTCCGCCGAGCGGAGGATGGTACCGAGGTTGCCGGGATCTTGCAGGCCAGCCGCTACAACTAAAAGGGCAGGTTGGCTGCGCAATATGTTATCGAGTGTCGCTTCCTTGCCATGCACCAGAGCAGCGACGCCCTGCGGCGAGTCGGTTGTAACGGCTTCGTGGAAGAGTTTGGCGGGAACGACGTAAGTCTCGACCTTGTTGCCGATCTGATCGAGCAGCCGCTGTTTCAGCCGTTGGCTTGCGGCATCATCGGCGTCGGTGAAGAACACAGCGCGGAAACGAACCCCGCTGCGGATGGCCTCCTCCAGCGACCGCACCCCTTCCACGGCGAAGCAACCGTCGCCGGTCAGCTCACCGTGAGCGTAAACGGCGCGAAGGTCCTTGAGCAGCGGGTTGTGGCGGCCGGTAATCGGGCGCAGACGGTCGCGGAGGCTGGGGGATGGCATTGGGTAGGGTGCCCAAGAATGATACGCTCAGTTGAGCTTTCGCACTGCTGCGAAGCGCCCGGACCGTGATATCGTAAGTGTCTTAGATTCATCGGACTCCGGGTTGTATCCTACTTTTCCCACGAGGCTTTAGGTGCGCGCCGAAATTGTAAAGATCAACTGCGAGATTCCCGAAGATCAATTGGTGAAATACGCTGCCGACCAGATTCGCTCGGGCGAAGTGCTCGGCATGCCGACGGACACGTTCTATGGACTGGCTGCGGACCCCCTGAACTTGCGCGCCGTGGAGCGCGTGTACGAGATCAAGTCCCGCTTCCGCCACAAGCCGCTCTCGCTCCTGATCGAGAGCGTAGATCAAGCTGAGGAGATGGCGTTCTTGCCGGACTTTTTTTACGAATTGGCAAAGAAGTTCTGGCCGGGTCCGTTGACCATGATCGTGAAAGCCGCCTCCCGCTTGCCCTTGAAGGTTACGGCCAACACGGGCAATGTGGCGCTGCGTGTGCCCTCGGCGAAAATTCCATTGGCCATCATCCGCGCCGCCGGCATTCCGATCACGGCCACTTCCGCAAACTTAAGCGGAGCGGCCGAGTGTACCACCGCGGAACAGGTGCGAGTGCAGCTCGACGGTCGCATTGGCATCATCGTCGATGGTGGACCTTCCCCGCGCGACATCGCTTCCACGATTGTTGATTTCAGCGGCCAGGATGGCTGGAGAATTATGCGCGAAGGCGCCATACCCGCGGAAGAAATCCGGCAAGTTCTGAATGGCTAAATGAGGCGGCGATTCTGGTTGCGTCTGGTTCTGGTGCTGGTCGTGCTTGTGGTCGGTGAAGCCGGCTGGACCTCCTGGCGGATCGTGCATCAATCCACATTGGAGGAACTACGCCCTGCGTCGGCCATCGTCGTCTTCGGCGCTGCCGAGTACTCGGGACGCCCTTCTCCTGTCTATCGCGCCCGCCTCGATCACGCTTTCGATCTCTATTCGCGGCACCTCGCGCCATGGGTGATCACGACGGGAGGGTCCGGCCGCGATCCCAGCTTTAGCGAAGGCGGCGTCGGCGCGGAATACCTGGCCCACCGCGGCATCCCCGAAGCCAGCCTGATTCCCGAAACCCAGGGCACCGATACCGCCGAGTCCGCCCATCGCGTTGCTCGAATCCTGCACACGAGTGGTTTGAAAGACTGCATCGCCGTCAGCGACGCCTACCACGTCTTTCGCATCAAGCGCATGCTCGAAACCGACGGCATCACAGTCTATACGGCGCCCCGGCCTAACTCCTTACCGCATACTCGCATGCAGCGCACGGAAGCGGTGCTGCGCGAGGCTGGAAGTTATTTCCTATGGCAGATGCATATCACCTAGTCGGGTGCCGTTCCAGATTGGTTAAAACCTTCACCACGGTTACCTCTTCGTGGTAATTTATACCTGAGGTGCCGCAATGAGCGTCGCTCAAAGCCTCCGTCAAGCCGTCAACGTGGCCAAAGGGGCCAACCTCCTCTCGCTCCACCTGGCCGCTCGCAAGCCAGCTCTTCTGCGCGACTATTTCTCATTCTGCTTACGGAAACACAGCGAGCTCATGGGCGCAGGCCTGCCCGCCAAAAGCCCGATTCCGGGACTCTCTCCCTCCGGCGCGGAAACCCTGACCATGCCTCTGCCTTTTGTAGGCGGGGGCACCGATCCCGGCGAAGTTCTCCTCCTGGCCGCCGTTACCAGGCTCTTGCAGCCCAAACGAATCTTTGAGATCGGCACCTTCCGCGGCCGAACCACAGCCGTCTTCATTTTGAACGCATCTCCGTCCTGCGAGGTGTTTACCCTCGATCTTCCTCTCGATCCCGGCACACTCGTCGGATACTTACCCACCGATATCGACCTGGTGAAGGTTCGCAACGCGGAAGACTATCTCCAGCGGGCAGGCCTGACCGGCCGCTACCAGCAGATCTACTGCGACTCCATGGCGTTCGACCCTGAACCGTTTCGAGATACGGTCGACCTGGGCTTCATCGACGGTGCCCACGCCGAGGAATTCGTGCGCAACGACACCATGAAGATGGCAATCATGATGTCCAGTCGAGGCTATGTATTCTGGCACGACTACGGTGGAGTCGGCTCCTTCCGTCCACTGGCCCAGTATCTCGAGAATCTGCCCATCGAAATCTATCGCGTACCCTCGACCACTTTGGCATGGACCACGGGCGCCCAAATCAAGCGCCTCGCTCAATCCAACCTCGCCGCTTGAAATGGCTCGCCTTCCGCCGAACATGGCGTCCCTCGGCTTGTTCCAGCGATCTTTGGTTTGACACAATTTTCCCGGCGGTCCTATACTTCGGCCTCGTGTAACGAATCCTCACCTGGAGATTGGGCCATGCTTAGCTGGACTACGCCGAAACATGCGCTGTGCGTTCTGTCTGTTCTCGCAGTAACTTCCCTCGGCCTCGCCGACAAGACTCATCAACCCAAATTGACGCCGCAAAATAGCGGCACGACGCAAGGCTTGATCGCCGTCAGCCCGGTGAATGAGCGAGTCGTGTGGGCGTCGGGGCGCGGCGGCACTTTCGTCAAGACAACCAATGGCGGCAAGACCTGGACGTCCGGTGTAGTACCGGGAGCGGAAGCCTTGCAGTTTCGCGATGTCCAGGGGGTGAGCGAGAAAGTCGCTTATTTGATGTCCATTGGCGACAATCCCACCGACTTCCGGATCTACAAGACCATCGACGGAGGCGCGAATTGGACGTTGCAGTTCGAGAATCAGCTAGTGGGTGCTTTCTATGATTGTATGGCCTTCTGGAGCCCGACTCGCGGGATCGCGCACAGCGATTCAGTCAATGGAGTCTTTCCCGACCTGCGCATAAAAAACGGCAAGACCTGGCACGACATCAGCGCCAACATGCCTCCGGCGTTGGCGGGCGAAGCGTCGTTCTCTTCCAGCGGGACGTGTGTCGCGACCGAGGGCGAACGGAATGCCTGGATTGCCACGGGAGGCTCGACCGCGGCGCGCATTTTGGCCACGCGAGACGGCGGGGATACCTGGAACGCTTATGACACACCCATCGTGAGTTCGCCAAGCGCGGGCGCATTCTCGGTCGATTTCCGCGATGCCTGGCATGGCATTGTGGGCGGCGGAGACCTGGACCCCACGGATCCCAACATGGCGGGCACGGCAGTTTCCAGCGATGGCGGCAAGACCTGGACTCTGACCAACGCAGCGCCCGTCACTGGCGCAATCTTCGGACTCAGCTACGTGAACCGCGGTGAGGATGAGGGCGACGATGATGGCGGCCATGCTGTGGTCGTCACCGCCAACTCGGGCGGCGCGGCTTGGACGCCGAACGAAGGCAAGACTTGGTTTGCTCTGCCGGGCGTCACGGGATATTGGGCGGTGGCGTTTGCCAGTCCCAAAGCCGGGTGGCTCGTCGGCGTCAACGGAACCATCTTGAAGATTCGCTTCTAAAAGGTTCGCTTCTTAGCAGGCTCGCGTGGGGACGGCCGCCCTCGGCCGTCCTGCCTCGACTCTTATCCAGGAACCTTCAGGATGGCCCAGGCCGTCCCCTCGCAAATTCCTTCAGAAGGGTTTTGCAATGCCCAGTCATGCCTCCGGACCATTCGATGTGAAATTGTCGCCGCAGCCCGCGGAAGAGAAGGTCGGCGATCCCTCGGTGGGGCGCATGGCCCTCGACAAACAATTTCACGGTGACTTGGAAGCCACGAGCAAAGGCCAGATGCTTTCGACCATGGGCGATGTCAAAGGCTCAGCAGGATATGTGGCGATGGAGCGCGTCACCGGTACGCTGCATGGACGCAAGGGAACTTTTGCCTTGCAGCACAGCGGGACGATGACGCGCGGAACGCCATCTCTGACGATTACGGTTGTCCCGGATTCTGGAACTGGAGAACTCGTCGGCCTCGCCGGAATAATGGAGATTCACATCGTGGAGGGGAAGCATTCTTATGACTTCTCCCACACGCTGCCTTAGGCTTGGGGGGACGGCCGCCCTCGACCGTCCAGCAAGGCGCCGGACTAGGACGACTGATCCCGAGAACCAGCCGCCGCAAAGCCGCAGCTTCCTACCAGCCTTTTTGTGCTCTCAGGGCCGTTATGTGAGCTACGTGATGGCGTCCGTGCCACGCATAAAGGGCTAAGGCACGGTCCAGCCGCTGCACCCCAATCTCGGGATGGTTAAAAGTGCGGGCCCAATCCGTTTCCTTCATAGAACGGAGTACAGCGACCCAGCGCTCGTGAACGTTATCAATAATCGGCAGGGAGACATCCGTGGGCAATTCCTGGTCGGCGAGGTTTGCCCAAAGGTGTTCGGGATAGGGCGAAATCGTTGGATTGTCTTCCGTAAGGCCGAGTTTGAAACGAATAAACGCATTCATGTGGCTGTCCGCAACATGGTGGACGACCTGGCGTGAAGTCCAGCCGCCGTCGCGGTAGGGCGTGTCGAGCTGGGTTTCGTTGAGGCCCCGGATGGCGGAGCGGAGTTTGGCGGGGGCTTCGGCTACTTGATTCAGCATTTGCGCGCGCTGATCGGCGGGGACAGCGCCCTGCGGTGGCGAAAACTTGCCCACCGGATAGCGTGGATCGATGGCAGTGGTCACGGAACGCTCCTCGTGGAGAATTAACGAAATGCAGAAAAAACGATCCGTTGTATGGATGCGGGCGGGCGCGCGAATGATGAAGGATTTTTCTTGCGGGCAAAACGGCTCTTACTGCGTCAGTGCGGTGAGACGGGCGCTGTTTTCCACGCTGCCGGGGACAAGGTGCGGAGCGATGACCAGTAAGCTGCCCGATTCAGGGACGGAATTCAGATTGGCGACGCTCGTGACCTGGTAGACGCTATGCCGCGATGCGTAAGTATGCGCCGCCTGCGGAACGATCTGTTCGGGCTGATCGGAACCGAGGCCAAGGACGACGCGGCCTTCCACCAGGAAATGCGTTGCATCTTCGGAGAAGCTAGGCTGCTTGGTTCTTGCTATCGAGCGTAGGTCATGGCGCGGCTGCCACCCTGTGCGGGCGACCACTACCGCGTTGAGGGGAATCTGTCCGTGGCTCTGCTCCCAGCGTGCGATATCTTCCACGCCGATTTGATAATTAGGATCGGCTGCTACATTTCGCTCCACGTTTAATACCACGAGGGGAGCGCGAAGGCGGTTCTCAGGAATCTGCGCGACGTTCCACAGGCCAGGAATCAGCTTGGCCGGAGATTCAATGCGAGTATCAGCGACGAGTTCGGACTTCGATTGATGGAGTCGGGCATAAGTCGCCGATTCCACGGAGATATCCACGGCGCGTGTCAGGTCAACAACTCGGCGAAAGCCTTCGTGGCGAACGGAAATGGGCTCACGCTGCCCCAGGACAAAGAGCGCGAGAGCTATTGAGTACCCGATGGCAAAAGTACGAAATCGCATGACTGAGAACTAATGAACTGAGCGTACAACCCGAGCCTACAGTAATGAGATGCTGTGAATCGCGGATATGGCCTTTATTTTCTCGTGCGGGACCCCATTTCCTCAAGGGCCATGGGGTCATGACCCTGGGAACTCTCCCAGTCGCATAGACTCCGGCCCGCCAGGCAAGGTTCCAGGTTAAGTAGGGACAGGCCGGCGCGAAACTAGCGAATCCACCAGCAAGCGAGAAGAGCTGCGGAAAGCGTCCCCAGCAGGTTTACAGCGTCATTGTTAAGCCACCCCCGACGCTCGAATATCGCGCCCAAAAGGCTGTCCTCGAACATTCCTGCCAATGCTGCCCCCGCAACCGGCAATACGCCCGCATACCCGATCAGACCCGCCCAGAAGGCCACTAGCGCCATTCCCAGGGATGCTAGGGCTCCACAGACGGTGCCTGCAATGGAGATGCCCCCGTCAGTGCCGGAGGGGACTCGAGCGCCCGTCGTAAACAAGCGGGCCGAAGCGCTCAGGGCTTGGCCGCACTCGCTCGACACCGTGTCGGCTGCCGCCTCAGCCAGAGCCGCGGCGCAGGCTGCCAGCAGGGCAGGGTGGCCGAAATGCTTGTAACCGATTGCAAACAAAGACGCTACTCCAACATTCGCTACGACTTGCGAGGCCGTTCGCCCGCCCGATCGTTCTGCCGTCCCCAGCGCGATCTTTCGCCGTCGGCCGAGCTGGGTGGCAAAAAAAGTAAGAAGGAAAAGGGCGACGAGATCCGCGAAGGCACCCAAGCCGGCGCCCGCATATAACGCATACGCCAATACAAATCCGGCGACTGCCCCAGAGCGCGAGACGCCGCGCAGGCAATATCCCACGACTGCCAGGAGGAGTGTGACGGCGAACGCAGTCCAGTTCAACGAACCCAGTGTCCCTCCTCATGATTCATTCCCGCAGAAAAGGCCCGCGAGACTCTTGACCCAGCCCGAATTACTTGCCCCACGCCATGTCCAGCCGAAATCCAGCCCACTCGCTTTGCGTCAAAAATTTTGCAAAACTTCGACACTTCGATGACAACTCCCTTTGTACGGAGGAGCAGAATCGCTTCATTCCTAGGCCGTTATCCCTCTTGTGGTGCCTTTCGGCGAGGCGCTCCGCAGGACGTGAGAAGCGGCCTAGGAGTTGATTCTATCTCTCTCTCCAGGAAGGATCCTCCCATGGCTGTACATGGCTGCTCTAGGATTCGTTCGCGCTTTTTCGGCGCGACTCTGTTGGCCGGTCTGCTCCCTGTCCTGAGTGGGTTTGCCAATGCGCAACGCGTTCACCAGTTCAATCTCATCTCCGACGTGCCCGGGGTTGCCAAAACCACGGATACGCTGGGCCAACTCGTCAACCCTTGGGGCATCGCATTCAGTGCCACCGGACCGTTCTGGATTTCCGATAATGGATCGGGTCTCTCCACAATCTATGCGGGCCAAACGCCCATCACGCAACAGGGATTAGTTGTGACCGTTCCTCCGGCTGCTGGCGGCACGGGTGGCACGCCAACCGGAATCGTATTCAACGGAACCGGCGCATTTTCGGTTACAGAAAACATGGTTTCTGGCTCCTCGTTCTTTATCTTTGCCACGGAGGACGGCACGCTGGCGGGTTGGAGTCCGGGCGTCGATCTGAACAATGCAGTCACGGTTGTGGACAACTCCAAGCCGGGCGGCGTGGACCATTCGGAATTCGGGGCAGTCTATAAGGGCCTGGCCATTGTCACCACTCCGAAGGGGTCGTTCATCTACGCCACGAATTTCCGCGACCGCAAGGTTGAGATTTACGATTCAAACTTTACTTACGTCAAGTCGTTTCGAGATCCCAATGTGCCCAGCAACTATGCTCCTTTTGGGATTCAGGCCATCGGTCAGACCCTTTATGTCACCTACGCGCAGCAAGATGACAAAAGGCATGACGACGTTCCCGGCGAGGGCCACGGATACGTGGATGTGTTCGGTCCGCACGGCGGGCTGATCAGGCGCCTGGTGACGCAGGGGCCGTTGAATTCGCCATGGGGTATTGCAGTGGCTCCCGCGAATTTCGGGACATTCAGCAATGCGCTGTTGATTGGCAACTTCGGCAACGGGTGGATCAACGCTTTCGATCCCGCCACCGGAGCCGCTCTCGGCTTCCTGGAGGATTCACACCGGGCGCCGATTGCGGTGGATGGCTTGTGGGGTCTTGCCTTCGGCAACGGGCATAGCGCCGGCAGGACCAACGAACTATTTTTCACGGCGGGAATTCAAGGCGAAGCTCACGGTCTGTTTGGTAAGTTCACAGCTTTTAAGTAAACGCCACTGTAGACCGCCTGGGTACAGGGGCCCAGGGTAAACTTAGGGGCTGGCTTCGGCCAGCCCTATTTTTGTCATCTTGAGCGCCGCATTCCCGCGCGAAGCGCGGGAATGCGGAGTCGAAAGATCCCTGCCCCTCCGCGGTGCCCGAACTCGCGAAAGTTTCCTCCGGACGCGCCGCCAACTCCACGCTGGCGAGGCCGCCCGCGCCACACCGACTTATGGCTTTTCGTTCCACCACCACAACGGAGCCAGCGGCTTCTCTACCGGATAAACTTCGTTCAAAGTATCGCCCTGAAACAACTCTCCGTTCTTCATTACGAAGCCGATGGCATTCGTGTTGTGGATGTTGTCCAACGGATTCTGATTCAGGATGACCATATCAGCCAGCTTGCCGGGTTCGATCGAGCCCAGGTCTTGCGCCAGTCCAAGGGCTTCCGCTCCGTGGATCGTGGCCGACTTCAAAACTTCCAGGTTGCTGACGCCGCCCGAAGCCAGCGACCACATTTCCCATTGATAACCCAAGCCCTGAAACTGGCCGTGGCTGCCAATGCACACTTTGCCGCCGGCCGCGATGAGCTTCTTGTCTTCCGCAGCGAGCCGCGGAAACACCAGCTCGTCCTTGCGCGTCCAAATCTGCCGGCGTCGCGCGCGTTCGTCGATGATGTTGTGCGGAATAAAGTGGCGCACTTTCGGGTCGTCATGCACCTCGGTACTTTCGTAGTAGTAGTTCTCCGCCCAGGGGCCGCCGTACGCCACGATGAAGGTTGGCGTATAGAAAATCCCGGACCGCGTCCAGAACTGCACCACATCATCGAACAGCGGCGTGATCGGCATGCTGTGCTCGTTGCCGCTGAAGCCGTCCAGGGCGTGGGTTAGGTTCAGCTTCATATCAAGGCCGCCCTCGGTCGTCGGCATTACACCCTCGAGCTTGCACGCCATCACCATCCACTGCCTTTGTTTACGGTTCCCGACGAGGTAGGATTTGAGATAAGGCGTGCGATAGAACTTGCGATAGCGCTGCACGACGGCGCGCGCATCCTCAAGGGATTGGAAGTCGGTGTCGGGAAACACGCCAGGGCCGGTCGAATAGGCCCGGGGTCCGAGAATATCGCCCGTATCCACCAAATCCTGATAGGCGAACATATCGTTGGTCGCGGTTTGCGGATCGCGTCCCGCCGTGACGCCGTAGGCTAGGTTGGCCAGGAAGCTCCAGTTCTGCGTATCCATCACCGTGCGCCGGATTTCGTTCCAATGAGGATGCGTGTCGATGAAGCCGGGAACAATCGTCTTGCCCGTCATATCAAGAACTTTCGCATCCGCAGGCGTCTGAACCGAGCCCTGCTTGCCGACAGCAACGATGCGGTTGTCTTTGACGACAATGTCAGCGTTCTCGAGAACTTCATCGCCGTGCATCGTAATCACGCGAGCGCCGCGGAGAACTGCTGTTCCCGTGGGCTTATGCCGAGGGAATTGCAGATTGACCGCAATCTCTTCCGGATGCAGTTTGGGTAATTTTTCTTTCTCTTCTTTCTTTTCTTCCGCGCTCGCCTGAGCAGCCGCAGCCGATTTCGCTGGCGGCGCGACATTCTTGTCTTTAGCTTTGTCGTCGTCCTCGGTCTTCTTCGGCGTTTCGAATTCCACCTGCTCGATGGGCAGGCGGAAGAAGGTCGAGCCTTCCGCCCAAACCACTGTCTTCCCGCCGTTGGCGAAATCCATGTAGTCCCCGCCGACCTCGGTGATCTTGCGCAGAGGAACGGGAGACTTCGAAACGTCGACGGCAATTGGATCTCCGCCCATTCGCGGGACTGCCATCAGGTAAACCTGATTACTGACCTGCGCCAGCGCCCACTGGCCGTCGGGACTGATGCGGACATCGTCGGCGGGCGGACCGTCGGGTTTGTCCGGATCCGGAAACCAGGTTTTGCCGGTTACCTTCAGGAGTGTCTTGCGATCCGTGCCGTCGTAACGCAGCGAAGTCAATCCGTTTTCGGAATAAACGTAAATCCGGTCGGGTTCCGGCCCGAAGTGAGGATGAGCCGCGCCGCGGGCGGGCAGGATGAGGTTGGCGTCGCCTCCATCGGAGGACAGCCAGATGAGATCGAGGTTGGAAACCGTATGATCCCATTCGTCGATCAATTCGACGCGGGCCTGTCGCGGAGCGCGAAGAGCGACGATGCGGGTTCCATCGGGAGAAAATTGCAGGTCACGATAGTAGGCGGGGACGCGCGTGAGTTGCTGCGGAGCACTTGAGCCGTCCGCGCGCGTCTTCCAGATCTGGCCACCCTCTTCGGACCAGGTGACATAGGCGATCCATTGTCCGTCGGAAGACCACGCTGGCCCAAATTCGCGGGCTTCGCCGTTGGTGAGTCGCTTGGGCGTCCCGCCGGGAATATCCATGACGTAGAGGCGCGTGAGCGCCGAGAACACCAGCCGCTCGCCGCCAGGCGATTGCACCGGCTGCTGAATCAGCCGCAATTGCACCGGCCCTTCTTCCACGCGCATAGCGAGATTCAGGTTGGGCCCTTGCTCGCGCGCAACTTTCGCCGTGAAGGGAATTTCCTTCTCTTCGCCCGTGGCAATAGCGATGCGGTGAATCTTGCCTCCCCAGGACGCAATCACATCTTTCCCGTCAGGTGTGAAGGCATACCCCGGGAGGAAGTCCCGCGTGAAAAGCGATTCCTGGTCGTCGCGCTGGACCGGATACTTCAACCAATGCTCCTCTCCGTTCTTCAAGTCACGGATTCTCAGCCCTGTCTCCGTCTCGTACCTCGTGGCGAAGACAAGATGCGTTCCATCAGGAGAAATCACAGGACGCATGCCGCTGCCAGACGCATCCGTTATCGGATCGTCATCCCCTGTGATGCGATCATGCCGCGTGATCTGTGAGAGCGGCAAATGGACGTTGTAGAAGCCATTAGGGTCCTGACGCGAGGCGTAATAAAGGTACCGTCCGTCCTTCGATGCCGACACGCCGACCGCGTTGACCCATTGCCGCGGCTTGATATCGGGCTTGGTGTGCGACTTCGTAACCTGCACGCCCGCGCCGCCCTTCACGTGATACATCCACAGCTCCGCGGCTCCGATAGGGAACTGCGTCGTGCGCGAGGCGATAACGTAGTTGCCATCCGGCGTCCAGGCGGGCGAAGAGAATTCGCTCTGGTCGTCGTGGCTAAGTTGTTTGGCGTTAGCCCCGTCGGCGTCGGAAATCCAGACGTTTTCCGAGCCGCCATGGTCGCTGGTGAAAGCAATCTTCTTTCCGTCGGGCGAGTAGCTAGGCTGGCCGTTGAACGCCATTCCGCTGGTAATCTTCTTCGCCTCGCCTCCGGCGATCGGAATCGTGTACAGATCGCCAACCAAATCAAAGACAAGGTTCTGACCGTCCGGTGAAACGTCGAGCGAGAGCCATGTGCCTTCTTGGGTCGTGAACTCAATCTTGCGGTCCGGCTTAAGCGGAAGAGGTTCTTCCTTCTTGGCGTCGGTCTTGCTGGTCTCAGCCGGAGCAGGTTTTTTGGTGACAGCAAATGACGGAACTGCCAGAGAAAGCACTACGGAAAGAGCAAACATCAAAACAACCGACAACCGGCCAGACGCGCACAGCTTCATGGATGGACTCCGTATTCAGGAAACCGGATATCCTATGGCGGCGATTGCGCGAGTGTCAATTCAGTTGTGATGGGTGACGGCAAAAACGAGCGGTTCTACACTGACATGGTCACGGCTGCCCCGTCCACGCGGTCTTGGGCGAGTTCGACAGACGGGAAGCACCACTTTTTCCCGGGGCGTTCGCTGGCACCTGGAGAACCGCGTACTCCTTTACGGCAACAAAACTGTGGTCTCCCAATAGCCCGCCGTTCCGCATCGATAACGCTGGATGACAGTCGTAACTTGCTTCGCCGTGCCATTGGTTTTGCTGTGAGCGCTTCCATCTGCTTGGCAAGGCGGGATGTGAATGTCGTTGCACATCGGAGGGTACCCCCCTCCCCCCGATCTTTTGGAATCAATGAGATACGTGGCGAAGGGGCCCAAAATCTTTGAGTCTAAAGGACTTACACGGAAAATCCAGAAAACAAAGGAGATAGGTCTACAATGATCCATTTCCGGTACAGCCCCTTATGGATATGGTGTGGCCAGTGGCTTCTTAAGTCAACAACTAAATGCGGAATTTGCGTTGCGGGTTCCGAACGGGAAAGGACGACTCTGTCCTGCAGTTGAACTGCCCAACACAAGCCAAAGGAAGGCTTGTGTGGGCCACACTGAAACTCAACGATGTGCGCCTCCTACCCGACCTATCTCATGATCCCAAAAGGCACGGGCGGGGACACCCCATTTTTGTACGACTGTGCCAGCGTTCCGGCACTCCTTAAAAGCCTTGCCCCAATGCGCTGAGGCCAGCCCAAAAAAACCGGGCCGGCCTGTGGGTTAACAGGCCGGCCCGGTCGTCGAACTAGTAGGTTGTAGAACGTGCTCGGGCTACTGCTTCCCGATCACGGTCCGGTTGACGAGGATGTTATCCAGGATCACCATGCCGCTGCCGGCTTCCGGTCCCTCGTTGACGACCAGTTGAATGGTCTTCACCGTGGTTCCCGAGGCGATCGGCGGACTGGCCTGCGTTGAGTTGGACAGGTCGAAGCGCAACCGTGTCCAGCCCTGTGCCGGCGAGGACTGCTTCGTGCCCTTGGCGCAGCCTCCCACCGTGTGGTTCACACCATCGCTGGTGACGACCACGAAGGCCGGTGTGTTGGCGGTGCACTGCGATCCGTTCCGGATATCGAATCCGAGAGCGGTCAGAGCCATACCGTCGGCGTTGTTGATGGTGACGCCGGCGCTGGCCTTGGTGGTGGACGTGCTGCTCTTGGTGATCAGCAAGCCCTGGTTTTGAGGATCGTTCGCATGTGCATCAGGTACGCCCGCGCCACTGACCCACTTGGCGTTGACGGAGCCAGACTGCGACGGATCACTGGTGATCGGCATGGCCTGGATGGCGCTGTCGTCACTCTCACCACCACCGCCAGAGGACGATCCCACGTTCAGGGATACCGGCATGTCAATCGAACGCGAGCCCGGCGCGGAGATCTGTACGACCCCAGCGTAGGTTCCTGTTGGCAAGCCATCCGGGTTGACCGCAATGCTGATCTTGCCGGAGGTTGTGCCTCCCGAAGGACTGACCGAGAGCCAGCTTCCGCCAAAGCCCGCCGCCGTGTAGCTGAGCGCCGTGCCTGTGCTGCCGACATTGACCGTCTTCGGCGATGGGGCAGACTGTCCCGCCGCGTAGTTGAACGAGATCCACCTTGGCGAAGCCGTGAGACGGCCCGAACCTGTTCCAGAAGTGACCGTCAGGCTGACCGGTACCGACTGTGGACTGTTCGAGGCGCCGCTCGACGTCACCGTGATGGTTCCGCTATAAGAGCCGGCAGCCATACCCGCTGGGTTGACCGAGACACTGAGCGAGCCCGGCGTAGAACCGCTGCTGCTTCCCAGGCTCAACCAGGAGCCGCCCGAGGCCGTAACTGTGAAGCTCAGAGCCGAGCCGGTGCTGCTGGCGAGGCTGAGAGTTTTCGACCCTGGCGTCGTACCGCCAACGGCGTAGCTGAAGCTGAGGCTGGATGGCGTCAGGTTGATGGTCGGGTTCGTCGTAGCCGCAGTCACGTTCAGGGTGACGGGGATGCTCACCGGGCTATTGGTTGCCCCTGTGCCCGTTACCGAGACCGATCCCGTGTAGGTGCCGGCTGTCAGGCCCGCAGGATTAACAGAGAGGCTGATGCTGCCTGGAGTGGTGCCGCTGCCCGTTGTGGCGAGCCACGCTGTGGAAGTGCTTGCGGAGTAGGGAATTGCCGTGGACGTGCTGCTGGTCGCCGCGACGTTTTGCGCTGCCGGAGTTGATCCGCCGATCTGGAAATTGAAGGTGACGCTGGTTGGCGACAGATTCAATGTGGGTTTCGTGGTGGCCGCCGTGACGTTCAGTGTGACGGGAATCGACTGCGGTGAGTTGGACGCGCCGGTACTGGCTACCGAAACGGTCCCACTATAGGTTCCCGCCGCCATGCTGCCGGGGTTGACGCCGATACTGAGGCTTCCCGGAGTTGTCCCGCTGGCTGTGGTCGTGAGCCATGAGGTTGGAGTGGTGGCTGTGTAAGAGATCGCCGTGGAAGTGCTGCTGGATGTGGTTACGCTCTGTGCCGCTGGAGTTGAGCCGCCAATTTGATAGTTGAAGGTCAGGCTCGTCGGTGACAGACCCAAGGCCGGTTTGACGGCCGCCGCCGTCACAGTCAGTGTGACTGGGATCGATTGCGGGGAATTCGACGCACCGGTGCTGGCTACGGAAACGGACCCCGTATAGCTGCCTGCGGCCAAGCCGGATGGGCTGACGCCGATGCTCAGGCTGCCCGGAGTGCTGCCGCTGGCCGTGGTTGTCAGCCAACTTGTGGGGGTTGTCGCGGTGTAATTGATGGCCCTGGTCGTGCTGCTTGTAACCGCGACGGACTGTGCTGCCGGGGTTGTGCCGCCGATTTGGTAACTAAACGTAAGGGACGTGGGCGCCAGATTCATCTTCGGATTCGTGACCGGAGCCAAAACTGTCGTGTTCGCCACCACGGTTCCCGTGCCGCCGCCGTAGCTGTCGATGCCGGATCCGTAGAGTGTCGCTGTCGTGTTGGCGGTGACGGTTGGCGCAGTCCAACTAAACGTCCAACTGTGGGTGCTGCTTCCTGAACTCTGTACCAGTTCGCCGCTGAGCACCTGCGTTCCCGTTCCAGATGTAAACGTGCCTCCCGTGGCTGCCACATCGAGGCCGCCGTTTCCCGAGGCGCCGACCGCAGTCAGGGTCAAGCTGTACGTTGCTCCGGAGTTGACCGAAGCCGGCACCGCCATGGTCACCTTGGGCGGAGTACCGGAGCTATGGCATTGCGTGCAGGTGACTCCGCTCTTGCCGGAGTATCCGGCGATGCCCCCTGGGTAAGCGTGTGCGAAGGAAGGGAGAAACAGTACGACTAAAGCGAGGAGGCTGACGTACAAAATTCTCAAGGAAACCTTGCTTTCCCGGTCCTCCCTATTTGTATGAGCAGCGGCGGAGCCTGGTGCCGGACTGAGTGCCGGAATCCAAGCGGAGGAGTGACTTCTGTTTCGCATGTAGCTTCCTTTCTTCAGCATCGTCTTGGCGCAAAACGACGCAGCAGGGGGACGAAGGATGATTGTTTGCCTGGGCTTTGTGAAACCCAAACGCTGGAAAACGTAGTCCGAGGCCCTCTCCTGGCAACGTGGTTCCGGAAGCCACGTTCCCGTTCGAAGAGGAGAACTCAACGTTGTGGTGACAGTATCGGCAGAAAAAATCATCGTCAATTGCCAGAGGTGCATGTCGGGGTTGTCCGTTGGTGCACTGGGGAGAAACTCAGAGGGGCAGGACGAATTTGGCGTTTTCCTATATCCTCTGCAAGCATGATCCGAGACGCGAAAACAGCGGACTTTCCCGCGATTCTTGACCTTAATCTGGAAATGGAACGGTTTTTGAGTCCGCTGGATAAGGAACTTCTGAGTAAATTGCACGGCGTTGCCGTGTACCACCGAGTTATTGAGACGAAACAGGGGGAAGTGGCAGGTTTCCTGCTCGCCCTGCGCGAAGGCGCCGACTACGCTAGTGTGAACTACCTATGGTTTGCGGAGCGCTACCCCGAGTTCTTGTATGTGGACCGGGTTGTGGTCGCGGCTTCCCAACAAGGGAAACGGCTGGGGCAGTTGCTTTACGAGGACTTGTTCGCCTTTGCCGGGGAGAAGCGCATTGCGTTCCTAGCCTGCGAATTCGACATTGATCCACCCAACGAGGCATCGCGGCGATTTCATTCCCGATTTGGGTTTCGGGAAGTGGGAACGCAATGGGTGGCGGGAGGCAAAAAGCAGGTTTCGTTGCAGTTGGCGCAGGTCTAGGTCGTAGCCAGAACTCTTGGCCAGCGGATGATCCTCCTCGGTTACCACCGCCGATTGTGCCTAGGGAATCCCGTCCCCATCCTGTCGGGTTTTATCTCGGGGATACTACCTAAGTTCTTGGCAAAGCGAAAATCGCCGATTTCGGCTAAACTCGGGTCGTAGCTCCGCTCTGGCGCTGTGTTCTTACTCAATAGGTGATTCAATGGCTGCCTCAACCTGGTCCGGTTATCTGACGTTTGGCCTCATTTCCATGCCCGTACGGCTGTTTTCGGGCGCGCGTAGTTCCGGGATTTCCTTCAACATGCTGCACCGGCCCGACAAATCCAGGCTCAAGCAGCAGTATTACTGTCCGGTCGATAACCGCGTGGTCGAGCGGGATGAGATTGTGAAGGGGTACGAGTTCCGGAAAGACGAATACGTCATCATTGAGCCCGACGAGATCAAGAAAATCGAGCCCAAGACGGCGAAGACCATGGAGATCCTAGAGTTCGTCAAGGCGACGGACGTGGATCCGGTCTATTTTGAGTCGAGCTATTACATGGTGCCCGAGGAAGCGGGGCGGCGGCCGTATGCATTGTTGTCGAAGGCCCTCGAAGAGAGCGACTACGTCGCCATCGCCAAGATCACCATGCACAACCGGGAGTACACCGTTTTTCTGCGGCCGACCAGCGGCGGCATGATGCTGCACACGATGTATTACCAGGATGAAGTGAAAAAGGTGGAAGGGTTTGGTGCGCCGGATGTCGAGCTCAAAGATTCCGAGCTGAAAGTCGCCCACCAGCTAATCGAGGCGTTGGCAGGGAAGTGGGAACCGGAGAAGTATAGCGATTCTTTCCAGGAAAACCTGAAGAAGATGATCGAGACCAAGCTGGCCGGAGGGGAAGTGGCGGAAGTCGAGCAACCCAAGAAGCTGGCTCCGGTCATTGATCTGATGGCGGCGCTGAAAGCGAGCTTGGAGCAGATGGAAGGGCGGAAGAAACCGGCTGCGTCGGCGGATACACCGATCGAGATTTCGGCCAAGACCGCTCCCAAGCGAAAGGCGAAGAGCAAGTAGAAGTCCAGCACTTAGAAAATCCTTGCGGACGGAGCCTCCCTCTCCCTCTCTCGATCGAGGGCAGCCATTCCTCAGCTCCGCGCATCCCAATCGCGTGGCCCCGGTGCAAACGACCCCACAGAGAATGTGGCAGCATAGCGGGTATGACCACGATTGTGCTGTTGACCATCTCCAACATCTTCATGACTTTTGCCTGGTATGGGCACCTGAAGTACCGGCAGGCGCCGCTGTTCAAGGTCATTCTGGTGAGCTGGCTGATCGCGTTTGCCGAGTATTGCTTTCAGGTGCCGGCGAATCGCATCGGCTCGTATGAATTTTCCGCCGTTCAACTGAAAACGATCCAGGAAGTGATCACGCTGGTGGTTTTTTCCGGATTCTCGGTATGGTATTTGGGTGACGAATTGAAATGGAACTACTTCGCCGGTTTCGGCCTCATGGTGATGGCAGTCTGGGTGATCTTCAAGAAGTGGTAAGGCCCCTCCACGCGTGGAATGGCAGGTCCGACGTTGGCGTCAGGCAGGGCGTTACAGATAGAATGGGATGCTTCTTAAAATTGAAATCTGTGCTGCGCAATCTTCCGGTTGAGGTAGTGATGGTAATTCGTCGTTGGCTGGCGTTTCTTGGCTTGTTGTCGATGTGGACGGTCTGCATTAGTTGCGGGCAAAATTACCGTTTGCCCATCATTCAGATCCCGGGCGATCCTGGGGACCCCAAGCTTTACCACTTCGCGATGACGATCAGCACAAACGATCCAGTGGCGAATGCCAACACTCCCGGTTCGGTAATGCAGACGGATGTGGTCGGAGACCTGGATGTGGGTGAAGCGCCGGTTGGCCGTGGGCCGATATTTGCCACATTGCAGCCCACAGGTTCGGCCAATCGCATTTACGTGATTAACGGCCTCGAAGAAACCGTCTCGACGACCACGGCCGCACCGCAGGCGTGCAGTCCTGGACCTGTGTGCCCGATTGGTGCGGTTTCCACGATTACCATGCCGGCGGGCTCAGCGCCGTCGTATTTGAACACGACGGAAGCGGGAAACATGTACGTGATCTTGCAAAATTCAACCCGGATGCCGGGGGGGCTGCCCGCACCTCCGACCGTCGGTGTGATTTCGGTGTTCCAGAACGTGCTGCTGCAGGAGATCGCTCTGCCTCCCGGCGCGATCGCCATTGCAGCCATGGTGGAGCTGCCGAATGGGCGCAAGCTGTATGTGGTCGACAAGACCAATGGCACCGTCTATGTGGTGGACACGGTGAGTCGTCAGGTGGAGCAAACTTTGGCAGTGGGGCCCGCGCCATCGATGGCGTTGGCGAGTCCGGACAGTTCCGCCGTGTATGTAATGACGAGTGGCGGCGTGTCTGTAATCGATGCGCTGACGGACCAGGTGATCGGGAATCTTCCGACGGGCAGCTCGCCCAGTTCGATCACCTACGACACCAAGCGAAACCGGTTGTACGTAACGGAGGACGCCGCGGGAATGGTCAGCGTCTATGACACCGCCCAGGCGGGCGGAGTGCTGCCGACGTCTCTGCTCGCAACGCCTGCCGGCGCGGTGCCGGGCGCGATCGGGGTCGCGCCTTTGCCGGATGGTTCACGCTTTTACGTTCTGGGAAGAGTGTTCACTTCTGTTTCGACTGTTCCGCCGGTTCCCCCAGCGCAAGTGCCGATTGTTGGCTTGGGGCTCACCGGTTTCGATTCCAACACTCTGGCCGCGATCCCATCGCAGACTAACGCTCCAAACCCATATCCGCTTGATGCTCTCGATCCTCTTTACACGCCCACCAACTCTCATGTCACTTTGCCGCAGGACCAGCCCTGTGCTGGGTTTCGTTTCCGCTTCATGGTGGCCGCGTCGGCGGATAGCGGAAGAGTTTATGTTTCCAGCTGTGACGCTGGTGGTACGTACATCTTCCGTCCAGCAGACGATACGGGAGTTTTTCTGCTGCCTTCGCCGAATCAGCCGCCGATGAATGGTGTCTTCAAGCCGCAGTTTCCCGTATATCTCATCGCGGGGCGGTAATCCCCCGAGTTCCTAAGCGGGATGCGGCGTGAAGCTTCCTCACAAGGACGTCGCGCAAGTGTAAGAAGGGGATTGGACTGTCGGTCGGAGTCGAAGTTGCGGGGATTCCCTTCGACAGGCTCAAGGCAGGCTTTCGCTCCGCTCAAGAATGACAGGGTTGGGATGGTTGTGGACGGTGGGAGGGAACTACGCGCCGACGGCGGCGTGCTCGTCTTGCGAGGTGTAGCGCATGGCGATATTCATGAAGACCGTTCCACCGCAGGTGTCGAAGGACATGAGGAGAGCTTCGGTATCGTGCGATGCGCTTAGCCCTTGTGTAGAGAGGTGAACCTCAGGGGGCAGCACCTTAAAGCGAAAACCCTGG
>Ga0080027_10000148_pt1 | contig 30959 bp, 27 predicted proteins | sample OrgsoiDNA2013046_FD_70962 | JGI IMG/M metagenome (GOLD analysis project Ga0080027, IMG submission 70962) | Permafrost soil microbial communities from the Arctic, to analyse light accelerated degradation of dissolved organic matter (DOM) -... | ecosystem: Environmental > Terrestrial > Soil >... | reverse complement strand
CGATTCCACCAGGCGCGCGTCCATCTGCTGCGCGCGCTGGAGGGTGCGGACGAGCGCGCCACCGTGCTGACCGAGCTGGCCAAGGCCGAGGCCGGCCTCGGCAACGCGGAGGCCGCCCGCGACACGCTCGAAGAAGCCCTGACCATCAAGCCAAGACCCTGAATCAGTGGCGGTGGCGGTGGTGGGCGTCGGAGGTGTGGGGGTGATCGTGGGTGATCGCCTCGTGGCGATGAAGGTGCGCGTGCGGCTCGGCCCCCGATTCGTCGCCGGGTCCTCCGTGCGGGTGCGTGTGGTGCGCGTCGTGCACGTGGACGTGCGCGTGCTCGATGGGCGCGTGGGTGTGAAGATGTCCGTGCCGCTCGCGCAGCAGCGCCGCCACGCCCGCGATCATGAGCGCGCCGGCGCCGAGCTCCGAGAGGGTCACCGGCTCACGAAATAACGCCGCGCCCACCAGCGCGCCGACGAAGGGCGCGGTCGCGAAGAAGGCCGCCTCGCGTGCGGCGCCGAGCCATCGCAACGCGTAGGCGTCGAGGAGGACGCTGGCCCCATAGCTGATCGCACCGAGGATGAGCGCCGCGAGGGCCAACCGCGGCGGCGGCAGGTGGTTGCCGAAAACGACAGCGAGGACGAGCAGTGCGCCCCCCGCGCCCAGGGTCTTGGCGCGGACGACCGCGATCGGATCGCGCAACGCCAGCCTCTGGGTGAGGTTGTTGTCGACGGCCCAGGCCAGGCAAGCGCCCGCCAGGGCCGCCGCGCCGCCGATTGACACCTGACCGACGCCGCCCCCGGCGCCCAGCAGCGCCGCGCCGGCGAACACCAGCACTGTCGCGCGGAGACCGCGGCGCCCCAGATGCTCGCCAAACGCCGCCACTGCGACCAACGCCGTGAGCGGCCCCTCCAGGTTCAGGAACAGCGCACCCGCCGTGGCCGATGATCGCGCCAGCCCGAACAGCATGAGCAGCGGTCCCACCATCCCGCCGAGAACCGTCACTGCGCAGAGCGCACCCAGATCGCCGCGACCGAGCGGCATCTCGCCCGGCTTCTGGCCGCCCGCCCTGCCCCCCAGACCACGAAGGATCCCCACGATCGTGAGGGCCGCGCCCGCGCCGGCGTAGAGCAATCCCGCCAGCATGAGCGGCTGGATGCGCGCCCCGAGCAACTTGGCCAGCGGCGCGCTCACGCCGAACGTCGCCGCCGCGAGCAGACCGAACGTCGCCCCTCGCCCTGCGCCCGTCATCGCGCCCATGTTACCGCGGTTGACACGACGATTCGCTCCGCTTCAGGATGCCCCCTTGCCCCAACCGAACCCGGAAGTCCGCCCCTCCCAGGTGACGCTCAAGACGGTGTTCACCGTCTCTTTCGGCGTGCTGGGCGTCGCCCTGCTGGTGGGCGCCATCGCCCGCGCGCTGGTCGCCGTGACCCTGATCGGCGCGGCCGCGACCATCGCGATCGCGCTCGATCACGCGGTCGTCATGCTGGTGCGCCGCCGCATCAAACGTCCGCTCGCGATCGCCATCGTCACCCTGACGCTGCTCGGTCTGGTGGTCGCGCTCGGCTTCACCTTGATTCCACCGGGCGTCGAACAGGGCAAGGAGCTCGTGCACGACTCGCCCCATTTCATCCACACGGCGCGGGGCAGCGCCATCTTCCGGACGCTCGACACACGCTTCCATCTGGGTGCCTACGTCGAGGGGCTGGAGCGACGGTTTCCCGAGATGCTGGCCGGGGCGGCCACGCCGATCCTGAACGCGCTCGGGGGCCTGCTGACCGGGGTCGCCGCGGTGGTGACGATCTCGTTCCTGGTCGTGTTCATGCTGGTCTTCGGGGGGCGGCTGGTGCGCGCGGTCCTCAACGAGGCACGCCCCGAGCACCTGGCCGCCTACGAGGACGTCCTCGGCAAGATCTACCAGTCGATCGGCGGATACATCGGGGGCCTCACGCTCATCTGCGCCATCAACGGCACCCTGACCACCACCTTCCTGGCCATCGACGGGGTGCCGTTCTTCCTGCCACTCGGCATTCTGTCGGGCCTGTCCAGTATGGTCCCGTACGCCGGCCCGCTGGCCATGGGCGTCGCGATCTCGCTGGTCGCGTTCCTCACGGCCGGATCCTGGCACGGTGTCGCCGCGGCCATCTATTTCATCGTCTACGGCCAGCTCGAAGGGAACGTGCTGGGCCCGCTCATCTTCCGGCGCACGGTCCACGTCAATCCACTGGTCACGACGCTGTCGTTGCTGTTTCTGGGCGAGATGGCCGGCATCGTCGGCGCCATCGTGGCGGTGCCGGTGGTGGCGACGCTGCAGATCGTTCTGCGCGAGATTCTGCAGATCCGCCGCCAGCGGCTGGCCCTGCAGCGGGCCGCCCTCGCCGAGGGCGACAGCGCGGCCCTCTAGGCCTCCTGGCGATCAGCGTCCCGCGACGGCGCCGCGACGCAGCGGGCCCACGAACGAGAGCGCGAAGAGCCAGATCGCCGCGAGTGCCGCGAAACCGGCGTTGAGGCTGAGGGCGTACGTGGCGCCCCAGCGGTCCCAGATCCAACCGGTGCCGAGACCAGCCGGCAATGCCGCCGCCCCGATGATGCCGTGGTAGATCCCGAAAGCCCGACCGCGGGTGCCGCGCTCGGCCAGATCGGCGACGATGGCGCGCTCGGCCCCCTCGGCGAGGCCGTGATAGAGCGCGTAGGCCAGCAGCAGGATCACGATCTGCCACTTCGAGCTGGCGAACGCGAACCCGACGTAGGTGAGCGCGTAGGCAGTCCAGCCGGCAGCGACGACCAGCGCACGCGAGTGTCGATCCGACAGCGCGCCGCCCGGCACGGCCGCCATCGACTTCACCAGATGATGGAACGACCACAGGAGCGGCAGCGTCCGGGTGGCCCAACCAAGCTGGTGGGCCCGCACCAACAGGAACGCGTCCGACGAATTGCCGAACGCGAACAGGACACAGGCTGCCAAATAGGCTGAGAACCCTCGACCCAGGGTACCGCTCCGTGGACGGCTGTCTAGCGGGCCGCTCCGATCGGCGAGCTGTTCGCTCTCCCGCAGGCGATAGAAAAGTACGACCGGCGCCATCAAGCCGAAAACCGACGCGATCGCGAAGGTCATCCGCAGGCTCGCCCCCAGCGAGAGCAGCGCCCAGGCGATGATCGGCCCCAGCGCGGCGCCGAAGTTGTCCATCGCGCGGTTCAGCCCGAACGCGCGCCCGCGCTGGGACGGCGCGACCGAATCGGCGATGAGCGCATCGCGGGGCCCCGAGCGAATCCCCTTGCCGGCGCGGTCGAAAAGCCGGGCCGCCAGCACGTGCCAGGGGGCGAGCGCGGCGGCAATACCCGCCCGTGCGAGCGCCGGCAGCGCGTAGCCTCCTGCGACCAGCGTGCGACGCGGACCACGGTCCGAGAGCTTGCCGGCCGCCATCTTGATGATGCTCCCCAGCGCGTCGGCGCTCCCCTCGATGAGCCCCAGAAAGCTCATCGGCGCGCCCAGCGAGACCAGGAACGTCGGCAGCAGCGGAAAGATCGCCTCGCTCGAAACGTCGTTGAGCAGGCTGGCCAAGCCGAGCAGCCAGACCACGCGCGGCAACGCGCGCAGGGCCCGCAGCGGATCGCTGCCCCCGGAGGCCCGGGGGGACCGTGGCCCGGAATCGGGCGCGGCGCTTGGCTCGAGCGGCCGGTTCACGGCTCTATCCTTACCGGTAAAACGGCGCGACGACGAATTCTGTGCTGTTTGGGTGGCTGCGGAATGTGGATCGGTTCGACCGGGAACCTGGGCCGACGGCGCTTGGCAAGCCGCCCGCTGTCGGCCTATCTTTTGCCCGTGCGCAGGAAGTGCCCCACCTGTTCCCGGAGCTTCGAGGAATCGACCGATCCCAGCCCCTTCCGTCCGTTCTGTTCCCAGCGCTGCCGCGCCGCAGATCTCGGAAAGTGGCTCGATGGCGGCTACCGGATCACGGCACCGCTGTCGGAGGAGGATCTCGACCAGAGTCTTCCCACCGACGGAGAGAGCGAGCCCACCCAATGACCAACACCGCCCAGCAAGACGACGTCCAGGAGCTGATCCGCTCGATCCACAGCGAGCGCCTCGCCGCCAAGGAGAAGGAACAGCGGGAGAGCTGGACCCGCTACGTGTCGCTGATGATCGTCGTGCTGGCGGTCGCGACGGGAATCGGATCGCTCAAGGCGGGCGGCTTCGGCGGCAAGGTGATGCTGTATCAGGCGCAGGCTTCCGACAGCTGGGCCTTCTACCAGGCCAAGAGCATCAAGCAGCGGATCGCCGAGATGGAGGCCCGCCGCACCACCGGCGCCGAGGCGGCCGGCGCCGCGGCCGACGTCGAGCGGTACCGCGCGGAGGAAAAAGATCTCCAGGCCAAGGCCGAACGCCTGGAGGCGTCGCGCGACGCCGCGGCCAAGCACGGCCCGCCGCTGGGGTTCGCGATCGCGCTGCTGCAAATCGGGATCGCGCTCGCCTCGGTCTGCCTGATCACGAAGCGCAAGCTGCTCTGGGCCGCGTCCGGCCTCTTGGGGGCGATCGGGATCTTCTATGTGATCTACGGGCTCTATCTGGTCTGAGCGCGACGAGCGCTCTTCCTAGCGGAACGCTTCCGGATGAAGCAGGCGTGCCAGGCCCGAAAGCGCCTGCGCGGCGTGGTGTGAGACGTCGCCCATGAAGGCGCCGGGCGCTTCGTAGACCCGACCCGCGCGCACGGCGGGGACGTCCCGCCAGAGCGGCGTCGCCCGCAAGGTCTCGACGGGCGGTGCGGCGCCGGCGTAGCGCGGGATCACGATCGCCTCGGGATCGAGCCCGAACACCCCTTCGATTCCGAGCTGTCCCGGACCCACGATCCCCGCGCCCGCGGCGACGTTGCTGCCGCCCGCGCGGGTCACGATCTCGTCGATCAGGGTGTCGCGCCCGACGGTGAAGCTGGGCGGGTCGTAGTAGAGAACGCGCACGGGCCGCGCGCCCGCCAGGCGCGCCGACAGATCGGCCAGCGTCGCCTCGACCGTGCCGGCCAGCTCCCCGGCGCGCGCGTCGGCACCGACGGCGGCTCCCATCAGGCGGATGTTGGTCAGGATGTCGGGAAAAGTATCGAAGCGCGACCAGCGCAGGACCGGCAGGCCCGCGCCGATCATGAGGCGCAGCGCGTTCGGCTCGGAGAATCCGGCCACGCAGACCAGATCCGGTTCCAGCGCCAGGATTGTCTCCACCTGGGTCCGCAGGCGCGGCACGGAGGGCGGATAGAACCCGGCGCAGCTCGAGATCGCCGGATCGTCGGCGAAGAACGACACGCCCACCACCCGATCGGGCGGGACCAGCTCGGCCAGGATCTCGTCGGCGCCAAGGTAGGTCGACACGATCCGATGCGGCGGGCGCGGCAGGACCCATGCCTCGTCGCTCGGGCCGTGAACCGTCCGCGGGAAACCGCCGCCGGCACCACCGTCGACCCACCCGTCGCCGAGACCGCGCGCGCCGATCAGCGCCGCGCGCACCCGCCGCGAGAGCGCCGCGCCGGCCACCAGGGGCGCGGCGACGCAAGCCAGGGCGCAGAGGCGCCGGCCTCGGTCCGGTGGGCTGGTCAATACGCGGCCACCTCCTGCGGCGGTAGGCCGGTCACCGGGTCCGACGTGAACCCGGTCGTCGCGTGCGGCGACGCGCTCACGTCGAAGAGCTTGATCAGCGGCGTCGAGAAGTTGGCGTCGGGCACCAGCAGAAGGCCCGGCACCCCCGCGGATCTGCCGAGCGTGTAGGCGTCCCCAGATGCGATCTTGGTCGCGGTTCCCAGCACGTAGTCGAAGGCGAAGAGAGCGTCCGGGTCGGTGAAGTTGGTCGTATCGTTGGTCACCGCGAACCCGCGCGTTCCGCCGGCCGATGGCGGCAGCGCCAGCACCCAGCTGAAGTTGACCGGCCGATCGTCGAACGCCACCGCCGAGATCGAACGGGTCAGGCTGGGGGGCGAAGCGCCCATGTCCACGACGGCGATGCCGGACTCCAGCGGCTGGTTCTGGGAGTGAAAGGCGCCGCCGCAGGAGACCAGCAGCGTCTTGGTGGCGGCCACGTAGTCCATCCCCTGGCAGTCGTAAAGGCCGGTGAGCGCGACGCTGGCGACGACCTGATCGGTCGCCGGGTCGACGACGACGATCTTACCTTCGCCGTAGTGGGCGTAGCCGGCGTCGACCTCGTTGAGCGAGACCGCGACCTTGCCGTTGGCGATGATCGCCTTGTCCGGTCGGACCAGGATGGTGGCGCCCGGCACGATCGACGCATAGGCATCGAGCCCGATCTGGCCGGTGCGCGCGCCCGTGATGGGATTCATCACGACGATGTCGTTGCCGGCCAGCGCCGGATCCGTCGCGGCGAGGTTCTTCGTGTAGCGGGTCACGTAGGCCTTGGCGTCGGAAAGGATGACCACGTCGAGGGGGTCCGTCTTGGCGCCACCCGGGATCGAGATCTGTCGCGTGATCTTGCACTGCACCGGATCGACGAAGGTGAGCGCGCCGTTGTCGCTGTCGACGATGACGACCGCCCCGCCCCGCTGGGGCTGCGACGGGAGCTGCGTGTTGCCCGAGATCGTCTTGGAGGAGCTCCCGTTCGATCCCGTCGCGGAGTCGACGCAGTCGGCGTGCAGCAGGCCGCCCGCCGTGCTCAGGATCGAGAGACTGGTCACGCTGAAATCACTGTTGAGCGCCACGAGGCCGGTGGCCGCGGGCGGCGCGAGCTGCGGCGCGACCGCAGCACCGCCCGAGCCGCCGCCGGTTCCCGCGGAACCGCCCGTGCCCCCGACACCTCCCGCGGCGCCGCTCGTGCCACCGACGCTCGGGGCGTCCACGCCGGCGTCGATGCCCGGGTGGCCGGCGCCGCCGCCGGCCACGCCACCGGCGCCCGCGAGCGCGCCGCCTCCGCTGCCGCCGCCTCCGCTGCCGCCGCCTCCGCTGCCGCCACCTCCGTTGGTTCCGGCCGATGCGGCGGATGTGCCGCCACCTCCGTTGGTCCCGGCCGATGCGGCGGATGTGCCACCGCCACCCGAGCCGGCCGCCGCGTCGAACGACGGCTGGCCCGTCGGGGGGCTGTCGGTGCAGCCGGCGACCGCGCCGGCGGAGAGGATCACAGCAAGACCAAATAGACGTCGCATCGAATCGCTCCTTCTTTGAGTCACAGGTTGGGCCATCACAGGTTGCTGAAAAGCTGAGAGTCGGACCCGCTCGCCATCGAGGGGTCCATCGTCGAGTCATAGGCCAGCGCGACAAACGCGGTCCGACCGGGAAGTGGCCAGGTGGTGAAGTTCCAGTTCTGAAGGTCGGTCAGGTTCAGCGCGCTCGCGGTCACGCGCACATGTGCCCGGGGCCAGAGCAGGCTCGCCCCCGCACCGACCAGGATCTGGGTGGGAATGTGAATGAGGTTGGTCGAATCGTCGTAGGCGCCCGCGAGGAGCGCGACGTCCGCATAGACCGCGAAATCGAGCCCCCTGGGGAGGTGGATCTGCACCAGCTCCGGACGAGCGTAGGCGGTGTCGCGCGGATGATGCGGGATCTGCTTGCCGTGCATCGACGGACTGGTGCTCTGATCTTCGGCCACTGTATAGGTCGCCTGCGCGATTAGCCGGGTATGCCGGCCGAGGGCCATGCGCAGCTCCTGCTCGACGCCGTAGACCCGCGCGCTGGTCAGGTTCTGCGCGCGCGACGGCCCGTCCGAGACGCGCGGCCAATAGATCAGATCGTTGGCCAGCGCGCCAAAGATCGTTGTCCGGCTGGTGATCTCGACGCGAACGCCCGGCCGATCGATCCAGAGCGCGAGGTCGGCGTTGGTCCCCTTCTCTGGAACCAAGCTGGGGTTACCGAGAAGGCGCCCGGTCCCATCCCCGTAGAGCTCCAGGAACGACGGGGCGTGCTCGTACCGTCCCACGTTGCCCTTGAGCGACGCGACCGGATTGAGTGGGCGCACCAGAGCGACCCTATAAGTCGGCAGCCACCGGTCGATCGCCGGGCCCTCCGGAAGAAACGTACCGGCCCCGTTCTGGCCGGTCACCAAATCCCTCATCGCCTCGATCCGCGCCGATGGAATGACGTGCAGGTCCAGCGGGTGCCAGTAGAGATCGAGCTCGGCCCCCGCGACACCGACCAGACGGTTGGCCGGCACGCCCGAATCGGTGGGGTCGAGCTCGTTCACGGGCGTGTATGTCTCGCGCCGCCCCTCGAGCACCAGCGCCGCCCGCGCCCATTCGCCGAGCGGGCGCGTCGCGTGGACGGTGATGCCGGTCGACAGCGTCGTTTGGTGCACGGCCACCGCGCCACGCTGTTCGATCTCGGCATCGGGATCGAGCAGCCGATCACGCTCGGCGCCGACGAAAGCCTCGGCGGACAATCGTCCGCCGGAACCAAGATCGTCGCGCGATTCGTAGCGCAGGTACCCGAGGCCGCGCATGGTGTGAAAGCGTGCATAGTGCGCCTGGAACTCGGTCGGTCCCGGGAGGCCCTGCGCGCGCGCGAATCCCACGATGCCGAGACCCAGCGTCCGCCGGCCATTGAGCGTCACGCTCGCCCGAAACACGCCGTTGCCCTCCAGCGCATCGTTGTTCTGGCGGAAGGCATCGAAGTCGTCGGCCGGATTGACCGCCGTGTTGTTGTCGTCGCGAAACGGGTAGTCGCCCTTCGACGCGAAGACATGCATCCCGAGATAGAGACGCAGCCGGCCGATGCGACCACCGCCGGTCGCGTCGGCGAACCGGGTCCCGAACGAGCCGACGCCGGCCCGGAGGCTCGCGCGGGTCGTGCTCGGCGTGCGGGTGGTGATGGAGATGATGCCGCCCAGCGCCGTCTCGCCGAACACCAGCGGCGTCGTTCCCCGATAGACCTCGACCCGCTCGATATCGCCGACCGGCAAGGTGGAGATGTCGACGCCGCCGCCGTGCGCGACGTTGAGCGGCACGCCGTCGACGTAGATCGAAACCTGATCGGGGTTCGAACCGCGCAGCGTGATGCTGCTGAACGCCTGCTGGGAACCGGTCCGCGCGACGGTGACGCCCGGAACCTCCAGCAGCAGCGTCCCGAGATTGTCGTAGGCGCGCGGGCTCTCCGACGGAAGGACGACCGACACGGCGGCCGCCCGATCCTCGCGCGCCGCCGTGGGCGCCGGCTCCGGACCCGTGACGATCGTCTGGAACGGCGGGGGTGCTGCAATCGGGGGTGTGGCTGTCGGTGCGAGCGGAGCCACCACGGCCGCGTCATCGGCGCGTGCGATGGACCGGATCGCGATCAGGGCCACCAGAGTCCCCAGCGCCAGGCGCATCACGACGGATCCTCCGACACGCCGCCGCCGTCGATCGTCTCGTACGGCAACACGTATGGCCGGCCCGCGCCGTCCGTCCGCACCTCCGCCCGCACCGCGAAGTGGCGCGCCAAGATCTCCGGCGTGAGCACCGCCGCCGGCGCCGCGTCGGCGCGCAGGGCGCCCTCCGCGAGCAGCAGCATCCGGTCACATCGGCGGGCGGCGAGCGACAGATCGTGCAGCGCCACCACCGCGGCCCGCCCGGTGTCGACGGTGGCACGGAGCAGATCGAGCGCCTGCAGCTGGTGCGACAGATCGAGCCCCGCGATCGGCTCGTCGAGCAGCAGCAGCGGTGCCTCCTGCGCCAGCGCGCGCGCCAGATGGACCCGCTGGCGCTCGCCGCCGGAGAGCTCGGTCACCGGTCGATCCGCCAGCTCCGTCGTATCGGTGAGCGCGAGCGCGCGCGCCACCGCCGACAGATCGGCGTCGGACTCGACCTGGAACCGCTCCAGGTGCGGCAAGCGGCCGAGGGCCACGGCCTCGCGCACCGTGAGCGGCAGATCGGCGGGCGCGTCCTGGGGCAAGAGCGCCGCCCGGCGCGCGATCTGCCGCCGCGAAAGCGTCTCGACGGGGACGCCGCCGAGACGCACGACACCAGATGACGGGACGTGCAGCCCGAGCAAGAGACGCAGCAGCGTCGATTTCCCGGCGCCGTTCGGTCCGCACAGCGCGACCAGCTCGCCGGGACCGACCGCGAAGCCGACGTCGCGGAAGACGGACCGCGCGCCATAACCGAAGCCGACCCCCGACGCCTCGCACAGCGCGCCGTCTGGCGCCGCAGCGATCACGCCGCTCATGGCGCCGCCACCTCACTCCGTTTTCTCACCAGCAGCGCGAGAAACACCGGCGCGCCGACCGCCGCGGTCACCACGCCCACCGGGATCTCGGCGGGGGCGAGCAGCGTGCGCGCCACCAGATCGGCGATCACCAGAAAGATGCCGCCGCCCACGAACGACAGCGGCAAGAGCGTCCGGTGACCCGGCCCGACGGCCAGCCGGACCACGTGCGGGACCAGCAACCCGACGAAGCCGATCGGCCCGGCGATCGCGACCGCCGCGCCGACCACCAGCGCGCTGGCCAGGACCAGGCGCAGGCGCACGCGCGGCACGTCGACGCCGACCGACGCCGCGCCGAGCTCTCCCAAGAGGAGCGCGTCCAGCTCACGCGCCGACGCGATGATAATCGCCACGCCAACCAGGACGGCCGGCGCGCCGAGCAGCAGGTGATCCCAGGTCCGGGCCTCCAGGCCGCCGAGCAGCCAGTAGACCACCTGCCGGCCGGCGTCGTAGCTCGACAGCGCCACCGAAAGAATGAACGTCGTGAGCGACACGTTGAGCGCGCCGACGGCGACCCCGACCAGCAGCAGCGTCCCCGAGAACAGCCGCCCCCGCCCGCGACGCGACGCGATCGCGAACACCAGCAGCGCATCGGCCGCCGCCCCCAGGAACGCACAGACGGGAAGCGTCCAGACCGCGCGGCCGGCCAGATGCAGATAGATCGCCAGCACCGCGCCCAGCGACGCGCCGGAGGAGACACCCAGCACGCCTGCATCGGCCAGCGGGTTCCTGAACAGCCCCTGCAACGTCGCGCCGGCGATGGCCAGCCCGCCACCGACCAGGAGCGCGACCAGCGCCCGCGGCAGACGGACCTGGACCACGACGAGGTCTTGCCAGGAGAGCGCGCCGTGCCGACCGCCGAGGCGTCGGCCGACCGCGCCGGCGGCGTCGGCCAGGGAAAGATGCGCTGGTCCCACCAGCAGAGCCGCCGCCACCGCCACTACCCACGCCAGCAGGACCAGCGCAAAGACCACCGAGAGACGCAGCGGTCCGCCACGGCGGCGTGCGCGTTCGATCTCGGACGTTGAAATTTTTTCGGTCGGCTCGGCCCGCTGGGCGGGCGTCGCCACTTTCGGCGGCATGCAAAAACCCTCGCTCCGGCGAACGAGGGGACGGTGCCGGCCCTCAGATGGGAAGAACCGGCAGCCGATCTCCGTCCGCGCGGAGAAAAAAGCTTCGGCCTTCGGTAGGTCTCCTGGCTCGTGAAGCGCAAACCGCTCGTGTCGCGATTTGCGACCACCCTCCCCTTCCCCGACCGATGGTCGAGTGGGTTCGCGAGGGCGGCCTTCACTTACAGTGGCGGGACCGCGCCGGCTTTCAACCGGCTTCCCTTTTATGCCCCGTGGGGCACCGAAGGCGCTTATTCAATTTTCAATTTTGATGGGAACCCTCAAAGGGTTCCCAAACCCTCCCGCGATGGGCTCGGGCGAGCAAAGCTCACCCTCCCCCGACGCGATAGGCAACCTTGTTTCAACCACCGGCCGCGGGATGTGTCAAGCGGGTTCAGTCTTCGCGCTGCCAGTCGGGCTTGGCGGCCGCGACGGCGTCGTAGTAGCCGCGCAGGGTGAGACCGATGGCGGCCGCTTCGTCGACGAGGATCGTCGCGTGCGGGTGGAGCTGGAGCGCCGACGCTGGGACGATCGCGGTGAGCGGCCCTTCCACCATCTGCGCCACGGCGGCGGCCTTCGCCGAGCCGAAGGCGAGCAGTACGCAGCGGCGCGCCGCCAGAATCGTCGCGATGCCGACGGTGATCGCGTGGCGCGGAACCAGATCGGCGCCGAAGGCCGCCTGGTTGGCGGCGCGCGTCTCGTCGGCCAGCGTCTTGACGCGGGTGCGCGATCCGAAGGACGACGTCGGCTCGTTGAACGCGATGTGCCCGTCGGTGCCGAGACCGAGGACAACCAGATCCAGTCCCCCCGCCCCCGCGATCTCGGCTTCGTATCGCGCGCAAGTGGCCGGCAGATCCGCGGCCTGGCCGTCGGGAGAATGGATTCGCCAGAGCGGCAAATCGATGTGGCGATAGAGCGTCTCTCGCAGGGTGCGCCGGAACGCGCCCGGATGATCGGGCGAGATCCCCACATACTCGTCGAGGCCGAACCCCGTCGCCCCCGCGAACGAGAGCCCTTCTTCGCGATGCAACCGCCCGAGCTCGGCGTACGTCGCGCGCGGCGTGTTTCCCGTCGGCAACCCCAGCACCGCATCGGGCTTGCCGCGCACGAGCCGCGCCACCATCCGCGCCGCCCGCAGACAGACCAGGTCGGGCGAGGCGAGCACGATGACTTCCATTTACGAGCTCTGATGTCCCCTGTTCGGCCTTCGCTTGTATCTCGCGGAAAGATAGGCCGAGCCTCTTGAGCACCCGATCAACTCCGAAAGGAGTTCAGCCGAATTGCCTCCCCGGATGGTCGACCGGTAGTAAGACTCGATCGCGGTCTTGACGATCCTGGCCATGGATTGACCAGTTCGATCACGAATTGCCCGCACCTTCCATGCGAGGCCGGCTTCGAGGCTAATGTCGATCCTGACCGTCATTGAGAAATGTATGACACGCTGGGCTCGTCAGTTCGTCAAGCCATCAAAGCCGGGTCGCGCCGCACGCTGCCGCGGCGAGCGCTCGCGCCGCTACCCGAAGACGATCGTCCGGTTGCCGGAGACCAGCACGCGGCGTTCGAGGTGGAGCCGCACCGCGCTGGTCAGCACGCGGCGCTCGAGCTCGCCGCCCTTGCGCATGAGCTCGGCGACGTCGTCGCGGTGGCTCACGCGGCAGACGTCCTGCTCGATGATGGGACCTTGGTCGAGCTCGCGGGTCACGAAATGCGCGGTCGCGCCGATGATCTTCACACCGCGCGCCTTGGCCTGGTGGTAGGGCTTGGCGCCGACGAAGGCGGGCAAGAACGAGTGGTGGATGTTGATGATGCGCGCGGGCCAGCGGGCCACCATCTCCGGCGACAGGATCTGCATGTAGCGGGCGAGCACCACGAGATCGACCCGCGCCGACGCGAGCAGTGCCTCCTGGGCGGCTTCCGCGGCGCCCTTGTCGGCCTTGTCGACCGGGACGTGCTCGAAACGAACGCCGAAGTGGCCCGCCACCGGTCGGAGAGCTTCGTGGTTGGAGATCACCAGCACCAGATCGCCGCCGAGCTCGCCCAGCTGCTGCGCCAGCAACAGATCGTAGAGACAGTGCGGCGCCGTGCTGGCGAAGACCGCCACCCGCGGACGAACGTCGGAATAGGTCAGCTCCCAGCCCAGGTCGAAGCGGGTGCCGAGGATCTCCATCGCGCCCGCGATCTCGGACCGCGAGAGCTTGAAGTCGGCCAGGGTCCAGCGCAGGCGCATGAAGAACAGACCGGTCTCCACCTCCGCGTGCTGGTCGGCGTCCAGGATGTTGCCGCCCTGCTCGTACACGAATTCGGACAGGGCCGCGACCAGCCCGGTTCGATCGCTGCAGCTCACGAGCAGCGTGGCGGTCGCGGGCGGGGCGGCAGTCCGGTCGGCGGTCCGATCGGCGGTCTGATCGGCAATCTGATCGGATGGCGACGTCATGCGCCCCACAGAATAGACCCGCGGCGAGAACCGTTCACCCGTCGACGACGGGGACGGCGGTGGTCTTGGCGCCGCCGGTGGTGAGCCACCACAGGCCGGGAACCAAACGGTGGCCGACGGCCACCTCGGCCTCCGCCACCGTCGCCGCCTGAATCTCGTAGCGAATCGATCGATGCGCGGCCAGCGCGCCCGCGGACGGGGTCGTGAGGCGAACCCGGTGCCCGTGGGTCTCGGCCAGTCCCCCAGACGGCAGGTAGATGATCCGGATGTCCATGGCCCGATCCATGGAATCACGCCCCATCAGGAACGCAAAAAAACGACGCAAAAAATCCGGCCACAATTAAATGTGCCCGCCAGAAACAAGGCCGAAACGACGAAGCCCGGCGAGCTTATTTGCCGCGGCGGGCGCGAACGGCGTCGGCCAGCTCGCGCAGCATTGGGACCGTGTCGACCCACCCGAGACAGGCGTCGGTGATGCTCTGACCGTAGGTGAGCGTCCCACCCGGCACTGCATCCTGCCGGCCCGCGACCAGATGACTCTCGATCATTACCCCGGCGATCGCCCGCCCGTTGCCGCGCAGCTGCCCAGCCAGATCGCGCGCCACCGCCGGCTGGCGCGCCGGATCCTTGCGGCTGTTGCCGTGACTGCAATCGACCATCAACCGCGGTGGCAGCTTCGCCTTGCCGAGGGCGGCGATCGCGCGGCCGACCGACTCCGCATCGTAGTTCGGCGCCGTGCTGGCGCCCCGCAGGATGAGGTGGCAGTCGGGGTTCCCGCGCGTCGCGACGATGGCCGCCAGCCCCTGCTTGGTCACCGAGAGGAAATGGTGCGGGTGGCTGGCCGCCTGGATCGCGTCGATCGCGATCTGCGTGTTTCCGTCGGTGCCGTTCTTGAATCCGACCGGAACGGAGAGCCCCGACGCCAGCTCGCGGTGCACCTGGCTCTCGGTGGTCCGCGCGCCGATCGCCCCCCAGCTCACGAGGTCGGCGATGAACTGCGGCGTGATGGTATCGAGAAACTCGCACCCGGCCGGCATCCCCATCTCGGCCAGGTCGAGCAGCAACCCGCGCGCGACGGCCAACCCCTCGTTCACCTTGAAGGTCCCGTCCAGATTCGGGTCGTTGATGAGGCCCTTCCAGCCCACGGTGGTGCGCGGTTTCTCGAAGTAGACCCGCATCACGATGAAGAGCGCGTCGCGGAGCTCGTCGGCCAGCGCGCGCAGACCCTGGGCATATTCGCGCGCGGCGGCCACGTCGTGGATCGAGCAGGGACCGACCACCACCACGATTCGATCGTCCTGCTGGCGCAAGATCCGCGTGGCCGCCTCGCGGCTCTCGGAGACCGTGGTCGAGGCCCGCTCCGAAAGCGGCAGGTTCTCCATCAGGATCTCGGGCGGGATGAGCGGGCGAATCCGGTCGATGCGAAGGTCGTCGGTGGGGTGGAGCATGGGGGCGACGGAATCTAGCGCCTTTTGGGTACGGCTGCCCACAAACGGAGCCGATCCGGATGCCGGCGCTATAGTGGCGGCAAGCCCATGCGACGTGGACGATGTGGACGATGTGGATTGGAAGGCTTCGGCGCGGATGCCACCGCCTGGCGAAATGCCGTCGGTGCGCGGGTTCCGGTTTACGATCGGCTCCTGGCCGCGGCCGTCGAGATCTTCGAGCGCCCGCGGGGCGGGCTCGAGCACGCGGCGCGCGATCGGGTCGAGGCCGCCTGGCGCGAGCGGCGATCGGCCGCGTCCTACGATCGCCCGCTTCTGCTGCTGGCGGCTCTGCGCGCGGAGGCCCTGCGCGCCGGTCCGCGCCACCCGCTGTTCGCCGCGATCGGCGCGCCCGCGATCGATCCCGAGACCGCGACTGGCGCAGCCCTGGCCGGCGCGCTCGCCGATGCGCCGGCGCGGCTGTTCGTCGACCTCGCCACCCGCTCGGTGCAGACCAACGAGACCTCGCGCGCCGTGGCCTGGCTCTGGCCCGCCGCCCTGGCCGGATGCGCCGACCCCGACCGCGCTGTCGCGCTCTTCGACATCGGCTGCAGCGCCGGGCTCAACCTGATCGCCGATGGTTTGCCGGCGCCCTGGACCGATCTCGCCGGGAGTGCCCTGCCCATCGCCGCGGCGGCGCGCATCGTAACCCGCCGGGGATTCGACGCTCACCCGCTCGACGTCGCACGTGACGACGATGTCGTGTGGCTGCGCGCCTGCGTGTGGCCCGGCGAGACCGGCCGCCTCCAGCGACTCGATCGGGCCATCGCCGCCTTCCGCGTGGCCGCCGCCGCGCCGAATCCGCCGCAGTTGCAGATCGGCGACGCCACCGACGTCCCCGCGCGCATCGAACGAACCGCGGGGGATCTTCCCGCCAAGACGTTGCTCCTCGCCTATCAGACGGTCATGTGCGACTACCTGGCAGACGGCGTCAAGAGCCGCTACCTCGCCGGCATGACCGCCTGGGTCGCGGCCGAGATCGCCGGCGGCCCGCGCCGCGTCTGGATCGAGCTCGAGGCCGCGACCGACGTGCTCGCGGATCAGAGCCCCCTTCCGATGGCGCTCACCGCCCACCTCGCCGACCCCGCGGCAGGCACCCGCGCCCTCACGCTGGCCCGTTGCAACTCTCACCCCGACCGTCTCGCCCCCGACGCCGCCGCGGTGGCGGCCTTCGTCGCCGCCTTCGTGGCGGAAACGACGCGGAAATGAAAACGATCGAAAATTTGACGCCGCCGCGTGAGCCCCTACCGTGGAATGCGCGGAGGGCACGAACATGGATTACGCCGAGACCCGTGAGCTGATCCGACTTCGCTACGAGCTTCGCCACCTTCTCATCTATCGCACGGCCGAGGCGACCGAGGCGGCGCGCGCGGTTCTGGCGCGAATCTCGGCCCTGGTCGCCACCGACGCCGAAGAGGCGGCCACCATCGGGCCCGAGCTCGCCCGCTGGCAGGTCAGCCTGTCGCTGACGGCCTAGGCAGACACCGCGCGCGAACCAGGTCGCCCCTCGGCCGCGGCTACGGATCGAGGCGAGCGGTCGCCGAGGTCGCCCGTTCCGCCTCGGAGACGAGATTCCGTGCGTCTGGCGTCGCGCGGATCGCCAGATTCTTCTGCGCGAGCCCGAGCGCGCGTTTCGGATCGCCCGCGATGTGCAGGAAGAATCGCGCCGCGTGATCGTAGAAGGCCGCCGGATGGCGCGCGAGGAGCGCCTCGTATCCCGCCGTCGCCTGCTTCACCAGACGATCCCCCTCGACGCCCCGGTGCATCTGGCGATAGAGCGCGCCGAGCTGCCCGACATATTCGGGATCGTCCGTGCTGGCGACGAGCGGCTCGAGCAGGACGCGGGCGCGCTCGAGCCCGGCGGGATCGCCGAAGGCGGCCACCAGGTGCGCCAGGTGTGCGACGGCCGCGGCATACCCGGGGAGCCGCGCCACGGCGGATTCGAAGAGCGGCAGGGCCCGATCCGATCGGCCGGCGCTCTCCCACATATGCCCCTCCTGGAACTCGATCCAGGCGACCGCGAACGGCGAGACGTCGTCATAGCTGCGGCCCGCTTCGGCGAACACCGCGGCGGCGTGCTGAAAATCGTGCTTGTCGGCCAGGGCGCCGGCTTCGGCCGCGAAGCCGGTGAAATTCGGCCGTGCCCGTCGCCAGGCCCTCAGGGTGGCGAGGGCCTTGTCGATGTCGCCGGTCGCCTGCCAGATGCCGACCCGAACGTGCGCGACGGCGTCCGGCTCGGCGCCCAGCACCAAAGCGCGATCGAGCTCCGCGCCAGCCAAGACGAACTCGTGGAGCGCCGCCAGCGTCCGGGCGCGGAGAAGGTGCGCGTCGCCGCTCTTCGGCGCGATCGCCAGCGCGGCTCTGCCGATGGACTCGGCCTCGTCGTAGTCGCCGAGCTTGCCGAAGAACTGTGCGCGGCCGAACAGGTGATCGGCGAGGGCGCGGGTGCGCGTCAGGTCGCCGGGTCGGGCCGCATGCTGCTTTTCGGCTTGCGCCAGCTCAGCCAGAAAATTGTGGGTGGCGATCTCGCCGCTGGTGGTCCTGATCGGCGGAGACGGGATCTCCGTCGCGGGCGCGGGCGCCGAGCTCACCGTGCGCCCGCAGGCCGAAACGAAAACCGCCGCGATCGACACGATCCTCGCAAGAGCGATCCTGTCGATCACGGCGGCCATCTCGATTGGTCTCTCTAGCTCGATTGACTCTTCGACGACCGGCTAGCCCGGCGGCGCGAGGAACGGGAAGGTCGCGGTCTGCGCCGATACGTGGTCATCGGCGGTCACGCCGTCGGTGACGCCCGTGAGCGCGCCCACCGCGAGCACGGAGAAGCTCTCGTCGACCACGTCCTCGGTCAGCGTCCGTCCACCGCAGTCGGTGTTCGCGATGATGTGCGTCGCGTTGGCCTCGACGCCCAGGTAGGTGGTGCAGGTCCCCGAGCTGGTGTCGACGTAGAGCTCGTCGTCGACGAGCACGTCGGCGAGCGCCTTGTAACGGGTCGCGTCGGTCTTGGTCATGTCGGCGGCAAACTGGTTGCCGCAGGTCTGGTCGAGGCTGTCGATGATCGCCAGGTTGGCCTCGAACTGCGCCTCGAAGGTGCTGCCCGTGGCCGGCGTGGCCGCGTTGTAGGCGTCCTGCTTGGTCCCGTGCGCCGCCGCATCGCTATCGAACGGATCGGTGATGGCCGTGTTGATGGCGGGCCGTCCCATCCGATCGATCTGCGCCCCCAGGGCCGGTGGGCTGTTGGAGTTGCCGCCGTCCGCGCCGTTGCTGCTGCTGGAGCAGGCGGCCAGCATGAGCGCCGGAGCGCCGAGTACCACCGCCCAAATCGTCGATTTATTGAACATGTTCGATTTTCCTTTTGCTTTGATCTGGTCAGGAGTTAAACGCGCTTGTGGGTGCTGCCCCAGACGCCGAGGAACTTGCCCCCCGGAGTCACCAGGGCGGTGTCGACCTCGATGACGATGCTCTGGACGTTCTGTCCGGCGAAGTCGCTGGCCGCCGCGGCGCCGGCCGTTCCGTGGGAGAGCTGGGCGACCAGGGCGGTCGCGGTCGCGGTGTCGAGCGCCGGACAGCCCGAGGCGTCGAAGGTGAGCGAGCTGGCGGCCGAAGCGACCGCCGCGGCCGTCGCCTTGAAGCCGGTCAGGTTGAAGAAGAACGGATCGTCGCGGAGCCCCGCGAACACCTTGGTCTTGGCGCTGGCGCTGGTGATGCCGGCCGTCGCGCTGGCATCGCCCGTGACCATCTCGCCGGATCCGACCCAGCAGGTGATCTTCTGGGCGGTATCGAACCCACAGATGATCTTGGTCTCCGTGGCCGTGCCACCGAACGTGCCGGCGGAATTCAGGTGAAAGACGTAGAGCGTCTGGTCCGAGAACATCGCGCCCGCGGGGGCGTTCGGATAGACGTCCATCACCAGGTCCACTTTGGTCTTGTCGGTGGACATCCAGGCGTACACATCGGTTATGTCGGCGGCCGGATCCGCCGTGGCGGCGGGACCGTCCTTGTGGTCGGCGGCATGCAGCGTCAGGCCGATCGCCGCCCCGGTCGTCAATATGCAAGCTCCTATGATCAAACGCGCGCGCTTCATGGGATCCTTTCGTCGCTCTCGGTCAGCGACCCGTACCGTTGTGGGCACCTGTGGTAGTCGCAGGTGGTACAGGCGGACGCGCGATTCGGATCTCCGCGGACGAATCTTTCTTCGACAATTCGTCCAGCGCGACGCCAACACGCGCGCGGCGGCGGGGTTTTGCTAGCGCAAGCGCGGCGGCCGGCGCGGGTGCTGCGTGGGCCGCGCGTGCTGCGTCCGGAAGGTGCTGCCCTTCGGCGAAGCGGCGACCGAGGCGCCCGCGGCCGGCTGCCGGAGCGGCACCAGCTGGTCAGGTCCGTTGCCGATCAGATCGGCGCGTCCCATCTGCCGCAGCGCTTGCCGCAGGAGCGGCCAGTTCGCCGGATCGTGGTAGCGCAGGAACGCCTTGTGGAGCCGGCGGGTCTTGGCCCCCTTGGCGACGGGAACGATCTCCCCGTCTCGACGCAGCTTGCGGAGCGGATTCCGGCCGGTGTGATACATCGCGGTCGCGGTCGCCATCGGCGATGGCAGAAACGTCTGCACCTGGTCGGCCCGGTAGCGGTTCCGCTTGAGCCACCGGGCGAGCGCCAGCATGTCCCGGTCGGTGGTTCCGGGATGGGACGCGATGAAGTACGGGATCAGATACTGCTTCTTGCCGGCCTTTTCGGACGCTTCGTTAAACAAACGCTTGAACTTCTCGAAGCTGCCGATGCCGGGCTTGAGCATCTTCGAGAGCGGCCCGTCCTCCGTGTGCTCGGGGGCGATCTTGAGGTAGCCGCCCACGTGGTGGGTCGCGAGCTCCCGCACGTAGGCGGGTGAGGTCGCCGCCAGGTCGTAGCGCACGCCCGACGCCACCAGCACCTTCTTGACCCCGGGCACCGCCCGCGCGCGCCGGTAGAGATCGATGAGCGGCGCGTGGTCGGTGCCGAGGTTCGGACAGATCTGCGGGTACACGCACGACGGCAGGCGGCAGGCGGCTTCGACAGCCGGGCTCTTGCAGGCCAGGCGGTACATGTTGGCGGTCGGGCCCCCGATGTCCGAGATGACGCCGGTGAACCCCGGCACCGTGTCGCGCACCTGCCCGATCTCGCGCAGCACCGAGGCCTCCGAACGGTTCTGGATCACCCGCCCCTCGTGCTCGGTGATGGAGCAGAAAGTGCACCCGCCGAAGCAGCCCCGCATGATGGTGATCGAGAACCGGATCATGTCGTAGGCGGGGATCTTCGCCTCGCCGTAAAGCGGGTGCGGGCGGCGGGTGTAGGGGAGCTCGTAGAGGCGATCCATCTCGGGCGTCGACAGCGGCAGCGGCGGCGGGTTCAGCCAGACGTCTCGATCGCCGTGGCGCTGAACCAGCGCGCGCGCGTTCCCGGGGTTCGACTCGACGTGCAGCAGGCGCGAGGCGTGGGCGTAGAGCACCGGATCGGCAACCACCGCCTCGAAGTCCGGCAGCCGGATCACCGTGCGGGCGCGATCCCCCCGGCGGGGTCGCAAGCTCGCGGGCGCGATCAAGGTCGGCGACGGCGCCGGCCGCGGCATCGGCACCGTCCCAGAGGGCCCCGCCTCGGGCGCGCACCCGGCTCCCGCCGTCGTGTCGGCATAGGGCACGTACGGATTGACCGGCGGCGCCAGCGGGCCCGGCGTGTCGATCTCGCGCGAATCGATCTCGGTGAACGCAGGCGGCGTCGTACCGGACGCGCGCACGAATGCGGTGCCGCGCAGATCGGCGATCTCCTCGACCGCTTCCCCCGCAGCCAGCCGGTGGGCGATCTCGACGATCGCCCGCTCGCCATTTCCATAGACCAGTAGATCGGCCTTGGCGTCGAGCACGATCGCGCGCCGGACCTTGTCTGACCAGTAGTCGTAGTGGGCGATTCGCCGGAGGCTGGCCTCGATCCCGCCCACCACCAGTGGCACGTCCGGGAAAGCCTCGCGACAGCGCTGGGCATAGACGATCACCGCTCGGTCCGGCCGCTGGCCGCCGGCGCCGTCCGGCGTGTAGGCGTCGTCGTGTCGCAGCCGCCGGTCGGCGGTGTACCGATTGACCATCGAATCCATGTTGCCGGCGGTCACGCCCCACATGACCGTCGGGCGCCCGAGCGCTCGGAACGGCTGGGCGCTGCGCCAGTCGGGCTGCGCGATGATGCCGACGCGGAACCCCTGCGACTCGAGCAGCCGCCCGCAGAGCGCCATCCCGAAGCTCGGGTGATCGACGTAGGCGTCGCCCGTCACCAGGATGACGTCGCAGCTGTCCCAGCCGAGCGTGTCCATCTCGGCACGCGACATCGGAAGTACGGGCGCGATCCCGAATCGCTCCGCCCAGTGCTTGCGCCGCGCGAACAACGTCGGTGGCACCAGATGCGGCGAAATCGGAACGAACCCCGCGCGCCCGGCGGAATCAGCGGCGGCGGGCATGACGCGGAGAGTGATAGCACGGGGCCGCATCTGTGGCATGCTCGCCCCGATGGTGGGGACGGAGCAGCGGCAATTTCCACGCCTGGGGTTGGGGCTCCCGGTGACCTTGCTGTTCCTGGGCCACGGTCAGGTGGAGGCGGAGCTGCAGGACATCTCGCGCGGCGGCTGCTTCTTCAAATCGAAGCTCGACGTCTCGCTCGATCGCCGCATCTCGGTGGTGTTGTCGGCGACCGGCGGCAAGACCTGTCAGGCCTCGGGCCGCGTGGTCCGAACCGTCGCCTACAGAGGCTTCGCCGTCCTCTTCGACGAGGACGACGGCGGCTCGATCGACGAGTTCATCCGCGACATCGCGCCCCTGCCCCAGGAGAGCCGCGCAGCCCTCCTGAGCTCGGTCCTCAAGCCCGAGATCCAGATTTACTAGCCCCCGGCGGCGCCGTCGGTGCTGTTGCGCTGAAGCGTGCCGCTGCCGGAGGCGGTGCAATTGGCGCCCCCGATTGGCGCCGATCCCGAGAAGTTTGTGGAGATCGTGTCACCCGTCAGGGTCAGCGTCCACGCGCTGACGTTGATGACGGCGTTGACGCCCATGACGGGGATCGTGCACATCTGCGCCGCCGAGGCCGTAGCGATCGACCCGCTGACAGAGAAGTTGATGGTGCAGGCCATCCCTTCGACGAATTGAAGGTGGGACGAATCGGTGCCCGTGCTGATCGTGACCGTGTCCCCCGCCAGGTCGAGGGCCGGGATGGGCGTCCCCAGGATGCTGCAGTTCATCGGGGTGACCGTCCCGCTGCTGTACTTCCACATGCCAACGAACGGCGCGCCGTTGCCACCGCCGCCGCCGCTGCTGCCACAGCCGAGGAGCAGAAGGCCTGCGACCAGGGCGATTCGATTCACGCGCGACGACATCATGAACTTGGACATGGACGACATGGTACCTCCGATTGGATGGGCGCTACATCGTCGCCGGTGTGAGGGCGGCCGTCGCGTAGACGAACGGCGCGACCCAGTTGATGGCGATCTCGTTGACGTAATAGTCGTCCGTGGTGTCCCGCCAGGTGAGCGCGGCAGGAAGGTCCGCCGTCGCCTGATCGCTGTTGGCGCCGCCCACCAGCAGCCCGGGCCAGGGATCGGCGATCCCGTCGCCACTAGAAGGCCCGTGGTGCGGGTTCGACGGCGGGTGGTAGCCCACCATCGTGACCTGCGATCGATCGTAGAGATTCCGCCCCAGCAAGAAGTCGAGCTGCATCTGGATGGCGTCCAGGTACTTCGGGTTCGGCTGCAGGACGTTGGCGACCCAGAGGTTCATGGCCGCGCGGGCGACCGAGCCGTTCGAGCCCCAGTAGTAACTCTTGGTGCTGCCGCCCGGGAGCGCGCGACCGAAGGCGTGGGCCGCGGCGACGCTCTGCAGCTGGTCGGCCGCGGCGACGATGGCCGCCGAGAGCGTCGAGACCAAGGTTGCGTCGCGCGCGCCCTTGTCGGGGCGCTGCGACAGCACGTAGGTGTAAAAGCCGAGGTTCTGCACGTTGGCCCAGTCGAAGTCGACTTCGACGGGGTTGCTCGGCGCGCGGGTCTCGAAATCGGCGAGCGCGTCGGCATCGCCGGAGGTCTCCCACATCTCCGCCGCGGCCCACAGACGGTTGTCCGCGTCGGTCTCGACGTAGTGCCCGGTGTTGAAGACCAGAGCGCTGTCTTTCGGGCTGTCGTTGGCGGGGACGGCCGGTCCGGCGTTTGCGCCCAGATAAGCGTAACCGAGCTTGGCGGCCACTAGATAGGCGGCGGACGACACCGGGGCGTATGGCCCGTAGATGCGCGCCGCCTCCGCCATGACCGCCACGAAGTCGGCCGTCATGGCGGTGCCGATGCCGGCGAAATAACGCTTCTGGTTGTCGCGATCGGGCATGGTGCCGTAGCTCTCGAAGTCGATCGCGGTCAGCTTGTCGGGCACGCCGCCGCCGCCGCTGGCCTGCTGGGCCGTGAGGAGCCAGTCGAGCTCCCACTTCACTTCCCACAGAAAATCGGGCATCGGACCGGTGCCCCCCTCGGGGATCTGGCCATGCTCGGGAATGGGCAACGCCAGCGCCTCCAGCGTCGGCTGGAAATGCTCCCAGGCCGCCAGCAGCATGCCGACGCTGAACGCGCCGTTGCCGACGTACTTGCCGTAGTCGCCGGCATCGTGCCAGCCGCCGACGCCGACGGATTTGGTGTCGGTGCCGGTCAGGTAGTCGAGGTAGGCGTCCGCCATGTGGCAGGCGCCGTGCTGCCAGGTGTCGCTGCCCATGGTGATCGTCACCGCCGTGCCGCAGCGCTGGCCGTAAAGACCGGTCATCGCGGTCGCGAGCGCGCCGCCGAAGACCGTCTCCGAGATCTCGAAGGGCGCCGATTGCGCGGTCTCGCCGGTTCCGAGGCTGGGCACGGCCAGAACGTAGATCCCCGGCTCGTCGAACCCGGTGAAATCGGCGAAGTAGTAGATGTCGCCGGAGTCGGGGTCGATCATCTGGGAGCCGAGCTGACAGCTCCACAAGGGCACACCGCTCACGGTGAAGATCTGCGCGATGGCGCCCGAGAGATCGGCCGCTCCCGGTGGTGGAACGACCGTCGCGACCTTTGCGCGGGCGCGCAGATACCCAACCGTGTCGACGCGGACCGCATGGACCGGCCATTCCATCGTCGAGGCCGGCGGGATGTCGTTGCCGGGAAACAGGAACGAGCAGCCGGCCGCAGCGAAGGCAAAAACAAAAGCACAGAAGCTGGTCGAGCGAACCTGCAACGGCCGCATGGGCCGATCATACACAAGGCCCGCAGGGCGGGCAGCGCAATCAGCCGCGCGGCGCACCGCGTTTAATGGCCATCTCTGCAATTTTCTCGATGAAATCCGGATAGAGGTGGCCGCCCTCCTCCGCCGCCCAGGCCAGGTCCTCCCCCTCGGCCAGGTACGGGTTGGGGTTCGCCTCGACGACGTAGATGGCGTCGTCGTGGGCCAGACGCACGTCGATGCGGCCGTAATCGCGCAACCCAGCGGCTTCGTAGGCCCGCAGCGCCACCTCAGCCAGACGATGCCGCAGCTCATCCGAGAGGTTCTCGGCGATCATGTTCTGGATCCCGCGCCCTTCGCGGTAGCGGACGCTCCATTTGGCCTTGAAGGTGGCGATTCGGCTCTCGACCGTGGAATCGTTTCCGAATACCATCTCGATGGGCGGCAGCGCGACCGGGGGATCGTTCCCCATGACGCCGATGTAGAGCTCGCGCCCCGCGATGAACTCCTCGACGATCGCGTCGGTCTTGATGCGCTCATGAATGAAAGCGACGCGTTCCTTGAGCGCGTCGTCGTCCCGGACCACCGAGGCCTGCGCGATGCCAACCGACGCGTCCTCGTCCAGCGGCTTGACGATCAGCGGGAACCGGAGATCGCTGGGTCGCTGAACCGGATCGCCGCGGTGGCAGACCATGAAATGCGGGATCCGGATGCCCTGGTAGGCGAACACCTTCTTGGTGAGCGCCTTGTCCCGCGCCAACATGAGCCCTTCGGAAGACGCGCCCGTATAGGGAAGGCCCAATATATCGAGCACCGCCGTGACCGTGTAGTCCAGCGAGGATTGGCTGCGAAAGCGCTCCGCCAGATTGAAGATGACGTCGGCCGGCTCGGCGCGCAGGCCCGCGATCAGCTGATCCAGGTTGTCGCGGAAGCCGAGCATCCGGACCTGGTGCCCTTGCGCGATCAGCGCGCGCGCGATGTCGAACTCGGCCTCGTCGGTCGACTCGATCTGCTTCTTATAGTCCTGCGACGCGGGCGGGTCGCCGTCCGTGTCGAAGAGAACGAGCAGCCGCGTTTTCTTCACGCGCTTCCTTGATACCCGATCGCATCGGGCAACGTCCAGTGCCAGCGAGCTCGAACGACGGATCTCAATCTAAAGGCGGTCCTCGTAGATCGGCGAGCCACCGATCCCGCTTCCCCGCTTCCCCGCTTCCCCGCTTCCCCGCTTCATCCATCCCGAGGCTGAGCGTTCCGAGCCCCAGGGGCAGCGAAAGCGCAAAAACCGAGCTGGCGTGCAAGCGGTGCTTTGTCATGGTGGGCGGGAATAGTAACCTAGGGCCATGAGCCAGCGACCCTCGAATTCCCCCTCCCGATATCCCAACGACAAGTTCGTTCCCCGCCCGGAGGACCATTTCACCTTCGGATTGTGGACGGTCGGCAACCCGGGCCGCGATCCCTTCGGCCACGCGGTGCGCGACGTAATGTCGCCCGTGAAGATCGTTCGAGAGCTGGCCAAGCTCGGCACCTATGGCGTCAACCTGCACGACGAAGACTTGATCCCGTTCGGGTCGTCGACAGCGGAGCGCGACAGGATCGTCCGCGATTTCAAGGGCGCGCTGGCCGAGACCGGGATGAAGGTCCCGATGGCGACCACCAACCTGTTCTCGCAGCCGGTCTTCCGCGAAGGCGCCTTCACCAGCAACGACGCCGCGGTCCGCGCGCTGGCGCTGCAAAAGACGATGCGCTCGATCGATCTGGGCGTCGAGCTGGGCGCGTCGGTCTACGTCTTCTGGGGCGGACGCGAAGGCCTCGAGACCAACGCTTGCAAAGATCCCCGCGACGCCGTCAAGCGGTTCCGCGAGGCCATCAACTTTCTCTGTGAGTACTCGCGGGACAGCGGCTACGATCTGCGCTTTGCGCTGGAAGCCAAGCCCAACGAGCCGCGCGGCGACATCTTCTTGCCGACCACCGGCCACATGCTGGCCTTCATCTATACGCTGGAGCACCCGGAGATGGTCGGCGTGAACCCGGAGGTGGCGCACGAGCAGATGTCCGGCCTCGATTTTTCGCACGCCGTCGGACAGGCGATCGAGGCGGGCAAGCTGTTCCACATCGATCTCAACGGGCAGAAGCCGGGCCGCTACGATCAGGATCTGCGCTTCGCGAGCGAGGATCAAAAAGGCGCCTTCTTCCTGGTCAAGCTGCTGGAGGATTCGCGCTGGGACGGGATGCGGCACTTCGACAGCCACCCCTACCGCACCGAGGACGAGCAAGGGGTCTGGGACTTCGCGTACTACAGCATGCGGTCGTACCTGATCCTCAAGGACAAGGTCGCGCGCTTTCACGCCGATCCGGAGATCAAGCAGATCCTGGCGACGCTCGAGAAGCGCAGCACCACCCAGGTCGCGGGTCTGGGGCCGACGTTCAAGTACGACAAGAAGACCGCGGCGGCCCTCAAGGCGCACACCTTCGACCCGACCGCGATGGCGACGGTCGGCTACGAATACGAGCGGCTCGATCAGCTGACGACCGAGGTTCTGCTCGGCGTCCGCTGATGCCGAACACGCGACCGATCTTCCTCGGCCTCGACGTCGGAACCAGCAGCGTAAAGGCCGCCCTCTTCGACGATCGAGGCCGGACGGTCGCCCGCGCCAGTGAGCCGCTGGCGATGCGGGTGCCGCAGCCCGGCTGGGCGGAGCAGAATCCCGTCGACTGGTGGAAGGCCGCGGCGCGCGCGATCCGGCGGGCGGTCGGCTCGGGCCGCTCCGCCCGGCGGGTCGACGCGATCGGGCTCTCCGGTCAAATGCACTCGTCGGTCTTTCTCGACCGCGCCGGCCACGTGATCCGACCGGCGCTGCTTTGGTGCGACGGCCGGACGACCGCGCAGTGCCAGGCGATTGCGGCGCGCGTCGACCAGGCCTCGCTGCGGAGCTGGGTCTCGAACCCGCCGCTCGAGGGGTTCACGCTCCCCAAGATCCTTTGGTTGCGCGACAACGAGCCGGCCGCGTTTGCCCGCCTCGCCAAGGTGCTCCTCCCGAAAGACTACCTCCGGATGCAGCTGTCTGGGACGCTCGCCACCGAGCCGTCGGACGCGTCGGGGACCCTGCTCTTCGACGTCGCGAACCGGCGCTGGAGCCGCGAGATGCTGGGGGCGATGGATCTGTCGCCGGACCTTCTGCCCGATGTCGGCGGCTCGACGGAGATCCTGGGGACCGTCTCGGCGCGCGCCGCGACGGCCACGGGCCTTTTCGCCGGAACCCCGATCGTGGGGGGCGGCGCGGACAACGCCTGTGGGGCGATCGGCGTGGGCGCGGTCGCGCCCGGCGCCGTGGTCGCCAGCTGGGGAACCTCCGGAACCGTCCTTTGTCCGACGTCGGCGCCGCTGGTCGATCCGCAGATGCGCGCGCACACCTTCTGCCACGCCGTTCCCGACACCTGGTACGTGATGGGCGTGATGCTGACGGCCGGGGCAGCCTTCGCCTGGCACCAGCGCGAGCTGGCGCGAGAGCTGGCTAGGAAGCGGGACGCCGCCGATCTGCTCAACCGCGAAGCCGCGCGCATCCCGATCGGCGCGCTCGGTTTGACGTTCCTTCCTTACCTGCAGGGCGAGCGGACCCCACACCGCGACGCCGACGCGCGCGGCGCCTTCGTCGGGCTCTCCCTCGCCCACACGCGCGCGCACCTGACCCGCGCCGTTTTGGAAGGCATCTGCTTCGGCCTGCGCGACAGCCTCGAGATCATCGCAGGCCTCGGGCTGGCCGTTCCCGAGGTGATGATCACCGGCGGCGGCGCGAACGCGGCGTTTGTCCGCCAGCTTCAGGCGAACGTCTATGGCAAGCCGGTCGTTCCCGTCAGTCAGGGCGAGGGCCCGGCGCTGGGCGCGGCGCTGCTGGCCGCCGTCGGCGCCGGCGCGCAACCGGACGTCGCAGCCGCGGCGCAAACGATTCGCCGCCGTCCGGCCGTCAACCCACGCCCCGACGCGCACCGCGCCTACGACGAGCCCTACCGCCGCTTCGGCCGCCTCTACCCCGCCCTCCGCGCGGCGCGATGAGCGCCGGCGGCGACCGCCGCGAGCGATCCCTCGATCTCAGAGGTGGACAACGCGTTCGCGACCGAAACCTGATCGCAGCGGCCCGCCCATGAGCGCCCCGCGACGTCGTTTCGTGAAGCGCCTGGTCTGCTACGGCATACCGCCGTCCGGCTCGCCCGGCGCGCCGGCGTCCGGAGGCGGCAGCTCCTCGCGGTAGCCCAGCAGCGTGTTCTTCTCTTCGACGGGGGTCAGCTTCACGGCGAGCTTGCTGTCGCCGAAGGTGTAGGCGCGCGTCTGCACCGGCAGGCAGCCGTCGGATTTGACCACCAGATCGAGCGGGCCCGAGTCGCGCGGGCGCTGGACGACCAGGGGCGCGTGTTGGGCGATCACGCCGAGGCGCTTCTTTCCCCAGAAGACCATCGCCTTCTTGGTCGACGGAAGCACGGTGACGACGATCCGGACCGTCGCGCTGGGCGCCTTGTCGAGCGGCGGGTTGGGCGCCGCCACGTCGACGGGGAGCGGCGGCGGCGCGCCGGCATCCGGCGCCGCGACGGCAGCCGCAACCGCGAACGCCCCAATCGTGACGCCGGCGATCAGCCAAGCGGCCCCCGGCAGGTGCAGGGCGCGACCCCGCCCCCGAGAGGCAAAGCGAGATAGCAACGCCGGTATCCGCATCTTCAATCGCCGCAACAGCTTCCCCCTCCCGCCTTGTCGCCCGACTCCGGCGCCGCCGGTGGCGGTCCGGGCGGGTACTTGTTCCAGGGCTCGGGCACGTAACCCAGGATCGGCTTCTTCTGATCGCCCATGATGTTCCCCTCGAGCACGTTGACCGGGACCGGCGGGTCGAGCTCGTAGAGGTAGCCGCGCGACGGGATCCGCATCTCGTAGACCGTGTTCTTCTGGAGGAACTGCCGCGCGAAGCCCATCGGCTGATCGCCCGCGACCCGCATGTGCCGGTGCCGCAGGATGAACGAGTAGAGGCGGATGGCCAGGTGGTTCGGCAGCCGGTGGCAACCGTGCGAGTAGCCGTTGGAGCTGTAGATCGACAGGTAGTCCGACGATCCGTGCGCGCGCACGCCGTTGTCGAAGTCCTTTCCGCCGTTCTGACTGGGGACCACGAAGTAGCCGGCGATGAGGCCGTAGGCCGACAGGAACCCCGGGCCGAGCTCGTCGTAGTTGACGATGCTCATCCACTTGCCGTTGACGATCTTGCCTTTGATCAAGGAGCGAATCGGCGTCGAGGTGGGCGCAATCCAGACCGGCCCCGAGACCACGTGCCGGATCACGCGCGGCCCCACGTCGGAGCCCTTGTAGCGAAAGTACTCGTAGCCGTTGCTGGCCTGATCCGCCCGCCAGCCGCCGATGGTGGTGCGCCAGTGCGCCAGCGCCAGCAGCTTGCCGCCCACCCGGTTGTAGAGCGTCAGCGACGGGTACTTCTTGCGCGCCTGGGGCTTGTAGTGGCCCTTGTCGTCGAAGGGAACGTCGTACCAAACGTCGCCGCGATCGACGACGATCGACAGGTCCATCTCGGGGCCGTAGTAGTCGGGGCGCGCCGGGAGCTTGACCGCGACGCGCAGCCGTTTGAGATCGTCGGGTCCGTGGCGTTTGAAGAAGGCCAGCGCCGACGGGGCATCCGGCAGGCCCATCTGTGCAAACGCCGCCTTGGTATATTCGTCGACCAGGTTGCGGACCTTGGAGGTCGAGCCGTCTTCGAGGATCGCGGCGGCGGAGACCACCCGCTCGCGCAGCGCGCGCACCAGCGCATCGTAGTCGTTCTCAAGAAGCGAACGGGACAGCGCCTCGACCGTCTTGCGGCGCAAGAAGTTGGCCTCGTAGATCATGTGCTTGCGCTGGAAGCTGCGGACCGCGAGCCGCATGGCATCGTCGTAGATGCCGCTTTGGTGGTGGTTCTTGCCGGTGCCGAGGAGGCCCTCGCAGGTGAGCCGCTTTTCCACCGCGGCCATCGCCGGCTTTTCGGCCGCGCGCTTTTCGATGAGCTTCACCTTGGCCGCCAGCGCCGGCTGGCGGGTGGCCAAATCGTCCAGCGTCGCCGCGTGGAGCTTGCGGCGCGCGTCTTCGAGCTCCGCCCGGATCCGGCTCAGGTGCCGCTCGTCCTTCTTGAGATCGGCCGGCGCGACGTAGGTGACCGTTTCGACGGCGTCGAGCGCGTCGGCGCTCTCCTGGTCGACGCAGGGGTGCCGCTCGTCGTCGAGGAAGCGCGCGCGCAGCACCGACAGCGACGGGAAGATGCCATAGAGCTCGAGGTAGTTCTTGCTCCCGGGCGGCAGCGGCTCGCCGTCCTCGTCGAGCTGATCGTTGGCCAGGCCCAGGAAGATCCGTCGGTAACGGTTGTCGAGCGGCTGCCCGTCGGCGCCGACCTGCTCGGCGAAGATGTACGGCGTCCAATCGTCGGACAGGTCGATCAGCGTGAAACCGGCCGCCTCCGCGTCATCGGCGTCGATCCAGCGCTCTTCCTGGAGTGCTTGCGCGGGCTGGAGTGCTTGCGCGGGCTGGAGTGCTTGCGC
>Ga0080027_10000147_pt1 | contig 31105 bp, 29 predicted proteins | sample OrgsoiDNA2013046_FD_70962 | JGI IMG/M metagenome (GOLD analysis project Ga0080027, IMG submission 70962) | Permafrost soil microbial communities from the Arctic, to analyse light accelerated degradation of dissolved organic matter (DOM) -... | ecosystem: Environmental > Terrestrial > Soil >... | reverse complement strand
GGGGTACCAGCCGGCGGGTTCTCGCTGATCACGATGCCTTTCGCAAGCGTGAGACTCGCGCCGGGTTGCACGACCGGATTGAGCCCGGCTGCTTTAAGGCTGGCGATCGCGTCGGCTTGGGAGAATTTGGACACGTCGGGTACCTGCACGTTGACGGTCGGGTGCTTGGTGGTGAGCACGTGGCGGGCCAGGATGCCCAGGAAGATGAAAAGCGCGATCGCGATCAGCGTCAACATGATGTAGACCAGCGAGCGGCGTCCTCGTGGCTGTCGACGTTCGATGTTGTCGGAGCCGATGGGCGCGATGCTCACGGTCTGGTCGTGCAGCAGCGGAGTGGCCTGAACAGGCACGCCGCTCAGAGCGCGCTCGATGTCTTCGCGCATTTCGGCTGCACTCTGGTAGCGGTTCGCCGGATTCTTCGCCATCGCTTTCAGCACGATCGCGTCGATCGCGGGGCTCACATCGGTGTTGACCCGAGACGGCGGAATCGGATCTTCGCGCACGTGTTGGTAGGCAACGGCTACCGCCGAATCGCCGGTGAATGGCGGCGTACCGGTAAGCAACTCGTAGAGGAGACAACCCGTGGAGTAGACGTCGCTTCGCGGATCGACCTGTTCACCGCGGGCTTGCTCGGGTGACAGGTACTGCGCGGTACCGATCACGGCGGCCGTCTGGGTCACCGCGGCGCTGGCCTGTGCTACCGAGCGCGCGATGCCGAAATCCATCACCTTGACCTCGCCGGCGCGGGTGAGCATGACGTTCGCCGGCTTGATGTCGCGATGAATGATGCCGTTGCGGTGGCTGTAGTCGAGCGCTTTCAAAATCTCCGCGGTGATCTCGAGCGCGCGCGTCGGCATGACCCGGTGCTCGGCCTTCAGGAGGTCGCGCAGGGTGCGGCCGTCGACAAACTCCATGACGATGTATGGCACCGAAACGCCATCGAGCATGCTCTCGCCAGTGTCGTAGACCGCCACAATCGCCGGGTGGTTCAGCGAGGCGGCCGATTGGGCCTCGCGCCGGAAGCGCGCCTGAAACGACGTCTCGCGCGCGAGGTCGACGCGCAGGGTTTTGACTGCGACGTCGCGGCCGAGCCGCGTGTCGCGCCCTCGGAGCACCTCGGCCATACCGCCGTAGCCGAGCACGTCGCCCAGCTCGTATCGGTCGCCGAGCCGCCGTGGCTCAGTCATGATGAAACCCTCTCATTGGACGTCGCGCTCATGGGCTCTTCTTCAAGTCGGCCGAGATGACCGCCTTCGCGATCGGCGCCGAAATGGCGCCGCCCGTCGCATCGCTGTTGCCGCCACCATTCTCGACCAGAACGGCGATGGCGATGGTCGGTTTGGCTGCTGGCGCGAACGCCACGAACCAGGCATGCGGCGGCGCGCCCGGGGCATTTTCCGCGGTGCCGGTCTTGCCCGCGACGAGCACGCCCGGGATTCGGGCGCTCGTACCGGTTCCGTGCTGCACGACGCTTTCCATCATCTGGGTGAGTTCGGTGGCGACCTGGCTCGATACCGAGCGACGCAGCTCGGTCGGCTTCGTCTGATCGATGATCTTGAGGTCGGGACCGACGAGTTGGCTGACGAGGTACGGCTTCATCATGACGCCGCCATTGGCGATTGCAGCAGCAACCTCGGCCATTTGTAGTGGTGTCGCCCGCACGTCGTACTGGCCGATCGCCGACTGGATCGTGTTCGCGTCGGAGAGGTCGATCGGAAAGACGCTCGTAGCCGACTTCATCGGCACCGCGAACGCGGAGTCGAACCCGAACGCATCGGCCTGGCTGCGCAGGGCGTCCTGCCCCAGCGCGAGTCCGAGACCGCCGAACGCCGTGTTGCAGGAGATCGTCAACGCCTGGATCAGCGTCGCCTGCCCACCGCAGCTCTCGCCGTGAAAGTTCTTCAAGATGGCCGTCGACTGCGGCAGCGGCAGCGTTTCGGGCGCGGGAATGACCGTCGCGGGGGTGTACGTGCCGGTCGACAGTGCGGCAGCTGCGGTAATCAGCTTGAAGGTCGATCCTGGTGGATAGGTCTGCTCTATCGCGCGATCAAGCATCGGGTTGACGGGGTCGGCGATGAGCTGCTTGTAGTACTGCGTGATCGAGGTGTTGTTGTGCGAGGACAAGACGTTCGGGTCGTACGACGGCGAACTCACCAGCGCAAGGATGGCACCCGTCGTCGGGTCGAGTGCGACGACGGCACCCTTGCGGCCGGCGAGAGCCGCGTAGGCAACCTGCTGAAGCACCGGATCGATGGTGAGGACGACGCTGCCACCCTGCGGTGTTCGGCCGGTGATCAGGTTCGAGAGTTGCTGCACCCCGAAGAGGCGATCGTCGGTGCCGGCCAGGATCGAGTTCTCGGCACTCTCGATCTGCCTGCCGCCGTAGATGATCGAGTAGAACCCGGTGACCGGTGCGAAAAGCGGTCCGTTCGAGTAGGTCCGCAGGTATTTCAGGGTGTCGTTGGTTGGCACCGAGCTAGCGATCGTGACGCCGGTTGACGTCACGATGTCACCGCGCTTGCGGTCGTATTGTTGAAAGAGCAGGCGGGTGTTGCCAGGCTTGTCACGTAGCGTCTTGGCGTTTGCGAACTGCACGACATTGTCATTGACGAGCAAGATCGCGAACATCAGCAAGCAGGCGATCGCGACCCGCCGGATGGGCTTGTTCATAGCGGGATCACCTGCGTCATGGCGTCGTCGGGTCGTGGCGATGGTGCCGGAGCGGGTCGGCGGCCGGCGTCACTGATGCGCAACAGCAGTGCGAGTAGCGCCCAGTTCGATACCAGCGATGAACCGCCGTAGGACAGAAACGGTGTGGTGATACCGGTGAGCGGGATCAACCGCATGACGCCGCCGACGACCACGAACACCTGAACGGCTAGGCACACCGACAGACCGGCGGCGAGCAGCTTCCCGAACGAGTCGCGAACGGACAGCGCTGCGCGAAGGCCACGCGAGACGATCACGACATACACGAGCAGGATCGCCATCAGGCCGGTGAGGCCCAGTTCTTCGCCGATCGACGCCATGATGAAGTCGCTGTTCGCGAACGGCACGAGATCAGGGCGGCCGTTCCCGAGTCCAGTACCCATCAGGCCGCCGGTCGCAAAGCCGTAAAGACCTTGCACGAGTTGGTAGCCAGACCCTTGCGCGTGCTTGAAGGGATGCAGCCATATTTCGAACCGCTCGCGCACGTGCCCGAACAGGTGGTAGGCGAGGTATGTGCCGCCCACGAACAGCAAGGTGCCGATCAACAACCACGACAACCTCTCGGTAGCGATGTAGAGCATCACAATGAAGAAGCCGAAGAACAACATCGACATGCCGAGGTCGCGGCCGCGCACGAGTAACCCCACACTCACCAACCAGGCGAGCACGACCGGGCCGAGGTCACGCCCACGTGGCAGGTCGATGCCGACGAACCGCCGGCTGGCCAGTGCGAGTGCATCGCGCTTCGCGACGAGGAAGCCGGCAACAAAGATGACTAGCAGGATCTTGGCAAATTCCCCTGGCTGAATGGAAAAACCGGCGAACCTGATCCAGTTGCGGGCGCCGTTCACCTCGCTGAAGCGGGCCGGCAAGACGGACGGGATGGACAGCAGGATCAGACCGAGGAGCATCGACGTGTAGGTGAATCGTTGCAGTCGGCGATGGTCGCGCACGATCACGAGAACCGCGATGAAGCCGACGACGCCGATCGCACTCCATGCCAGTTGCAAGGTCGCGTCGGCGCGCGCGGCCTTCGGCGCCACTAGGTCGAGCCGATGAATCAGCACTAATCCAAGACCGTTGAGCAACGCTGCACATGGCAGCAACAGTGGGTCGGCATACGGCGCGAACATGCGGACGGCGATGTGCGCAAGGAGAACGAGCGCTCCGAGTCCGAGTCCATAGATCAAGATGTCCGGCGGCACGTGATGTGAACGCGTCAGGCCGACATCGGCGTAGGCGGCGAGCGCGATGATGACTGCGAACAACAGCATCGCGAGCTCGACCGATCGTCTGGTGCGGGGACGCCGGGGCTTCATTGCTCGGATCATCCCGGATGTCCCGGTAGCGGCGGTCACGATGTACTCGCCGGGCTCGGGCTGACGACCGAGCTCGGTCCGCTACTCGTAGCGGGAGTCGATGGCGACGCTGCCGGGGTCGAGGGGGCAGCAGCCGGCGCGACCGGTGTGGCGTGGAGCTGACCGACAATGCGGTCGGCATCGCTCTTGTTGCGCGCACCAATGGTGTCGGCAACTCGCTCACGCTCGAATGCTGGCAACGACGACATCGCTATGTCGGTTGTCTCAATGGGGGTAGAGAAATTGATGCCAAGCACGCTGCCGTTGATGCCCTTGTAGACGACGACGTGCTGGCCGTCGCTGCCGACATAGAACTGGCTTTGTGAGTACCACCACGTGCCGCCAAATAAGGCACCGGCGGCAACCACCAACAGTGCGACGACGAGGGCAGGCCCGCGCCAGCGCCGTCGGGCCGGTTCGTCGACCGACCGGTGGGCCGCTGGGTGCCGATGACGCAACGCCGCTGCTCGACCCGCGGCGGTGTTCGGTTCCCGGATGCGCGCGTCATCACCATCAGCAACCGAGCCGCCGATCACCGGCGCCCCCGATGTCGTGCTGCCAGCCTCGACGACATCGCATACGACACAGGTCACGTTGTCGGGCCCACCACTGCGCAGAGCCAGGTCGATGAGGGCGTCGACCACGTGGTCGGGGTCGGGCATGGCAAGCGTTTCGCGCAACGTTTCCTTGCTGACCACACCCGACAGCCCGTCGCTACAGAGCAGGTACCGGTCACCGGCGCGCGCCTCACGGATCGACAGGTCTGCTTCGGCGTCGGGTCGTCCGTTGAGCACCCGCAAGATCACCGATCGCTGCGGATGGGTGGGGATTTCCGCCTCGTCGAGTTGACCCTGGTCGACGAGGTGCTGCACCAGAGTGTGGTCTTGGGTGATCTGGGTGAGCTCGCCGTCGCGCAGAAGATACGCCCGCGAGTCGCCGATGTGGGCAAGTGCGATCCGAGTTCCGCTCCAGAGCAGAGCGGTGAGCGTCGTGCCCATGCCGTCGAGTTCGGCGTCGGAATCCATCATCTGCCGAAGTTGCTCATTGGCCTGCCGGATCGATTGGCTCAGCGCGCCCAGCAAATCGGCAGGTGGATCGTCGTCGTCGAGCGGTGCCAGCGTGGCGATCGTCACTGCACTTGCCACGTCGCCCGCGGCGTGGCCGCCCATACCGTCGGCGACGGCGACAAGACGCGGGCCGGCGTAGACCGCGTCTTCGTTGTTCGTGCGGATAAGCCCGACGTCCGACCTCGCGGCGAAGCGCAGCATCAGAGTCACGAGGTGCTCACCGTCGCAGCTCGAGCACAGTCTTGCCGATCCGGATCGGCATGCCGGCTCCGACGGGCGTCGGTTGGGTGACCTTTGCCCGGTCGAGGAAGGTGCCGTTCGTGGATCCGAGATCCTCGACCAGCCACTGGCCGTCGCGCAAGAACACCCGCGCATGCTTCGTCGAGGCGTAGTCGTCGGTCAGGACGAGGGTCGAGTCGTTGGCCCGGCCGATCGTGACGGGGGCATCGCCGAGGTTGATCGAGGTACCCGCCAGTGCACCCGCCACCACGACGAGCTTGCGGGGGGCCTTGCGCGAACTCGGCTTCTTGACCTGCTTCTTCGGCTGCGGGCGGACGACGCGGGTCTGCGGACCGCCGGACAGGTCGGATCGTACGACGCCAAACGCGACGATGACGAAGATCCACAGCAGAGCTACGAAACCCGCTCGCAGCAAGAAGAGCGAGAGTTCTGACATCGGTGGCGTTCAGCCCCGCGGGCCCTGATCGCGGGCAATACCGGGCAAGCTGGTCGCGTTGGCGCTCGCGTCGGCCGGTGCCCGGTAGGTCAGCACCGTTTCGCCGAGTCGGATCTCATCGCCGTCCGACAGTGCCTTCGTCGTGACGGCCACCCCGTTGACGGTCGTGCCGTTGGTCGATTGCAGATCGTTCAGCATGGTGGCGCCGTTCGCCACCCGGATCTCAGCGTGGCGCCGCGACACTGCCTGATCGGTGAGCCGCACGTCGGTGTCGGTGCCGCGACCGATCACGGTGACCTTGTGCTTGAGCTCGAAGTCGTAGGACGCGGCTTTGCCTTCGCGCACCAGGATTCGACCGTAGGTCGGTGCGGCAGCGCGCGGGATCGCCGTTGTCAGGGCTGTCTCGTCGATGCGCGGAGGAACCGGCGCGGGAGGAACCGGCGCGGGAGGGGTGGGCGCGTTGATGGGCGAGACAGCTGGTCGCGACGGGAGCGAGGAGAGGTCAGGCATCCCTTCGGGCCCCGGAGCGACGTCGCTGCGCACGCGGAACACGCCGGTCTCAAGCGTGCGGACCCGCAACAGCTCGACATTGACCGGGCCGACGAACGTGTAGCGCTGGTCGGTCGCGTGCTCACGCACCATCGCGGCGAGCTCATGGGTCAACGGCTGCTCGTACGGCGCCAACCGGTCGTGATCGTGATCGCCGAGCTCGACGATGAAGTGGTTCGGCACCAGGATTCGGTCACGACCGACCACCGCCGCTTGGTCGTCGATCTCGTGTTGCAGGGCCGCGGCGACCTCGACCGGCTGGACCTCGGACTTGAAGGCGCGGGCAAACAGGCCTTCGACCATTCCGCCTAGCCGACGCTCGAAGCGCTGGAGTACACCCACTGACCCTCCTTCCGTTGTCTCCCGATGCTATCCAGGACGCCCGAACGCCAGTCCCGGTTCGCCGTCGCCCCTGCTAGTCTGAGCGCTCCACTCGGGCGAGTGGCGGAATGGCAGACGCGCACGGTTCAGGTCCGTGTGTCCGTGAGGACGTGGGGGTTCAAGTCCCCCCTCGCCCACCGCTGAACCCCCGAAACCCGTTCCCCTGGCTGGCTTAGCAGCTGCGCTCGAGTACCTCGGCCTTGATCGTGGCGGCCGTCTCGTAGGGAACCGTCGTTAGCCGGAGCAGGAGGCCCGAAGGGGCCTGCACCATGTGCAGATCCCCCGACCAGCAGCGTGAGAAGCGCAGTCGGGCCCGCCAGATCTGGTCACCGGTGGTCACCACGGTCATCGAGGTCCAGCCGTTTTGCACCGCCAGATTTGCGGCTCCGCGAGCCTCCCCCTGCGTCGTGCTGGGGTAGGCATGAAAACAGATGATCGCCGACGCGTCGGCGGGCTTGGGCGGGCAGGAGCTCCCTACGGGGGTGGATACCACCAAAACCGCACCCGGGTAGCGCTGGACCAAGGCGTTCGCGGCGCGCAATCGAGCCGGATAGGTCGGGCCGCCGAGCACCACGACGGCATCGGTCGGGCCGCCGTGATCGGAGGCGGGGACTACGAAGAGGCGAACTTCGACGGCCACCGCGACTAGGAGCACCAAGGCGACGAGGGATTGGACGAATCGCCGGCGGTGCGACATCGACGCTCCCTCGGTTGGTCGAAGTTTATCGGCTGGGCCGGACGGCCGAGACGCGATCAGGAAGGAAGGCAAACGTTTAGGCTCGCATCCGTGAGCTATCGGCAATCGCCCTTGCGGCCGCGTGGTGGCGGGCGCCGCTCCCGGCGCCGACGGCTCCTCGCCGGCCTCATCGTGGTGCTGCTCGCGGCCGGTGTGGCCGGCTACTTCGTCTACCCGCGCGCCTCGAAAGGCCATGGCGCGGTTGGGGTACCCGGCGGCTCCTCGTCGGGGAAGGCAGGCTCGCCGACGGCTTCGGCAACCCCTGCGTCGCCGGTCGACGTCCTCGCGCAGGCCTTCGCCCAAGCTTGGACCGCGGGCAATTTGGCGGCGGCACCGTACGTCGGTGGATTGACGGGCGCCGACGTGCAGGCCGCCTACACGGCGATTGTGAAACCGCTGCAGGCCAGCGCGGTCACGGTCAGCGCACAACCCGCGCAACCCACCGCCGATGCTCACGTGTCGCAAGTGCCGCTAAGCGTCAGCTGGAAGCTGCCCGGTGATCAGATCTGGACCTATCAGTCGAGCGTGACCGTCGACGAGGTCGCGGGTAACTGGGCGATTGCGTGGAAGCCCTCGATCGTGCAGCCCAAACTCGGCTCCGGCGACTCTCTTCAGTACACCCGGATCGCACCGAAGAGGGCGACGATCCTCGACGGTGCCGGCCAGCCGATCATCACCGGTCGGCCGGTCGTTGACATCGGGGTCGAGGCCGGCAAGGTCGGAAATGCGGCCTCCGCGGCGGCTCAACTCAGCATCGCCCTGGGGGTCAATGCGGCTGCACTCACGGCGCGTATCAAAGCGGCGGCGTCCGATGAGTTCGTCGATGTCATCACGTTGCGACAGTCCGATTTCGATCGGGTGCAGTCGCAAGTCGATGCGGTGCCTGGGGTGATCCTGCGCAACATCACCGAACAGCTGAGTCCGTCGCACGATTTCGCGCGCTCGTTGCTCGGTACCGTCGGACCGGTTACCAAGGAGATTGTCGACGCCTCCGACGGCCGGTACGTGTCCGGCGATTCGGGCGGCCTTGGGGGGCTGGAGAGGGACTTCGACTCGACGCTCGGCGGCACTCCGGGGTTCGAGATCGACATCGTGCACGCGTCACCGACCACCACGACGGCACCGCCGACTCCCATCAAGGTGACGCCAGCCACCGACGGCACCTCGGTGCAAACCACGCTCGACCAGCAGGTGGAACTCGCGGCCGATGCGGCACTGGCCTCGATCACCGATCAGCCGAGTGCGCTGGTGGCGGTGCGGGTGTCGACCGGCCAGGTGATCGCCGTTGCGAACGGGCCGGCCGGGGGCGGGTTCGACACCGCGCTGCTCGGCCAAATTCCACCGGGCTCAGCGTTCAAGATCGTGACCACGACCGCGTTGCTCCAACAGGGCTTCAACGTGAATGCGTCCGTGCCGTGTCTGCCGCAGATCGTCGTGTTGGGCAAGACGTTCCACAACTACGAAGGCGAGCAGCTCGGAAGCGTTCCTTTCCACACCGACTTCGCCAAGTCGTGCAACACCGCCTTCATCAGCTTGTCGTCGATGGTCGGCGGTTCGACGTTGTCTGACACCGCACAGCACCTCGGTATCGGTGCGTGCTGGTCGCTGGGTACCCCGGCCTTCCGCGGCAGCGTCGCGCCCCCAAAGGATGACGTCGACCTCGCCGCCACCTCGTTCGGGCAGGGTTCGACGCTGGTGAGCCCGGTCAGCCTTGCGGTGGCTGCGGCGACCGTTGCGCGCGGCAGCTATCTCGCGCCGCAGCTGGTCGTCACGGGCCAGCCGGCCGATTGCGCGGCCACTCCGGCGCCACCGCGACTGGCGCCACACGTGGTGACCCAGTTGCATGCGCTCATGCGTGAGGTCGTCACGGTCGGCACGGGCGTGGCGCTCGCGAAGGCGCCGGGGGGCCTCGTGATGGCGAAGACCGGAACGGCCGAGTACGGGTCGGGCACCACTCCGAAAACACACGCCTGGCTGGTCGGTTACCAGGGCGACATCGCGTTCGCCGTATATGTGCAAGACGGCCAAAGCGGTGGAACGGTGGCGGCGCCGGTCGCCCTTGCATTCCTCCAGAACCTCGCCGGCCAGTTGCGGCCCTCATCGTCGGCTAGCCCGCACGTATAGTTGAAACCCTACGCAACTTGACGCGTGGCGCAGCCCGGCGTGGGTAGGAGTGACGAATGAAGATCAGCCACATTCCACCTCGCCTGGCCACCGGCGCTTTCATTCTCAATACCGGCATCGGCAAGCTGCACCCTGAAGAGGACGCCGCGAAGCGGGTGCATGATATGGCTGCACGCACCTATCCGTTCGTCGCGAAAGCTGACCCGCAAGCGTTCGTGAAAGCGCTCGGTGCCGGCGAGATCGTGGTTGGCAGCGTGCTGCTCGCCCCTGTCGTGCCGGCGTGGCTGGCGGGCGCGGTGTTGACCGGGTTCTCGGGCGGACTGCTGGCGATGTACTTCAACACACCCGAAATGACGAAGGACGACGGTGTGCGGCCCACACCCAAGGGCGTGCCGTTGGCGAAGGATGTCTGGATGCTGGGCGCAGGTCTCGGTCTTTTTCTCGATGGCCTTGGCGATCGGCGCCGCAAGAGGCAGCGGCGCAAGGCCCGGCTGTATACCTGACGTGTGCCTGAGCTGCCCGAGGTCGAAGCGCTCGCGACGTTCTTGACCACGCACGCCGTCGGTCATCAGATCGTGCGCGTCGACGTCGGCTCGTTCCAGGTACTCAAGACGTTCGACCCGCCATCTTCGGCGCTGCATGGCACGACCATCACCGGGGTCGGCAGACGAGGCAAGTTCCTCGACATCGACACGACCGGCCCGCACCTCGTCGTCCACCTGGCGAGAGCCGGCTGGTTGCGATGGCGCGCGACGCTCGCGCCGGCGCCGCTGCGACCCGGCAAGAGTCCGATCGCGCTTCGGGTGCGGCTCGACGACGACTCAGGGTTCGATCTCACTGAGGCCGGCACCCAGAAGCGGCTCGCCGCGTATGTCGTCAACGATCTCGCCACGATCGAAGGCGTGGCAAGGCTCGGCCCTGAACCGCTCGACCCTGCGTTCGACGTCGAGGCGCTCCAGGCGCTGCTGCGAGGGCGGCGGATGCAGATCAAAGGGCTGTTGCGCGACCAGTCGGTGATCGCGGGCATTGGCAATGCGTACAGCGACGAGATCCTGCACGTGGCCAAGATGTCACCGTTCAAGATCGCCGACAGCCTCACCGACGACGAGGTCGCGACGCTCTACGAGGCGATGCAGACGACGTTGCGGGACGCCGTGGGGCGGGCCGCTGAACTCGATGCTGGCGAGTTGAAGGCGGAGAAGAAGGCGAATCTGCGGGTGCACGGTCGGGCCGGGCAACCGTGCCCGGTGTGCGGCGACACCGTGCGGGAGGTGTCGTTCGCCAGCTCCGCGCTGCAGTACTGCCCGACCTGCCAGACCGGCGGCAAGCCGCTCGCTGACCGAAGACTGTCTCGGCTACTCAAGTAGCGGTTCGGCCGGACGACGTACTCGGCGCCGGTACCATCGCCGGCATGGGCATCGTGGGATCTTCCATGGGGAAGGGTCTCTCCGTCGTAGCTGGCAAGTCCCGCTATCAGCGGGTGTTCACCCGGCTGCACTCAGCCGCGCTCATCGGGCGCAACTACGGTCCGAGCGACGTCGCGAAGTCTGGCGAGCTGGTTGCGTTGGGTCACATGGCCAGTGCACGGCCCGCCACTTCGGTGGTCTTCGACGTTGGCGCAAACGTGGGTGACTGGACTCTCCAGGCCGCCCGCTCATGGCCGGCGGCGACCATCCACGCCTTCGAACCATCGGCCCTGGTGTTCGGTGAGCTGGAGAAGGCGACCGCCGGTCTCAACGTCCGACGGGTGCGAAGCGCGCTAAGCGATCACTGCGGCGAGGCCGTGTTGCATGCCGTGGCGTCGCAGTCCGGGTTGTCGTCACTCCACGATCGCGATCTCAGTTCGCACGGGATGGTCATGACAGAACACGAGGTCGTGCAGCTCACCACAATCGACGACTATTGCCAGGCCAATGCGATTGAGCACATCGATGTGCTGAAGGTCGACGCCGAAGGCCATGACCTGGCGGTTTTGGCGGGTGCGCAGCGGATGCTGGCCGCCGGTCGGGTGGGATTCGTCCAATTCGAGTTCGGTGGGGCGAACATCGATTCGCGGACCTTCCTTCGCGACTTCCTCAGCCTGCTCGGCCCAACCCATGACCTCTCCCGGCTGCTGGCCGACGGCCTGGAACCGCTGGCCTACAGCGAGCGCGAAGAGATCTTCATCACCGCCAACTTTCTCGCCATCCCCCGCAGTTCTCCCTATCCCCGGCAGGTATTACCGGCGCAGCGCTGATGCGTCATTGGGCCGATCGGGTGAACGCCGCCCGTTCGGCGGCTCATGGTGGGGTTGCCAGCGGCCGAGACATCAAGAGTGAGTGCCGATCCGCTCCCCGCCGTTGCGACCGGGCCCCCCACAGTGCCGGTCATGCCGGTCCTGCCGGTCGCGCCGCTGCGTCGGGTGTCGACCGGCCCGGCTACCCGGGCACGCTGGCAGCGCCGCTACGCCATGGTGTTGGTGAGCCTCGACGCCGTACTGCTCTTCGCGGGGACGACCGCCGCCGCGCTTCTCCGGTGGGGTGCTCCCGCTGGCACTGTCACGGTCGGCGGTCTCGACTACTACGCGATCGCCGCATTGATCTCGGTGCTCTGGTTGGTGTTGCTCGGCAGCACCCACGCGTACGACGCGCGGCACCTAGGGCTTGGTTCAGAGGAGTTTCGCAGGGTGGCAGATGCTGCTATCCGCGTCACTGCGCTCGTCGCCTTCGTGACGTTCGTCGGCAAGCTTCCGCTCTCCCGTGGCTTCGTCGCCATGGCGTTGCCGATTGGTCTCGCCTCGACTCTCGTCGGGCGCTACGCGGCCCGTCGGGTTCTGCACCGGCTGCGACGCAAGGCTCAGTGCCTGCACCGGGTGCTCGTCGTCGGCACGCCGTCGGCAGCAAGCAAGCTTGCGGAAGGTCTCAGCCGCTCGGTCTACACCGGCTATCAAGTGGCCGGCACCTGGTCGCCGTCAGCCCGTGATTTCGCCGACGCCGACCGATCGGCGCGGGATCGGGGCAAGGTGCTCGAGGTTCTCGCCCGCACCGAAGCCGACACGGTTGCCGTGGCCTCGTCGGGGTTCAGCCCAGCGGCGTTGCGAGAGCTTGCGTGGCAGCTGGAGGGTAGTGGCGTCGACCTGCTCGTAGCGCCGGCGTTGACCGACGTCGCGGGTCCGCGGATCCGGATGCGCCCGGTCGACGGCCTTCCGCTCCTCCACGTCGAAGAGCCTCAATTGGACGGCGGCAAGCAGGTCGCGAAGTCGGCGTTCGACCGGGTCGCGGCACTCGCGTTGCTTGCCATAGCGGCGCCGCTGCTGGTTGGTGTAGCGATCGCGATCCGCGCGACGAGTTCGGGGCCTGCACTGTTTCGGCAGAAGCGCTCGGGCCGTGGCGGGTCGTACTTCACGATCTACAAGTTTCGGACCATGCAGGAGGGTTCACACCAGCAGTTCGACGCCCTGGTTGCGGCGAGTGCGGACAAGCCTGGCGGAATGTTCGCCAAGGACGTCGTCGATGACCGGGTGACATCGGTGGGCAGATTCTTGCGGCGCTATTCGCTCGATGAGCTACCGCAACTCGTCAACGTGCTGTTCGGCCAGATGTCGCTCGTCGGCCCGCGCCCACTGCCGGCAACGGTCGAGCAGGCCGGGTACGACGTGAGCCGTCGCCTGCTCGTGCGCCCGGGCATGACGGGCCTATGGCAAGTAAGTGGGCGCTCGGATCTTTCGTGGGAAGAGTCGGTTCGCCTCGATCTGTACTACGTCGAGAACTGGTCACCGGCAGTCGACCTGATGATTTTGTGGAAGACCGCACGTGCGGTGCTGCGAGGCAGCGGTGCTTACTGACGCGTCCGACGTCGACGTGCTGATCCCCGCCTACAACTATGGCCGTTACCTGGAGGCATGTGTCGAGTCGGTGTTCAACCAGACGGCTGCCGTGGGCGCGGTGACGGTCATCGATGATGGTTCCACCGATGACACAGCGCACATACTTGCGCGCCTGGCAGTGCGGTATCCGATTGACGTTGTGCGCCGAGAAAACCGTGGTCTTGTGCCTACCCTGCGCGAAGTCATCGGACTGACGAATCGGCCGTTCTTCGTCACGGTCGATGCCGATGACGTGCTCGCACCGACGTTCGTCGAGAAGTGCGTTGCAACCCTCACGAACGATGAGTCGCTCGCATACTGCTACACCCAAATGCGGCTGTCGGGCGAACGGAGCGGACTCGCGTTGGTCGAGCCATTCGATGCGCGAAAGCTGATCTGCTCGGGCAACTTCATTGCCGGCCGTGCCGCGATGATTCGGCGTTGTTCCTATGAGCGCACTCGCGGCTACCGTGACCTGCCCGCACTTGAAGACTGGGACCTGTGGCTGGCGTTCCTCGACGAAGGGATGAGCGGTGAATTCATCCCCGAGCCGCTCTACGAGTGGCGGCAACACGGTCCGAGCCGGAACACCATGACCGTCAGACAGGAACGGCGCTTACGCCGCAGAATCCAACTCGCGCATCCACGCCTGCTGCTTCGGTACTATCCGGGCTACCTGCCGGTTGCCAGTGCCAACCTCGCCCGGCGGTTCACATGACCCGCGGGTACGCCAATGGCCCGCTCGGCACCGAGCTAACTCCGGTCGCTCACGCGGTCGCCCCTGCCCGCACTGGAGTATCGGTTGTGCTGGTGAGCTTCCGGACCCCCACACTGCTCGTGGCGTGCCTTCAAGAACTCCGCCGCGAGGCTTCTGTTCGCGAGGTCATCGTCGTCGACAATGCGTCGGGCGACGAGAGCGCGGACGTCGTCGAGCGGGCGTTTCCTGAGGTGCGGCTGATCCGCAACCCGGTGAATATCGGATTTGCGCGGGCCGTGAACCAAGCACTCGGGCAGTGTGAGGGTCAGTACATCCTTCTCCTCAATCCCGATGTGGTGCTTGAGGAGACTGCTCTTTCCCGGCTCGTCGCGCTCCTTGCGAGTGACCCTACGATTGGTGCGGCCGGCCCGGCGATCAGGCACATTACCGGTCGCCTGCGAGTGCTATCCGGAGGGCGGCAGCCCACACTGTGGCGGATGTTCGCGCATGCCACTCTCCTGAGCCGCTTCAGCCGACGGGTGCCCCTCCTTGAGGGCCTCAATCTTCTGAGCGGCATCCACGACGACCGACCCCGAGACGTCGAGTGGCTGACCGGCGCGTGTTTGATGCTGCGCCGCGATGCACTCGACTCCGTCGGGCCGTTGTCTGAGCGATGGTTCATGTATGCCGAGGATCTTGAGCTCTGTCATCGCTTGGGTGGTGCCGGCTGGCGACTCGTGCACCTACCTTCGGCGCACATCGTGCATCACATGGCCGCGAGTACCGACACTGCGACTGCGACTGCGACGAGCACGGCTTGGGCAGTCGCGTTGCACGACTACTACCGCCGCGACATTTCCAAGGGACCGATCTCCCGCATGGCCTGGAGGTTGGTCTTCGCCGCGCAACTCCTGAGTCGTTCCCTGTACTACCGCTTGCGTGCTCGCCGAGCCCGGATGTCGTCGGACCGCGAACGGACGAACGCCTGGATGCGGGAGGCTCGAGGATTCGCCGCGAGCGCGATCGACGTCCTACGAGGGACCAGGCCCGTTCGCTGAGATCGGCAACCCCGCTTGCCGACCGCTCACGACGCCTCGCCAGGAGCCGACTCATCGATCTCGAGGCAGCGGCGCAGTGCTCGATCGAGATCTGAGCCCGGTGGGTGGTCGACCTGATCGATCGGATGCCGGCGCTGATTTACCCATTGTCTCGCGCAGTGACCGGTCGCAGCGATGTCGTGGGGCACGGTTCGGCGGCGGTAGGGGTGCCGCGGAAAATCTTCGTTCCTTTCCAGCCGCGACCGGTTCACCTCGGTGCGCCAGAGGTCGCCCCATGTGTACCGCGGCGGCTTGCGGTAAAGCAGCCAGACGTCTTCTGAACCCGCAAACGTGAACTCGTTGCTCGCACGCCGGAAGAAGTCCAGATCTTCGCAGGGCACGTAGTTTTCTCGGTAGCCGCCGGTCGCCTCGAATACTTCCTTCCGCACCATGACGGTGGGATGCACCAACGGCATCTGGGAGTGCCGCAATGCGTTGGCAATCGCGTCGGAATCGGTGAGTGCGCGTCCGAACCGCCACAAGACGGGACCATGCAGGCCCACTGCCTGGCCGCCCACGCCGGCGAGCTCAGGGCGGGCACTGAGGATTGCCACGCCGGAGCGAAGTCGATGTGGCAGCGCAAAATCATCAGAATCCATGACGGCGATGACGTCGAACTGCGACTCGGCGATGGCAAGATTGCGGGCCTCGCTGCGGCCAACCCGGTTGGTGAGCGCAATGACGCGTATCGACGCGAGAGCTGGATGGTTGCGCAGAATGTGGGGTGTGCGGTCTGTCGAGGCATCATCGACGATGACGAGTTCGAACTGAGGATGGTCCTGTTCGAGAATTGAGACAGCCGCCGACACGATCGTGTTTTCGGAGTTCCGTGCCGCCATGACGACCGACACGGGCATCGGCGTCATCGCCGCCGCCTCCACCACCGCGAGGCCCCGGCCTTGGGGCCCGCTTGCACGGCGAGCCAGTACTGGTCGATGATCTCGCGGGCAGCGGCCGGGACCGCAATGATGACGTCATCGAGGGCGGTCACATAGCGGTCATGAACTGCATTGAGTCGCTGCGCAACCTCGAGAAAAGTCGGCCACTGGTCACGATGGTGCGGAGGCGGCGGCGGGCCGAAGAACATGCGCGCGTCGTCGATGAGAATCGCAGCGCCGGAGCTATGAGCTGATGCGTCGATGCTTGCGAGCTCTGCCAGAACGGGGCATTCGTCGAGTTCGCCCGCCGTGTCGGCCCCACTCCAGTGACCGTCGAGCCAAAACAGCGCGGGTGCTGTCAGTTGGTCGCACACGACGCTCAGGTGCTCGCGCGAGGAGCCCTGAAGAACAGTGATGTGCGGGCGGTCGCTCAGTCGTGCGGATGCCGCTCGATGCAGCTCCGGTGATAGCTCGATCGACCATACGATCGGGAAAATGTCTCCGAGTAATGCGGCGCTGTCACCGCGAAACGTGCCGGTCTCGACCGCCGCCTCGAGACCGAGCTGATCGCGGAGCAGGCGGGCAAGCGTGATCGGTACACCGCCACGAACATTTCCCATGGCGTGATGCTATCCATCACGGGTGCAATGAGACCCGCCGAAGTTGCCTCGCTGGTAGAGTCACGGCACTCCCGATTCGTACCCGGACGAGGCGGCAATGCGAATTCTCTTCGTGGCCCCGCTGTACGACTACGGAGTGCCCGAGCGTGGCTTCGGCTTCGAGTACTACAACTTCTACGAGCCGTTGCTCGACATGGGACACGACGTCTCGTACTTCGACGTGCATAGCGCCCCCGCTGGCGATCGGGTAAGTAGCGCTCTGCTCGACAAAGTGAATCGCGAGAGGCCAGACCTCTTGTTTGCGTGCTTGTTCCGGGATGAGCTGCGGCGCGATGTGGTCCGACAGATTTCCGACGGCGGATCCACGACGACATACAACTGGTTCTGCGACGACCATTGGCGGTTCGACTCTTTTACGCGATTGTGGGCACCCTCGTTCAACTTCGTTTCCACCACTGCGAGGAGCGCGCTGCCCAGGTATAAAGAGGCGGGCATCACCAACGTGCTGAGCACTCAATGGGCGGCGGCGACCGCACGGTACCGACCGCACGATCTCCCCTGGCGCTACGACGTGACCTTCGTCGGTCAAAAGTATGGCGACCGCGGTGAGGTGCTGGAGAGCATTCGCCGAGCGGGCGTCGACGTTACTACCTGGGGTACGGGCTGGGGCGTGCGCGATTTCGAGCGCTGGGCTCTGACTCGCCGCGGGGTTGGCAGGCTCGGCGGCCGCAGGATCCTGCGTCATCGAGAGGGATTGACTCGATGTACGCAGGAGGAGATGGTGGCGATTTTTGAGCAGAGCCGGATGAGCCTCAACCTGACCGAGCCGTCGCAGGGCGATGAGCGGCAGATCAAGGGTCGCACCTTCGAGATCCCGGCTTGTCGCGGTGTTCTGCTCACGGGTCCGGCCGAGGGCCTTGAGGAGTACTTCGAACCTGGCCGGGAGATCGTCGTCTACGACGATGCATCCACAATTCCGGAACTGTGCCGCAGCCTGCTCAAGAATTCGGCCGAGCTTGAGCGCATTCGCGAAGCTGGTTACCGTCGCACTGTTGGCGAGCACACCTATCGGCATCGCTTTAACGCGTTGTTCCAGCAGATGGGCCTCAGCGGCTGAAGCGGAACATACCGCACGCATATTCCTGAGCTGTCGCCACCGCTTCGTCGCAGTTGGGCATGTACCGCCCGTCGTCGAGTACGGCATCGAAGGAGACGAAGTCGATCTCGGCGAAGTATTCGCGAATCTGGGCGACGCTGTGCACACGGTGGGCGTTGAAGCTCACGCGGGGCCGACCGATGGGCACCGACAAGTACAACGTGCCGCCTGGTGCAAGGACACGCGCAAGTTCTGCGCACGCCAGCTTGGTGCCCTGAGGTTCGAGAGGATCACCGTAACGTCCGAGCCCGACATGTTCGACAACATGCAGACATGACAGCGACGACAGACTCTGGGTCGCGTAGGGGAGTGCGAGGACGCTGCCTTCTCGCTCAGTAACCCCCGGCATATGGAGAGCGGCGGGCCGAATGTCAACAAAATCGGTCGGAGCGATTGCTGCAAAGAATCCCAGGTAGTACACCGCCGAGGCGATATCGACGTGATGCGCGGGCATCGCCTCGCGTAGATGCCTGAATACCCATGCCCCCTGATGGACGTAGTGAGAGTCAACTGGCGTCGTGGCTGTTCGGTCGTCGAGTCGAGGAAACGGCTCAAGCGGCATGGTGATTCCGGCCGCGTGGGACGCAGTGGCGTACGTTCGACGCTGTGTATTGAACGTCGCGAACTCGCGCGCTCTCGCCATGCTCCGACGTGCCCAGTGAGCGCTGTGGCGCGCTTGGAGTCGGCCCAACGATATCCACCATCGACTGCGCTGCCCCATCGCCGTCACCTCCGATGGATCACACTAGCCAGCGCGCTGCCGATTCTCCGCAATGCCCAACTGCGTTGCGCTCGCGTGGTGCAGATCCAAACCCACGACCCCGCTGCGAGCACGAGTGCCCAGTCCACGATGGTTTGGTCAAACGTGGTGCGGGTTGCTGCATAGGCAGCAGCAACGAGCGCGGTTGACGCGGCAATAGTCACCTTGAGGCGCCGCTCGAGCCGGATTCCTTGACGGTGCGCGACGACAAGTGTTGCTGCCGCCATGAACGTCCACTCGATGACGAGCACGACGGCGAGTACATCGATGCCACCGCTGCGAAGAAGGAGCAAACCGAGACTCAGACGGATGGACTCAGCAGTCAGGCCGAGACCGACCCAGGTACGGATTAGCCCGGCCGGCAGCATGAATCCACCCATTGCGTACGTCAGGCACCGCGGCAGTTCCGCCGTCAGGGCGAGGGCGAGGACGGGTGCGGCGGCCGCGAAGGATCCACTGAAGACGGCGGTGACCAGGAACGTCCGGCCGGCTGTTGCCAGCAAAATGAGCGGCACCATCGCCAGGAGCGAGAGGCGCACGCCGCTGTTGATTTGGGCGCGCACCGCGGCGTGGTCGGCGGCCGCCCATGCTGCGGAAATGCCCGGCGTCAAAGCCGTAACGACGCCAGCCCCTAGCTGCGCGAATACCAGGCTGCCCAGCAGATACACGGGTTGATAGAGACCGTTCGCGGAGGTACCCAGGTGTGTCACCACATCGGAACGCAAGATGAGATCAACAAGTGCAGTGGCGGAACCGGCGATGAGGCTGGCAGCGCCGAATCTCAGGAGCAGTCGGTTAACGTCACGGCCCGCCGATCGCGGCGGCCAAGCGTCGGCGGTGATCCAGCGTTCGCGCAGGATGACCACCACTGCTGCAACCACGCTGGTAACCGCGACGCTGGCAACCCCACCCGCGAGACCGAACGGAACGACGAGCAAGGCAACAGCGGCGACCATCGCAACCGCGGCTAGCGCGCTGTTCCACGCCGTCCGCCATGCACGCTCGTGGCCTTGCATGATGACCTGGTAGCTCATCGTGAGTGCGTTTGCCGGTACTGAAGCGGCGGCGATGACGATGTAGGCCTTGTGGTGTGGGGTACCAAGAAGACTCTTGGACAACGGGCCGGCCCAGATGGCTGCTGCCCCCATCAGCACCGCCGACGCCGCGATCGGCGCCACGATGATCGTCGACGCGATGCGGCGGCGAGGTTCGGCGTCCGCGTTTGCTCGCTCCCGGCCGAGCAACGTGGCCCCAGCTCCGGACAACCCCAGTGTGGCGAGGCCAGTCAGCAGCGCTGCGAAGTTGGCCAGCTGGGCGAGGACCCCAACGCCCGACGTGCCTAGCGCAACCGCGAAAATTTTGCCGCGCGCGAGACTGCCGGCAAGCGCGACTACGGTGCCGACCCAGTAACCGACGGTGCGGTGCGCGATTGCTCGACCGGTCGAGCCGGCTGCGGGTCGGGCATCCGCCGTCTGATCTCCGGAACGTTCGTCCGGCTGCACTCGAGAGCGCCTCTCAGACGGCGAAAGAGATCGGCTCGCCCATCGTAGGATGCACAAGTAACGGGACGAGTCCATCGTAGGCTTCGGCGTCAGGAACAAGAACTCCTACAGAGGAGCGGCATGTCGCCCTCCGCACTTGCACGGTTCGATGTGCTTGGGGTCGGCATCAGCGCGGTGTCCTTGAATATGGCGGGTGCCGAAATCGAGCGGTGGCTCGACGAAGGTGAGCGGCACTACGTGTGCGTGACCAACGTGCATACCGTGATGGAGTGCCAGCACGACCCTGAGCTAATGCGGATCCATAACGAGTCGGGCATGACAACGCCGGACGGCATGCCCATCGTGTGGTGCGGCAAGCGCGCGGGTGCCCACGACATCACTAGGGTGTATGGCCCAGACCTGATGCTCGAAATGTGCTCCCGCCTTTCCGACGGTTCGCATCCGGCCTTCTTGTACGGTACGACAACCCAAACACTGGATTTGCTCCGGGCGCGTCTTCAACGCGATTTTCCTGGCCTCTCCATTGCCGGCTCCTACGCACCGCCATTTCGTCCGCTCACCACGACCGAGGACGCAGAAGCGGTCGCCCTGATCAATGCCAGCGGCGCCGACCTGGTCTGGGTCGGCCTTGGCGCTCCGAAGCAGGAGCGTTGGATGGCCTCGCACCAGGATCAATTGACGGCGAAGGTCCTGATCGGTGTCGGTGCAGCGTTCGACTTCCACGCGGGCACCGTGCGGCAGGCGCCGCGGTGGATGCAACGGCATGGGCTCGAGTGGATCTTCCGCCTTTCTCGTGAGCCGCGTCGGCTGTGGCGGCGCTACCTGCGCACCAACCCGGCATTTGTCTTCGGGGTTCTGCGACACCATCCGCGAATGCGTCCGCGTGACCCGGATGCGACGAGCGTCAGCTGAGCCGCGTCAACCTTGCACCGCGTTGTAGGCCAGGCGGGCCACGGTGGCAGGTGCGTACCGTGCTCGTACTTGGTCGACGTCGGCTGCGCTCGGGCGACCCGAGCCGCCCTGGCCGAGCACGTCCGCCAGCGCCGCGGCCATAGCCTGCGCGCTCATGGGGTCATCGACGTAGTGCGCAAACCCCAGCGACACCTCGACCAGAGCTCCGGCGCGGGTACTAACGACAGGGACGCCGAGGCCGAGCGCCTCGACGACGGGTAGGCCGAAACCCTCGAACAGGGAGGGCATCGCGAGTACTGCGGCGGCTCGATAGAGCGCGCCGAGTTCAGGGTCAGAGACGTAAGCCAGCGACGTCACGTGGCTGTCGAGCCCGAGCTCATGCACGAGCGATCCGACCTCAACGCTCGTGCGTGCGCCGATCAGCTGCTCGGCTGATTGCCCGACGAGCACCAGGTGTGCGCTGTCACGCCGCTTGCGCAGTTCGGCGAACGCGCGCACAAGTGTTGGCAGATTCTTGTGCCGGTAAGCGGCTGCCACACATAGCACGATCTCGCGCTCGAGTGGCACGCCGGGCGGTAGAGCGCCACCGTCAAGCCGACTAAACGACACCGCGTTCGGGATCACCTGCACCTTGCGGCCGAACCGCTGACCGTGCAAGTGAAGGAGATCGGTGGCGACGAACTGGGAGATCGCGACGACGACGTCCGCGCGACGCATCGTGTAGCGATGCGCCGCAGCAAGCCACCGGCGCTTGGCTACGGAGAAGTTTTCCGGGTAATGCGCGTACTGCGCGTCGTGGATGACGGTCACCACCCGGCCTCGGAGGCCAAGCGGCGTGTAGTAGTTCGGCAACAGCCACCGATCGACGTCCCGCACGAACGGAAGGGCCCTGCTTTCGATCGCGACTCGGTTTCGTACCCGCCCAACGCGAAGCCGATGCTCGATCAGCGGTGCCAGCGCGAAGCCGGTGGCGAGCGGCTCGGCGGTCACGACTGACCACGGGCCGTCCGGCGGGACCACCGTGCGGAGACCGTCGAGCAGGTTGTAGAAGGCGTGCTCCGCGCCGCCCACCCGGCCGGCCCGCACGAAGCACGCGCTCACTGCCGTTGCCATGGTGCTCGACCCTACTGCGATGGGTACGGTGGGCTCACACATCGCGGGAGCTCGGGCGAAACCGGGCTGAGAGGGCGACTGGCCGGCCGAAACCGGCGCGGGTCGCCGACCGCTCGAACCTGACCGGGTAATGCCGGCGTAGGGAGTCGGCCAGTTGAGCTGGCCGGAAAGGCTCGGGATGGCACAGATGGCAACCACTGAGGCGCCGATCACACTCGATCAGCCGGCGGTCAAGACTCTCGGATTCTTCGACCAGATCGGGCTGTGGGGCAACCTCGGTGTGAGCTTGCTCGGGTTTACCGGCGCCCTCTTCGTCTTGCAGCCGCGAGCCAATAGTGCGGCACTCACTGTGTGGGCGGCACTAACGGCAACCGCGCTCGGCACCGCACTCGGCGCCGCAGCTATCGGCCTCGCAGCGGTGCCGGGAACGCGCACCGGCTCGCCCGCGATGGTGGTTCTCCGAGGCCTTTTCGGGGGTCGGCTGTCGTATCTTCCGACCGGCTTGAACATCGTGCAGCTACTCGGTTGGGGCACCTTCGAGATCGTCATCATCTCCTCGGCCGCTCACCAGCTATGGCCGTCGTTGGCGCGCAACACCTATGTGGTGATCGCCGGCGTCATCACGACGGCGCTCGCCCTTCGCCCCCTCGGCGTGGTCCGCGTCCTGCGTAAGTACGTGACCGTCGCGGTGGCTCTCGTGATGGTCTACCTCTTCATTCAACTTCTCAGGCAACCACTGCCGAGCTTGCCGCACAGTTCCTGGCAGAACTTCTGGCCGGCAGTCGACATCGCACTGGCGGTCGCCATTTCGTGGGTTCCGGTGGCCGCCGACTACGCGCGGCACTCAACGTCGTCCAAGTCCGCGTTCGGCGCAGCGTTCGTCGGCTACACCATCACCCAGACGGCGTGCTTTGCCCTCGGCATCGTCGCCATTCTCAGCGTCCGCACGGCAAGTGACGGCTCGAACGCCGGTGTGTGGGGTGCGTTCATCGCGGTGTTCCTCGGCAAGGCTGCCTTCGCCGTGCTGGCGATTCGCGAGATTGACCAGTCATTCTGTGACGTTTATTCGGCCGCCGTGAGCACCCAAAATCTTCGCCCGCGATGGGACCGGCGCATTCTCGCGCTGGTGATCGGCACCAGCGCGACGGCGCTTGCGCTGATTTTTCACATCGGGAACTACTACAACTTCTTGGTCTTGATTGGCTCGGTCTTCGTACCGCTCTTCGGCGTCGTTACCGTCGATTACTTCGTGTTCCGTGGCTATCTGAGGTGGAACCTCGACCCGCGAGCTCCGTCGCGCTGGTCGATGTTCTTGCCGTGGGTGATCGGATTCTGCGTTTACCAGTTGGTTAACCCCGGGGCAATCCCGCGCTGGGCGGCGATGTGGGGTCACGTCGCACGCGACATCCACTTCACGCCGCAGAACTGGATGAGCGCCTCGCTGCTGTCGTTCGTTGCCGCGGCTGCGGTCACCGCTGCAGTTCGGCTCGCTGATCGGCGTCCGGCTAAAGCTTCGTGACCCGCACAGCGGTGCCGTAGGCGCAGATTTCGGTCCAGACACCACCCATCTCTGAGGTGTCGAAGCGCATCGCGAGAATCGCGTTCGCGCCGCGTGTGTTGGCCTCGTCGACCAGCCGTTGCATCACTTGGTTGCGGCTCTCGATGAGGGCTGTCGTCATGCCACGCAACTCACCGCCGATGATCGACTTCAATCCGGCGCCCATTTGGCTGAACGCGTTGCGCGACCTGACCGTGAGGCCGAAGATCTCGCCGAGCACCTCATCAATTCGGTAGCCGGGCAAGTCGTTCGTGGTCACGATCAGCATGGTGGGCCCCTCAGCTGCAGATACGGACGCCGTTACCCGCGAGCCTATGACACCCGACTTCCTCTGCCGTGCGGTCGCTCACGATGACACGATGGCGTCATGTCCGACAGTGTGCTCGCGGCCCGGGCGCTCGACTCGATGGCCGACGCGGTCGTCGCGGGAGACAGCAACGGCCAGGTGCGGTTGTGGAATCTTGGGGCCGAGCGATTGTTCGGCTGGACAGCGAAACAGGTGGTGGGAGAGCAATTTCCCGGCATCCCCGACGACCAGGCCGGTCAGGAGCGTGACGCTGCACTGGCGCGGGTAATGGTGGGCGAAGACGTCTCCCTTGCCACGAAGAGCCGCAAGGCCGACGGCAGCCTCGTCGACGTGTGGATCGTGTTCAGCCCGATGCGGGCCTGGCTCGGTGGTCCGATCGACGGCTGGCTTGCGGTCGTGCGCGATGCGACGCGGGAGCGAGCGGTGCAACGTGAGCTCAGGCGCCGGGTGGAGTTGGTCGGGCGGTTGGCGTCGGTTGTCGCGAGCTTGAACTCCGATCTCGATTTGCACACGGTGCTCCAGCGAATCAGTGAGTCAGGCCGTGAGCTGCTCGCCGCCGACGGCGCTGCCTACCTTGTACTCGAGGGTGACGATCTGGTTCTTGCCGCGGTTTCCGGGCTGGCCGCTAACCACGTCGGCGAGCGAATTCCACTCCGCGAGTCGGCTGTCGCGGCGGTGCTCCAGGCGGGCCGCACCTCGATGGCCCTGAACAATCGCGACTACCCGAACACCTCGCCAATCCTCGCCGAAACCAGCGCGGGACTGCCCCGCCTTGCCGTCGGACTCACTCGGCTCGACGGCCTGTTGTCGGGAGCGCTCTATGTGCTGTTCGCGGTCGAGCAGCGGGCGTTGGGTCGCGCCGAACTCGGTGTCTTGGAGTTGCTCGCCGATGCGGCCGGTGCCGCGCTTGCGAACGCGCGCGCCTATGACCGCACCCGCCGACAGCAGGAGCACGAGCGCGCGGTCGTCGACGCGACACTCGACGGGATGGCGGTGCTTGATCAGGACGGTCTGGTGCGGCAGTGGAATCCGGCCGCACACGAACTCACCGGGCTGGCCGCCGCTGATGCCTTCGGCCATCGGCTGCCGTTTCCGGCACCGAAGCCCGGCGTGGTCGCCGAGCATCAACTTCCGTCGGGCCGCTGGCTCGAGGTCTTGAGCGCTCCCATCGGCGATACCGGTGAGATCGTCGTCGACTTTCGCGACGTCAGTCGGGCCAAGTCGATCGAGCAGAGCAAGGATCTCTTCCTCGCCATCACCAGTCATGAACTGCGGACGCCGATCACCGTCGTCCAGGGGTACGCGTCGACGTTATTGACCCACTGGGACGGTCTGACTGATGAGGAGCGGCGCGGATCGGTGGAACGTATCGCCGAACGGACCCGCGCGCTCGCGGCGCTCGTCGAGCAACTGTTGCTCGGTTCGCAAGCCGGCCTCGTGGCGCACGCCGATGCGCCGTTCGACCTTGGCGGCCTGTTGCGCACTGCGGTGGCCGGCTTTGCCACTCTCGCCAGCGGCCACGACCTCGTACTCGAGGTCGCCGCGGATCTTCCACTGGCGGTGGGCGACGCGCGTTCGATCGACATCGTGCTGGGACAGCTGCTCGAAAACGCCATCAAGTACTCCCCCGACGGTGGCGAGATCACCGTGTCGGCGCGGGTCGAAGCCGACCGCCTGGTGGTGCAGGTTTCGGACCGCGGTCTCGGCATCCCGGCCGGTGATCATGCCCAGGTCTTCGAACGGTTCTACCAAGTGGGCGGGGAGCAACGCCGCTTCGGAGGAGTGGGTTTAGGCCTGTACATCGTGCGCCGGCTGCTCGAAACGCAAGGAGGCGCGGTGCGCGCCCTTCCGAGGGACGGCGGCGGCACCTGTTTCGAGGTTGCACTACGGCTGGCCCCAGTCGACGCCGACGTGGCTGAATAGCTGATCACGCAAGCCTGCGGGCGGCCGTGCGAGGTTTGGCACTGTTTGCGGGGGGAACGTACGCGCCGCGGTTGTGAAGTCGCTTTGTGCGCGAATCGCGGCTTGGAGGGTGCGGTGAGTTCGCTTCGGGTTGCAGCCACGCCCGCGAGCCTTCGGTACGTCCGTGCGGTGCTTCGCGACGACCTGGCTGTGCTGCCCGAACCGGTGCGCGAAGAGGTGGCTTTGGTCGCGACAGAACTCCTCGGCAACGCCGTGCGGTACGCCCACGCGCTTGACGACGGTCAGCTGTCGATCGCCTGGGGAGTCGGGGAGTTCGGCGTCGAGATCGCCGTTACCGACGGCGGTGGGCAGACCGTGCCGGTCCCTCAACAGCCTGGCCCGACCGACACCCGTGGCCGCGGGCTCTGCATCGTCGAAACTCTCGCGGCCCGGTGGGGAGTCGAGCGCCACGATTCGTCGACCACCGTGTGGGCGGTCGTCCCGTTTGCCGAGCGGCGATAGGGTTCCCTCGCTCGCTCAGCCACTTCCCGTGACGACCTCCGGAGCAACTCATCTCACTACCGCGTGCAGTGATCACCGGCGGCGCCGGATTTCTCGGCTCGCACCTGTGCGAGCGGCTGCTTCTTGAGGGATACGAGGTTCTGTGCCTCGACAACTTTTCGACCGGCACGCCCGACAACGTCGAGCACCTGCTTGGTGATGATCGATTCCGGCTGCTGAAAGTCGACGTCACCGACTGGATCCACATCAGCGGCGAAGTCAATGCCGTCCTGCATTTCGCGTCGCCGGCCTCGCCGGCCGATTACCTCCAGTTGCCCATACAGACGCTGAAGGTGGGATCGGTCGGCACCTTCCACGCGGTCGGTCTCGCGCAGGAGAAGGGCGCCCGGTTCGTCCTCGCCTCGACGTCGGAGGTCTATGGCGACCCGCAGGTGCACCCGCAGCCGGAGACGTATTGGGGACACGTCAACCCCGTGGGCCCACGCGGTGTGTACGACGAGGCGAAGCGATTTGCCGAAGCGATGACGGTTGCGTATCGCGATCACCGCGACGTCGACGCCGCGATCGTCAGGATCTTTAACACGTTTGGGCCGCGGATGCGCCCCGACGACGGTCGCGCCATACCGACGTTCATTTGCCAGGCGTTGCGCGGTCAGCCGCTCACCGTGGCCGGTGACGGCAGCCAGACCCGCTCGGTCTGCTACGTCGACGATCTCGTCGAGGGCATCGTCCGGCTACTGCGGTCTGGTCTGCCCGGGCCGGTCAACATCGGCAACCCGCACGAGATGTCGGTACTCGAGCTTGCACAACTGATCGTCACGATTACCGGTTCGTCGTCCGACGTCGAGTTTGTTCCGCTGCCGCAGGATGATCCTCTGGTGCGGCGTCCCGATATCACCGTCGCCACCCGCGACCTCGGCTGGTCCCCTCAGGTCGACGTGGCCGACGGGCTGCGTCGCACCGTCGCGTGGTTTCGCACCCATCCGGATCTCGTCGCCATCAGCTAGCGTCGCGCTATGGGATTCCTCGACGGCGCGGTTGCGGTCATTTCGGGCGCGGGTCGTGGCATCGGTCGCGCTGAGGCTCTCGAGCTGGCCCGCGCCGGAGCACGAGTGGTGGTCAACGATGTCGATGCGGAGGCCGCCGCGGCAGCCGTAGCCGACATCACCGCCGCGGGCGGGATCGCCAGCGCGCACGTCGGCGACTGCAGCGACGTGCAGACCGCGCAATCGCTTGTGCACCAGGCAATTCACGTGTTCGGCCGACTCGACAGCGTCGTCAACAATGCGGGCATAGTGCGTGACCGCACACTGGCCAAGATGAGTGCGCAGGAGTGGGACGCGGTTATCGCCGTGCATCTGCGTGGGCACTATGCCCTGACGCATGCGGCCTGCGCGTACTGGAAAGACCAGGGCGGTCCTGGCCGCATCGTCTGCACCTCGAGCACCTCGAGCACGTCGGGGCTGCTCGGCAATTTCGGCCAGGCCAACTACGGAGCGGCGAAGGCGGGCATCGCCGCGTTCTCGACCATCGTCGCGCAGGAGATGGCGCGCTACGGTGTCACCTGCAATGCGATCGCTCCGGCCGCTCGCACCCGCGTGACAGAAGGCGCCTACGGAGCGATCGGCGACAGTGGTAGTGGATTCGACTTCTGGAATCCCGACAACGTCGCGCCCATGGTGGCCTTTCTCTGCAGCCCGGCCTCGGCGCACATCAGCGGCAAGGTCTTCGGCGTGCAGGGCGACACCATCGAGCTATATCGGCCGTGGGTCTCAGCTGCCGTTGTCGACAACAACAAACGCCGGTGGGACGTCGATCAGCTGCCCGACCGCGTCATGGAATTGTTCGAGCAAGCAGGCATGGTTGCCGGCGCGGAGAACACCATGGCCAAGCTGCGATTCTCAATGACCGACCGCATCCCACCGGGCGATCGTTCGTAGGCCGGGGCCGTTTGCCGTCTAGGTGCTGCTCCGAATGGGCTCGTAGACCACAGTACGTATGCACGGTGTTGAATCAGTGCGTGGCCTGTCACGCTAGGGATCGGAATAGGTAATGGGGGATTGGGTGACCGACCTTGGCGTTGTCGTCGTTCCTGAACGACGGCACGACGGCATGTCGTATCTGTTGATACCACTCATCAAGAGGCCGTCGCCGGAGCTTGCACCGCTGCGCGAGACGCTCCGGGCATGGGTCACTGTTGTCACCACCTCAGCCGACCCGTGCATCGTGCTTGACGCGGGCGGGCGCATCGCCGGACTTTCCGCGTCGGCTGCCTCGCTCGTCGCCGAAGCGCCGATCGACATTGTCGGACGTCGATTGGTCGGGGACGTCTTCACCCTCGTCGACTTCACTAGTGCGGCTGAACCCATGGGCGACGAAACGTTGGTGCCGCCCACCCAAGCCATCGCCAGCGGCGTCCTGAGCCGAGGTCTTGTCCGGCTTCGTCGCATCGATGGGGTGACGGTCACGCTCGACGCCATCGCGACCCCGCTGCATGCCGACGACGGCGCGATTATCGGTTCGTTGACGTTCCTCGGGCAGCTCGCCGCGCACTAAGTCGTGGTGGGCTGCCGATTCTCCGGTCGCAACGGCATGATCGGTTCTTCCGGCCGGCGGCGCGGACCAGACCACATCGCGGGTACGGCATCGATGTGCTTGGCCAAGCCGTAGGCCGCCTCTTCATAGTTGGCTCGCCAGCCGCGAAAGTGCGGCCATGCCTCGGCTGCGGTTCGTTCCATCGTCATACCGACACCGCCAAGACTCTCGACCGCACGCTCAAACTCGTCGTAGGACAACGCAATGTCGTCATCAGGTGAGATCTCGGCGCGCGTCGGGATCGACTCGATCGCGGCGAGGTCGCGCAGCGTCAGGTAGCCCATCCGCAAAAGCAACCGAGCTTCGATCGGTGCGGTCGCTGGCGCTACCGCGGTCTGCAGGGCGGCCGCATCCATGACGGCGAGCAGGGAGACCAGCCATGACCGCAGCGGCTGCGGCGATCGGAAGTGGATGAGCACCGGGTAACTGGTGTGGCTCTCTGACACTGTCGCGGCCCACCGCTCCCAGTCGCCGTAAAGCTGCGCAAGGTTCGGGAGCAGGTTGAGCCAAGCGTGCCGCGCAAGAATCTCCGGACCCCAGGCCGGTTCGCCGCCGCGTGCGGCCAGCAACGTGATGAGGGTCTCGCGCTGGTTGTACGCCGTGTAGAGCGTCGGCAGGTAGGCGATCTGCAAGGCGACCACCACCATGCCGGTGAGTCCGGTGATGACGTCGAGGATGGTCAACGACGCCGAGGGCGACGCGGCGAATCCGAGCGTCGCGATCGACGAGCCGGCCTGCCGCATGGCCCCGCCCACCGTGAAATGGGTGAAGCCGTAGTCGAGCATGCTGAAGCCGATCCAGAACGAGATGATCCAGGTGAGGAGCAATGTCATCAGCGATAGTGGCGCGGCCCACGCCAAGATGGTGTCGCGGCGTTCGAAGTCACTGATGCGATCCGCGACCAGCCGCGCCACCCGCACGGTGGAATTCAGCACGGTCTCCGACAATCGCGAGAGCACACCGCGCGGCACGACGAGCGTGCGCAGCACGCTCGAGGCGGTGCCGGCAATGATCGCGAACCCGGCCACCAGGGCAAGCACGCGCAGCACTCCCATGCGCCGGACCTTAGCGGCTGATTCGTGCGCACCCTGGAGCGGCTCGGTCAGGTGGTTAGGCTGGCGGCCGTGTCCCTGAACAGTTCGACCACTGCCCTGCTCGCCGTGATCGGCGTCTCGGTCGGTGCCGTCGGCATGCTGCTCGCGTTTTTGGCGCATCTACGGCTGCGCCGGCTGCGGCGCGACCTTGCTGTCGTGCAGGCCGGCGACGACGGGCAGTCCTTCCTCGCGTCTGCCGCCCGGCAGGTTGAGCACATCGCCCGGTTGCGGGCCGAGTTGTCTTCGGTCGAGGGCCGCATGCACACGCTGCGGCTCGACGTCGCGGACGCGCTTCGGCACGTCGCAGTGGTGCGCTACGACGCCTTTCGCGACATGGGAGGCCGCATGTCGTTCTCAGCCGCGCTGCTCGACGACGCCGGCGACGGCCTGGTGATCAGCGCGATCCACGGCCGCTCCGAGACGCGGTCATACGCCAAAGGCGTGAAGGCCGGTACCAGTGACCAGCAGTTGTCACCGGAAGAACGTCAAGCCATCGCGTTCGCGATCAGAATGGACGTCGAGCCGGCCGGGCGCCAGCCAACCGCCGTCCAGCCCGACCTGCCTGAGCTCGCCGAGCTGCCTGAGCCGTCCGTGGTCGAGGTGCGCCTCACGCCAGCCGGCGATCCGATCGAGTCCTGAGCGCTAGGGTTCGGGCATGCCCGCAACGCCGTCCGAGCCGCCGTCGCGCTATGCGTATTTGGGGCCCGAAGGCACCTTCACCGAAGCTGCGCTTCGCACCATCCCGGCCGCCGCCGGCGCCGATCTGCAGCCGTATCGCAGTGTGTCGGCCGCCCTCGACGCGGTGCGTCGCGGTGAGGTCGATGCGGCGCTCGTGCCGCTGGAGAACTCGGTCGGCGGTGGGGTGGCCTCGACGATCGATGAGCTGTCGACCGGTGAGTTGCTGCACATCAGCCGCGAGGTGTTGCTCGACGTGGGCTTCGCGCTCGC